>ENA-UOXK01001048-UOXK01001048.1-mixed-culture-metagenome-genome-assembly--contig:-NODE-1048-length-20563-cov-34.563195_pt1 | contig 20563 bp, 22 predicted proteins | sample MGYA00238160_ERZ761638 | MGnify/ENA primary metagenome ERZ761638 (study PRJEB28912, sample SAMN08777098) | mixed culture metagenome | isolation source: Freshwater growth medium | place: USA...
ACTGCATCTCTTTCGTCGCTGCCTGCTCCGCTCTCTCTCTCGTCTCCCTCTCTGCCCTCTCTCATGTCTCCGCCCTCGGGATGGCATGGACACAGGGATGGCATGGACACAGGGATGGCATGGACACAGGGATGGCATGGACACAGGGATGGCATGGACACAGGGATGGCATGGACACAGGACACGGGACACGCACGACCTGTACACACGACACCATGCATATGGGCTGGCCCGGACGTGCGCCGTCGGCATGCAGCCCGCTGCAGCATGCTCACTGAGACGCGCGCCGTGCGCGTCTCGCTCGCCTTCTGAAACGGCTTCCTCGCCGTCGAAGAGCCCGCGCTGCTCTTCAAGATCTTCAGGTTGTAGAGCATCAATTGCTGCCGCAGCCGCTTGAAGCCACATATCGTCAGAAGCGCGGCAGTGCGACACTCGTCGCGCCACGCCGAAGGTCGCCTGACCCTTCCGGTCCTTTGCTTGCTTGCTTGCTTGCTTGCTTGCTTGCTTGCTTGCTTGCTTGCTTGTGAGTACAAACTAATTTCCACCATGAAACAGCTTCTCTAAGAGGCAAATGGTACTTCGCGAGAGCGATAGAGCCGAGGCTTAGAAGCCGCTCCCGCCGGCCGTCGGTGGCAAATGATATCTACGCGCAAGACTTCGGGACAGGCCGCGGTGCTGCCGTACACGAAACTGGATAGGCCCGCGGAGCGAGAGCACACTGAACAGGAGGACGTGCACATGCAGCCGGCCTTAGTTGATTCCACAAACATCATCGCATTCATTGTCTCAGCGTGCCTCGCAGCTCAGGGCGCTGCGTTTGTGCTGCTGAGGCCGTACTTGAGGAGCGACACTTGCGATTCGGTGGTGCTCATGTACAGCGAAGCGCTCAAGCTCCTCTGCTCAGTCCTGTTCAGCTGGCACCAATACCGGCTCTACCTTGACACGATGCACATGGCCATTTGGCCGGTCATTACGTATGGCGTTATGAACCTGTTGAGCTTCTATAGCTTACCGCGCCTGCCAGCGGCGCTCGCGATCGTCATCATTCAGCTCAAGATCGTCTTTACTCCCATCTTTGCACGTATCTTCCTCAAGCGTGCGCTGCTCACTCCGCGCACCTTTGCGCTCAGTGCGCTCGTGTTCGCATGCATCTCGATCACGCGGTACGAGCAGATGCTGGCGCGCCCGCAGAAGTCCGGTGAGGCGCTGCGATTAGGGTTGGAAATCCCCGACCGAGACGGCGTCGATATGCTCGCCGTGGGTGGCCTTGTGCTCGAGACGGCGCTCTCGGGCCTCATGTGTGTTTACATGCAGAACCTCTTCGAGATGACGCCGCTCATCATGTGGCGGCGCAACGTGCAGCTCGCTGCCTTCTCTACCGTCTTCTACATGGGCGTCGCGACCTTCAATCGCGAGTGTGCCACTGCGCAAAAATCGTGGCTGTCTCTCGAGTGGAATGCTTTGCTCTTAGCGCTTCTGTCAGCCTGCGGCGGCATCCTCGTCGCTCTCTCGATCCTCTTCGCCGGTGCCGTGGGCAAGGTGGTGGCCACCTCGTCCTCGATTGCGCTCACTGTCTTCGCTGAGGCGCTCCTAGTCAATCACCGGTCGCCCGACGTCCTGCTCTCGAGCCTCTGCCTCTCCGCTCTCAACGCCGTCATCATGTACTCGGTCGTATCCTAGGGTACGGTACGCGGGCGTAATAGATATTACACCCAATACCAAATGTCGTTTTCTGTTAATGCCACAGAGCCAGGAGTGCGTCGTATAATAAATTTGCGGAAACAATCGTTCACAATCGTACACAGACCGAACGTGTAACTTTTTCCATGCGCTGTCCGATGTTTAAGTTTATATCGAGCTCAACCAAGAACTGGCCAAGAACCATTTTGGTAATCATTTTCACCGGACACCGCCGCCGAGTATGCCGTATAAATGCCGTATCTCGGGCCCGAAGGATACCCGAAGGATACCCGAAGGATCCCGATTCCCGCATGCCCGTCCACTCGACCGCGCTCCCCGACTTTTCCCCGACTCTGGACACACATGACTCATGAGAGGCCGTGCGCGGACGACTCGAGCGTTGAGGCTATCAACTCACACGTGCATCGACCCTGATATTACAATATTACTGATACAACATTCTACATTGCCCTGATAGAGTTAGAGACCTTACTCCCTTAGACCCTACGATTCCATACACGCTTCCAGCGCGCCCTGAGCCTGACGCCGTGACGCGTCACTCTGAATAATCTGTGGAACTGTGCCGATGATCACAAAGTACTCGGTGCTCGCTATCTAGTCGCGTGTCTCGGTGTCTGCCACACACTTCTGCCAGCTCAATTGTGCCAGGTGCGCACTGTTGTTATGTAAATGTACCGTTCCTTTGTTAAAAGTAGACCTATAAGTCCCAGTGATTATAACCACACACATGAAATGATGACAGAGAAAGGGACACGATTGTTATGTTTTTTGTGTTAGACTGTTAGTCAGGTAGTTTGAAACCAGCTATATTCATACGCCGGCCGGCGCAAGATCACGGCCTGTCGTGATCGAATCGAGGACACCGGTGGCGGTGTGAAAAGTGCCTGGGACGGCGCGTCGGACGCTGCGACGAGCGCCTTTGCGAGGCGAGAGATGTCGAGTCGCGCGATGTGCGCGATGCTTGCGAGCTTCCTGCTCAGCGAATCCGCGGCGCTCCAAGTATCAGTGAGCACGCCGCTTGGCTGGAGCTTCACGCAGGCAAGTGCGACCAAAATACGTATGCGGGAGCCCACACCAGATGAAAGGAAGTCAGCGAAGGACGCGCTCGAGGCGGCGAACGCCAAGCTCGAGGCACTCAACGCAATCGGCCAGGCGCCAAAATCGTGGGCCGACCTTGGCACGCCGCAGAAGCTGGATAGAGAGATTGAGGTGCCCGGCTTTTTGAATTGGCTGCCTGGAGTTATTGGTACCCTGTCGGTCATTACCCTCCTCCTGAATAATGCTGGCGTCTTTGGTAGTGGTCCAAGCATCGACGAGTTGAATCGGATGGCAGAAGACTTCAGCAATTCGGTCAGCTGAGACTGTTCATGAAGAAGCAATGGTATCTATGATTCCATGCACCGAGCATGAATGAGCATGCGCATGAAAGCGTGAACGTGCATAGTGTGGTGCCCCCCGGAATTTGCACGGAACCCGCCCTGCCCTCCCACCCGGCAGGGTGGGAGGGCAGGGTGGTGTCACTCTCTCGGCTGCTTGGCCTTCGCTTGAGATGCCTGAGACTCTCCGCGTCTGGACCACCATAATCGATCATACATGACATGCGGTAACTTGTACACGGGATCGTCCCCATTACGTTATATACTGAATCGACTCAAATACTCGCAAAATCGACGCAGCGCGCGCGGAACGTGCAACGACGTCGGATAAAGCCGTACGGCGTACCGACCGTCGGGTGCGAATCGTCCCAGACTCACAGGAGTACCGTCTCCCCGCCGCGGCACTGTCTCCTTAGCCATCATCATCTTCCTCCGCCCAATAATCTTCCTCCGCCGCCTCCGCCACTGGATCGATGGAGCCACGTGAGATCCTCAAGCTTGCCAGCGGCTCTGCGTCATCCTCGCCATCCCGAACAACGCCAGCTTGGCTCACCTCCTCGGAGATAGCTCCGAGCTCCGAGCTGTACCATGGAGCTCGGAGCTCGGAAAGCGGAGAGCGGATGCTGTCCTTCCGATCTCCGTAGCTTACCCATAGCAAGCGGCCCTGCTCCCGTGCCGCGCGTCCACGCACGTGCGACTGGATCGTCGTCGCGGCCCGGTCGAGGTCGAGGGGAGGGATGCCCACCTTGGGCTCCGTTGTTGACGGGGCCGCTGCGGCCGCCGTTGCGGTGGCCGTGGCTGGGGTCGGCTGCTGTGTAGGTGCCCCGCTGTGAAGGTTCACATCTTCTGCGAAGGTCTCCTCCGTTTCCTCCATGTCGTCCTCCATCTCCGCGTTCGGCGTTCGGCGCGCTGCTACCGCCACCGGCTCTGCCAGGATGAGCTGCTTGATTGCGGCGACGACGGCCTGCAGCTGGCGATTCTCCGCGCTCAGCCGCCGGCACTCCAGGCGGGAATGAGCGTGATCGAGCTGCAGCTTTTCGTACGAAGCCTTAAGGGCCTGAAGCCGCACCTCCTGCATGGCGCCCTTGGGACTCGTGATGGCACCCCCCATAGAGTACAGCTCGGCATCACCGTCCGCGTGTCGCTCCTCGAGGGCCCTTTGCAATGCCGTGACAGCCACGTCGCGCTCCTTGCGAATTGCCGTAAGCTGATCGAAGAGCTCCTCCATTGCAAGCGCCGACTGTTGCATCTGCTGCTCGAACTGACTCTTTTGCATCTCGATCTGATGCTCAAGGGCGTCTGCGCGCTCTTGAGCCTCGATGAGCTCTTCTGTAGTCAAACTCTCGTCAACCTCGCTATCGTCCAGCACAGGGATTTGTGAGATCGCAAGCGCCAGGCCTTTCATCTTCTTGGGCTTGGCGCTCTCTGTACTCAAGGTCATCGACCTTGCCGATTCAGAGCCCTTGGCCGTGGAATCCTTGGCCGTGGCGTCCTTGAAGTCCCGATGCGATAATTGGCCTTTTCGGGCCGAGAGCTGCGGCTTTTTGGGAGCCATTGGGCCTAAGGTAGGTTGGAGACGGGAAATCCGCACCCGGACACGACTCGGTACACCTCCTCAGTTCAGCGGGACGAAGATTGGACGACCGTGTGTGTGTGTTGGCTGAGTTTTTTGAAAACTTCTGGCCGCGAATCATTTGTTGGCGCTCCTTCGTCTTTGGCTGCACTGGCCATGCGAGCTTGTGCGCATATGTCTCTAGGGGGGGACGGGTTGAACACGAAGTTTCGTCACGTCCACTCGACACGGCCGACTGACCTCTGTCCTTCGCGTCGCGTGACTCCGTCGCGAGCCGCGACGATGGCGGACGGCGCAGCATACCTTGAAGCGAGTAAGGTGCAAGAGGCGATCGCGTCGGCGGTTACCCAGATTCTCAAGTCGCGGCCAGCAGATCCGATCACCGCCATCGGTCAGCTGCTCATCGCTGCGGGCAAGGCCAGCGCTGGTCTCCGGAAGTTCCCAACGACGCCGGTGGTCCAGGTCGGCTTCACAAAGGCGATGCCCGTCTCACAGCTTCTCGAGGTCCGCACGCCCAGTCAGCCCTGTGAGCGTGCACGGGGTGCTGCAAGCGAGGGTGCCCGCCGCGATCGGCATTGACATGTCCTGCTCGCTGCGCGCAGGGTAAACATAAGGTGCTTTTCGTATCGCTCCCGGGTGCGTTCACGCCTACCTGATCTACTTGCCAGGTCCCTGGACTCAAGAAGGCCGAAATTGACGGCCGGCTTGAGGCGGCGGGGATCGAGAAGGTCTACGTCTTCTGCGTCAACGACGGCGCGGTGATGGAGAGCTGGAAAAAGGATCAGGGCCTCGCGGCCTCGGAACTGATCGAGTTCGTCGCCGACACGCAGGCGGCCCTGACCGAGGCGCTCGGCATCATGCTGACGGGCGAGGGCAAACCGTACGGCGCGGGCGAGGGCCCCAACTATGCGCTCGGCTTCCACACGAAGCGGTGCAAGCGCTCCGCCATCTACGTCGTCGATGGCGAGATCAAGATCTTTGAGATCTCCGAGAAGGGCCCCAATGGCGAAGTCGACCCTGCCGGTGACAGCTTCCCGCAGTCCTCCTGCATCGAGAACGTGCTCGATCTCATCGCGAAGCTCTAGAGCACCGCCGTGAGCGCACGCAGGAGTCCAGTCTGCTCCAACACCAGTCCCCCTGTGCACAACTCAAGACGCGCCCGCACCTCCACATCAGGCTCTCATATGATGCTCGTGGGGTCCCAGCCCGCCCACAGGCCATCCCATCGAGCGGAGCACAGCAGAGATCGCCGTGTGGTGAGTACTATCGTCTACGGTAACCTAACGGTAACCGTTTAACCGTTACGGTAAGGAGCGCGGCCGGGTGCTATTCGCTAACTGTAATTTAGTCGTACCGACCGAACGGCGCGAACACGATAGTTATACGCGTGGTCACGTGAGACACCGTGCGTCCCGGGCCGCCCGGCGGCTCGGGGCGTCGGGGGCACCCATTCGCATTCCGATTCGGGCGGCGAGATCGTCCCCGATCTCCTCTGCCTTCTCCATCTAGCTCTCTGTGTCCAATGCCGCAAGCGCAGCCACAAGCAACTCCGGATTCTTGGTATAGTGATACTCGCTCTGGCTGTCGTCGTACTTGTATTCGCGCCCGAGGGCCACGCAGTCGCGCATCGCCGCCCACTTTTGTGCGATATCGAGCGGCATGCCCACCTCGACACTCATGTCCACCTCGGAGGATGCCTTGAGGGCTTCGGCAAAGGCGACCTTGGCGGCGGCCTTCTCCTCGTCAGTGAGCAGAGGTGGCAGCAAAGCCGGCCCTGGGCCGAGCTGTGAGCCAGGTATGTCCAACACAACAACTGCTCGGAAGGCTACCCAAGTGCCGAACGTCGGGTGTATCGACAGATACATTTCATCGCTAAAGTAGCAAACACCGCTCACGTACGCTGCTCGATTCATATCAACCAGCCGCGCTGCCGACATGTCCGAGGCCCAGAACATGTCGTGAGCGATCGCGGGCCTGCCATCCGTAGCGGCGGCAAAGCTCGAGATCGCTGCACTGATGACCTCTGAACTGAACGTGTCGACCGGATCTTTGACCACGGCAGGATCCGGCTGCGACTTCAACCAACGCAGCATGTTGGGCCACATAGCCTTTGAGTTTCCCACGATCAGCGCCAGCGCATCGTCCTGGCCGAGGTTGGGCAGCGGTGCGAGAGTGAACGCGGACCCAGCGACGTGGTTCTCATCGGTGGCGAGACCGAGCTTCTGAATGTATTCATTGTACCACGACACGCGAAATGGTGCCAATACGTCGAAGCCACGTCGGCTCAGCGCGGTCACCAGGTCATCCATTTCCCATTTTATACTATGTAGCGCATCAAAATTCGAGATCCGTCAAGACCCGCGACCCAGGAGCCAACAGGAGACTCTGAGGTCCTGGCAGAGGCAGGCGAGAGCTTTTTACAGTAAACACCATGACTTACAGCACACGTTGAGCGCAGTCAAAATGATTCGATGAGCAACGCTACGCAAAGTCCTTTCCTGGCAGAGGGATGTTAGTCAGGCCGAGGGCATTACCAACGACGCCGAGGATGAGCGCACCGAGCAGAAAGAGCGTGAGGATTGTCTGCGGGTCTGTGAGGCCGTCGGCGCCCTCGCTCAGGAGCGCCCGCTTCTGCAGGTAGCGAAGGACCTGGTCTTCACACTCGGCATAAGACATGCCCTTGTCGCGGCCCTCGAAGTCCACATACTCTTTGATCATCGCCTCGATGGAGTCGTACTGACTTTTGCCCTCAAGGAAGCGTTCTTTGTTTCTCTCGTTGAGCTCAAAGTCGAGGATGTCCCGCGAATTGATGTCGAGGGAAGCCAACGTAACGAGACCTTTCTCACTATCCGAGGCGGCCGACCCATCAAGCCGGATGATGGAATGGCGGAGCGGCCGCGGCAATAGCGGCCGAGGCGATAGTAGGTGACTAGTGCACGTAGACATTTGGAGCGATTGTGCGGACGCTACGAGCGCAATCGCAATGAGCATCGCCGATTTCATCTCACGCGTGCTCACTGTACGCGACTTTGTAGGGAATGAGACAGTGATGAGACATCTAATTGAGATGAGAGACGATTGATAAACGAGACACTCACTCACTCACTCACTCACTCACTCACTCATCACTCACTCACGACCTTCACACTCGGGGTCATGACGCTGACGACCTTTTGGGGAGCAGCAGGTCGCGCGATGAGACCGGCTTGTGTCATGTGCTTCCTTCTCAGCTCACCGCTGGGCCGCAACAAGCACGAGCTCTCAGGGAGGTCCGTGCCGTCGGCCGTGCTCCCACGGCCGCTGCTACGGAGCCATCCAGTGCTCATGGCCGCCTCACGCAAGGGAGACTCCAAGCCCTCAAAGCGGCTCTCCTCCAAGGCGCCCCCCGAGGACATCGAGAAGCTCAAGCACCTGTACTTTGACGAGGTCGAGGTGGTGGTGCGCAGCGGCAACGGCGGCGATGGCGCGGTGATCGCGCTCCCAGCACGTGGTGAGGGCCCACGGCTCAAGCGCACGTCTGACGACGACTTCGAGCTGCCTCCTGGCGGTGGTGCCGGTGGCAACGTGGTGCTCTTCGTGGACCCAGCACTGAGCGATCTGCTGCACCTACGCGGCCGCCCTGTGCTGGTGGCATCGCGTGGGGGCGACTCCCAAGGCCTGCGCGATCTGCCGGCAGCACGAGAGCGATGGCGCGCGCTCGTTGAACAGATGGGCAACAGCGGTAGTGCTGGCAGCGCGCCAGGCGGCGTGACGCGTGCCGGCGCCGCCGGCGGCGTGAGCTCCGTCAAGCTGCGCGACGGCGAGGTGCTGCGTATTCCGGTGCCGCCGGGTACTTTTGTGCGCACCAAGAGCGGCAAGGTGCTCGGGGACCTCGTCGCTCCACGGCAGGAGCTCATCGTGGCCGTGGGCGGCGAGGGCGGCCCGTGCGTCCTCAACCAGGAGCGAAAACCGCGGGATGCAGGCGGTCGCAGCGGCAAGGGAAGCGGGCGGAGAGGTAGCTCGCGCACCTCGGTGCCCGACGACCCGATGGCTGCCTTTGACAATGTGGATGAGGACGCGTTTGCGCCCAGCGAGGATGAGCTGCTGGGACTTACGCGTGGGCGGCCCGCGCAGGAGGTAGCCCTCTCGCTCGTGCTGCGCACCGTCGCGGATGTGGGCTTCGTCGGCTTCCCGAATGCGGGCAAGTCGACCCTACTCGGAGCCCTCTCACGCGCAACGCCGGAGGTGGCTCCGTTCCCATTCACAACGCTCATGCCTAACCTCGGGGCGATGCAACAGGCCTCGGCATCGCCAAGCGCGAGCACAGCTGCCACCGCCGCTAGCACCCGCAGCCCGACGCGTGCGCCGCCCGTGCTAGCCGACCTGCCAGGACTGGTCGAGGACGCCCATCAGGGCCGGGGGCTCGGCAGGCTCTTCCTGCGCCACCTGCGCCGAGTGCGCGTCGTGCTATACGTGCTCGACACGAACTGCAAGGAGCCCTCGGTGGGCGAGCAGTACGACGTGCTCAAGCGCGAGCTGCGCCTGTATAACCCGCAGTACCTCGAGCGGCCTCACGTGGTGGCGCTCAACAAGCTCGACATACCGCTAGAGGCTGACGGCGAAGAGGCGATGAAGCTCGTCCAAAGAGAGGCGACACGCGCGATCGCCGTGAGCGCCGGGCGCTCTGCCAACGAGACGGCAGCGCCCGTCGCTGTAGTGCCCATCTCGGGTATGCGGCGCAAGGGCATGCGAATCCTGAAGGAAGCGCTCGAAAAGGCTCTGGACGTCGCGGACGACGTCGAGTAGGCACATAGATCACAGAGAACGGAGAGAACGGACCTGAAACGGAGCCACGCGGAGGCCAAGCTGTGAGATCACGTATCTTCAGCCTTTGTACCGTTTGATAATTGCTTTTGATGTTCACCGAGGTCCCCAGAGATGCGACGCTCGAGAAAGCGCCGTATTGGGCGTCATGCGGGCTTTCCAGCTTCTCGCAAATCAGCCGGCGCCGGAGACGCTGCCATCCGCTACGGCGCGAAGATCGCTGCTCGTCGCTGTCGGGCGGCATGAGGACCGTCTGCACACGCTGCGTCGGCAGATTCACGGTGCTCTGTGGCGCGGCGAGGTCGAGGCTGATGAAGCACTCCAATCGGCAGCGTACGAGCTAGAAGCAGGCCTCTCAGCGATGCACCGCGCCGTGGCAGCCGAGCTCGACGAAATCATAGCTGTGTGCGAAAATGGACTCGCGACCGCCTCCACTACCGCTGCGAATAGTCCCGACGGGGATGCTAGTGCACTTGAGGAGACAGTCGCGAATGCCCGGCACCAGCTGCGTGAGCTACCGAGTATGCTCAGCGAAGCGAGTGATCGATGCTCGGCCGCCGCTATCGCTGCGCTGCGCGGTGCGTCTGAGGCGGCCGAGCGCGCCATCGGCGACGGGGCGAGCTCACTTGTCTGCGGTTGCGGTATCGCCGAGTCGGCCACAGCTTCGGAGCTTGTCGCGGCGCGGGACGTGCTCACTGCAGAGGTGCTGCGTGCCGCGGGCGTTCCGCTCAGCGGCGGCAGCGGCGGCGGCGGCAGCTCGTCGAGTTCTACACGCGCCGCTCCAGCGGGCACAGGCCCGCTGGCCAAGCCCTCTGCCGGCCATGATTCGCACGACGTTCGCTGGGGCGCGATGTGGGCGCGCCTCGATGAGCTCTGCAACGGCAGCCTACAGCGCTGTGTGAGCACGACTCGCGAGCTGGGAGACGCGAGCTCAGAAGCGTTGTATGTCCCTGCAAGGGCTGTTGAGGGGCTCATCAAGGAGGTGTTGGTGCAGTTTCGGACCATCTGGCACGCGGCGGCGGCGCGCATCGGGCGAGCACTGAACGCCTTTGCCGGCAAGATGCACACGCTCTTCGCCGAGTGTGAAAGCCTCTGTCGCGAGTGTGAAAGCCTCTGTCGCGACGCACCCGCTGCGATGGCGATGGCGCATGCAGCAGCAGCGGCAGCACGCGACCCCGGCAGCGCAGCCGATGGCAGAGTCGTGCGGCTGCCAGCCCATCTTGTCCGCTCGGCACAGACCGTGCTGGCAGCGGCGCTGCAGTCATCGGCGTCGCACATAGTCAGCACGCTCTGCAAGGGGCTCGAGCGACTGCTCTCCGAGGGACAGTCGATCGGGCAGAAGCTTGGGATGGCCACGACTGAGGAGCCCATCGCGGGCTTTCTAGTCGCCGCAGGCGCGAGTGTGGAGAGTCTGCTACGTACAGTCCGCGAGGCCCATCGGTGGGAGCGCGGGGAACTCCCCGAAGCGATTGAAAGGGTTCGGCTTGGCGCCAATACGCCAGCACGCCAGTTGGGGGACAGCGTGGCTGCAGGGCCAGTAGCGCCGATGCAGACCTCGGCGCCTGTGGATGCGCCTCAATTTGGCAAGGGAGGAGCGACGACAGCAACTTCTCCAGCGACTGAGGCGGCGATGTCTGCCGTGGCCGCGCCACCGTCGCCATATTCCTCTCCGGCCGCTGCGCTTGCAGCCGCTGTCGCGTCTGGCCAGTATGACAGCGAACGCACCGAGTCTCTCCGACTGCTCGCGTCTCAGATCGATGAAGAGCTTGCTCAGTTCCGTCATCGTGCGGAGGCGGCTGAAGAGGCTGCCGCCGCCGCTGCCGCCGCCGCCGCTGCGGCGACCATCGAGCGCGACTCGGTCCTCCAGCAGGCGCAGCTGGGCATCGAGCAGGCCGCTCAAGACCTCGAGCGCGAGCTAGAACGGGAGCGATCGTCGAAGGCAGCCCTTGCGACTGAGGCTGATCGACTGCGCGAGATCGTGCGACAGCAAACCCAAGCCCTCGGCACTCTGTCGGCGCAGCTTCGCGAGCTCCGGGCAGCGCAAGCTGAGAGTGCAGCCGCCAACGGTCTCGAGAGCCGTGGTGGTGCCCTTCAGAGCTCAAAGAGCGCCGTCGGACGTGGCACGCAGATGCGGCAGCGGGTGATGGAAGCCATGGCGGACCAAGACATCGTCCAGGCAACGCGCAGTGAGGCGATGGCGCCTGTAGCGACGGCGAACATGCTGGTGGAGCAGGACGCCTCGAAAACATCCGTGCCGTCAGCTCGAGAGCCGGCAGCCTCGGTATCTAGCACGGCAGCTGGCCCTGATCGTTCGCAAAGCAGCCAAGCCGTCGAGCATCCAAGGAATCACTCCCCATCTCTATTCGGGCAGGGAGGGCGGCATGCTGCATTTGCCTTTCTCGGTGCACAGGAGGCCGAAGATGACCTCGACGAGGACGAGAGGACCGGGACTGTATGGGACCGAAAGCGGCAGGTCTGGGTGACTCAATTGACTCAAGAGGAGGATGAGGAAGACGGTGGCACAGCTCCGGACCACCACTCCAATGGGGCACCAGTGATGGCCAAGGAAGTTGTGCCTTCGAGACGCAACGCTGTCCTGCCTGAGGTCCGTGCCGCCACGGCGCCTCGACCTCAGGGACGCCCTTTCGGGCCGCTCAAGGCCTCTGCCCGTGCACCAGTTGAAGCTCCATCACAGCCGTTGGGCACGGCAGAGGAGGTGCAGGAGGGGCGCGGTGAGGAGGAGAAGGTCGCAGCCAACGACGACGACGACGACGACGACGACGACGGCGACGACGGCGTCGTCGACGACGACGACGACGACGATGTGATAACCACCTCGGAGGAGGAATTGGACGACGACGAAGAGGTCGATGGAGCGGGCGTTGCGGAAGAGGCTCTTGCGGCGAAAGCTCGCGAGGGTAGTGCTCGGCAGGGCGACGGCGGCAGCGAGACCATCGCTGCTCATCAGTCGCAATCAGCATGCAAGCTCGCCTCGGAGACCATTGCTGCTCGGCCTGTGGACGGCGAGTGGGCAGGGGCAGGGGTAGGGGCAGGGGCAGGGGCAGGCTTTGTTTGGCGTCCCGTCGTTCCTCGTGGCGCAGCGAGTGCGGCGGTGGCGTCAGTCCGAGCGAACCAGCAGGAGCAGAGGGACCGTCTACTCGCACGCCTATTTCCCCATGAATCCTCTGCCGACGCACCGGCCTCGCGAAGCGCGATCCCGCGCCCTCGCAAGGCGCAGACTCTGTCAAGACGCCGAGGAGCTCTCGAGCCGCCGCTCGCTTTGCGCGTGGCCGCGCCGGAGCCCGCCCCGGGCGAAGCAGATCTGCGCGATGTCGACGACGACGATGCACAACGGAAGCTTCCCATAAGTTCCTCAGCGACTGTCCCGCCCGAATCGATGATACCTGCGTCGATTTTAGTGGGTGGTGAGCCAGCCAGGATCGCAAAGAGAGAAGCTCGGTGGCGCGCAGAGGCGCACACTCGGCTCGCCTCTCAAACTGTGCATCCCTTGGCGTCAACGCCTGCTCTCGAGCGTATAGACGCGGATTCTGAGCCTCAGAGGCCTGATCCACGTGCAAGCGCAGACGAGCTCTACTTCGAGGATGATGCCAGCTAGATTGGTTTGCGTGGGGCTACTTGATATGGTGAGATGTGATGAATTTGTGGAGTTGCCAAAAAAGGCTTCGAGTGCGCCTCTTTGATCTCATGCACATGGACCTGAAGCACTTAGTTTTACCCGTAGATTTCGGCGGACGAGACGCACGAGATGGTGATGACGCACCTGATCGTGCAGCTGACGCAGCCTTTTCGCCGACACGGGCGCGTGCTTCAGCTCTTTCGCAGACACGGGCGCGTGCTGCAGCCTCGGTCAATAAGATGAGTGGGGAGCTGGCCGATCCGCTGAAGCGATGGCCTCAGATTGAGCAGGAAACTTGGCTGCAGCGGCAACTGCTGGCGGAGGATGCTCACCACATGGACGGCGCCTGGGCTTCTGCTCCATCAGAAGCGACAATACTTGAGCACGTCCTGGCACTTCAGGAGCAGATGCGCGAGCTGCAGAAGCAGTTGCCCCGAAAGCCTGAGCGAGCGCCAGAGATTCGTGGGCATCTAGATCCCCACACGCCGGCGTTGCCCGTTGCGCTGCTCAGGCAGCTCAAGGTGCTGCTCGACGACGGCTCTATTACTCCCGAGCAGTTCGAGATCAAAAGGGAGGAGCTGCTAGCGCGCAGCACCGGCGCCGCGGAGGACCGTGCGCGGAACAAGAGGCTCAGCAGTTCCCACGCTGAGAACGTGCAGAGCACTTACTCGATCGCGATAGGTGCCCTAAGCAGCAACGGCTGCCCGCTCGTCCTTCGTGTTACCACACTCGCCCAGCTCGTGTTGGCCACGTGCGCCCAGCTCGTTTTGGGTTTTGGCTTCGCCGACCTAGCCGGCCAGATTGCACTGGAGCGCGCCGTCCCGGGAGCTGCGGCAGCAGTCAGCGTGTACGAGGGGCTGCTCGTGCGCGTGACCAACGCCCTGATCACCTCGCCTTCGAGCCAGTACATTCCGTCAACAACCGACCCCATCCTCCGTGCGCTCTGCAGCCTCGCTTGCATCTTCCTCTTTGCTCTCATCCTCCATCGGAGCACACGAGTGCTACTAGTCGCCGTGCACCCGCTTGAGCTCCTGGGCTGCCACTTACCGTGGACGTCGTCGACGCTCGCCGAACGTGGCGGTTTCGCGCTCGCGGCCTTGGTGCTACTTGGGGCGTGGACCGTTCGCGCATTCCTCGTCCCCATACAGCTCTCACTCGCGTGTGCGCTCCTCTTGAGCTCCCCGTCAGCGGACGCGATTTCCATCACGCTCACTGTCGTGGCTGCGAGCTTCGTACTCGAAGCCGACACGTACTGCTTCCGCGCATTCGTGCATGAGACGCCACGTCGTGCTTTTGAGCGATCGCCTGGGCTCGCGGCTGCCTTATTTGGAGCGCGCACGCCACGCGCGCTCACATTCGCCTCCTTGCTTGTGACACTCGTCGATCTCGGCATCGCAATCTTGCCGTACGTGATGACTTTCAGCGGCCGTGGCGAGGACGACTTCCATCGCTTCTTTGGGAATTCGGCACTCTCTCGTGGGAGCGTCTTCGGGCTCGTGCACGCGTACTTTGCTGCTTTCACTGCTCCATCTAAGGGAAGCTTAGTCACTCAATTCGTGGGTGTCTCCACTTCCGAGGCTGCACACGCCTGGACGTGGAGCCGTCGCACTGTGGGGCACGTTGCGTGTGTGCTAGTGATGATTTGCACCGTGGTGGCGGCAGTGAGCCTCGCCATCCATGTGCAGCGCGAACTGGATGAAGCGATTGGATCGGTTCCGACCAGAGGCAGAGCGAAGAACGCGACGTCCTAGATACAAGTATACAGCCCGAGTGTCGGCCGCGCGTGCGTGTTTCGGTGCAACGTCGCCGCGACCGTGACACGCCCCGCTTTGTCGGTCTCTGTCGAGTGTCACCCCCCTGGTATGTCTAACGTCGTCTACTATTCGACACCCGAGACACCGGACCGGCTTCCACATTAATGCAGTACCCACTAGCGTGAGGACTCTGATCGCCACTTGTGTTGCGGGACGGTTCTTACCATAAACGGAACGGTCACTACCTTTTCAGGCATTTTGTTGCTGGATGCCAACACCACTCCCTCCCTGTTCCGCCGTGGAGTCTCCCTACTGCCGCGTTCACACACAAATGGCGGGGACCTGCAAGGCAAATAGTGGGCAAGGCGTCACGCCCGGCCTTGGGTTTGTGCATCTATCCGCCGTGCCGTCGGAGTCTGGCGCAAGCGTATCCTCAGGGAGGACGTCCACGGGCGGGCGCGGCGTTCCACATGGCGAACCAGCCACCGATTCTGACACTTGCTGCAACCTTTGCGAGGCGCGAGATGGTTGCGCCGCATGGCTGCATCGCGGTGCGAGATGTTTCCTCGGAAGGTGCGATACCGCGCTTCCATGCTTTGAGCGGCTGCGCTCAGCGCAGCAGCCACCGTTGCAGGCAACTGCCGGTGCCAGGAGCCAAGGCCAATCAGCCGTGCGCCTGTGTGGCCGCCCGACAGTCGCTCAGGCGCCTCAGTTGCCGGGACCATCATCAGCTCACGGCCGCCGCGCTACCGTGTCCGTCGCGGCCTCCAGAGCCGGGGCACGCGCTGCACACGGCCTCGCTCTTCTCATGCTAGGCCACCGCAGCCGCTTGATGCTCGAGACCGTGCCGCCGAACGTGATCGCACCCACGGTCACGGCGGGCACACCGGTGGATGTATTCGCGTACCTGGAGAACACGACGATGGCGCGCGCCTTTCGCGGTCGCCGGCCGCTCGGCCATCCCGCGTTGGCAGCTTTGAGCGACTCCGCCTTGGCCGAACGCATTGCGTCTGCAGTCGAGGCAGCTGGTGCGCGCACTGCAGTGCTGCGAATCGCGCCGCGCCCGACAGTCACGCTGCCCACGGCCTTCCCTCAGCGGCTCTCGCGCTACACGGAGCATGTGAAGACGACGGTAGCCACGCGCTTTGCGAAGGAACTCATCGGATGGCGATTAGTCGAGGGCTATGAGCGCGAGCGTGCTGCCGGCCGATATGCTTGGGTGCTTTGGATGCGGGAGGACGCGCATTGGTTCGCGCCGCTTGACCTTGCGCGCTTCGAACGCGGCGCAGTGCATGGCAAGGCATGCGGCGGCTTTGGCGGATGGAACGACAAGGTGTGGCTCATGGATCGTGAGTGGGCTCCTACGATGCTGAGCATGCACGACGCCTTCCGCACAGCGTACTCTGCGAGCTGTACCGACCTTACGCGAAATACGAGCGATGGTCCTGAGGCTGGGGACTCGGACTTTCTTGCCGCCCCGAGCGTGGAGCAGTTTCGTGAGCGCGTGGGCAAGTTGCATAGAATCCCATTCTCGAAGCATGCCCCCGAGGACCTCCCAACGATGGACTCGTACTACAAGGACGATGGCAAAGGCGAGTGGGCTCTGTGCTTTCCTCGCATCTATGCTAACGGCTGCGTGCCACGCGTGAACGCAAGCGCGGTGGGGCATATGTCCTGTGCATGAGGAAAGCGGCCCGCGGCCCGGCTCGAAGGGCGAAGGGCGGCTCTAGAGTCTAGTGTCTCTAGACAGAGGGCACCCAGATCCTCCAGTCATACGGAGCGGTCAGTCCGACGCAGCGAACGCTTCGCTCCTCTCAGTCTCACAGCCAAGGACCGCGCAATATTAGCATTTAGTAATAAAACTTCTGACCTCAGACACAGACACGCATGACTTTCGTCTTGGATACATGTATACGTGTATACGATATAAGTTATAACTGACGCCGTCACCCGCGCGCGGCCGGCTGCCTCCGGGGGCGGCGCCGCGTCGGCTGCCCAGCGCGGCCGTGGTCGGGCGTGAGCCGGGTCGCGGTCTCAGCGCTCATCTGGCGGGGGTGGCCCCGCGTGGCGTCCACCGTGCACCGACGGCCACCGTGGCCGAACTGCACACTATACATGAAACTGCATGCACATGGAGTGTCTCCTCCTCTCACGCGATTCGTGTCCTTACAGCTCATACAACGCGGGGGGAGGTGAGGTTACGGCCCTGGGCTGCTTTGCTCGGCTCCTGCCAACCCCCCCAACTTCTTGAAGGTCTTCACCTCGGCGCGGGTCAGCCTGAGATCAGCCTTCACGGTTGGATCTACCCCTTTAACCTTCACTGTGACCACTCCCTCGACAGAGCGGGTGATCAGCGAGATCAGATGAAACAAACAGCGCCAAATCGGCTGTCGAGGCTCGCTATCCCAATTCTGCGGCCGCTGCACCACAAAATTGCGCCGCTCGGATGGCACCATCTTGAGCAGCATTTCTCCACCATCCGCGCAGCCGGCAGCCTCGACTTCATCGTCGGTTGGCATGGTTTTCATGGTTGCCATGCGGCATAGCGCCTCCAAAAAGTCGACTGAGTGCAAAAAAGGATGGCACGCATGCAGGGCACTCATGAATCTTGCGTCGAAGGAGAGGCACGGAGAGGCAAGGGCCTAGGTGTTGGGCGTGTGTGGTCAATGGGGTTCGATAAGGGTGCGAATGGCCACGGATAGTGGGGCTGTGATGGTTTCATGGTTATGTGATGGTGTGGCGCCGCACACCGAACTTCAGGTTGCACATCTTACGGCGCTCGACAATATTCGTCTCGTCGGCAACGCGCATACGCGCCCACATGAAGCAGGAAGTCATCTCGCGGATGGTGAACTCCTCGTCCACAAGCTGCAGGTGATCGCACATGTTGAGCCACTGGGTGATGCCGAGCATGCCGGAAATCGACGTGAGATCAGACGTCGCGTGCTGCTCGTCGCTGTAGACATCGTACAGGGCTTGCAGCGTGCTCTCGTGCTGAGCGAGCAAAGCGTCCGTCTCCTGGACGTAAAGGAACTTTTGGCGGAACTCGTTGGAGTTTTGCAGGGCGGCAGGGTCCACGTTTGGCTTCATCTGATTGAGTAGGAGCTCGCGCAAGGCCGCTGAGACATCTGTGTGGATCGGCTCCTCTCCTTTTTTGCGCGGCTTGCAGTAGCGCGACACGGCCGCACGCACGAGGAACTGCAGGAACTCTTGTCGAGAGAGCGCGTGTTTTGAGTTGAACTTCTCTTTTGCCTTCTGGCCCGAGTCGATGGCGACAAAGAGCTGATGTCCGCGCACAAGAGATATGGGGGAAGGAAGGGGAAGGATTAGGAACGATCGGCCGCGCACACGATGAGAAAGGGGAAGGATCAGCTCATCATCAGGTGCGTCACACAGAGATACAGGCGTGTCTGCAGTTCTGTGCGTCCTTGCAGGTACCCTATACAGAAGACCTGCAGGGAGTAAATCTGCATACCTGCTCCAGATGCTGCTTGTTGCAGTCGAGGGAACCGGGAATAGGGAGCTCGCACTCGTTGAGAAACGCGTTGAATTCGTTCATACCGATCGTGAAGACGTCCCCATCGGCATTCAGTGAAGCGTAGTAGTCGTAGATGCCGAGGATCATCGCATAGTGCTCCCTGAGTGTCTCTTTCACACGGGCAACGGCCTCCGTCCCAGCCTCGCCTGTGGGATCTGTCTTGCCTCGTCCATCGGCCTTGGCAATGAACTGATCGATCTTGTTCTCCAGTGCCCACTTCCAGTCGCATTCGAGCGAGTCTGTGGCCACTTCGTCCGTATCGAGCAGATTGTTCGCACGCCTGCGAACAGGACACATGCACGCACACGCAGGGACCACACCATACATGGCTCAAGGTTAAGGGAGAACTTAGTGCACGTGGTCACAGTGGTGAATGGCGTATCGGTCTTCATCGCTCTTGTGTAACTCGACGTGATCACACGGGGGAGCGCAGCGGCAGATTGCAGGCAGATTGCACGGCTAGCACGCACTTCTTGAATAGCGACCTCTCGATCCATGCTGGCGCGACGGTTTTGCCTCCAGCAGAAGCCACACTGACTTTCGGTGCGGCAACCTCCTTGGCTGCTTTAGGCTTCGGCGGTGGTGGTGATTTGTCCGGTTTGTCCGGAATCCCACGCCCTCCCCCTGCAACTCCCTCTGAGTAACCTGCACCTCCTCGTCTTGCATCGGCGTCATCTGCGTCGTCATCTTGATCGTCGCTGTCGTCACTGAAGCTGTCACTACTTCTTCCGGTTCCGGCTCCGGCTCCGGCTCCGTAGCCACCGTAGCCACCGCCATCGCCACCGCCACCGCCACCGCCACGGCCGTCGCCGCTGCTGCCGTCTCCGTCTCCGAATCCACCACGCCCAGGATTGGCTCTAGCACCTTCGCCATTGGCTTTACCTCCGCCGTCGCTGCCGTTGCCGCCTCGGCCACTGATGGCACCATTGGTGTCGTCAGCATTGTGTGCATCACCGCTGGTGCCAAGGGCAGCACTCACACGACCACTGTTGGCACCACCTAGGCCGTCGAGACCTCCTTTGCCACCACCACGGCCTCCTCCGTCGCCGCCACCACTACCGCCACCACCGCCACCACCGCCACGTCCGTTGCCGCCACCGCCACCGCCACCGCCACCGCCACCGCCACGGCCGTCGCCGCTGCTGCCGTCTCCGTCTCCGAATCCACCACGCCCAGGATTGGCTCTAGCACCTTCGCCATTGGCTTTACCTCCGCCGTCGCTACCGTTGCCGCCTCGGCCACTGATGGCACCAGCATTGGTGTCATCAGCATTGTGTGCATCACCGCTGGTGCCAAGGGCAGCACTCACACGACCGCTGTTGGCACCACCCAGGCCGTCGAGACCTCCTTTGCCACCACCACGGCCTCCTCCGCCGCCGCCGCCACTACCGCCGTCACTACCGCCACCGTCACCACCGCCGTGAAGTTCTCCGTGCTGCTCTCCAAAACCACCACTTCCAGTGCCTGTGCCATTCGGCCACTCCAGCTCAGCGAGCTCCTCGTCAATAAGCTCGCCCGCCGCTTGGGTCGTGAGCTCGGTGAGGCGCTCGGCATCGCTCTGACCGCTGCCATCGCGCCCGCGACTGGCACCGTTGTTGCCATCACCTTTGCGCGCCGCCGCCGCTTTTGCGGCTTTTGCTTTAGCCGGCACTCGCTCTAGCTCAGCGAGCTCCTCGCCAATAAGCTCGCCTGCCGCTTGGCACCGCTTGAGCTCGGCGAGGCGCTCGGAATCACTGAGCGGCTGATCACCTTTTTTAATCCGCGAGCCCCCTTTCGCACCCCCACCATCGCTGTCCTTATTCTTGTTCGACTTGCGGCGACTAGTGCGCCCAGGTTTCCCAGCTGGCGGCTTCGGGTCCTTGGGCAGCCCTGCCGCATAGCGACTGCCGAGTTTGTTGTCGTCGCCCTTCCCTCGAAGTGGCTGAACAAAGAACCGATTGGCGCGAACCTCGTACACGGACCTGTGATGACAGAGGGGGCACAGTGTAGGCACAGCAGTGAGAGGGATGCCATGATCAGCCCATAGCACACACTAGAGAAGACGAGCTCGCACACTACTCGCACACGCAGCAAGTCGATCAGATGTCGTCTCCGGCATCCACCCTCCTCAAGCCCCGAGCCCCAGCCGCTAGAGTAGCCTAACGTTAGATTTGAGTTCTAACGTTAAGGAAGCGTTAATTT
>ENA-UOXK01001053-UOXK01001053.1-mixed-culture-metagenome-genome-assembly--contig:-NODE-1053-length-20498-cov-42.117155_pt1 | contig 20498 bp, 13 predicted proteins | sample MGYA00238160_ERZ761638 | MGnify/ENA primary metagenome ERZ761638 (study PRJEB28912, sample SAMN08777098) | mixed culture metagenome | isolation source: Freshwater growth medium | place: USA...
GTGGTGCGCCTTGGTGCGGCCGCGCTTCGTTGAGAGTTGCCATTTTCTCCGAGCTTAATAGTCGGAACGCCATAATCAGATTGAGGCCATTTGTAAATCGCCGAAAATTTTCTGCCGCGATATTGAACGCTTCCCGGTTCTCGTACTCGACCTGGTTCAGGTCGTCGGTGTCCACGTCGAACGACATGACCCGTTGTACTTGATCGGCTGTAGACTCGCCGGCGGGCCGTGCGCCCCTTGGCACGCCCGAAAGTTGATTTGGATTTTCCGCATTTTCTGCGTCTCCGGAAAGATCGGGATATTCCACCGCTACCATGCGACTGGGCTCCTCGGGTAGAGGGGAGCCAGCCGGTAAGTGCCTGCCTGAGGGGGACCTCGGAGGCATAGAGGTCGTTGAGTCCCGAGAGGCTGGAGATTGGTGCTTAGACTGAACAGGGTCACGAACACTCTCGTCTCTCCCCTGAGAATCTTCCTACACCTCGTCAGAGCTCCACGATACCTCGCCTGATCTCCCGCCGGTATCTCTCGGATCTCCCTTAGGGATCCGCCGGTATCTCGCCGGAGCTCACTCCTGTCTCTAGGTAGGTTCCGTAAGCCTGTTAACGGACCCCCTCCGGGGGAATGACCCCCCTACCGCTCGCATAGGGGGACCTTCCCACTACTCAGGTAATTACCTCATACGTCATAGGCTTTGAACATTGAACGGGACTGTGGCGTGGCGTTCAAGCTTCAACACCCCAGTGGACCTTAAGTGCTAAGTGGACCCGTTTTTTTAACTTCACGCAACTTCACACACACACACACACACACACATACCAGCACAGGTGGCGGGTTGATCCCTCCGGGACTCGAACCGCGTCCGCGCGTGCAGTACGTTACAAGTGTCGACCTGAACTGACGCCACTAGGCCACAATACCGACAAAGTGTGAATAGCCTAGGGCCTACTGGTTAAGCTGTGCAGATGCAGGCGGCGAAACCGGGACCGAGGCGTGGCGCTGTTCAACGGCCAACGCTGAATAACCAGGCCTCGAGAAGACGCTCGGCCTGCACGCACACATGCCAGTTCCTTAATGTTTGTGTTGATGTGGTCAGAGGCCGCACAGGCCAGCGCACGGCGACACAATGTTGCGCAGGTCCAGTACCATCGAGGCCACATGGCCCGCAAGCACCGAAGTGTGGAACATTTCGTGAAAGCCAAAGACCGGGTTCTTCGGCCGCTTGAGCACGTACAGGATCAGGCCGGGCGCGTAGATCCAGAAGATGATCGAGTTCTTGAGGCACGCTACCGGCGCCAAGGCCACAGCGTACCAGCACAGGTAGCCAAGGAGTCCAACGAACTGAAAGGCCATGATGCCCTTGACGGCGTTGTGGCCGACGGCTTTCGGCACTACGAATGCCGAGATGAGGGCAATCAGCGCCGTCGCCAATCCACTCGCCGCCCCGATCGCGCGCAGGCGGCCGACCCACCCGAAGTTTGCCGACCACAGCCAAAGCAGGGACGTGAGCACAGATGAGATGCCCACGTAGTCGCAGCGCAGCCAGAAGGTCTCCGTCTTCGGCGTGTACCCCTCGCCGCCGCGCTGATCGCCGTTGTGGTACCCATCGGAGATCCAGATGTTGGCGCTCGACGCGAGCGCGGCAATCACGCGAAATGTGAGACCAGTGCCGGAGAGAGGCCAAGCCGTAGGCAGCTTCCACGCGAGCAGCACGTAGGCAACGCAGACGAGATACCACGACCGCGTTTTGTGCAGCCAGCCCATTTTCTGCCCACGCCACTTTGGCCGCGGATAGCCCGTCAGCAAGTATGGCGGCCGCACATCCTCGATTGCTTTCACGCTGGGATCTGCCGAGGGCTGCTCCGCGACATTCGCGGTATCGCAGCGCAGCGTGGCGGCGCGGCACGCGGCTTTGCGTGCGTGTACGGCCAGCGTCGGTCGTGCCGCGAAGCCGCACGCACTCGGAGATGCCACGAGGAGCAGCACCACCCACCGCATCCTTCGCGCAATAGCTCGCAAAATCTCGCAAAGCCGAGATCAAGAAACTTGTGGAGTGGACGTGTTTGGTGCACCAACTCGTCGACGGTGTTCACAACTTGCCGTGTGACACGGCTGTGAACCCAAGTGACGCGGGTGCCAGGTCCCCTCAGACACACATGCCCAGAAGGGGAGAAAATGCGTATCTAGGGGATGCCCTCTAGGGGATACGGAGAGCCCAAGGGTTTTATCCTGGGAAAACCTAGGCACCCCCTTCTGTAGAAACAGATTGAGCATGGTACATTGTATGCTGCTCTCGCGCGGGACGGCGCCAGAACGCGACCTGAGGTATAACGGATCGTTGTTTCGTTGATCTTGTCGCATACATGTGGTGCGTGGTGTGTCTCATGAGTGTCCCGGCTCCCTCCGGTGTCTTTTTACCGTCCCGGCTACCCCGGTGAGACCCCGGTACCGGTAAAAAGACACCGGGGGGAGCCGGGACACACACCCCGGTACTGTACCGGTAGGAATTCGTGTGTGTCCCGGCTCCCCCCGGTGTCTTTTTACCGGTAGGAATTCCCCGGTGTCTTTTTACCGGTAGGAATTCTCACAAAACTCGCGTTCGTGTCGACGCATGAGCAAACGCTGTCGCGACGACGATGATGAGGTGGCCAACGCCACGCACTTGGCCGAGAAGCCATTCTCGACAATGTCAGTGTACACCTACAATGGGCCGCTGTGCACTCATTTTGTGACGGCCGCGCAGGCGGCGACCGCACTGCCCGCGCTGCTCTCGGCCGTCTTCGGCTCACGAAAGCGCCATTCAGTCTTCTCATTCACGGCTGGCGCCACCGGCAGCTTTCTCGTGCTCGACGAGACGCTGCATCGCGAGCTCTTTGGAGGGAGTGGTTCTGAGCGCTGGAGCTGCCTCTACATCCACGAGTCCTCTTCAGCTCGCTCGGGTGCTGATGTCTCAGGCTCCCTCGCGCTGCTCTTCGAACACCTGACGCACGCGCAGGTATCGATCATCAACGTGTGCACGATGCGGCGCAACTTTGTGCTCGTGCGGCAGACGATGGCAGACGTGGCGTTGCAGGCGCTCCGGTCGGCGCTCGATGGCGATGGCCGTCCGTCGCCGCCGCCTGCTTCTGACGCCGCTAGCTTCCAATGTCAGCTCACCATGAGCAGCGTGCGCATCGAGCTGCTGCGCTCGAGCCTCGCCATCGGCACGCTTACGCTCGCGCAGCTCAAGGAGAGCGCACACTCGATCCTGCATTTGCTCTTCCTGCGACGATCCGACCAGTTCGTCCATTACTTCGAGATGGGCGGCGAAATCTCGCTCGCAATCTCGGAGGGGCCGCTCGAAGCACTCGAGCTCTCCGAGCCGGAGAGTACGGCGACGCTGCGTGCGGCACTCGAGCCGAGCCTCTCGCGCGGCTGGAGGATCTTCGACGTGACCGCTGCCACAGGGTACGACGGCATCGGCATCCTGTCGGCAGTCTGCTTGCCACTCGCCACGCTGCCATTGATGAACTTTTCGACGCTAGACCACACGTACGTGCTGGTGCCTGAGGTGCACCTCGAGGCCGCTCTTGAGCTCCTTGCGCTCAATTTTGACGTGACGACCGAGCCGGCGCCCTGATGCTGGGTGTGTGCGCGGACCGACACCGCAAATGGGCCTTCCATCGCGGGGCCACGCGAACGAGCAGGCGCGGGACGATCTTCTCGGACCGGCTTTGCCCATTGGCTCGCAACGCCCTTGCATTTATTGGTCCGTCAATTGGTTCGTTTCGTTCGTTTGATTATTGATCCGTTGCGACAGGTGATCACAAGTTCACGCGTAAGTTCACACATCCGCGCTCAAGGCTTGTCACATCACGCCGACCGCGCGCGCGGCAACCTCGCAGCGAAGCGGCCCGGAGAACCTCGTCGGTGGCAACTACCAACCCCTCCACGCCTCTCTACGCACGACGATCTCCACGATGTCTCCCGCGATCTCTACGATGTCTCCCGCGATCTCCACGATGTCTCCCGCGATCTCTCCCGCGGGCGGGGCACTCGCCACTGGCCCTGCGCGCTGCGGCTGGCCCGCTGCGCAACCGCAACCGATCGGGAAATGCGAGTATACGCGACCAGAGCGGCTTAGACGCTCCGGTAACCGCGCCTCGATTCCGGTAAGACGACATACGAGACCGACGGCGTGGCTGCCCCGCACCAAGCCCAAGCCCAAGCCCGTAAAACTGTTCAGAAAGTACCGCCCACGTCGCACGTGACGCACAAGCATGCCGCGAGGACCGCGCGCCGGCGGGGGACGCCGCCGACGTCGCGTGCCGTGCGAAACCACCCCGGTTAACGAACGATGGGTAAATGCGCGCTAACATGTAAAAATAGACCTCGGATCCGATCGACATCTGAAGACATCAGACATGGTAAGAGTTGGTCAGGTGTGCATGCGATCATGGATCTCGCGGATGGACCATGGGATGGACCCATTTCCGTACGTGTACGGTCGATGGGCATGTCGATGGGGCTGCCTCTGAGCGCGAGGCTTCGCGTCTTCCGTTCTCTAGCACGCGTATCAGCTCTCCGGCTGCGCGAGAGCTCCGGCTGCACGAGCTCCGGCTGCTCGCCATGCGTTCCCTGCACGATGCAGAAGAGAGAGGGCGTATGCCACCACCTTGCACCGTATGGTATGCGGTCTGCCGCGTCGCTCTCCCGGGGGTGAGTTGCAGCGCGAGGTGGCCGGGCTCTGCCGAACATGCGAGAGGAGACGGGCACGCATGGGATCTCGCGAGACTCTTCGTGCTCCCCCGGCACGCGTTGGCCACGCGCACACGCACACAGCGCCAGGGTACGTCACATGTACATGTAGTCCCAAAGTCATCGCGGGCGGGTCATCACAGCGTACCCGGTAAATGGCATGATTGCTGAAGGCGCGCGCACCCGCCGCATCCCGCGCACCCGGCATCTTCCGCTGCCCACGGGTGCGCGCTCAAATCCCCAATCCCAAGAAGCGGAGCTTTCCTGTGGGGAAGTCCTGTGGAAAGTTCGGTGGCGAGGTCCCCAATCGCGTGAGGCGAGCATCGTGAACCGTCCGAGATGACGTGTCAGCTCGCGTACTGCCGTTGCGCCGTTGGCCGCACACGCTCGGGGGCGCCGTCGAGGGCAGTCGGCGACGAGGGCGAGGGGGTCTTGGACTTGTCCTCGCTGCCCGAGGGCGCGCCATCCGACACCATCGCCGTGTCGCTCGATGCAACCGATTGATCGTTGCCTGAGTCGCTCGAGTGGCCCTTCCTCTCGCGCGCCGCCGCCACGCTCGCCGTCTTGCTCCTATTGCTGTGGGCGCCGCCCTCGTCGCGCGCGCGCTTGCTGGCACGGCCACTCGGCGTGTGATCGACGCGGGAGGGCGCGCGCTCCGACGCTGCGGCCTCCGACGCCGTCATCAGCGCCTGGTGTGTCGTGAGCTCGTGTGCGCCACTCATCCACATGACCATGGGGTTCGGACCTGTGAGGCCGGCAGCCGCGATGACGCCGTCGTGCGCGGTGAGCATGTGCTCGGTAAGGGTCGTGTGCCCCTTCGGAGCGGCAGGCGCGGGCGCCGCCACACCCGACGACGACGAGCCCGAATGGATGCTCTGTCCTCCGCAGGAACCTGTGCCGCCCGCATGCGCGCCGCCGGCTGCCCTCGCCGGCCGGTGCACGGCGAGGGGCGACGGGTTGCGAGGCCGATAGGTACTGCTGCCGCGGCGGTTACTGCTGCTTGCCTCCGCCGCGACGCCGATGCCGGCCCCCTGGCCTGCCTCCATGAAGGTGGGCAGGGGCGCGAGGCTCGAGTGGGTGGAGGCGGTGGCGGCAGCGGGCATGGTAGGCACCCCCCACTCTCCCGCCGGCGCGTAATGATAGTATTGAGACTTGTGATGAGCACCGGCGGCAGCGGTGGCGGTGGCCGCCACAAGAGCCGGCGCGCCGATGCTTGCCTCATGCGTCGCGTTCAGGGCCACTCCTCTTGATGACGAGCTGGCGCGCCCGCCGCTCGGCGAGCATGGCGCTTTGGCGCGTTTGGTCGAGGCAACTGTCGAGAGCAAGGCGAGCGCCTCCATGGCCGTCTCCGCGGGTGCGATGCTTGAGAGCGGCGGCGTGGTCAGAGCAGTGCCCGTGCCCACGGCCGCAGGCGCTCCGCCGAAGGCCGCAGAGAGCGCATAGGCTGGACCGACCGACCCAGGCAGCTTGCCGTCGGGTCGCCCAAGCACAGTGCCAAAGCCGGGCAGCAGCTCGCTGAGATGCGGCAGCTCGGCTTCGGGGTCCAGGTTCTGCTCCGCGACCTCGATGGCGCCTGCAGCCGCGCGGCCCTCGGCCTCAACCTCGGCGGGTGGGAACGCGCCGTGCATGGCAAAGTACAAGATCCGCTTGTCGGATCGCAGCGAGTCGATGAGCGTACGCAAATGGATCTTCTGCTGCTGCATGGTGCGCGCGCGGTCGTAGAACTGCATGGCCAGCTGCAGGTTCTGGTCGATGGTCTGCGCCTGGATTACGCGCTGAGACTCGAGCGATTGCACGAGGACTGACATGACGGCGAGCTGCGCCTGCATCTGCTCGATGAGGCGCTTGTCCTGGAGCTGCTGCAAAAGCTGCGTCTCGAGCCGCTTGGCCTGCATCTGGAAGAGGTCCGCGATTCGGTCCATTCCGGCGTTCGTGCTCGGCGCGCCCCCGACGCTGAGGAGCTCGCTGACGTGGGTGACCGGGTCTGGGCAATCAGTGGAGCTCGAGAACGTCTCGCCGACCGCCATCATGTCTTAAAACCGGGAAGCACACCGTAGAATCCGGACCAGTGTGCTTCCACCGACCCCAGAGCTCACCGGCCAGGCACGACGAGGAGCGGAAGGAGGACAACACGCCTCCTGCGCGGTGTCCAAGGACCAGAACAGGAGAAGGTTTTTGCCCCTTCCCTGATGAAAGTCTGGGCGAAGGGAAAATCTCCCGAACCTCGTGCAAAACGGAATTCGTCACCAGCTCCCGGCGCCGCGCGCCCGGCGCCAGCAAGCAGGCAAAAAAGAAAAGCAGCTCGGCTAACGTTAGTCGAGCCACCAACAAGCTTCATTGACGCTACATGAAAGATGAAACATGTGCGTCTACGAGACGACAGTCTATCAATAATAGAATACTACACCTCGTCCGCCAGGATGCGCCTGCGCAGATCGGCCATCAGCTTGTTCATGAAGATCAGGTTGTGCTGCGAGGCGAGCGTCATGAAGAGCGGCTCGTGCTGCTTGAACAGGTGGTGCAGGTAGGAGCGCGAGTGCGCGATGGTGGGCAGCTTGGGGTCGATGGGGCCGTAGTCACTCGCATACCTCACCGACTTGATCTTGAGAGGGCCGTCGCTGGTGAGCAGCAGCCCGTGGCGTGCCACGCGGGTCGGGTTGCACGAGTCCATGGTATCGATGCCCAAAGGGACGACCGCCTCGGCGCTCTCAGGGTCCGCAATGCCCAGCAAGTGGTTGGGCTTCTGCTCGGGCAGCCGAGGCATCAAGAAACGTAGGAGCGCAAGCATCTCCGCGCGATCCTTGCCCAGGCTGCCGCCGATGGCAAACCCGTCGAAGGGGAGTGAAGATAGGTACGACGCGGACTCGGCGCGCAGCTCCTCGTCGGTGCCGCCGTGCACGACCGCGTACATGGCCTGCTGGCGCGGCTGCGCCAGGTGCGCCTTGAGTGAGCGGGCCATCCAGCGATGCGAGAGTCGCACGGACGCATGGAGCCGCTCGCGCGATATGTGGTACGGCGGCAGCTCATCGAGCGGGATGATGATGTCCGCACCTGATGAGGGACGCAATCAGTGGCAATCAGTGGCAATCACAAACGAGCGGGATGATGACGTCCGCACCGAGCGCCTTCTGCGCCTCCACCGATGACTCTGGAGTGAGCTCGATCTCCTTCCCATCGTGATACGAGCGGAAGCGGGCGCCGCGCTCGCTCACTGAGAGGAGCGACGAACTGCCGCCCGCGCCGCCCTCGCGGTTCGCCACGCGCGACTTGTTCTTGCGCTTCATTTCAGGCCCGGCCGCATCATCCTCGTTAGGCTCTGCAAGGCTGAAGACCTGGAAGCCACCGCTATCGGTGATCAGAGGCCCTTCGTGTTGCATCCACGAGTGGAGCCCGCCCGCGCCGCTCACCACGTCCGGGCCGGGGTGCACGAGCAGGTGGTAAGTGTTGCAGAACATGAGCTGCACACCCGCGTCGCGCGCATGGCGCTCGTCGAGGCACTTGAGCGCTGCGTTTGTCCCTACTGGCACGAAGGCGGGCGTCTCGATGACGCCGTGCGGTGTGAAGATGCGGCCGACGCGCGCGCGAGAGCCCGGCTTGCGCGAGCGGTGCACCAGCTCGAAGCGAAAAAAGTCTCGCGGCGCCCACGGCGGGAAGTCGTCCGCTGGCGGTGGCAGCGTCATCGGGTCGACGGGCTCCTCTGACGCCTTGGGCTTGGCGACGCGCGGCTGCTTGGGCCGACGGCCGTTGGCGCTACTGCTTGCGCAGGTACTGTCGCTCGGCGCAGCTGCGGAACCTCCTTCGGGAGCCTCGGCCGCCGACCCAGCGCGACTGCGCTTTGTGCTCTTGCGGTACTCCTCACCCGTCAGCGTGTGGTAGCGTGCCTTAAGCTCGAGCAGCTCGGAGAGGGCCACGTTGGCGGCTTCTGCATCCATCTCCGTGCCGGTCGACCGCAGCGTGCGCACGAGCTCGCCCTTGGCGATGATCTCGTCGCGAAGCGTCGCAGCTTGCTCGGACTGACGCATCATGAAGCGGCGACGCGGCGCAGACTCGTCAACTTTCGGTTCGGCACATTATCACACAGGAGTTTGTGCTCCGAGCTTCTGCGCGCGCGGCGTCCCTCTGGACGCCTTCGTCGTATGATTACAGGCACAATCAGACGATTTCACCGTCCTCGTCGCCGCTATCAGATCCGGCCGTCTCGCGATGCAGCACGATGATGTGATCTGGCAGGTCATCAACCAACGCTTCTGCTCATTCAAAGCGAAGACGGAGACACAGACCTTTTGCCGCAATCAGTACAATCTGACCGGTCTGTGCAATCGCACGTCCTGCCCACTCGCCAACTCGCAATACGCGACCATACTGGAGAACGACGGACGTTTGTACCTCAACATGAAGACCATCGAACGCGCTCACCAGCCGAATAGACTGTGGGAGCAGGTGCAGCTCTCCAAGAGCTACCCCGAGGCGATCCGGCAGCTGGATGAGCATCTTGAGCACTGGCCACAGATCTTGATCCACAAGTGCAAGCAGCGGCTGACGAAGATGACGCAGTACCTCATCCGCATGCGCCGGATGCGCCTGAAACCGCGCCCGACGCTCGAGCGCGTGCACAAGAAGGTTGAGGTGCGCGAGAGTCGTCGCGAGGCCAAGGCGGAGAAGGCGGCGCGAATTGACCGCGCCATCGAGACGGAGTTGCTCGAGCGGCTCAAGGCAGGCACGTACGGCGACATCTACAACTTCCCGATGAAGGAGTACGAGAGCGCCCTTGCGCGCGAGGGCGCCAAAGACGATCAGCTCGAGGAGGAGGAGGAAGAGGAGGAAGAGGAGGAGGAGGAGGAGGGTGAGTTTGTGGCTGCTGAGGACGAGGACGAGGACGAGGACGAGGACGAGGATGAGGACGAGGATGAGGATGAGGTGGAGTGGGAGCGGGAAGGTATGGATGAGCAGCTGGATGACGACGAGTTCGACGAGGGCGAGGACGGTGATGACGACGACGAGGACGACGAAGACGACGAGGAGGACGACGATTCAAAGGCACCAGCAGCGCCGCCCGCGCCAGCGCCTCGCAGTAGAGCCACGGTGCCACCCGCTGCCTCGTCGTTGCGCTCCGAACCCAAGGGTGTGCTCCGATTAGGAAGGCGAGACGACGCGGCCGGTGCGAGCACGGCTGGACAGCAGAAGCGCCGCCCGTCGGACTCGCCGAGCGGTGGCAGTGGCGCTGGGGCAGCCAGCCAGGTAAAACGGCGCAGGCCGCGTAACGAGGTGGAGTATGAAGAGGAGCGCGAGATGCGCTCACAGCCACAGCAGCAGACTCTCGACGACTGGTGAAATGGCCACAGGCCGCAGGTACCGTTGGAGAGTTGCCTGCAGTCTTGCGGGGTCCTCGCCGATCTCACGCTGAGGCGCTCTACCGATCGGCGTTCCGTTTTCGGTTCTGTGTGCGGACAGGGTCTTACTAGAGGCGACTTAGTGACTCGCCTGAGGAGCCACGCCCACACACAGTAGAAGAGAGTCGTGTGTTCGTCGCTTTTACACGCGCAGCCTCAGCGGCCAGCACGTTCGTTTTCACGCACATATATGACGTAAGCAAAGTGGAAATATTCGTCCTCCCACTACAGGCTCTCCACACCGTAGAGGTCCGCCACCCTACCGGATACACGCACAGTCACACGACAGTGACCGATCCGAAGAGCTCGAAGCTGGGCACGTATCCATTCTGGTGCAGGTGGAGGCTCGCGCGGACTAGGACGAGGTTGGACTGTGCGCGCAAGCCGCATTGCGCCCTTCCACCTCTCACGCATGTCGGTTTTTCCTCTTCTCTGCCCTGACCATGCTCCTCAGATGGCGCCCGCTCTGTTGTCCAATGCGCCGCCCGGCGATGAGATCGTACGTGCTGCGCAGGTCAGCCGCCTCCTTGCGCGTAGGCTCCATCGCGGGTGGCAGCTCGACTTTGTAGTAGGCGCCATACCAGAGCAGGAAGCGGCGCACGCCCTCGGCGAGCGACACCTGCGGCTTGTACTTGAGCACCTCACGCGCATGGCGCACGTCAGCAAAGGTGCGCGGCACGTCGCCCGCCGAGATGGGCGCTCGCGAGATGTTCGCCTGCCTGCCCAACCCGTCCTCGAGGAGCCGGATGAGGGTCGAGACCTTCTCGGGGTGCGTGTTGCCCAGGTTGAACACCTCGAGCGGCGCGCCCAGCCGCGACGCGGCCACCACTCCGCTCACAATGTCGCTGATGTACGTGAAGTCGCGCTCGAGTTCCGTGCCATCGGCGTTGCGGTACTCGACAAGACGTTTGCCTGCCAGAATGGCCTGCGTGAAGTCGAAGTAGGCCATGTCGGGCCTGCCGAGCGGCCCGTACACGGTGAAGAAGCGCAGCCCTGTGAGCTTCAGCTTGTGCAGGTTGTGGTACACATGCGCGATGTTCTCGTTGGCCTTCTTGGTGGCACCGTACAGGCTCACCTGGGTGTCGACGCGATGGCTCTCCGAGAAGGGCACCTCGGTGTTGATGCCGTAGACAGAGGAGGAGGAAGCGTACGTGATCGGGACCGAGTTGTTCACGGCATGCACTGCCTCGAGCAGCACCACGAAGCACTTGACGTTCGCCTCCACGTAGGCGAGCGGCTTCTTGAGAGAGTAGCGCACGCCCGCCTGCGCGGCCAGGTGGATGACGTGGGTCACACCACCGGACTTCAGCAGCAGCTCGAGAAGCTCGCCATCGCACACGTCGCCCTCGATTAGCGTGTGCATGCCCGCGCGGCGCAGCAGCTCAGCGCGCTTCCTCTTGAGCTGCACGTCGTAGTAGTGGTTGAAGTTGTCGACGCCGATGACGACGTCGCCCTCGTCGTGCATGCGCAGCGCAGTGTGAAAGCCCACGAAGCCGGCCGCACCCGTCAGGAGCACTACGCGCTTGCCTTGCTGTTTCGCCATCGCCGCGACCGCCTCCATCCGCACGCGTACGGCCTCCTTGGGCTCGGAGTAGTACTCCACGCCTCCGGACCTGCTCAGATCAACGCGGGCGCTGCCGCTGCCTCCGCGAACGGTGTAGCCGAGGAGGCCACCGAAGAGCAGCGCAGAGGCTATAGTGACGAACCGCTGCGTCATTGAGCTGCGCAGGGGCGAGCAGCGCGCTATGGCGCCCTCTTTGAGCGCTGGTGGCCACGGCCATTACTCTCGGGAACTTATCGAGAAGTAACCAAGAGTACATGTAATCCGAGTAAGACGGCCCCGACCGCTATGGACGGAGGATGGCCACACTCATAAAGAATTTCATTTTTACGAAAGCTTCTAGGTTCGCGACTCTCTGCTCGCTCGGCTCGCTGCTCGCTCGCAGCAGCCCGGGACGCAACATGCCGTCCGCCCCGCCCGCTGTGCGCAACCCGCCCGCGCACGCGTGCTTCGTATGCCGGCGCAAGGACGGGGACTCCGCCCTGTTGCTCTGCAACGGCGGGTGCGGCATCCTCCGGCACGCCACGTGTGTGCCAAAGCGGCGGGGTGGCCCAAAGCGGGCGCTAAACGAGGAGGAGGACGATGACGACGACGTGGAGGAGGAGGTAATGGTGCTAGATGCGGTAGCCATCGAGCCAGAGGACGAGCCCATCTCGCCGCCGAGTGCCTCGGGCGCCACGGGCCATGTTACCCCCAGCGCAGGCAAGGTCTTTGCGTCACCAGGACGAGGCTCCATCGCAGAGCCCGAGGTAGAGCCGACGTGCTGGCGGTGCGAGCGGTGCAGCGCGATCGTGGGCATGCGCGTCTTCGCTCGGGCGGAGAGCAAGACGGACAGCGGCGCGGGCTTCTACTGGCCCGGTAAGGTGCTCAGCCGCGACCCGCACGGCCAGGTGCGCGTGCAATGGGAGCCTCGGTCAGACAACGGGCCCTTTTGCGACACGAGCGCCGCGACCGCTGCGAGCGATGAAACCGCCTTGTGGAGCTCCGCCCCAGCGAGCTCGCCCTCCTCCTCCTCCTCCTCCTCCTCCTCCTCTTCCTCCTCCTCCTCCACGTCCCCGGCACCATATGCGGAGCCTGAGCCCGCGTGGATCTCCGAGCGCCACGTGGCGCTGCTCGCGACGCCCGCGACGGCGGACGAGCTGCGCCGCGGCAAGCGCGCGCTTGCCGTGTGGGTGGACGGGCACGGCTACTCATGCGAGATCCTCGGCAGCGCGGGCCGCGGCTCGATCAATGTACACTTCGACGATGGGCTGCAGTACGACGTGCAACTAGACCGCATGCGCGGCCTGCTCGACGAGCCCCTGTTCCAGGTGCGCAACCACCGGCAGAAGCTCGGCGACGACCAGCAATGGTCAACTGATCGGCAGAAGCAGTGGTCCACGGACTCTGACGTGGGCGGCCCCCTTCAGCGTACTCTCTCCCGACTGCTCCGCATCTGGCGCGCCGTGCACGTCGAGAAGGTTCCGGGCACCGTGTGGCAGTCGGAGCCGGGACCCATCGAGGGAGTGCTCGTGGTGCGCGACTTTCTGAACTCGGACGAGGTGCGCACGTTCCGGCTCCTCTTCGCCGCCGCGCACCCGTGGGGCATGTACCACTGGGGAAAGGTGGGCCAGCGCGCGGAGCTCGCGTCCGTCTTGAGTCGAATCGACTTTGGACTGCCCGACATGACGGCGGAGGGCGTGGCGGCGGCCAAGTCGAATGTGCAGCCGATCGGCGAGCTGCAGCTGCAGGTCATCTCGCTGCTCGAGGAGAGGCTACGCCGCGCCTTTGGCAAGGCCGCGTGGGGCGGCGAGATTGTATCTCCGATGCTCTCGCCCAACATGATGCAGGTGCGCCGCGCATCTCCCGCGGATCTGCTGCGGATCTCCAGCGGATCTGCTGTATCTCCTCGCCACCGCCCCCATCCCCACCTCCACCTCCCCACCTTTCTGACCTTCGTGCCGCCTCCGCCTTGTGTGTGGGTACGCAGTTCACGCGCATTGCCCCGGCCACGTGTCTGGGCAACCACTACGATCGGCGTGACAAGTGGCAGGAGGGCATCGCATCGATTGCGTGGGGCGACGGCGTCGGCTTCGATCGTGACCCGCGCGGTGACCAATGGAAGCTTCAGATGCAGCTGGGGCCTCCAGGACCAGCCCAGAAGACCGTGGCGACGGCTCTGCCGCCGGGGAGCGCGTACATCCTCGTCGGGCACGCGCAGGGCCGGACGGAGGTGTGCACCAAGCGGTGTGTCGCACACGCGAGCTGCCAGTGCTGCTGGACCCACGGCATCTGGAATGAGACGTCGCAGCACGACCGCCAGTCGATCACGCTGCGTGTCTACGACGCCGAATGGGGCCGGCACGGCACCGGTGGCGGCGGCGATTATTGAGTCGGCTGCCAACCACCCCGTGCTGTAGTGACTGGCCACACGTGCTGCCGAGGCCGTGGCCAGCATGATGCATGGATAACGAGGTGGAAGGGGCCCGCAGCTCTGCGGGTGTGTATTGGGAAGGTGCGCGACGCACCCTGCATCCACGCCAGACAAGCGCGCCGAAGATGGGAGGGGAGAAAAGCATGCACCAGAGGGCGGGCACTGGGCTGGGTCTGCTCCTTTGGTTCACATCACACCATGCGTGCTTGCGCGGCGCGTTGGCACAATGAATTTGGTGCTGAGAGAGCGAAACGTGATGTGAGACCGTTGAGTACCTTTGTGGCGCGTGGGTGACGTGAGAGAGTCGAGTGGCATGTGCGACGTCCATGCGATTCATGATCGATGGTGACCGGACGGTCGACACGTGCGATGAATTTACAATAGCGCCTACGATCGGATATCTTGGACCGCCGGACCGGACCGTTGTACGGTGTAGTCATGACGGCCATGTCTCAGTGGGTATGCGGGGCCGTTAGCCTTACACGCGTTGTGCGCACAGAACGACTCACACTACAAGACCATGTACAAGACACCACACTCATCGCAGCGCGCACGTAGTCTCGCTCACCACGCCAAGGCGCGAACGGCGAAGCTCCTAACTTTCTAACCACCTATCGCCGAAACCTCACTAGGTATTCCGGGTAGGCTTGCGCATCGTGGTACGTCACAAATATGGACGGGTCAGCTACATTGTCGACCGTTGTATCGAAGAGGATGTCTCCGGTGCGCGCCCGTGGAACAGCAGCATTCGACTCACCGAGGCAGAACTCGCCTGTCACCACCCTGCAGAGGAACATATGTTGCACGCCTTGATTATTTGGCGTGGAGTACGTTGTTGAGGACGAGTCTGCAGAGCGCGAGATCGAACTCTGAGGGTCGCATGGCAGGTTGCATATGGGCTGCGTTCGATAGGCAACGTTCGATGGGCAGCCTTACAGCTCGCATCTCTCGCAAAGTAGACCCCCTTGCCGTAGACGGTCGCATTCTTACCAGCAAAACTCCGGTTGAAACCCTGCTGAACAATCTTTTCGACAGTGTCTTCATCGGTACCGTGGAACAGCCAGACGCGCTCGAGGCGTGCCTGAGACGAAGGCCCCTCTCGTGAAATATACTCCCACCCTTTGGTTGCGTATTGATTCCAAAGCGAGCGATTCTGAATGCGCTGCACATCTACAACTTTGATGCTGCTGTTTAGCGTCTTCATGAAAGCTTGACACACTTGGTCAAACTCGGGGCCTGGAGGCAGGAGAACCTGCTTAGCGACTGTCTGGTTCTTATTCATAGGGGACCAGGTGCCTGGTGGCTTCATGTGCTGGACGAGTGCGAGGGCTGAGTTGTCATGTTGTAAAGGTGGTCGCAACGCTTGTCGTCGGATTACTCTCTTAGTGACGTACTGCCCATCGTCGCGCTGTTGCTCCATGGTGCGGAAGTCTGCCTTATACGGGACGCCGTCTCGATTGAAAGTGGCCGTGGGTGATCCGCCGTTCAGGTAGTAACTCGCATACTGCGTCTCAAGCGTACTCGAGATCGCAGCGGAAAAGTCGACGAAGGCACCACCGTCAACTTGACACTGCCACGTTGAAATAGGTGCAGGAAGCTTCTGCGGAGGGGGAAGAAGCTGGTACGCAGGCTGCTGATGATTGGTGGCTTGAGACCAACGTTGGTATCGGTAGAGCAGAAAAAGGATAAGCAGAAGGACCACGACGACCATCTTTTCCATGCCCCCCCCCAGTCCAAAAGCAATCATACCACCTGGAACCAGTGGAGGATGCGGTGGCGAGGAAGGAGAGGGCGGAAATGGTGGTGGACGAGGAGGGAGTGGTGAGGGTGGAGGAGGTGGTGGCAGTGGCGATGGAGGTGGATGTGGCTGCGGCAGTGCTGGGAACGGTGGGGGCGGGGGTGGGAGTGGTGTGGGTGGAGGGGGTGGTGGCAGAGACGGTGGAGGTAGACAAGGTTGCGGAGTTGCTGGTGGCGGCGGAAGGAACGGGGAGGGAGGTTGGGGGGGGGGCAAGTAGAAGCAACACCCAAAGCAACTGCATCCCATCCAGCTTGAATACTCGCATGACAGGATCCCCTCGAACGAACCGCAGGTTGTCTGCAGGCATGGAGAATGGCACGCACTCTCGTGCGGTGGCGACTGCGGCGGTGGAAGTGGCGGATTCAGCGGCATGGGGGGCGATGGCGGAGGAGGAGGAGGCGAGGGGGAAGGTGGAGGCGATGGCGGCGGCGGCGGAGGCGGGTGCAACGGTGGTAACGGTGGCGGCGGGGGAGGCTGGGGTGGTAACGGCGGCATATGTGGCGGCGGGGTCAAAGGAGGAGGGTGAGCAGGGAGAGGCGAATGCGGAGGCCAGGGAGGCAGGGGTGGGGAGGCTGGAGACCAGCGAAGGGGAGCGAAAGCCTCAGACGGGGCCACGATGGCGACTCCCTGCAAGAGCGCCAGCCCCATCACCGCCGAGCTCACCCACGCCACGATGATGTGCGGCTTGCCGTCGCTCAGCCAAAACGCCATCGACAAGTGCACCAACGCCATCGCTGCGCACGCAAACCAGAGAGCGTCGAACAGCCCGCCCGGCATCGCCTCCACCCAAGGCAGCACGGCGAGCGGCAGCGTCACCACCGATCCCACAATGGTCAGTTCCTGACCGAAAAAGGAGCGTGCGTCTGCACTCCCGACGCGCTCCTCCTCGCACGCGAGCCCGCCCGAGATCGCGAATCCGCTGCCGACGGCCCACACGAGCGGCAGCAGCGTGTACACTGCCGCGGCCGGAACCAGCGCATTGAGCGCCGTCACGAGAAGCGCGAGCGACGCAGAGCCGAGTACAGCGGAAGCGACTGCTCTGCTTTGTCTGCTGAGGCTCATGAGGCAGACGAAAGCACAAAAGGCCGCGGCGGCGATGCACACGACCACCTCGATGTCGAAGATCCATCCCGGCATTCCAAGCTGCAGCGCGAGCGGCAAGGCAAGCACGAACGGGCTGCACAAAATCAGAAAAACCTCGAATGGCATACCATGTGCGTCATCAAACAAGATGAACATCATCATCATGATTCCCGTCGCCGCGAGCGCCAGGGCGTGAGCGGCCGTCACGCCCGGTGGTGCCGAGTAGGGCGGGGCCAAAGGGACGCCCGATGGTGCCCAATAGGGCGGAGCCAAAGGAGGGGTTGGGTAAGTTGACGACCGCGAGCCGCAGTCCGTGCAGTCGGTGCCGAGGCTGCAGAGTGAATACTCGGCTCCGGGGCCGCCATCGTCGCAGAAGCCATCTGATGTACCATAGACGCACGCCTCCGTGCATCCACCGCCCGAACTGCTCCAGTACCTGCATCGGAAAGGAGGGGCGACGGCTGTGAGGGATGGGCGAGGGGCTCCGGCTCGTGGCCGAGCACGTGTGCGGCCGGGCGGGACATGGCGGCGCGCGCGCGCAGACCTCCGGCCCGTCTCAGGATGTGACTCTTGCGTCAAGTGTTGTGGGCCTGAGAACGTTCCGAACAGCGCAGCAGCTGCTGCGAGAAACGGCCAGAGCGGCATCTGCAGGCATCGGGTTGAGGACGAAAGCATGACCATCAGCAATGTTGCGTCCTGACATGGCGACACGACGCCGACGGAGTCTCACCGGTACTGTACCGGTAAAAAGGCACCGGGGACCCCCGTAACCCGGTACAGTACAGCTGTTCCCCCGTAATCCCTTCCACACAGATACGCTCCGCGTACCTATCAAACGGTGCAGTAGCACCGGTAAAAAGACACCGGGGGAGCCGGGACCGCACAGACACACGCGACACGGGGCACACGCTGCACCGGTTGTCGCGTCTGTCGTGTTAACGTAAACGTTCACACACACTCACAGTACCGGTAATCTCTCCAATTCTGAATTCACCTCTGATAAGATGCTCTAATCTTACATGCTTGGCACAACGCTCGTCTCAAGTGACGGATTGGTAGTATCATCAGGTCCAACCGATTATACTGAAGCGTAGGAGCCATGTCAGCATGTGCATTAATGGGAATCTGGCAGTCGATGTGCGCATAAGTAGGACTCCGGGTGGATGTGAACAAACTCGCGGGTAGCGCGCGATCGCGGGGGGCGGGGCCCAGCTCGGCGATCAGTAGCGATCAGCGAGTGGTGGACGATTGGTGATGTGACGCCCGGCACCGCCGAGAGGTGGCCGTCTTGCCCATCTGCTGCGTGCGCACGGGGTAGCCCAGGGCCGCGCGCACCACGAGAACGGAGAAGACGTCGCACGGGTGGCGCACGGTTTTGCCGCAAAGCCGCTTGTGCAGCTCGTTGCTCGGGTCGTACGCGCTGTCGGCGCCGACGTGCTGATCCGTCTTGCCAACGTCCTCCGCGCAGTAGACGCCGTCGCCGAAGGCGGTGCCCGCGCCGGTGCCTGTTTACTGGCGTCACAGGACAGCTGTAGAAGGGCAAGGCTAATCTCTGGGTTGTACAGTAGCCCATCCACGGAATGGTGCAGCCCAAAGTGTCCGCGAGCTCCACCTCGCTGCGACTGGCCGGCCGTTCTCTGCCCCCTGCCCCCGCCCGACCAGCTTGCACCAGCTCTCGTCTTGCTACTCCATGGTCACACACTGTCGACGAGCGTCTACGCAATCTGCTTGAGCACGTAGACGTCGAGGTCGGTCATGTCGTAAGCGCTGAGCTGGTCCAGCAAGGCCTTCTTCTCCTTTTCGCTCGTCACGACCTTCTCCACCTTGAACTGGGAGTTGGGCGGGAACAGCACCTCCTCCTCGCTCGGAATGGCCGAGAAGTGGCGGATGTCTTTGGCGGTGATGGAGTCGATGACGAAAATTGACCCCGAGAGCTTGCGCCCGGGCAGCAAATTGACAAAGTTGAGCGTCGCCGTCTGCTTCTTGGTCGAGGACGAGAACGCCTGCCACGTGATACGCTTACCGGGCGCGTAGATGTCGTGGTTGAGAAGGACCTTGATGCCCCGATAGACCTTGCCCTCCAACTCGCTCACGTGCGTCGGCAGGCTACCCAGAGCTTTCTCCGTGTGCACGAGAAAGTCGGCGTAGCGCTTCAGCTCGGTGTCGGTCGGTGTGCTCGAGGTGTGAGGCGTGCGCATTGTGTAGTTGAGCGTCCCGTAAAGTGGGGTCTCCTCTGTGTACGCGTAGAGGGCAGCTGCGTGAGCAGGGGCGAGTGGGGCTTGCGAGGTAGATGCCTTCGCGCGGCCGGCAGCCATGATCTGCTCAATGTGGGAGGCGCTATGCCCAAATCGAGCGATCGCCTCGGGCACATCCAGCGTCACCATGAAGCCTTGTGACACAAAGTGGCGCGACCCAGCAGAAGGCGCTTCGAGTCCGTCTCCCCATCGCTTGTCATCGCGTGCGAAGACCGCGGCGTTCTTATCGTGCGCCTTCTCGGCTGCTCCAGGTTTTGGTAACGGTTGCGCTGCTGGCAGTCCTCCTTGTGCCTGCGTGCAACGCCTCAAGATGAGAGCAACGAAAACGAGAACAAGGCCAAGACCAAGGCTGCCTACAAGGCCCAGTCCCAAGGAAACCAAGATGGGAGGTGGAAGAGGTGGAAGAGCAGGTGGATGAAACGGTGAAGGCGGTGGCGGTGGTGGTGGTGATGGTAGCGGTGGTGGTGGTGGAAATGGTAGGGGCGGTGGAGGTGGTGATGGTAGCGGTGGTGGTGGTGGAAATGGTGGTGGTGGAGTTGGGATAGGTGAAGGAGGAGGGGGCGATGGGGGGGGTGGAGGTGATGGCAGTGGCGATGGAGGTCGATGTGGCTGCGGCAGTGCTGGGAACGGTGGGGGCGGTGGAGGGAGTGGTGAGGGTGGAGGAGGTGGTGGCAGAGACGGTGGAGGTAAACAAGGTTGCGGAGTTGCTGGTGGCGGAGGAAGGAATGGGGAGGGAGGTTGGGGGGGGGGCAAGTAGAAGCAACACCCAAAGCAACTGCATCCCATCCTGCTTGAATACTCGCAGGACAGGATCCCCTCGAATGAACCGCAGGTTGTCTGCAGGCATGGAGAATGGCAAGCACGCTCGTGCGGTGGCGACTGTGGTGGTGGAAGTGGCGGATTCAGCGGCATGGGGGGCGATGGCGGAGGAGGATGACCGTGGCTTAGCCTCGAGAGCGTCGTGTGAATCAGATTTTCGAGCTCCGGAACGAGCGCCTCTTCGAGACCAGTGAAGTTGACGTCGTGGAACAGGTGTGTCCAGTTGCCAAGCTGCTTCGTGAGCGCGGTACGCGCCTTGTCGAGCGCGTCTCGAGCCTGGGGAGAGAGACTGCCGTCGTGGCTTAGCCTCGAGAGCGTCGTGTTGATCAGAGTCTCGAGCTCCGGTACGAGCGCCTCTTTGAGATCTGTGATGTTGACGTCGTGGAACAGGTGTGTCCAGTTGCCCAACTGCTTGTCGAGCACGGTGCGCGCCTTGTCGAGCGCG
>ENA-UOXK01001063-UOXK01001063.1-mixed-culture-metagenome-genome-assembly--contig:-NODE-1063-length-20416-cov-53.549285_pt1 | contig 20416 bp, 15 predicted proteins | sample MGYA00238160_ERZ761638 | MGnify/ENA primary metagenome ERZ761638 (study PRJEB28912, sample SAMN08777098) | mixed culture metagenome | isolation source: Freshwater growth medium | place: USA...
CGTACCTAATGAGGGAGGCCATCAGAGGTGGACTCAGAGGGGCACTCGGAGATGCACTCGGAGGCAATCACGTGCAATCAAGAGCACTCAGAGGCAATCAAGAGAGGCAATCAAGAGAGGCAATCAAGAGAGGCAGTCAAGAGAGGCCATCAAGAGAGGCAATCAAGAGAGGCTATCTGGTCCTCGCGAGATCGTACCCGAGCACCGTCGCGAGGGGGGTGGAGCCGAGATCGTGCATCGGGTCCTGCTCGACGTACACGACCTTGAGATGCTTGGGAAAGCTCGGCAGCTCATAGCTCGCGATCGCCTTCAGGAGCGTGGTCTTGCCAGTGCCGTTGCGCCCGACAAGGCCATACTTATGGCCCTGGGAGAGGCGCAGCGACGAGGTCTCATCGAGGAGTGTCTTGCCGGCGCCGGAGAGGAGGATGAGCGATTTGATGGCGACGTCGCGCGAGCCGCCCGCCGCCTTCGAGGCGAGGTACAGCTCGCACGCCTGCTCTCGCGCGCGCTGCGCCGCCGCCATCTCCTCCTTCTCACGCTTGCGGATCACCTCCAATGCTGGCGCACCGAGCCGAAGGGTGCCGAACTTGACGCCGCCGTTGCCGCCGCCGTCCTCCTCATCGTCATCGGGTTTGACACCGTCCAATGTGACGGTGCGCGTGGCTCCATTGGCTCGCGCAGCGGCCGACTGCCGGTTGCCAAAGGCGTCAACCTCCTCGTTGCCGATCCCACCGATCAAATAGTTGGCCACCTTGGATGTGTCGTCACCCATTCTGAACGGCTTGTTGAGCAGGGCCGGTGGCGCATTGTCTGACGCTGCACTCGAGGATGCTGCCGGCGCGACGCTCCCGAGTCGCTCGTGCAGCGTGCGGCACATGGCTTCCGCCGCATCTTCATCCGCGGCCAGCTCATATGAGATCAGTAGGTCCCGAAGCGCTTCAGAAAGGGATTCCACGCTCGCGTCGCCCTCCTCGACCACGGTCTGCACGGTACCCACAAGGTAGTCGATCACGTCGTCGTCGATCGCCTTGCCTTGAAGCAGCGATCGGATGGCCACGTCGGCCATTACGACCCTGATTGAAACCGCAATCAAAATTGGTCCTTGACCGCACGCACCGGCTGTCGCGTCTGTCGTGTTAACGTTCACGCAAGCAGGGGCCCGGCCCGAGGGCGGCGAAACCGCGGTCCGCCGCCGCGCGGCAATCGAACCGAAGAACGTGTACAGTAGCTACGCCAAAACACTGCAAACGAAAACACCCCCCCGCGCGGCCAGGGCCGCCAGACGCCTGACCCTGGAGCTTACGTTGCGCGCGGCGCTCGCGCGACTAGGGCGCGTCATTCCAAGTCCATGCTGATCAGGCGCAGCTCGTACAGATGCCTGAGCCGCTCGATCACGTCCTCCTTGGTCACGCTCCCCTCCGACTCGGCTGCAAGGTCCGCCGCGAGGCGCGCCGCGCTCGCGCCCGCGCCCGGGACGACGCGTTCGAGCACCTCGAGCTCGAGCGGATCCGCAAGCTCGAGCCACGTGTCCTCGCCCTGGCCCGCGTCCTTGGCGCGTACCTCGACGCGCACGGGCACGCCGGCGGCGTCGGATACGGAGCGCGACGCAAAGGGTCGACGCTGCATCGGTACCGCCCTTTGGAGCGCCTCTGCCTCTTGGGGGGGGCAAGGAGGACGTCGGGTGAGCACGCCTCATCACAGCATTCACAGCATTCGCAGCATTACAGGACTCACAGGCAAGGACGTCGGGCGAGCGCGCCTCATCTAGTCATCAGAAGCCATTCGAAGCAATCCGAAGCAAACCAAGGGTAAGCAATCCAAGGCAAGCACCCATCGATCCATCAGAGGCACTCGGAGGCCATCCGAAGCCATCAGACGCAAGCACCTGTGGGAAAGGGCCGCCGTCGGATGAGCCTCCCATGGAGCACGAGGAGCGGCAATCAGTGGCAATCAGTGGCATGCGCACCTGTGGGAAAGGGCCGCCGTCGGATGAGCCTCCCATGGAGCATGAGGAGTGAGAGCGCCTCGTCCGCCTCGAGGAAGCAGGCGAGGGCGTCGCGTGGCGACTCGACGATGGGCATGCGTGCGAGGTTGAATGAAGTATTCAACAGCATGGGCACGCCCACGAGGGCAAAGAAGGCGGCGATGAGCGCGTGGTAGATCGGCGCGTCGGCCTCGCCCACGGTCTGCAGCCGTGCCGAGCCGTCGACATGGGTAATCGCGGGCACTTGCTCGCGCACCTCTGGCCGCACCGTCGCGGTGATCTGCATGTAGGGCGACGCCAAGGTCGGCAGCCCATCGAACCAACTGTCGGCCTCCTCCGCCAGTACCGACGGGGCGAGTGGCCTCCATTGCTCGCGTTGCTTGACATGGTTGACCTTCCAATGATTCTCGGCCATCGCGGGGTTGGCGAGGATCGAGCGATGACCGAGCGCGCGCGCGCCCACCTCGGCGCGACCGTTCACCCAGCCGACGATCTCCCCGCGGGCGAGCGCCTCGGCCGTGTACTGCAGCACTGCCGCGGAGGGGGCATCCCAAGCGCCGTCCCGGGCGCCGCCCCGCGCTGCGGACGACGGGCCGGTTGCGGCGCCGTACTGGGCAACGGCGCCGTCCTGGGCTCCGGCGCCGTCCTGGGCACCGGCGCCGGCGGCCGTCTCCGCAGTGCTGGTGGGCCGCGCGGCCTCGAGCTCGGCCTCGAGCTCGGCCTTGATCTGGGCCGCGAGCTCGGCCTCGAGCTCCGCCTCGAGCGCTCGATACTCCTCAAGATCCTCCGCTGAGACGAAATCCTCATCAGTCTCGTCATCCACCGAGCCCCCATCGGGCGCCGTCCTGGGCGCCGCGGCGAGTGTCACCTCCTCTATCCACGGGCTGAACTCGTCCATCGCCGCCTGCACCTCCGCCGCGCTGTACGCGCGCCCCATGCATGCAGGCCACGGGCTGCCGCGACGCGCCGGCGCGGGCACCCCCAGCTGTGGCAGGAGCGCATGGAGCGCGTACGCGGCGCAGCCCGCGGCAATGCCCTCGTCTCCCGGGTACGGGGGAATGAAGACATGCTCAAAGCCCGCCTCGCGCGCCACGCGTCCATTGAGCACGGAGTTCTGCACCACGCCTCCGACCAAGCACAGGTTCGTCTCGCCAGTCTGCTGCTGCAGCCGGCAGAGCCACTCGAGGGTCACCTGAAGACTCATCAGTCGTCATCAGTCGGTCATCGGTCGTCATCAGTCGTCATCAGTCGGTCATCAGTCGGTCATCAGTTGTCATCAGTCATTCATCGGACGTCATCAGTCGTCATCAGTCGGTCTCAGTCGTCATCGGTCGTCATCAATCGTCATCAGTCGGTCATCAGTCATCATCAGTCGTTAATCAATCGGTCATCAGTCTCACCTCTTCGAGATCCATCTGCACGCGTGCCGCGAGGGCCGCATACGCGCCCCGCATGCTCGCCTGCGCGGCAGGCAGCTCGGAGCGCTCCGCCAGGATCTTGGGCCCGAGCGCCTTCTGCAGCGCGCGAAAGCCATTGATGGGCGGCAGTTGATCGAATGCCTCCAGGGCGTCCCATTCAAGGTGAAGCGCCTCGCCGTCCTCGCCGTCGAGCTTGCCGCGGAGCAGCGGCGTGCTCAGCAGGCGCGCGTGCACGGGGTCGCGCTGGACGTCCGCCCACGTGCCCGCCCACGGCGCGAGCCCCATCACCTTGCCGCATGCATTCCAGTCGCCAAAGATGTGTGACGAAACCCTCGAGTAGAGCGCGCCGACGGACTCGAGATTCTCAAACCCATGATTGTAGAGTTCCGAAGGCGAGCGCTGGGGTACCCAGCGCTTGAAGACGCGTGAGAGGGCGGAGCCCTCGAACAGGTACGCGCTCTCAGCCTCGCGGTGGCCAGGCGGCGCTCCGAGCGTCGACGAGCCTTGCGGCACCGCCACGTAGCCCGTAGCCTCAGGCAGTCGCAGGTCGTGCATATAGTGAGTGTCGTCCCGGGCGGCCTGCATCGCGGCGAAGGTCTCGCCCATGCCGTCCATGACGACCACGAGGCCGCGCTCAAAGGGCGCCTGCGTGATCGCGCACCACACGTGCGCCAGATGGTGCGAGAGCTCAAAGTGCGGCACGCCCGGAAGTAGGTTGTCGTCTGAGAGAGCGCTGGTCGCGTACAGCCCCATCGGAACGCTCCACGGCAGCCGTCCCTCAAAGGAAGCAACGCGGTGATGGTGGTTGTTGGCGCACACGGCCACGACGTCCTCGATGGAGCTTCCGACGGCCTCGAGCGCGTGCCTTGTCGCGGCGGCCGTGTCGCCACCGTCGTGCTTCAGCCGGGAGAGCCGTTCGTTGGGCACGATGATCGAGTGCTGGCCGCACGTGGAGATTAGACACGCGCCCGCATCATGCGAGTACTTGTTGAGCCCGAGCACCCACTTGGTCGGCGACGGGCCGATGAGCGTGTAGACGAAGGACGTGACCGCGATCATCATTTGTGTTCACACAGCTTGACCTCGAGCAGCTCTGAATGAAACGGATGTGAGCAGGTGCTTGCGTTTCGCGCCAGCTCTCGTGGGACCAGCTCTGTGAGAAACGGCTGTGAGCCGGAGCTTGCGTTTCGCGAGAAGGGGACCCGAGAAGGCACCGCACCTCACAGTTGAAAGGTCGTGCCTGCACCTCGAGGCTTTGTCGCAAAGATGGATCTCCTCCCTGGAGAAACTCGGAAATATTTCTCAGCCAACGAAAACGATTTCCGTGTCGAAATTGCCTTTTCGGGCGACGTGACGATGTCTCGAAGCCTCATTGCGCTCGCAGCCGTTCTCGCTTGTGCGCACGCGTTGCCGGATACAAAAGCCCCAATCGAAGCTGTTGGCAAAGCTGCTGATGGTTCTGCTCGTCAGCTGCAGGCCCATGGGGCCGCCGCACCGGCACCGCCGAAGCCCAAGAGCGTCAGCATTTGGTCCATAGCAAAGCGGTTTTTCACGTCGCGCGAGAAAGCGAAGACGAAAGTGGCGAGTCACGGCGCGAATGCGACGATTCCGACCATGACGCCCCAGTACGCCATGGGCTTCAAGACCATGGTTTCGTGGTGGTGCAAGAATGCGACAAACAAGGAAAAGGCTTTGTGCCAGCTGAGTGCGCAGGGCAAAGCTACCGGCGACGCACTCAAGAAACCGCCCTCTCTCGATGAAAGCAGGGAGGCTGTCAAGGCCTACTGCGCCGAAAAAACACACCAAAGCAAGCTCGTTTGCATCCAGTGGAGGATAAAGGCAGCTGTCGTCAAGAGTGTGGGGTCGAAGGCAGCCGCTGCGAAGAGCGCGGGGTCGAAGTCGAAGGCAACCGACACCAAGACTGGAGAGTTGTGAGCGTCGATCTGTACGATGCCGTGGGGCACTAAATGCACGCGGCCTGTGTGTGTGGGGATGCTGTTGGCTGCCCGCCCTTACAACCATAAACGCCGCGCGGCGGAACGGGTAGCTCTAGTAGTGGGTGCGGGCACAATACATCGCGAATTCGATCAGTCTTGATGACGAACCGCCACGGCCACGCGACCGCACGCGGGAGTCAGGCGCGATGGAAAACACGAACCGACACATGCGCATGAAGATCATAGTAAAAGCGCGGGGGACAGTTTTAGTGACAAGTACAACAGTAGCTGACAAATTGCTAGACAGCCCGCGTCTTCTCCTTCTCGTCTGCTCTGCCACGACTGACGATGGCCGCGATCGATGCCGCAAGCCCGAGCCCCAGTGGCAATGTGTTCAAGCTCAGCCGGCGCGCCTCCGCGGGCGGAGCCTGGCCATCCGCGAGCTTGTGAAGGATCTCATCGGCGATGGCGCCCTCGACGATGTCGAGGCGCGACTTGAGTGGGAAGGTCGAGGCTACTTGGCCCGGGGTCGCCTTCGAGATCACCACCGCGCCCTCGTCGGCCGACAAAGCTGGCTTCACCGCGGAGGCACCCACTCCCTCTTCTTCAGAGCATGCAAGGAGGGCGGCGAAGATCATGAACACGCCGCCTACCCAGGTGCCGATCGAGACGGGCTCCCGAAGGGCCAAGTAGCCCATGATGCCCGCAAAGAGCGGTTGGAGCGCAGCGAATGGCTGTGCCTTCGCGGCAGAGATGGAGCGCATCGCTTCGAATTGGACTGACGAGGAGAGGAATCCGGGCACGAAGACCCCGAGCGCCATCAGCCCAAACTGGGCCAGTGGAATGTGACGAATGCGCCGAACGGTCGCCGCAGAGGGTCCTCCGCGAGCCACGTCGAGGAGCATCACTGCCGTCGAGATCCCTCCCATGTAACACATGCGAAGGAGGTTGAGGGAAGCCGCGCTGACCGATTGCAAGTGAACAGTCGTACGCACGCGAAACCACCCGTAAAGGAAGGCGCCCACCTGAGGACGAAAGCCATCGAACGCCATCGAACGCCATCAGAGGCTCACTCAGAGACGCAATCAGCTCGAGCCACCGCAAGGCACTCACCACGAGTGCAGCTGCCCCTCGGAGATTCAATGCAGCGGAGGTCATGCCGCTGCCATCCTGAATTCCGTCGACGACCGCCACGAGGACGGCGGCGCCGAAAGCCAAGCCGCACGCGGCCCATGTGCGTGCGCCAAAGTCACCCAGTCCGAGCAGCACCGACAGAAGCGGTACGAAGACGTTGTCGGTCGACTGGAAGATCTCCGCCATCGCAGCGGGGACTCTGCAAGTTCCCCACACCGAAAAGAAGGAACAGAGGACCGAGAGCAGAGCGAGCTCAAAGGCGGCGAGATGCGGGCTCTGCTCGCTGTCGGATCTACCCTTGGCCCTGTCGGGCTCGCGTCTTGCCATAAAGAACTGTATCGTGCGAGTGATGGTGGCCAGGAGGCAGAGAACGTTGTAACGGACAAACACTATGAAGATCATCCCGAGCGGCTCTGCACCGGGAACCGTAGCCAACGATCGCAGGAAGACAGTGTAGCTTCCGAAACCCGCGTTTGCGAGCAGCAAAAGCAGCTTGGCACGGGCCAGAGCACCTGCCGTGACAGGAGTAAGGCCTCCTCGAAGACGATGTACGGCCGTCGCGTGCACATCCTTCGGAGTAAACATCAAAGGCCGGCTCTGAACCCGGGCGTCGACGCTGACGGTAGCCACCAGGCACACGAGCAGGAAGCAGCTGGGAGGCATGCTTGACGACCTGGAGCGGCTTCGCGCTCGAGGGTGGGCCACCGAGCAGCTTCACCGACCCTGCCGCGTTACAGGGTCGGACGCTATCCGGTATTTGCCCTGGCAAACCGCTCAGGGAAACACAGGAAATGTCCTTTTCATTATGAATACACACAACACGTAAGCAGCACAGCTGTGAAGACAATACAATACAATACAGGCCAGGCCTCAACTGAGACACATGCAGGCAGAGAGCTGAGAAACAGCCTATAAGAGAAGATCGGCGAGACCCAAATATGAACTCGGGAGGGAGTGCGCCCGCCGACGTGGGCGGTGAACCCCCAAATGGGCGAGCCAAGGGGCAACGAGCATCGAGTCGAAATCGAATGTTTCGCGGCCCCCTGAAGAGACGCAGCATCCGTCCGTCCTCGCGCATGTCAACGACCCGGCAAAGAGCCGGATTCGAGACAGGGAACCACTCAAGCTCTCCCCTCCAAGGGGCAATCACCCGAGGAGCTCTGCATGTGCCCCAAAGAACACAAACAGAAGGCCGCCACACAGCCAGCCAGAAAAGAAAAAGAAAAAGAAAAAGAAAACGAGCGCTCGTCACGCAGAGCCTCGGTGTCTCGGTCCAAAACCACGCCTCTGCGGGTGGAAAAAAAGTAGACCGGGACGTATGTGCAGGTCGTGGGGCCCCAAAAACCTTCGGCGGCAAAGCGAGATCAGGACGGGATCGCTTGCCTTGACGGCCCAGGTGAGATCAGGACGGGATCACCCGGATCGTGAACACGTGGATCACCAGAATGGATCCAAGCACCCCGAAAAAGGATCAGGCTTGCTCTTCATTTCCATGCTCAGTCCACGTCGCCCACTGCCGTGCCTTGGGTAAAAAAAGGAGGCCCTCGCTGCGGCAGAAGAAGGCAAAGTGGTCAGGTGTATAGCACGGGGCCCCTCCAGGAGGCAAGCCCCTCATGCATCCTTCGCACAAAGTCGCCTGGTGCCTGCCCAACCCCCCGGGCCAAGTGTTCGCGTTCAAAGTGATCCGCACCTGAGTCAGCAGGCTGGTAAGGGCGCGGTCCGACCAGCCTGATCAACAGTAAGGGAGGCAATCGAGTCACTCATCTTAACTCACCATCACTCGCGCAGGCGGGGGGATGTGGCTCACCAGTGGTCCTCGAGGTCGTTATCGTCGGGGTCATCAGAATCAGCGGGATAATCGCAATCGCCCGGACAATCAGGGTCAGGCTCCCAACCGACCAGCCTGATCAGTAGCAAAGGAGGCAGTCAGGTCACTTGCCATCACTCGCCATCACTCGCCGTCACTCGCCGTTACTCGCCATCACTCGCAATCAATTGCCTGTTCCGAGGTACATGATGCCGATGGCTCAACGTCAAGGACGCGAATGTGCTGATTGCCTCGGTAATAGGCGCCTAGAGCGCCGCTTGTCCCTCAGGCGTGCCAAGAAGCATGCTTTCCATGGTCGCGGCAAGCTGCTCCTCGTCGGCGTAATGCGGCAACAAAAGCTCCAATGGGGCCCGCTGTGCCCGCGACAGCATTGTCCGACAGCATGGAAAAACGTTTCTTCAAGACTGCTTTACAGCATTGGTTAGATTTCGACACCCAAGACACCGGACCGGCGTACATACGGATTCCGTCTGCACTAGCTCGAGGACCCCTGGACCCCCTTATCACAGCCATTCTCGATCAGGGCCGAATCTTGATGCGAAGAGCGTCGTCGTAGTCGCCCGCCCGTCCCTTGACCAACTTTGGTAGTGTGGGTTGAAAGGGCGGTCGACGCCCAGGGTGCCTTTGCCCTTGCAGCCCAGGATCTTGATCCGGTAGCGCTCCTCGGTGTTGCCAAAGGCATAGACGATAGAGGTGGCCGAGGACGTCGGCGACCGTGCCTCCGTGCCCCGCCGTGCATCACCGATCCTCGGCCCATGCCGGGCGGCTTTCGTTTTGGTGAGCGGCGCGACCACCTTGTATTCCTGGCACACCGCCCGTGGTATCATCACCCTCGAGCTCAGCGCACAGCGCTCAGCGGGGCATGGCGGGGTAACACGTTGGGCGGGGTGTGCACATGCTCAGAGTCAAGCTCGAGGAAGTTTGCGGTAACTTTTAAGTTTAAACTTGTAGCCGGTTTTAGCACCCTAATGGCCACCTCCTGATTTGGTTGCTTTGCGCCCGCCGCCGCCTCCAGCGGGCGCGTTGTGCGTGCGTACTTGGCTGACACTCTTGCCGGCCGCCTTGGATCGCTCGCTGAGAGCACCGCTTGTGCCCGAGCCCTTTTCGTGCCCGTGCCGCGCGCCCTTGGCAGCAGCGGCGGCACTGGTCGCCTCTGGCGGCACGGGTGCGGGCTTGTTGCCGGCCGCGTGTCGGAGGGCCTCGGCCTCATCGACGACGAGCCCCCCTGCACGGTCGAGCCGCGTCGGATTGAGGCCACGCCCAATGAGAGGCTGCTTGACACGCTCGACGGCACGCGTCGCCGGGCTGAAAGAGACACGCGATCGGTGCGACGAGGCTGCCGAGCGGTGCGATGGGTCTGGCGCCCCCATAGGCAAGGCCCAGCCATCATCGCGTCGCCGGATCGGCGGTAAGCCGTCGTCCTTGCCGATGCCAGTGGCGGCGGCCGTGGTGGCCACCGGCGTGGTCTCAGTAGCTCGGTGGTGCCACTCGTCAAGCACCTCGTCCTCGCGCCCGTGTGATTTGTGCATACCCATTTGATCCAGCAGCGCGCGCAACGGTGGGCTGTGATTGCGCGGCTGCTCGGTTGTCTCGCCGCCCTCGTGCCTAGCCTTGCTGGTACCCTTGCTGGTACCCTTGCTGGTACCCTTGCCGGTACCCTCGGGCAGCGGGATGCGCAGCTGCTCGCGCTGGGTCCCCACGGGCGTGGCCTGGTAGATGGCGTCGAGTTCGTCGTATGCCGCAAAGAGGTCGCGTGCGTCGAGGGCCCGCTGCTCGTCATGCATGAACTCAGCAATCGCCTCGCGCTGCTCGCGCGAGAGATCACCGTCATCGTGCAGCCACGACTCGCGGCTCGAGGCTGAGTGCGACGGGCTGGTAAGCGCGTCGGGATCGACGCTCAGCTCTTCGTCGTTTGCGCGACGCTCGGGCGAGGCTCCGCTCCGCTCGGGCGAGGGGCCGCGCTGATCGCGCGACGCGCCGCGCCCTCTCCCGTCGAGGGATGCGCCACCCCCGCGCTGGCGCGGTGCCTGTGCCTGCGCTGGCAGCGGCGGCGACGGCTGCCCGCGTGTGCCTCCGCCTGGATGCAACGAGGAGAGGTCAGCGAGGCTCGCATAATTCTCCTCGAGCGACGCCCGGCGTAGCAGGTGGGGCTCCGGACGGCGCAGCAAATCTGCATCGAGCCAGCCGCTTGTGCCGGCGGCGGACGGGCCCACCCCACGAGGCGGTGAGGGCCTGCGATTGGGCGGGATTTGCAGCTTCATCGTGAGCACCGCCCGTACATTGTCCATACTATTTGCGTCGCTGGCCGCGGGTTGTAGGCCGCTCAGCCCCGTAGTGAACCGGTCGGTCGGTCTCTGGCTGAATAGGCCGGAGGTGTACTCTGTGTCAGCCTCGCTCGAGCGCCAGCTGTAAGCGACGGCCGAAGGCTCCCGCATCGCCGCTGCGAGGGCCGCGCGAATTCCAGGCGAGCTCGAGAGCGCCCCCGCCAAGCAGCCGGACGAAGGCGCACCCACTGGCAGCCAACCTTTGGCGCCAAGGCGGTCCATGAGACTCTCGGTGCGGCTCGGGCCGCCCCCACTGCCGTCCGGGCTCGTGCTGGGCACTGGGTGCGCCGGCGAGCCGGGACGATCGCCGCCGCCGCCACCGCCACCGCCATTGTGGCTGCTGCCTGCCGTTGAACTGGCGCCGGTGGGGCGGATGCCGGTGCTGCGGCTGCGCCCCCGGCTCACCTGCGAGGTTGTGACTTCCTTGTGCTCCTTCTCCATGTCCTTCACGGCCTTGGCCGCCTTTTGCTCCTTTTCCATGTCCTTAACGGCCTTCACCTTCACGGCTGTGATGGCCGCCTTGACCTTTTCCGCATCGCGCTTCTTCTCGAGCGCCTCCTCGGCGGCCGCGCCGCTGCTACCACTGATTCCACCACCGACAGCACTGCCGCCAGCGCCTCCGGCACCTCCGCTACCGCGCACTGTGCTGCCCTGCGCTGCTTTCTTTCGCGGCGCATCCTGGGCCGATGCACTGCGCGCGCCTGCGGGCACCAGGAAGGCCGATGCACCACTCGCTCCACTAGCGCTCCCCGCGGCGCCGCCAGCGTTGCCGGCACTGCTAAAGCCTACGTTGCCGCGGGCACCGCCTCGCTCCCTGTCGGGGCAGCCTGACGCGACGGTGGGGTCCCGCGCGCCGCCAGTCGGTGGGGCGAGGCTGCCAGCCTCGAGGCGCGTAAGCTCGCCCATCACGAGCTCGCGCTCCATCGCCAGTCCCGCAAGGCTCTGAGGGGCAGTGCGCAGCAGCTTTGAGCCCTCCCCGAGCGCCGCGCGCGCCGCCTCCACAGCCAGGCCATAGCGAACCATGAGTGGCTTGCGCTCGAGCATCGAATACTTGAGCGGCGGCGCTTCAAGCAGCCCGAGCCGTTTGCGCAGCGCCGAGGCGGTCAGCGACGCGCCGCCGAAGAAAATGGTCGCGGCGTCGAGCGGGTCGCAGCCGAGAGGACAGATGGACTCGAGTGCCTCTATCGCGCGCGCCGCGTGCTCCATCGGCGCTTCCTTCGAGAGCCGTGACGCAGCAGGTGGCTCGTGCCCAGCCAACGGCGACGACGATAGCGTCGATCGCTGGAGTTGAGGTTCTGGCCTGTGTGATGCCACTGGCGACGAGGCCCGCGACGAGGTCGAGCCCGGCTGCTGCTCGGGCTGCGGTTGATCAGGCAGCTCCTCCTCTTGCTGCTGACGCTGCTGACGCTGCTGCAGCTCCTTGCGCTCACGCACGGCGGCACGTACATCGGCGAGCGCAGCGGCGCGGGCTTGCGGCCGCGAGGCACTGGCGGCCGAGGCTGCCTGTCCCGGACCGGCCACAAGTGGACGCGCTGCAGCAGGTCGTGGTCCGCCACCCAGGCCACGCCGACGCGAAAGGCCGTCGCCTGATTGCGACGCACCTTCTATTGACGAGAGCCGTTCAGCCAGCGCGGCATAGATGGGCGCACTCGTGCCAACTCTTTGCAGCGCGTCTCGCGACCGACTCACAGGCCGCGACCTCCAGCCGAGATTCGCCGTCGTCTGCGAAGCCGCCGTCGCCTGCGAAGCTACCGTCGCTTGCGAAGCAACTGTACCATCAGCTGGTCGCTGGGGTGCTGACGGCTTGGCTGGTCGGCCGCGTGGCGGCGGCGGCGGGTTACTGCTGCTTCCACCACCGCCACCTTGACTACTGTTGCCACACGCTCGCTCCATGGCTCGCTCCTTCTCTGCCTCTATTCTGGCCTGCTTGCGCACCTTGCGCATGTGAGCATGCCATGCGGAAGTGTGCGTACTCACTATGTCGGAGGTGAGCGCCGAGCGGTCCGATGCGCCACCGGCCTGGCTGTCGTCCATGTAAGGTCCTTTCCTTTCGTTTGAGGTGGTTTCATCCTGTTTCGCGTTGCGCGTTGCAGCGGTACTTCACACGTCATCTGGATTGTGGGACGGGCAGACCGCACGCGTGCGCGCGCAGCCATGCACCTCGCACGGCACGCCGAGTCGCCGACTTACCGCGTACCTATGCGCTAGAATCTGTCTGGCGACCCGGCGACGAACGCTGCGGCGGCGTCGCAACCCCGCCGAGGCCGCCAAGAAACGAACGGACGATTTTGATCACCAAGATTGGGAAGAGAGTCCGTAACGGCTGGTCCCAAGATGGAAAAAATGCGAGCGAAAATTTCGTCAAAAGGGTTTGAGAAGATTCCTGTTGGTGCGGATCGGGAGGACGAGAGTGCCGTCGAAGTGGATCGCAAGAACCTCCGAAAAGCGACCATCCAAGATGAACGCCGTGCTCGAGCGAGGCTTGTCGCTCGAGGTCGAGGACAACCTCGAGGCAACCTTGACTCTCGAATCCAGTCGGTGGCGCGGTCGAAGCATCGGCTTTGGAATGGAGCGGTGCCTATCCGAAGATTGTATGACCGTTTCGATGAGGTTCACTGCATCTGAGATGGACTTGGTGGGCATGGGCCTGTCACGTATCCCGGTCAGCCCGTCACGCCAAAAAGTACGCGCACCGTAGAATAATTCCTGGATGTATTGTCCCTCATCGCTGACCTCTCCTCTTGATCAATCTCGCCCTCGCGCGCACAGGATCCTTCGTGCGTAACCACCATGAAGCATGAGGTTCACCGTGTCTTCAAGATGCGCGTCGGATCCCTGCAGACTCTGCGCAGGAAGGGCGCTCGCACGGCCACCTTCTTTTCCGTGATCATGTGGCTGATCTCCACTGGAGCTGTTGCCGCGCTCGCAGTATACGCTGTACCGCGTTTCTTCCACCATCAGAGTCTGCTTTCAGCATCAACGGCGGCGCCGCGTGCGGCTGTGCTCAACCGTGCCGCGGTCTGGGAAGGCTTGCCCCCCCACGAGACGTTTAAGAAGCTGACTTTCAATGCGTTCGTCGGTGGCGCACTCTTTGACCCGAGAGTGCTCCGAGGGTGCGTGGACATGGCGAGCGAGACCATTGAGGCGCTGCGGATGCAGTGTGCGCCCCTCTCGAGCGAGGCCGATTGCCTGCGTGCGCACGCGGTGCCGAACATGCCCATCGCCGCGGTTGGCCTCGCAAGTGCCGTCGCCAGCGTGCTCACCACGAAGCCGGTCGAGCTTCTGACGGAGTCCGAGGTCGCGCTGCTCGCGCAGTACGTGGGGCTTGCTGGCGGCATGCACGGCGAGGCCACCTCCGAGAGCAGCGCGAGCGAGTTCGCCGCGGTGAGGGCGCATTCGCACGCGACGGATGAGCTGGACGTATCCCAGGCGCTGCTCTCGGCGCGGCTCTGCGGCTCGACCTACTTTAGCTGCGACATGACAGATGCGTGGGAGGTGACCGCGCGCCTCGAGGAGGAGTGCGAGGCTGCCGGGCTGCGCCTGATACGCGAGCTTCACGGCGGGGCGGACGAGTACGCGTTCGTGGCGCAGGAGCCGAGCGGCCGCGTCTCTGTGGTATTTCGCGGGAGCTGCACGCTCAAGAACGTGCTCACCGACATCGACATGGTGCGCGGCCACTACGCCGAGAAGGAGACCGCGTCGGAGCTCCTCGCGCGGGCGACGGGGATGCCCCTGAAAGAGCTCGCCGGAGGGCCGATGACGCTGCACCGAGGCTTCGTCGAGGCGTACCTGGCGCTCCGCGAGGATCTCCTCGAGACGCTCGGCGACCTCGCGGCGCAGTTCTCTCCTCGCGGCGAGGAGCTGCTCGAGGTGCACGTGACAGGGCATTCGATGGGAGGGGCAATGGCGATGCTCGCGGCGCTGGAGCTCGACCACCGACGGCAGCACCACGGGCTCGGGGTTGCCAGGCCGCAGACGTATACCTTCGCCGCGCCGCGCCTCGGTGACAAGCTGTTCGCCGACCTGTTCACACGCACCTTCCCCGAGCCAGCGGACCACTGGGCACTCCAGGCGCCATCGGATGCCGTGCCGCACCTGCCATTCGCCGCGTGGGGCTTCCGTCACCCTTCGGGGGTCGCCAAGCTCGGAGGGAGCCCGAGCTTCAACAGCACACCGGAAGGGCGAACTCGAGCGGCATCAGCGGTGCGTGCGGCGCTGCGCCGCTCGACCGACGCAGGCGACAGTGTGCATGCGCTGCGACCAAAGGACGGCGACATGCGGAATTGGGCGTTCTGCCACGACCTGAACGAGTATGTCCATCACCTGCGCGCCATGGTCGGCGATGTCACTAAGGACGAATTCCAGCCGTAACTCCAATGTGAGGCGTGATTGGGTGGAGAACAAGGGCGACAACACGGGCGATGACGAGGTCGAATGTGGCATCATTGTACATTAGTTGGCGAGTCCGCGGTGGGGCAGGCACGGCGAACTAGCATGGAGAGATGTGAGCGAGTTTGCGATAGAGGTGCCTCGGCCGCAGCCGCTGGAGTGCCAGCGCCGGCCCGCAGCCGCGCAGTGAGTACAAGTAAGTAAGTACCGAACGCCCGGCCTGGTGGCAACGACCCACGTGGCGCGACGGGGGGTAGCCGCGCACACTGAGACAGATGAGATACGGACTGGACTGTAGACATGCGGTGGTTCTGAATCATGCGGATTGCTTTTGGAAAAAGCAGACGGAGCGACCACAGATTCCGACGTCTGAGAGCGGGTCCCGGTGGGAACGCGATCTCGGGAAATCTCTCGAGACTCGACACTCGTACGACCTTCGATATGGCGTCACACATGGAGGAGATGTGTGTCTTGTGTGTACGGCCTTGTGTGGGCCACGCCTCCGTTCTTTCGATAGCGGCTCCCCGTGCTTGGGGGTCCATGCGCGTTGTGTTGAGCGTCTAGTTGTCGAGCCAATGAGCATTGCAAGCCAGGGCCAGCAATAACACATGAGCGCTGAGCGCAGCGCGACACCAAACGACTTGCCAATGGAGAGCGTAGCCGAGGCCAAGCTACGATTCGAGGCTGAACTTGAATTCGTGCAGGCACTTGCCAACCCCGAGTACCTCCATTATCTCGCGCAGAACCGCTTCTTTGACGACCCACGATTCGTGGACTACATTGAGTATCTGCAATATTGGCGGGATGTACCCTACTGCTTGCACATTGTGTTTCCACACTGCTTGCGTGTTCTTGAGCTGCTGCAAAGTGAGCGCTTTGTGGCTGCTCTCAAACGTGCCGACTTTAAGGAAATGCTACACAAACAACAATATTGGCATTGGCTCATGCGAGCTGATGTGCGTCGCTCTGCTCCTATAGAGGGTGCCCCTCAGCCACCCGCACGTAATATGGCGCAATAGCGTGTGAATGCGTATTAGCTTCAGTTTGTCCTGGAATCCAGCAAGAAACTGATAACGATTCATGACAAACGCACATCCGGACACGCGAGGCTCCGGACCGGCGCGAGGCCCAGCGCCCACGCAGGCCGCGGGTTCACGTTCACGTTATTTTGCCATCTCGGCAAGACGCACGACTACAGGTCCCGTGGAGACACAACGTGGAGGGCGCGAGGGGTCGCAGGCCGCGGGTGACGGTTGCGGATACCCGCACCAGGGGTTGACAGCGCATCGGCGTGCAACCGCTATGAATACGCCCCCGACCCTCCACATAGGTTGGCGCACATACGTCCACGCGGACCGGATGTGCTTGTGTGCCTGCTAACGCCGGGCCGGCGCCTTTCCTACCCCTGTTGCGCAGCTATGTCAGCGCACGAGCTTGCGAGAGATGGCGACGGCTGCGACGGCGCCAACTGCAATGCCTGCCGCAAAGCCCAGCAACGAGTCACGCATGGCGATCTGGGCCTCCTTGGTCTTGACGGCCAGCTCCTCTTTGGCCGTTGGCTGCTGCCCACCGGCGAGCTGCCCACCCTTGGCTTCTTCGAGCGCCTCCAGCTTGGCTTCCAGCGCCGCAAGTTGCTCGCCAGAGTTCGAGCGCGCCATCGACTGCACGGGGACGCGGTACCATCGCACCGCCCACGGTGAGCCCTTCGAGTCGAGCATGATCGCCTGCAGCCGGCGGAACATCTCGAAGCAGCCGTCGATCTCCTCGCGGAATCCTGAGATCGACTCCACAGAGAGGCCGAGAGGCACTCCGCATTGACCAGCTGCACCCAGGATGCGCTCGAGCGCCTCGCAGCACACATCGATCGACTCGAGCACCGCGGCCTCTTTGCTCTTGGACTCCGATGCGTTCGCCTTGGCCAGAATGCGCTGCTCCACAGCCTCGGGCATGTGGATGCCCAGCCATCGCGCGAATTCGAGCGTCTTCGGCCGACCGACGGGTGCAAACGTCAGTAGGATCTTGACGGGTTTCTGTCCGCGGCGGCGGCACTCGTCGGCGTAGTCGTGCAACAGCTTGATCGTTGCCTCGGCGTCGTACACCGCCTGAGAGATGAACCACTGCGCGCCGAAGTCCACCTTGCGCAGGATGTTCAGGTGTTCAGTACCCTTCGTCAGGTGGCGCTCGGCAATCGTCACGCAGCCGAATGCGAGATTCTTGCGCGCCTTGACGAGTGCGGCCGCACGCTCCATGGAGAGTCGCGGGCCTTCGCGGGAGGATGAGGGGCCGACGAGGTTGAGCGTGTGATGGTTGCGCATGGTCGCATCGTCAAGCCATTTGTTGAATGCGGCCTCGTCCGGCTCGCTGCATGCGTGGTAGAGCACAGTGCTCTTGCCCGACTCGGGTGGGAAGAGGGCCGCGTACTCACTGGGTTCAATTGTTCGCTGGAATGGGAACGGCCGAGACGCGGCGTTGCGTGCGCTCTCGTCCTGAATGTCGTACACGATGAATCCATCCGACGCGTGCGCACGGGAGCGTGCAACGAACTTGGAGCAAATTTTCTCAGCTTCGACTGGAGTGGTGCCCTCACGGGGGGGCGTAGATCCGAAAAGGAAGGTGGGCCGCGACGGATCGGAGAGTGCTCTGGCGAGCCACATCGGATCCCATCCGCGTTTATCGTAAGCGGTCATGTCTTCCAGTGTGTTGGGTGGGGTCGGTGATTGGTCGGTGACGTCGGTGTGCGGTGTTTTGGAACGCGGTCCCGTCCGAAGTCCTCAAGCGTGAATGAGAAAAGCGCTGTTTTGGCATAAAAAACCTGACTAATTCGCGCGAGCCAGGCGGAATTAGTGCAAAGGCAAGACATGCGCGCGTTGCGGTGCACGGCCCGTACAGGTCGCCGACGCGCAGTCTGACTGGACCGCTTCGACTTGGCACTTACCGCGAACTGCAATTCTGCATTTTTGGCTATTGCCGAACGCGAGCGCGTCGCGCCGCCGGCCCTGAGTTTCAGAATTCAGTTTGAGTTTCAGTTAGCAGTGTCGCCTGGCCGTGTCACGTGTGATGCTAGAGCCTGTGAAGCTAGAAATGGAAGAACTCTCTGTGAAGCTGTGTGGAACCGCGGCGACCGGAGCCGTCTTTATAGACGCCGTCTATCCGTTTCCGAGTCGCTCATTGGGCCTCAACCTCAAGTCGCCTGACGAGAGCTCTTCTCGCAGCCCCTCGATCTCCTCGGACATTGCTCGCGAGCGCGTATCGTCCATGCACCCAATGATGGCCGCGCAGAGGGCCGCAGCGCCCGCGTAGCAAGAAAGCGCCGTCGCGGGCGAGGCCGCCCACACGCCGCCGGCCACGTAAGACGTGGCGGCGCCAGCGAGGCGGGAAGCGGCCGAGACGAGCCCGAAGCCCGTCGCGCGCAGCCGCGTGGGTAGCCGCTCTGCCGAGAGGACGTACAGCGCTGAGTACGAGCCGAAGGCGGCGGCACGACCGACTACCACGAGGGCTACGAGCACGACAGCTGCCTCCATCGACCCTTGGCCGCTCACGAGAATGACGAGCGCCATCAAGCCGAGTGCAGCGGCGACGATGAGAGTGCCGCCCGAGACAGTGCGCACGCGGCCTGCCCGGTCGATTGTGGCCGTGGCGAGCAATAGGCCGGGCACCTCACCGACCGTAGCGAGCAGTGAGGTGGCGTAGTCTGCGTCCGAGGTGCCTGACGCATCAGTAGCGTTGGCGATGGCGGGAGCGGCGGGCGGAAGCGCCGTTGCGAGCAGCTTGGGCGTCACGAAAATCATCCCAAAATAAGTGAACGTGAGCAGGAACCAGCCCGCACACAGTGCAGCGGAGGCCAGCCGAAGCGACGGGTGAAATACGGAACCCACGTGCGCGGCGGTAGCGGCGGCGGCATCGAAAGCGCCGTAACGGGCGCACCCGTGCAGCTCACAGCGCTCGCTTACCCTCGGGACCGGAGCGCCGTCATGAGCGCCGCCGTCCTCGTCGCACGGCTCGCTCGGTGCACCCGTGTAGCAAGGGGCCGCCACGGCAAGGGCCTCGGCAGGGCCAAGGGGAGGTGGCTGCCCGTTGGTGATCGCAGCGTGCCGCAAGAGTGCGGCAGCGGACGCTGACTTGCCTCGTGTCGTGAGCCAGCGGGGCGACTCGGGCACGCGTCTCGCAAGGCCTAGAGCCAACCAGAGTGGCAGTGTCGAGAGCAGCAGCACCCAGCGCCAGCCGGCCGGCCTGCGCAGCAGAAGCCATACGAGGAGCACCTCGACGACGGAGCCTGCTACAAAGAAGAGCTCGAACCACATGAGAAGCGGGCCGCGCGATCGCCGCGGCAGAAGCTCGCTGCAGAGCGCGAAGCCGAGGTTCGTGCCAGAGAGTCCGAGCCCGACCAGCGCACGCAGCCCGAGGAAGACGAAGATGCCGCCGTCGGGAGCTCCGGCACTCAGCACGCCGCCGACGGCCGTGATCGACGTGGTGATCAGCCACCCAGCTCGGCGGCCATAGTGGTCTGTGAAGATGCCCCACAATAACGCGCCCACCAGCATGCCCACAAACATGATGCTGGCGAGCGAATCGGCTGTCGCCTGCGGAACATTCCACTCCACTGCAAGGACGGGAAGGACAAACGCAATCACGGTGAGCTCCATCGCGTCGCCCATCCATGTCAACCCGGTGGCACATATCAAAGGCCACTGGAAGCGACCGGCGCCGATGCGTTCCAAGACGTCCTCAAGCGACACAACTTTGTGATGATAGACGGTCGGCTCGCTGTCCATCCGAGTCCATCACGTCAGGGATCCTTGGTCTGGATTGCGGAGCGCGTCGGAAAGGGTGTGAACGTTAACAGCCGGAAAGGGCTTGAAAGGGTGTGAAAGTTAACACGACACAACCGGACTGCACAATCCTTGGTGTGTAGGCGCCTCGTGTGAACATGGCTGTTAACACACCGCCGCCGTGGACAGCGACTACTTTAAACGACCTCTCTCAGCAGATCCCCAATGACGTTCGCTGCTCCGCGATTCACCTCAGAGACCCCCACCAGCGCACGCCGGAGCTCCACTCAGATAGCCTGTTTTCCATCAACAACCGCCGTCTTCGCGCAAAAAAAAAAAAACAAAAAAAACCCGCAAAAATCGTTGCAGGATTGCAGACTCTGATAATTGATGAATATCGCGGAATCCTGTCAAAATGCTCCACAATCATCTGGAAGTGGTACCAGACGAACTCCTGGGCGCGCCCATAGACGTAGGCGACGCTGCCGAGCTTCTTCTGCACGTAGTGATGACGCGAGCATGCATTCTGCCTCTGCACGAAGCCGCCTGAGCCTCTTGGAAAGAGCACCGTGTGAGCGGCATTGTCCGGGCTCGTCATCGGCTCGTCGGACGCAGCAGCCTGTGCTAGGTCGT
>ENA-UOXK01001067-UOXK01001067.1-mixed-culture-metagenome-genome-assembly--contig:-NODE-1067-length-20373-cov-33.229009_pt1 | contig 20373 bp, 17 predicted proteins | sample MGYA00238160_ERZ761638 | MGnify/ENA primary metagenome ERZ761638 (study PRJEB28912, sample SAMN08777098) | mixed culture metagenome | isolation source: Freshwater growth medium | place: USA...
GGGCCGCACCAGAGGCGTTTGCGTCCGGTACAGAGCGTGAACTGACAGGATCAGGGAAGCGGAAAGCTTGACTTGACTTGGCTTGAGCGGCGTGAATGCCAGGCCCTCCATTGCCTCCGACCCAAACTGGTGCCGTCCTCGGCGACCCGGGCGCGCCCATACGCGTCGAAATGTACTTGGATCTCATCTGCCCGTTTAGTCGAAAAATGTGGGCTTCCACCGTGGAGGCCAAGCTGAACGAGAAGGCGGGCGACAAGGTGTGCTTCATATTCAACCAGGTCATTCAGCCATGGCATCCTCAGGGCACCTGCGTGCACGAGGCTGCCCTTGCGGTCAAGCAGTGTGCGCCAGACAAGTTCTTTGCGTACTGCACTGCGCTGTTCACGGCGCTCGACAACGGCCGGTTCAAGGACGACACCACTTGGGACCTTTCCCGCGCCCAGATTTACGAGGAGCTGCTGGTCATCGCAGCCGCGACCGGCATCGACCGCGCAGCCGTCGAGGCACTGCTCGCGCGTAGCCCCGAGGCTGGCAACTCCGGCAACCAGATGACGCAGATGATCAAATGGGTGGTGAAGTACCATCGGTGCCGCGGGGTGCACGTGACACCCACGGTGCACGTCAATGGCCTCGAGGCCGGCGTCGTGTCGAGCGGCTGGTCCACCGAGCAGTGGCTCGAATTCCTCAAGGCCGAGGGCGATGACTTTTTCCGCGGCAAGTAGTACTAATATCGGGAATCTCTAAAAAAGGTCCTTTTCGCTTTTGTGCCCGGCATGGCGCCCATGGCGCGAGCCATGATGACAGCATAGGGTGGGGGTAGGGTAAAAGCGAGGGCCTTTTGACGTAAGACGGTAAAAGTGTACAGGGTACAAAAATTGCGTAAAACGGTAAAAGTCATCGTGCCTCTGTATCCAGGGAAAAACAAAAAGCAGGGTAAAAAGCCACTTTTACTGAAAGCACCAGTACACTTCGAACACTTCGAGTACACTCGCCGAGCGAGCGTGAATGTAATTCATGAACAGGAGACTTCACTGGTCCTGTCATGCCAAGTCACACAGGCTCATACAGGTGGCTGGCGGCGGCACGCGCAGCACGCCAATGAAAACGAATTGTGTGTTTGCGGTAAAACGGTAAAAGTTACTGACAGGAAATGGGCGTAAGACGGTAAAAGTTGCCCTTTGGCGAGATTCTCGTAAGAAGGTAAAAGTTCCGGACCCCCGGAAAAGCTACCCCCACCCTATGGATGACAGCCATCACCCTGTGACGCCACAAGATCGCCACCCCTCTCGTCCGCCCAACTCTTCCTACCGTCAAGACATAGCGCCGCCCAGCTCTCGCACGCGCCTCCGATGGCCTCGCGCCTCTCAGATGATCTGCAGCTCCTTGTGCGCGTAGTCCGGGTTCGTGCTCTTGTAGTTGTCAAAGAGAGCCTTGATGGCGGCGCAATACTGATCGTGGTACTGATCAATCTGTGCGGAAGTCGGCTCTGCGATCTGAGGCCACCCGAGGGGCCGGTCGCGCGGTGGTAAGCATTTGCATGCAAGGCAGGTCATCAGTGGCAATCAAAACGTACCTGCGGCAATCCGAGGGGCCGGCCGCGCGCGTAGACGAGCTTGACGGCGTTCGGTACGGGGAGCCCGAAGCGGCCCCAAAAGTAGGTGACGGAGACGCCCATTTTGCGTGAGAGCTTCGCGATCGGCGCCCAGCGCACCGTGCTCAGCACCGTCGTGTTCCCAAAGAAGTAGACGGGGATCACATCTGCACCGGTCTGCAGGGCGAGCTTGATGAATCCCTTTCGCGCCTTGAGGACGACTGCTTCCTCCTTGGGAGAGGAGGCGAAGAGCTCCGCAATGCCACCCACATACAGCACAAAAGAGCCGCGGTTGCGCGCGAGCCGCTTCTTGAGCACCGGGCCCGCCGCGTCGATGACGCCAAAGACACCGAGGACGTCTTTAAGGATCGGGAAGAAGCGTATCACGGACGCGGCGGCTGTGGGCACCTCGAGAGGCAAGGCGGGGCCGATGCCGCCCTTCTTGTCGGCCATGGTCGCGATAGCGCCGCACACGCCGCAGAAGCTGAAGACGCCGTGCGGGTGTGCCACCAAGATGTAGCGCTTGCCAGCGGCATGATTTGCCTTGAGCTCATCGTCGCCGATCTCATGGTACTCCTCATAGCGGAAGTACTTGGGAATTTGGCGAGCGCACCAGTTGCCGAGGACGTATGGGCTCAAAGCGACCGACACCCAGGCTGGCGTCAGCATCGAGATGGCGATCGGCGCAATCAGTGTCCACGTCAGCGGAGACCGAAAGTCGTACATGAGAAGGCAGATCGCAGCAAGCAAGTGCAGCGGAGCGAGGATGTAGACCAGGGTGAAGGGCGCTGCAGATAGAAACCCGACCAAACGCTCGAATGGTGAGGAGTCGACATACGAACGCGTCGGGGACGTGAGCTTCGGCATGAAGCCTGGCGCGAGGTGGTCCGTCGCGTACCTGTTGCAGCCTACCGGTACCGGTAAAGCCGCGTGCGATGGCGTGAATGTGAATGTAGTATTTTTGGCCCAGGATAACGATTTAAGGTCCAACGCGCATTAAAGCAAACATCACTTTGTAAGACCAGCGCGCGCCGGCGGCGCCGATCGGTGGCGATCGCCGTCCACGTTTCGTCCGTGCATGCGTCCGTGGCAGGGACAGGAGGTCCGCGCGCTCGCAAATAGAAATACTCGAAACCTCTCAGTTTAGAGTTAGAAGCTGCGGAACACACAACACAACTAGCTCCTATACTGTAGACCGAGCTCAGGCGCGATGCAATCGATCTTAGACAGCACCTCTTCCGCTGCCGCGAGCTTGAACGAGCGCTCGATTTCTGTGAGGGCGATCTTCTCCTCCCTGGTTGAGAGGATGACTTCCCTTGCCGTGAGGCTTTGCGCCCATCTCACGGTGGCGCTCCCGTCGCGGATGCCAGCGGCTTTCATGCGCTCGTAGCTGCTCGCCGTGGTGGCCGTGGTGGCCGTGGTGCGCCCCGTGAGCCCGCCCGCATGATTGGCCGTCGCGACCAAGGTGGTCCAGTGTTGAAAAGACGGCTGGTTGGGCAGGTTCTTGACGCGACAGTCTGGTCGTGCCGGCTCCTCATCATAGGGTACCTCTTTGACCTCGACTGCTTCCGCCGCGACAGCGGAGCAGGAAGACGTGGACCAGGGCCCGACTTCGATCTTTGCCGGTGGTCGCGGGGGCAACTCTCCTGAAGACTCGGTTGCAAGAGTCCGCATCGAAAGAGGCGGCGGCAGCGGCGGCGCCCGCGGCAGCAGTCTCGCTGGAATCGCCCATTGCTCGCGGTCCGCTGCGGACCCCAGGATCTCGCATCCGTCATCAGGAGCGCAGAGTGGCGCCGCTGCGACGTCATCAGCCCCATGTGGCTCTGTTGCGCCTGCCTTGGCCATCGTCAGCGGCTGGTCTTGGGCAGCCGATCGGGGCTGCAGCTCGCGCTCCTTGATGCACTGCTCCGCAGCTCGGAGCGCACGCTGCCTGATGGCAGCCTCTTCTTCCTTATCGCGCACGCGACGAGCTGCAGCCAAGCAGCGCAGCTGCGCGGCCGCGGCGGCATCGGTCACGGACGGCCTCGAAGCTGCAGCAGCCGCGATGCGCTGCTGGGTCCGTCCAGCCTCGCTCATCCTTGCAGCACGTTCAAGCGCTTTTGCCTGGGCGATTCGGAGGGCGCTGATCTCCTCGGGAGTGAGGTCCTCGGCTTTTGGTCTGATCTTGTCTGCAGATACACCGGTGGCGTGGTCGAGAGAGGACAACGCACGGGCCGAGCACACTCGAGCAGCGATCACCAACGCATGGCACCAGTTGCCATCGACGGGCGGCTGAAATATGGGCACAGGCCCAGGCACAGGCATAGACAGTGCGGAAAAGGCGGCGCGCTGCTTAATGAGCTCCTCAGCTGCAGTGTCCACATCTTGATGCACGAATTTGCTTCCCGCTCCATAACAGAGGCTGCTAGAAGTGGCCGCCGTTGGCTTCGCGATAATATGGCGCTTTTGTTCTACCGGCCGCCCGGCTGCAAAGCCAAGCACGGCTGCACCGCCAGCAGTGTTCAGCTTTGCGTGAGCTTCAGAAGATCGTGGACGTTGCGCTGGCCCAAAGCACTGCCCTTCACCACGCCCTTCACCACGCGTATTGGGAACCCGGCGGAAGGCACGGAAGGGTTTTGCCGCAGGCTGCGATTCGGCCGGCAAGCCGCTGTGGACAAAAAGCGGCCGCTTGTCCGGGTCCATGTGCGACGAGCGCACTGCAGCCGCGTATGCTCGGCACGGACGGACGGCCGACAACCAAAACGCCGCTTTTTGTTCGCGGCGCGCGCGTACAGGGTTCGATTGTTCGAACATGTGTGAATACGTACCGGTACCGGCACCCCGCGACGTCTGACCAAAACTTTGATACAAGTTCGAACTTCAAAGCAGACGAGTACACCCGGTACCGGTACAGGTGAGCGCCTTCCGGTGTTCGGGCAATGTGTTCGGGTCACATAACCGTACCCGGTTCAACACCCCACCCCCAAAATCGGGGGAATTTAACTGGTCAGAAAAAGGTTCACGCACCACTTCACAGCCAATGTTTGTAATTCGACACCCCACACTTCTCAATCGGAAATGGTGGTACCGGGCTGCCACCCATCCACTGCATGCTCCTGCATGTGCTCGGAGCGTCGTGATCCTTACTCGGTGAAGCAGCGACTCAACCTTCCTCTATGCCGCTCCGGCACTGCCTGCAAATCAGATTGTGCTGTCCGTTGGCGGGCATTCAGCTTGCAGCCTGCCAAAACCGCGGCCATCGTGCTCCTGTACGGCTTCGACGAGCGACACACGCGCAGCACGGACAACAATCCCCTTCGCGAGTACCTCAGGGACATGATGCTGATGCTCCGCCTTGTGCTGTCTCTGCGCCGCGTCGGTACAACCCTACCAATTCACCTGTACATGGCTGGCCAGCGTTACGCTAAGTACGAGTCACCCTTCCGGGAGCTGGGCGTGCAGGTGTCGGGCGCACAGTACATCGCACGCCCACGTTGGGGCCACCCATGGCACGGTGGCTCATTTGCCAAGCTTTTTGCACTGGCTCTCGCCAACTTCAGCAAGGTTCTTGTGCTCGACTCCGATTGCGTCGTCTTTCGTAACATCGACCATATGGTAGTGTTTCCCACGCCTTCGTTCAGGTTCCAAACTGTGCGCGTTGGGACTGAATGCAAATGGGAGCTTCAATCCGGAGTGATGGTGCTTGAGCCGGACTCTCTTGAATATGATCGTGCGATTAGGCTGACAACGAGTCTGAAAAGCAGGCCACCGGGCAGTGACGGCGGTGACCAAAGTGTTTGGCGTATTTTCTACGAGCGCGTTCACGAGCTTCCCGCAGCATACAACGCGTTCAAGTACGAGCTGAACGGGAGCGAGAACTGGGCATCGGTCTTTGTGCTGCACGATGGCTGGAATATGCGCTGGTCACGTTGGTGGCCAGATGCTTACCCCGCACATGGCCGCCTTCTTGCCGACCTGACAGCAAACGCCTCCGACCTGATGATTCGCGCGGCAAACTTCAGCTTGGCCACGCCTAGATCAATGCGGGCATGCTACCACCAGGAACTAAGTCGTAGGCCAACACGAGTTGTGTACATCTGTGATTGGAAGAACCTCACGCCAAGCCGGTCATTTTTCGGATCGTAGTTTTTTTTAATTTAATAGAATCGTGCGATTGAGGATTCGTGGTACCGGTGGACGCCTAGCGCCCTAGGCGGGCCCTAGCGCGGGCCGCCGCCGTGCCACCGTCGCCCGGAGGTGCGAGGACTGTGGACTCTCCGCACGGCTCGGCTTTTCGTCTTTCGGTTTCGCACACGTGCCCGCGCGGCCCTCGAGTCGACCCGGGCGCCGGGGCAGTCCGCTCTTTTCGCATCCGATCCGCGGCTCGCCGTGCGGGTGCACGCCGCGGGGTCGGGTGTCGCCGAGCGGTCTCGGAGCGACGCCGTCGAGACCGCGCGTCGTCGTACTCGACACCACACGGCGTTCGATCCGCGCGCCGTGTCCGACCCGCGCGGGCCGCGGCGCCGCGGCCGCTCGACCCGGTACCGCGTACGGTATTGTAAACTACGACGGGACTTGGACGTCTTGGACCTACGCGTAAGAACCCAAACCGGTAGGAGCTGTGTCGGTGTGACGCGAACACCAACACGCACTGCTGATCTGCTACGACGTATACGAGGCCCATCTGTCTGCCTCAGAAGGAGAGTCTAAGCTCTAGCCTGGAGAGATAGAAGGAGGGTCTGTCAGAGGCAAACTTGCCTCAGGAGCGTCTGCTAGAGGCAGAGGAGGAGCAGGACCAGGGCAGAGCACTTTGGGCGCTGCCTCGAGAGCGCACTGTTCGCGCTGTTCGCGATCTGCCTCTGCCGCTGCCGCTGCATCTTTCGCTGCCGCTTCCTTGTCGGCCGCCTCCTCCTCAGAAGCTGCCTTCTCGGAAGCTGCCTTCTCAACCGCTGCCTTCTCGGCTGCTTCCTTGTCTGCCACCGCCTTTCTCATCTTGAGCGCTTCTGCCATCGCGGTTGCCATTGCCGCCTCCATCGCCACCGCCATCGCCTTCTCAGCCTCCGCCTCAGTCGCCGCCCTCTCGGCCGCCATTGCTTCTTCGGCCGCCGCCGCCTCTGCCGCCGCCGCCTCTGCCGCCGCCTTCTCGGCCGCCTCCTTCTCGGCCGCCGCCTCCTCCTCCGCCGCCTTCTCGGCCGCCGCCTTCTCGGCCGCCGCCTCCTCCTCCGCCGCCTCCTCTGCTGCCTTCTGCAGTGCGCGCAAGCTGGCTTCTTCCCCGGCCGTGAGCCCTATGGGCCGATCACCATCAATGAGGAACGCAGAGGCGTCAAGGAGGAGCACCGGCGCTTGAGACGGCGCTCCGTTGATCGAGAGCGCCTTGGGCTTTCTAGGTAGCAAAATCTTGGCCTCGACCTTGAAGGTCGAAGCCTCGAGGATGAGCTTGAGGTCGTTCGGGTCGCAATCGAACGGGTTGAGGTCGTTCGGGGTGCGGTCTTTGATGCCGACAAAGACGGAAAACATGAGGTCCACAGCAATGGCATCCACCCCTCCGCCAACGCCCACCATGCGATACCCCTCGTGATCTAGCCACCCGAGCGAGACTGCTGCGCCCATGCCGACTCCCATCTTGAGGGTCATCTTACCGTCGACCTTGCACTGCCCTCCAATGTTGACTTTGATGCGCTGGGTCACGAGGGCGACGATGATGTGGACCCTGGCGAGCAGCGCGTTGACTTTGTCGTCCGCTAGCCCCCTCTGTGCTTTGAGGCTCTGAAAGAAGGCTACGAGCGAGTCACCAGAGCCGATCAGCTCTTGCGCCACTTCAGCCCGTGCGTCACATTTGAACCCTTGGCCACCTCGCAGGTCATCCATGCCCGCGCCCACGGACAAGTTACCCAACGTCAAGCCTACGCGGCACTGGGGCTTGAGTTGCATGCCCTGCGAACTGATGAACAGCGGCCCAACGTCAACATCCCACTTGTCGCTCTGCCTTGCCTGACTCGCGGCACCCACGGCTGCCGCTGTTGCTTGACTCGCGGCACCCACGGCTGCCGCTGTTGCTTGACTCGCCGCACCCGCCGCTGCCGCTGTTGCTTGACTCGCGGCACCCGCGGCTGCCGCTGTTGCTTGACTCGCCGCACCCGCGGCTGCCGCTGTTGCTTGACTCGCCGCACCCGCCGCTGCTTCTTTTGCCTTTATCACTGCGTCAACGGCTGCGGCACTCGCTGCACCTGCTCTGCTTGAGAATTTACTCGCAAATCCTGACACACCCTGCGCCGTCGATACCAGCCGACCCATCGATGCAACAGAGACCATTGGCATCGCCGTTGTTGCCAGAGGCTGTGCCCTGGTCTGCGCGCTGTTAACGTCCTTCATCGCGAGAGTCTAGAAAGAGCGAGCTTTGATTCTTCGAATCCCAAAGTGAAAGGACGTGAACCATTTTACATGTAAAGGGCGCACTGAGGAATTCCGGGTTTCGTGTTTTCCGCCGTGTCGATTTGTTGAAATGGCTGCGAATTATAAACATTGGCTGTGAAAAGGCAAGTTTGGCCCTCCCACCACCCACAGCCCGCCTGTGCCTCTCCTCCCACCTTGCGAGCGCGAGAGCGTCGCTTTTCTTCTGCACCCAAGATGTCCGACACGACACTTACGCTCACGCCGGGGACGGGTGGTGGCCACGTAGTCACTCTCACTCCGCCGCAGACGGTTGCAAACGGCATTCAAGTGGGAAAGGGAGCCTATTGCTTCGTGATCGATGTTAGTGGCAGGTTTGTTGCCTCCTGTGCCCTTGGCGGCCCTCGTGGGTGGGCCGCGCACGGGCAACTCGACCGCTTACTTGGCTGGTACCGCCTCGCCCCTGCCACGCAGCATGAACGCCGCCGCGGAAATCACCACCGAGGACGGCGACAAGGTCAGCCACGGATGGTCACAGCTTGACATTGCCAAGCACTCGACCAACACCTTCGTCTCGTCGCTCGCGGCCGACGACTACTTTTGCGTCGTGACCTACTCGGACGGCGCCAACGTGCGTGCCCCGTGCCCCGCCCAGCCCACTGGCACGGGCTCTCGGACTAGGCCCCCTCCACCTCTGCGCGAACGGCACATCCCTCCCCTTCGGCAGCTCCCCTTGGGCGCCTCCCCTGGGGCACCTCCGCTGGGGCACCTCCGCTGGGGCACCTCCGCTGCACTCGTCTCCCCACGTCATCGCGCGCCGCTGAGCGCGCGCGCGGCGTTCCCACACGCCGACAGTAACCCCCCACGCCGACAGTAACCCCCCCCACGCCGGCTGCATCCCCCTCCCCCTTCCCCCTTGTGCAGGTGCTCATCGACTGGACCAAGTGCGACGCCGCGGGCATCGAGCGCTGCATCACGGCCATCCACTCGATGCGACCGGAGCGCTCGACCAACCTGATGGCGGGGATCAACTCTGGCTTCGGCCAGTTCAAAAAGTTTTTGGACGTGGCAGGAAGCGACAATCTGGACAAGTACGCGCTGAGCCTCGTGATCACGACCGACGGCATGCCCTCGGCGCAGTGGCACCCGGCGCGCGGCGCCTCGGGCTATGCCCCGCTCGTCAAGAACCTGCGTAAGGATCTCTCGAAGCTCCACCCGGCGGCCCCTCCCACCGTCACCACCATCGGGATCGGCTTTCAGCTGGTGAGCAAGCGCCGTCGCGAGCGCCGTCGCGGCTGCCCCCATCCGCTCCTTCGTTGCACCCTCCCTTTCCCCACTGTAGCCACCATCCGCTCCTTCGTTGCACCCTCCCTTTCCCCTCGCCTTGCTCTTCATCTCTTCATCCTCACCCCCTTACCCCACCCCCGTCTCACCCCACCCCACCCTCATTCCATCCCCGTCTCACCCCACCCCACCCTCATTCCACCCCTTTTCACTCCCACCCCCTTCTCTCGCAACCCTGTCCCACCGAGCTCGCCTGCTGACCTGCCGTCTCCGCTCGCGCCCGACGTTCACACCGACGTTCACACTCGCGCCTTACGTTCACACTCGCGCCCGACGTTCACAGGACTCGGAGACCCTCACCTCGATGTCCGAGGTCTTCCTTCACATGCCCGACCCGGGTCAAATCGGGCCCTTCATCGTCAACCTCCTCGCCGCGGTGCGCTTGATTGCGCGTGATTGTGCGTGATTGTGCGTGATTGCACTGGATGGCACTGGATGGCACTGGATGGCACTGGATGGTACTGGATGGCAACCTCCTCGCCGCGGTGGGCGTCGCCCTTGATGGCCTCTAATGACGCCCTTGATGGCCTCTGAGGATTGTCCTTTGAGTTCACACTAATGATCATTCACGGCCTCGCATTGCCCCCATCGCCCCCCGCCTCGCCTGTTCACACTAATGATCATTCACGGCCTCGCATCGCCCCCATCGCCCCCCGCCTCGCCTCCTCCCTCGATCAGGTGCGCTCGACGGCCCGCTTGCCCACCCAGTCGGGCTCTGCAGCGAATGCGTGCGCCCTCCTCGTCGCACCCGCGAGCGCCTTCGACGCCGACGCCGCGCCCGGCTACGTCATCGAGCGCTCGCCCGCCGGGGTACGTGTTCTCCTCGGGCCGGTACTCTACGACCAGGTACGCGAGCTGCTCCGCCTCGCCTCGTGGCGCGCATGCAAGTGCTCACCACGGCGCGCCCACTACCCCCCCCTTCTCCCCACAGCCTCGCCACGTCGTCCTCAAGTCCAAAGCAGGAGAGGCGTTCACAGTCACACTCGAGATGGGCGATCTGAGTCTGACGGTGGCCTCTGCCGACGCCGTCGCGTCGAACCCGACCCTCACCGCCGTCGAGGAGTTGCGCGTCAAGGCCATTCTCGCCATCAACAGTGCGCTCAAGCTCGGCGTCGCTGGCAAGTCGACGGCGGATGTGCAGGCGCCGCTCGCCGCCTTCGTGGCCGAGGCGCGGGCTTCCTCAGCCATGGGTGAGCCCGCGGTGATCGCGCTCGTGAGTACCCTCGAAAAGGAGGGGATGCTCGGATGTGATCAAGCGGACAAGTTCAAGAAATGGGGCGCCCACTACTTCCGCACGCTGTCGTGCATGCTGCGCTACGAGCGCCGCTCCAACTTCCGGGACGAAGCCCTCCAGCACTTTGGACGCGACGTCGAGGGCAACGATGCCCTGTTCGAGAGCCAGTCGAACGCGGCGGAAAGCATCTTCTCGACGCTCAAGCCCCCCGAGCCTTCGCTCTTGCACCCGCCGCCGCCGCCGCCCTCCCACACCAGCTATGGCAGCAGCATGCCAGAGCCTCCCCGCGCTGCTCCTGCTCCGCGCATCATGGCGCTGCCGGACGAGTTCATGCGGGGTGGTGGCTGCTTCGGCCCCACGGCCACTGTGCAGCTCGCCACAGGGCGCGTCGTGCCGGTCACCGCGGTGTACGCGGGCGACACGTTACTCGGCGAGGGCGGCCGGCCCGCGCGCGTCGTGTGCGTCGTGCTGACGCCATGCCCCGGAGGGCGTGCTATGCTCACGCGGCTGCCCAACGGACTCGAGCTCACCGAATGGCATCCGGTGCGCGATCGGAGTGGCCGTTGGCGCTTCCCGCACATGCTGGGCGAGCGCGTTGTCGTGAGCGCCTCGCACGTGTACAACTTCGTGCTGGAGCCGGGCCACCCGACCGTGCTCGTGGGCGGCGTGCCGTGTGCTGCCCTCGGCCATGGCTTGACGGACCCAATCGTGGCGCATCCGTACTGGGGCACGCGCGCGGTGATCGACGATATGATGAGCCAACCAGGCTGGGCGGAGGGGCGTGTCGTGCTCTCTCCCACTGCGGCCACCGAGCGCGCCTAGAGCTGTGGGAAGCACGCTGTGGGAAGCACGATGCCTGCCCTACTCGAGCACGCCCTTAACATGGCATTGGGAAGCACCAACTGCCCCCGCTGGCGTTGTGTTGGGCATCCAGAGGCGCACAGACACGCACAAACACGCTGGGGTGTCACACGTGGGGTGGGATCGAGCGCGCCGTCGGTGGCATGGGATGGTAGCGCGCCGCGAGGCATGGCATGCCGCGGGGATGGCTATGCTTCTTAGGTCGCCGTGCTCAACATGGCGCGAGACCTGGCCAGCATGCTCAACATGGCGCGAAAAAGAGGGCGTGTCGTATGGCAGAGTGGTGAGAGCCGTGCAGGCACGAGGTGCATGTTGATCGTGCATGGGGACCTGCGAGTTTCGCCTGTCGGGCGGCTGTGTCCGCACAACACGGGAGATGATACAACCATCAGCGAGGGCCGAGGGCACAGGCTGGGAGGGCCCGGGGGCTCTGAGAATAGTGGCTCTGAGACATACATGTAGTCGAAGTGTCGGACATGGGACATTCTCACTCTCAGTGGCGGGGTCTCGTTTGACTTGACTTGACTTGACTAGATGTGTTGTGATGACGTGATGAAGATCACAGATTTTTTCTCCTTCCTTTTCCCAGCAAACCAGCAGCATGCTCGCCCTTTTCAGCGCGCCAATTGCGCTCCGCATCGGTGGAGAGTGGGCGGGCTGGAGCTGTAGCTTCAACTCGGCATCCGCGGCTGTTCAGCGCATTCCGGAAAAGTACTGCACCAAAGACATGATCGCTTATGACACGGTTCCTTGGGGCTTTGAAGAGCTTACGACTGAGGGTGGCGCAAGCCGTCGCACCGTCCGCCTGCTGCCGGCGGCCGCAGGATGAGACAGCATCGACGATCTCGGAGCCTTGACGAGCCGCACGGATCTTCCCACATCGCCTGCGGGTGATTCTTCGGCTTGCGCCATTGACAAACTGGTGAGCTCGCCTCTCTGGCGGATCGAGTCCGTCTTCGATGGTCTCGGTGGCGATCCTCCCCGCCTTCGGCGCGGCGCTCGGCCGAGTCTCGCCGAGCGGACGCGGGTCTTGCTCGTCTTCGACGCCGCCGGGGGAGTGCTGGTGCCCGACCTCCCGGTCCAAATTTGGCAGGAGCGCCAGTGGAGCTTGGAGCCTTCTGCAGAGCTGACGTTTCGAGAGCGCAAGGCAGACGGTTCATACGATCGCTTAGACGGCAGCGGCTTGAAGAGGAGCGGCATCGAAGGCGGCTGGGTTTCGAGCGCTGTTGGTTACGCCTGCTTTGGAGACAGCAACGCTGCAAGGAAGCCGCCTCGAGCACCACCCACAGCCGGATTGTTCTCGATTTCCTTGGCGGGAGGGATTGATGTGCGAGGCGCGCCGGGGCTGCTCGAGGTCGCTTGCACGAGTGCGGAGGGCCGCGAGTTGAAGCTTCGAAGGACCGACTTCGATGCCGACAGAGGCGTGTGCCTTGCGGAGCGTGTCAAGTAACAGTGCTATGATGGCCCTATGTTGAACCTATGTTGGGCCTAGAACCTCGCTAAACGCATCTTCCCTGGCCGCACAATTGGATGACGGCGTAACACTCGTCAAGCTTGCACGAAGCTGAGCGACGCCCGAGTGAATATCGTAAGCCGCGGAGCATGCGTTAACGCGTACGGCGCGGTATACCGTATACCGCATGTCCGCATCGCAAACCGCATCGGCACACCGCGCGCTCGGGACGACGAGTGCGTCACGTAGTTTAGTGTTTACGTTGCGTTGCGCGGCTTTCACTTTGCGAGCGCCGGAGCGGAAAGAACCTGTGATCAAAACAGCGTCATATAATGAATTGTATCTCGAATCTCGACTCCGGTTACGCCTCGCGCGGGGTCCCCGGGGCGATCCGGTCGCCGGCGCCCTCGAAGCTCGGTGTCGACTGTCGTGCGGACTCGTGTACTAGTCACACGCCTAGTACACAGACATCACGCGTCTACTTTGTTATCAGCAACAGTCACGCACGGTCTCGCGACGGACCGCGGTGTTACGCGTCCGCTCGCGATTAGGCAGGCTATTACGACCGCTACCATACGCATGCATAGCGCAGGTGCCACACCGGACACAGACGCCAAGCGGACACGACTCGACTCCGTCGAGCCTGCCAGGCAGATGTGTGTGCGCGCACACTGAAACAGCTATGACTCTGTGCTACTTTGATTGCGGCTTGTGATGCACGCAGGCGCATGCTTGCGCTCTGAGGTGCACCGCCAGGTGCACACGCGGTGCACACAGGTCGGGACCAAGAGCGCGGGCCTTGCGTTGGTTGGACCAACACGAGACTCAAGGGAGCTCCAGCTTCCGCTCGTCTGGGATCTCGGGTGCTTCGAATGGTAGGCACTCACGTCCCACGGCTGAAGGGAGCTCCAGCTTCAGCTCGTCTCCTCATTGGCTCACCTCGTGGCACACCCGGCGCCACTCCTCGAGCTCTCGAGCGGCTTGATCCTTCGAGATTGGGGCCATGTACTGCGGTCGCCACATCCTCCGTGCCCTCGAGCAGAAGCCGACGTTTTGGACGCCATTGAGATGGGCAGATGCCTCTAACAGGGCCGCAAGGCCCTTGCCGCAGTCCGTTGCACAGCCCGGTCCGCAGCCCTTGGGTTTGCGGGCATACGGTGTTTCATGCCGTATTTTCTCTTTGGGGCGCGTGTGCGTGCGCATGTGCGTACGCTTGTGCATCGTGAGGTCGCTCGACGTTGGGAAGCGCTTGTCGCAGTTCTCGTTGTCGCAGCCATACGGTCTCTCACCCGTATGCGTGCGCTGGTGCGACTTGAGGTTGCTCGCTTGCGAGAAACTCTTGCCACAGCCCTCATAGTCGCAGGCATATGGCTTCTCACCCGTGTGCGTGCGCATGTGCGTCGCCCGGTGGGTTGTGTCCATGAAACGCATGTCGCAGCCTTCAAACTCGCAGGCAAACAGCCTCTCACCCGTATGTGTGCGCGTGTGTGTCCTGAGGTTGCTTGATTGCGAGAAGCGTTTGCCGCAACCCTCGTAGTCGCAAGTATACGGCAGGTCGTTGGTGTGCGTGCGCTTGTGCGTCGTCAGGTGGCTCGAGTACGAGAAGCTCTTGAGACAGCCCTCATAGTCGCAGGGAAACGGCTTGTCGCCAGTGTGCACGATCCCATGCCTCTTGAGATCATATCGCTTCAAGAAGCTCTTGCCGCAGCCATCGTGCGCGCAGACGAACAACTTGTAGGATACTATCGGGTGCACCTCCGGCAAAGGGTCGGGAGGCAAGGTCGGGTCCACGTCCATGGAGGCGTCTCCGGTCTTCGGCGGACCCGGACCAGACGGCGTCTCAATTTGCGCGGGGGGGAAATTCGTGGCCGGATTTGGATTTCTCGCGCACTCATAAACACGTGGTCGCTTTTTTAGCCGCTGAGGAACTTCACTCGCCGACGGAGCCGTCGGCGTGTGTAAGAAGAGCAATAATCAGCCTGCGCTGCGCGCGAGGGGCGCGGGGTCCGGCGGCATATATGCCTGCGCGCTTTCAACGCAGCTCGAGCTTCTCCTCCTGGTCGGGCTCGGCATCCTCGCCCTCCATGTGCACGACGTGCACCGACCAGCTGTCCATGCCCTTGGCAGCCCTCTCCAAGCGGACGACTTGCCCCTCGCACGCGGCAGTGCGCTGAGGGCAAGAGGGCGAGGGCGGTGCGCGAGCGGACGGATCACAATAATAGTTCCCCGAAGCGCGGAAGGAACGTCCGAGTGCAGAGTCGAGCGCGACGAAGGCGCCCCCACACTGCACACGGACGTCATTCGCTGGCGTGTGGCCCACGGCGATACGTCGGAGTCCAAGCGTGCTGAGCACGCGCACCACGCGGGCACATCCGCGCCGCTGGTCATGGAGCCCGCGGTACTCGACGAGAGAGGAGACGGCCTCGAGGGCTGCGGACTGGGCGAGGGCGGCGGCGGCAGCAGCGTCCGAGGCAGCGGTGGAGGGGTCCTCGCCAGTGGAGGCCGCCGCCCATGTCGCATTGTGCCATGCCTCGTGAAGGTATGATGCGAGCCCGGCGGCGGAGCTGATGTGATGCTCATCAAGCAAGGCTGGCGGCACGCCCCCATGGACGAAGAGCGTGTCGCCGAGCACGGCCGTCACCGGCCTCTGCTGCAGCCACGCGCCGAGCGGCGTGCTCGGCGCGACGCCCGCAAGGTACGCTGCCTGCCACCGCTTCAGATGCTCGGTGGTCTCGCGCTGCGCGTCCGCTGCCACGAAGTGCACAATCGAGTGCGGATGGTCAGGAGCCATCCTCACCTTCGCTTGCAGCCCCTGGGCATACACCTCCTGCAACGCCGCGTACAGCGCAGACAGCGTGCGCTGCTCGGCCTCAGACGGACTCCCACCGATGGCACCTGACAGCCATGAAGAGTACTGCGCCGGGTGGGCTGCCGCGTAGGCGTAATCGAGGTAGCGGTCGCCGGGTTGGCGGGTGCGATCAATTAAGAGATTGAGCTCGTGATTGCCCAGGAGAGCGGTCACGCGCTCAGGGAACTCCACCGTGAGGCGATGCACCAGCTCGAGCACGGCTCGTGAGTCGGGCCCCTTGTCTATGTAATCTCCCAAGAAGATGAGGCGCGATCGCTCATCGAGCCACTGCCAGGACGTGAGGTTGACCGCGCCGGTGCGACGCAGCCACGCGCGAGCGCAGTGCACGTCACCGTGCAGGTCGCCGATGGCCCAGATGACGTCGGCCATGGCCATTTGTCTCCACGAGGAGCGAAGACGACGCGTGAGCCTGGTGTGAACGTGAAATCAGCAACTTAGCTACCGTTGCTAGCTTGACATTATCCGCTAGTCTGACATGGAATCATACATGTGGACGTGCCCTTACGGTAGGAAGGTGGATCAAGACACAAGCGGTGGCCGAAGGGCAGCCGGGGCCGATCCGAGCTCCGAGATCGGCAGCGTCAAACCCTCACTCCGAGTATTAACAGCCCATTCACACTGAATCACTGATTCACATCCTCAGAAAAATGCTTCTCTCTTTGCCAGCGGGGCCGGCGCGCGCCTCGGTTTCAGTCTAACGACCGCCTATCGGGACCGAACGCCAACTGCATTGCCGGGATTCTGCCGCAAGACCCAGGATAACGACGACAGCGACTGCGACGCTGATGACAACGGCTCCTGGAGCATTTTGAATGCCACGAGCTGGTCGCAGCTTCGTGCCGAGTGCGTGCGCCGCTGCAAATTATGCCGGCAGTGTAAGTACATCTCATACTCGTTGACCTACCACGATTGCTCGTGGTACACGGACTGCAATCTCGACAAATTGCAAACCAAGGGGGTGCCGACAATGGATATGCGTACAGAGATGATGGTGGACAATGTGGCCGCCGGGGTGACTCCTGCGCGCAGCGGCAGCAGGAAGCTTCGTCCGTCGCAGTTGCTGCCGACATTGGAGTGGGCGCAGATGCTTGCCGCAGCCGTGGCGCGCCGTCGGCCCCGCTTGAGCCCACCGCTCCTCATGCAGATCGGCGCCAACGATCACTCCCAGGACGCTGATGGCGGCGACGTCGCCCCCCAGCTGCTCGCCTTGGGTGGCGTAGGCGGCCGTGGTCGTGGAGGATGGCGAGGCGTGCTGGTCGAGCCGATGCCCGCGACCTTCGAACGTCTGCAGGAGCGATACCGCGCCCACGACGGCGTGCGCTGCGTGAGGGCAATATCCGCGGCCCTGTGCCGTAAGAGACGACGATCTGAAGGCGTTGAGTTTTGGGGCATCGACGTGTCGAATGCGACGGGCCTGTGGGGAAGCCTGCACGCAGACGCGCGGTGTGCTCTCGGGGATGCGGAGGCCGGATACGTGACGGAGCTCTCGTCGCTCGCAAAGGCCCACGTGCTCTTTCAGCTCGGCGCGCTCGACACACCACCGCTCTCGACGCGTGTGTGTGCGCGATGCGCCACGAAACTCGGGAGGGCAGAGCTCGCCAACAGCCACTGCCTGCGCAGCATCGACGAGGCGCTGAGGCGCGTCTACGTACCATGCCTCGACTGGCAGCAAGCGCTCCAGTCGGAGCCTGCCATTCATTTACTGCTGATCGACGCCGAGGGCTTTGATGACGAAGTGCTCGACCACTTCCCCTTTTCTTCGATGGGCTCTCAGTATGGGCCTCACGGCGGCCGCAGTGGCCTTGGCGTCGGCAGCCGTGTCCTAGCGGACGAGGCCCATGGCTACGCTGCCGTATTCCGGCCCATCCCCTTGCCACGTGGCGGGTGGTCTTTGAGGCGGCACGCATGACGCGGGAGCGTTTCGCGAGAGCGGCGGCACGTCTGCTGAGCGCTGGCTACCGATCGATCAGCGGCGGCTACGGGTCGATGCAGTCGGTGTGGCACCTTCTCAACTCGTCCGAGACAACCATCCTCGGCCAATGAGTGCGCCATCCGTTCATGTTGAGAACTGCGGGACTTCGAGAAAGATTCAAACGCCAGCAACGGCGTGTTGGCCCTCGTCGCATCCGATCGATGACAGCGCACGGGTCGTCCGCCCACCTACGCGCTTACGCTTTAGCCGTTGGCGTTGCCCGCGCCCGTCGCCACACTGTCGTGGCGCGAGCCCGGCGAATACTATAGTCTGCTCCCCTCGTACCGCGCCGTCCTGAGCGTCGTCCTGCTCCTTGTCTCCTGAATTGATGAGCCCTCGCGCCGTGGTGCGCGGGCGCGCGTGGCTCGAGCCGCTCACGCCGAAGTCATGCAAGGCCGTGTATCGCGTCGAGATCGAGGTGCGTCGAGCGTGGCGGCGGCGACGGCTAGTGTCGGCCAGTCGGCGGCAGCCCCGCGGGCCCCAGCCCTAAGCGCTAAGCTACGCTACGCATACCGTACGGTAGCGACGCGCGATATCGTTATCGAATCTTATGCCAATCGTCCGATTACGTAAATCGGAATTGTTTCCGTTTTCCGAATGTATCGACTTGAAATCAGCTTGATAAGATACCGTACCGCCGGCGGTATTGCGCGCGCCCCAGCCCGGTTCGCCGGTCCGTCGCGCGGTCGGCGCCCGCGGTACCGCGATACATTCCGGTAACGCGGTGTACCGGGTACAAGTTGTTCGGTCTAACCCGTAACTGAGACCAAGATGCCGAAACTATCCGTCTAGATACCTCATGGTTGGTGGTAATCGTAATGGCACGCGCATGGATGGTGCTCGCACGGCGAAAGAAGAGAAGAAACCAGAGCGCATGCACAACGCATGGTGCTGTGCTGAGCAACTTCTCTCACCCCCCATACATGGTAGATCCTAGTGGCATTGCGACATGGCCTCCATGGCCCCGTTGCTGCTCGGTGTGGTGATGCGATCGCTATGCTGATGCGATGGGTCATGGCATGCGCTGTGTCCCATATCATGCGTCACGGTATGGTGTGTAGCTTTCCCAATGGGCAGATCACCCCCCAAAATGTATGTGTTGCCTTCGCCTTCGGTGCCTGGCCTGGACGGGGGCACGCGGTGGCTCAGAAGGGCACCTGCTGCTGTGCGGCGAACTTTTGGATCCATTTGCGCAGCTGGCACGGCTCGACGCCGGGGTAGCGCGAGCACGTGGGCTTGATGCGCGCGCCTTCGGGGCAGCGCATCGCCTCACGGACTACCTGCTCCTTGAAGTCGTCGTCGTAGCGCGCGCGCTTGGAGCCCAGCTTGGAGGCCTTGGAGGCCTTGGGCGCGCTGCCGATGCCGCTATTGCAGCTCGTGCTGCTCAGGCTGCGGGTGCTGGGCAGGATCGCGCCGTTGCTGATGGAGGCGATCTGCGCTTGCTGCGGCCGATGCTCGGTCACGCTGTGGTAGGCGGGGCGCTTGCCGAGCACGGTGCCGACGACGGGGGTCTTGGCAATCTTGGACGCAATGCTGTCATACGCGTTGTCGCGCAGCGCTGCCACCGACCGGCCGACAAAGCGCGCCGGCTTGGGCGACGGCACAGGCACGGGCGAGTGCAACAGCGACGGCATCAGGGGCAGGGAGCCGAAGATGACGGGTTGGGCCATGTGGACTGGCATGGTCCACGTAAAGGGCCCCGGCACGTACATCGGCGGCGGCGGCTTTAAGCGCGCCTCCTGCTCCTGGTGGGCTGCGGCAGATGCAGACAGGAGAGCCCGGATGGCGACGTCCTCGCTCGCCGACAGGCTGGCCAATGCGGACGCGGTGCTTTCGCTGGGGATGTCACCGGGGGCGAGCGGAGGCATCGGCACCATCGGGAGGGCGTTATACGCGAGATACGTGGCCGTCATGGGGTACGTGCACGTCAGGCGTCCAACGCGTGAGACCACTTGCTCCCCCGGGGAGCAGTGTCTAGAACCAAATAAACAGGTTTCCTGAGATTCCTCTTCATCACATAATGAAATCTCGATATGAATCCCGTCGGATTCCCTATTCGTTGCAAACGTCGAAAAGGCGCCGCGGCGCCTGGCAGCTCTTAATCCGTCGCCTCGGCTCACCCTAGCTTCGGTCGAGTGCCGAGGCTGGTGCTGATGTTCATGGCGGCGAGCTCATTGCTCAGGTACTGGAAGACGTAGGGGATGGTGAGCACATCCACTTCGCCCTTCCCCTCGCCGCACTGGCGGCACTGGGGCGCGCCGCGCGAGCCGCCGCTGTCGGCCGGCGTCATCATGGGTCCGAGGAGCGAGCCGCACTTGGCGCACACGAGGGTTTTGGCCTCATCCGAGCCGTGAAGCAGACGTTCCTGCACGATGAAGGACGTGCCGTGCGCGAGGAGTGCATCTCGTTCCATCTCGCCCAGCCGGATGCCGCCGTGCACCTTGCGCCCGTGGATCGGCTGCTTCGTCAACGGCTGGATCGGGCCCTTGGCGCGCACCTGATGAGGGAGGCAATCAATGGCCATCAATGGCAATCAATGGACTGCAAAGGGAGGAGCGTCGCGGCGAGCAGGGAGCGCCATCGCACCTGATGAGGGAGGCAATCAATGGCAATCACTCGCAATCCATGGACTGCAAAGGGAGGAGCGTCGCGGCGAGCAGGGAGCGCCATCGCACCTGAT
>ENA-UOXK01001072-UOXK01001072.1-mixed-culture-metagenome-genome-assembly--contig:-NODE-1072-length-20290-cov-45.055350_pt1 | contig 20290 bp, 14 predicted proteins | sample MGYA00238160_ERZ761638 | MGnify/ENA primary metagenome ERZ761638 (study PRJEB28912, sample SAMN08777098) | mixed culture metagenome | isolation source: Freshwater growth medium | place: USA...
GCTGCTGCTGCTGCTGCTGCTGCTGCTGCTGCTGCTGCTGCTGCTGCTGCTGCATTTGCCGCATTTGCTGCTGCTGCTGCTGCTGCTGCATTTGCCGCATTTGCTGCTGCTGCTGCATTTGCTGCTGCTGCTGCTGCTGCTGCTGCTGCATTTGCCGCATTTGCTGCTGCTGCTGCTGCATTTGCTGCTGCTGCATTTGCTGCTGCTGCCACATGGTTGCATTTGCTACTGGTGCCTTGGGCGAGTGCGCGGGTACGAGCATCATCACTTGCTGATGGTTCATCGACGCTGATGGCCTACCATCGCCCGCATGAAGCGGCGACCCAATCACGGCCGCCCGGCCTGGCGACGCGATCAGTGGCGCGAGCTGGGCGTTGCTCGGAGGGTGCTGCGCGAGCGCCCACGAGGCCGAGCGCTGCTGCACCGGGATGTTGAGCGCATTGTTCGCCTTCATTCGGCAAGTATGCCCCTTGGTCGGCTCACCGCACAGGCCACACTTGTTCACGCCGGAGCCTTCCTTACCTCGGCGGTAGAAGCGGTTGCGACACATGTGCTGCGTGCGTGTGCCTTGGAAGTACTGGTCGGCGATCGCCTTCCACTTGTTGCCAAGCTTTTGGATGGCCTCGTCGAGTAGACGATCCTCGTCTGGCAGCCAGGGACGCGCAATGAGAGGCAATCAGAGATCCTCGTCTGGCAGCCAGGGACGCGCAATGAGAGGCAATCAGAGGTCATCAGAGGTCATCAGAGGCCATCAGAGGCAATCAGAGGCCAATCCCTCACCTGGCAGCCAGGGCCGCTCGACGCGATAGCGCTTGTTCGAGTCCCCCTTTTTGCCATCGGGCCCGAGGGCGTCGTCATCCCCGGCGAGTACCAGCAACTCAGCCGACATGATTGCCGTGTCTGCTGCGTCAGTGGCCAAGAGAGTCGTCGTGGGCACCACCTGTACGCCAGGGCCGGGATAGGCAGTCGCCATCGCGTGCATCTCGACGCTGGCGGCCGTGTGCTGCACCGGGACGGCGAGCGAAGCGGGCACGCTTGGTGCGCTCTGTGCGCCCGGGCGCACGCCGGCAGGCAAGGGCATGGCCGCGGGCGTCGTGGCGGGCGCGATGGCGCCGAGTATCGGGGCTGTACCAGCGCCGACCACAGCGCCTCCCATCGGCTGGTCGCCAAAGGGCGCGGCGGCGCGCGGCGGCATGGTAGCGCACGCCGCGGCACCACCGGCGTCAGTGCCCGCCGCGTCGGGCGGTGGCGCGGCGGCGGCGCTCGCGGCGCCCTCGGTCGTGCCTGCAGCCGGGTCGACAGCGTCGCCGGGGGCTGATGGGGAGGAGCCCCCGAGGGCATAGCAGCGCGCAGCGTAACCCTTCTGACAATGCATGCGCTGCATGAGCTGGCTCGTCGCCGCGCCCGCGCCGGTGAAGGCCGCCTCGGCCGGCGCCCATTCGTGTGAATCGGAGCGGCACGGCCAGCGGCCCTGACTGCGTGGTTCTCTCTCGACCATGCGCGGAGCACCGGGGCTGCCGCCGGGAGTGGGCGGCATCGGCGGCATCTGCTGCATCGGCTGCACCTGCTGCACCTGCTGCACCTGCTGCATCTGCATGCCGTTGAGGGCATACATGCCCAGTTGCGGCGCCCCGCCGTTCATCATCCTCCCCGCCGTAGGACCGTTGTTGGCTGAGAGGGCTCGGTGCAGATCGTTCGCGATCGATCGATCGTTAGCCTCGGCCGGCATCGCGCCCGGAAGCATCGACGAGGCTCCCATCATCCCCGGCATCATCCGCGCGCCCATGAGCTGCATTGGAGACGAGACTATTCCTCCGGTCGGAAAGCCCGTATGCATGCAGGCCGAACGGTCGGGCGGGCCGTTGCCCGGGCCGGCGGCGGCGTTGATCGCAGCGGCGGCGGCGGCGGCGGCGGCGGCGTTCGCGGCCGCGGTCGCCACCATGCTGTTGCGCCCGGCGTTCGGATTGCCCCCGGGACCCGATGGAGTCCCTCCTGAGGCGAGGGCCATCAGCACGTCCGACGGAGAGAACTCGACGCCCATCATCGTCTCGAGCTCGGCGCGGTTGAAATGCATGTGCGACGGGGCGGCACTCGACGACCCCCCCGACGGCGTGCCCATCAGCTGCGGCTGAGGCGGCACTGGCGGCGGCGGCATCATGGGCCGGCGCCCATTCGGAGAGTTGTCGACCGCATAATTCGGAGGCATCTGCCCGTTGGCGCCGACAAGGGTGGCGGCAGCCGCGCCGGCGCCGGCGCCGCCGGAGGGCAGGTACTCGTCGAGCCGCGGGCCGATGAACTGCTCCGATTCTTGCAAGTCGGGGTTCCCCTGATCGTCCTCGATCATGAGCAGCGGGTCAAAGCCCAGCTGCGCGGTGCCGGGGATGGAGCCAAAGGCGCCGCTCGGGAAGGAGCTGCTCGCGGGGTCCCTCCCAATCGTCGCCTGCACCATCGGCGTCTGCGGCACCTCGTCGGACGACATGTTGCGTGGCTTTTGTGTGGCTCTCTGGTGCCGCGCAGTCGGGTGACAAGGCAGTCTCGTGCAGCACCGAGTTTCCTCGAAAAGGGTTGAGATGTTCCCTAAGCTTTTCAGAAATGAATTTCCCCTCACGCCGCCTCGGCTGTGCTTGTGCGTCGTGCCGACGAGGAGCTGCTGTTCGCGTCGGTTCGTGAGAAAAACAGGGTTCTACAGACGAGTAAAGAAAATGGCCGCCTCCGAACCCTTGCTTCCCAGCTTGCTCCTGAAAAGCGAGTGATTGGAGTTCCAGTTTGGGAACTATTTGCTCTCTATCGCCGCAACTTATTTCTGAATGGAGGCGCCGAAGGCGGCGCCGCGCCGCCGCGGGCGTGTTTCGCAATGTGCCGAACAACAGGGATCGGCAAGCGTGCAACGGCGATCGTCGTCGGCGCCGGTCCGAGCGGTATCGCCGCGGTCGGTGCGCTCGTTGCACGCCGACAGCGCGTTGTGTGGGTCGACCCGAACTTCACCGTCGGCGCGCTCGCTCGGTACAAAGCCGTGCCCGCAAACACCAAGGTCGATGTACTTTTACCGGGCTTCGTGGCCGGCTTTCTGCCGCAGGGGCTGCCGAGCGCGGCGGCCGAGCGCGCGCTCACGCGCATGCAAGTCGAAGCGACGACGCTGCACGCCAACCCCGACCCTTGCGAACTCGGCTGGACGACTCTCGGCTCTTGCCAGGAGCTGATGCAGACGATGACGGCCGCGCTGCTCAGCGAGCCCGGGGTCAGCGCGTGCCGCGGCCGTGCCATCGGGCTCGAGCGCCAGGTGGACGGCACGTGGAGCGTTCAGCTCGCGGGCTCCCCCGGCATCGGCGTCGACGCGCGCGACCTGCGAGCACCGAGCGTCGTGCTCGCGCCGGGCGGCGCACCAAACCCGGTGCCTCCGCAGCTTCGTCTGAGCGCCTGGGCCTCGGGCGCGCGACGGCCGCGAGTGCTCCATCTGGAGCAGGCGCTCCAGTTTGAGCGGCTGCCGACCCTCCTCGGCGGCGCACGCACCGTGGGCGTCGTTGGCGGCGGCCACTCCGGGGTGGTGCTCTCTCAGCGATTGCACGAACACCTCGGGCGTCGTGTGTTACTCTTCGTGCGCTCGCCGCTGCGGCTGGCCTGCTGGGACGCGCATGCGGGCGCGTACGGCGCGTGGGCGTTTCGAGGCCTCAAAGGGGCCGCCGCAGACTATGCCTTGCGCCATGGGCTGGTGGGCCTCACACCCCCAGGCGGCGTGGTTGCGCCTGGTCTGGAGCTCCATCACTCGAGCGCCCTTTCGACGAGCGCTGCCGTGAGCGCGGACCTCGACGCGGTGGTCTTCTGCCTCGGGTACACGCGCGCCCCCCTGCCGCTGCTCACGCACTCGGGCGGCCGCCCGCTGGGCACCATCGGCCGACACGGCGCTCCTGGTGGCGCCTTGTTTTCGCTGAGTGGTGAGCCGATCCGCGGTCTGTTTGGGATCGGGTTGGCGTTCTCGGACGACGAGTACACGTCTGGCGAGGCGTACGGTGAGGTGGGCTTCTTCCCTTTCGCGGCGAGGGCGGCCGAGATTGCGCAGGCGGTTGCGGCAAAATAGGTGGCAGCGGGGGAGGCGGGGCGCGTCCACCCTCTAGTACAGTAGTACTAGTAGCAGTGTAACGAGAAACGTCCTCGCGAGAACCGACGTCTGAACACGACAGATTCAAGCGAGGACGCTCCGAAAGTTGCTTGAGTGGGAACTACACACGCTGCGCGCTCTCGACACACCTCTCAGAAGTCAGCACTGTGAATGAAGGGACCGCGACGAAACTGACCACTGACTTTTAAGGGAGGCCGTTTCACGACTTGTAATGTCGGATGCCTTGGCCAAGCTACGCAAGGCCGGCAAGACCTTTGCCGCGCAGGCGCGCATGCAAGGCCGAGTCGAAGACAAAAACGCGTACCTCAAGTCTCTCGGCGGGCAAGCCGCAGGCGTCATGCCTTCGCCGAAGGCGGCCATGATGTTGCAGGCGGCCGTGCGCAGGTGGGTGATCAGAAGGCGCCGCGCGCGGAACATCCAGTCGCGCGAGGCCGCGCGCCGCACGAAGCAACGACATGCCGCGCTCTCGTCCGAGCCCGTTGAATACATGGAGACGGAGCTCTTCAAGAAGCTCGAGCACCACTCGGAGGACGCGGTTCACACCTCCATCAACAACCTGCCCGCCATCAAGAAGACGCCTGTCATGCACCGGCTCGCGGCCAACGTGCAGAAGCTGATGCACTGCTTTGCGTGCCTCTCGCGCGTCAACTCCGCCGCCACCGAGGGCGGCGTGCGGGACGAGATGGCGCTCGCGATGTGTGAGCTCTTTGGCAGTCCCGGCAGCTTCTGCGATGTGTACCAGGTCGAGATGCTCGACGAGGACGCGTACCTTCGCATCAACGCCAAGGTGTTCATGCCCGCGCGCTTCCACGGGCTCTTCTCGCGGATGAAAGCCACAGCTGGCGGCCAGCTGCCCGTCGTCTCCCTGCGCGACGTGGCCGGCTCCGATAAGGAAATCGGGCAGCTGTCGGTCCTAGAGTGGTACGAGGCCCGAGACGGCTTCAAAGAGCTGCTGGTGACGAAGGAGGAGACGGAGACGGTCGCGGCGCGCCTGAACGAGCGTGGGCTCAAGCCGACGCGCAAGCCGTGGGCTGTCCGCGAGTATGGCCACGCGATGCTCGTGCCCGTGCTGAAGACGGACGACGACGGGCGCAGCGGCCTCGTCGCGCTCATGCAAGTGATTCGTGCTGCCGACGAGGCCCCCTTCAACGCGGACGATGAGTACCTAGCTGCGACGCTCGCGGTGCAGTTCGCGCACTGCCTGCGCCGCGCGCGGCTGCTCGCAGGAGCTCACGAGCAGATCGATCAGATGCGCAAGCTCCACTCGTGGGGCAGGCAGAAGCTTGACAGGCCTGAGCACCTTGTCAAGCTTGCGTCCTCCCTCTTTCCGTGTGACGATGTCGCCATGTTCCAGCTGCGCTCGAAACAAACCGAGGGCCAGGCAACAGACCTTGGCGCGAGCAGCGCCAAGGGCGGCAAGAGCAGTCAGCTCGATGTCGTCTTCAGGGCACATAGCACCCCCGCGGATTCGGTGGCAGGCTGCGAGTCCCTCTGCTTTTCAGGCCAGTCGCTCGTCGTGTGCCAGGGCGCGAACAACCCCAAGGCCTTCGAGAGCCTGCTCGGCTTCCTGCGCCGCCCCGTTGCCGCTGTGCACCGCTCGATGCTCTGCGTGCCCGCGCTCGTGCATCGACAAGTCCTCGGGCTCGGGCGGCAGACAGAGAATCCAGACGAGCCACCAACGATCCCCGTGCTCATACAGGTGATGGCCTCTCTGATGACCTCTGATGACCTCTGATGACCTCTGATTGCCTCGAATGACCTCTGATCCCCGTGCTCGTGCAGTGGGCGAATAAGCAAGGACGGCCGTTTGGGCGCCATGACTTGCATGTCGCCTCCGCGATGACGGATGTGCTCGGGCGGATCGCGTCGGATCGTACCATTCATGGCGCCATCGAGTTGTTGCAGGTGCGTGCCGCGGATGGCCGCGGATGGCCTCGGAGTGCCGTTGGATAGCTTCCGAGTGCTGCCACTTGAGTGTCTATGAGTGCCTCGGATGGACTCGGAGTGCCACTTGAGTTTCTATGAGTTCCTCGGATGGCCTCTCAGAGTGCCACTGAGTGCTTCGGATCGACGCGGTGTGCGGCAGGAGCGTTTCGCGGTTGGCGACCAGCGGCGTAATGCTCTGATGCAGAGCGCGCGCATGCTCGCCAGCCGGATGGAGATGGAGGAGCTCTTCACAGCTGTGATGAGCCATGCGAAGGACCTGATGGAGGTCGATCGATCGTCGCTCTTCATGGTCGACCGGAATGCGGGCACCCTGTATACGATCGTAGCCGACGGCGCAGCGCCCATCGTCATCCCGAAGGATAAGGGCCTCGCTGGTGCCGCCCTCAAGCTGCGAAAGGTCGTCACCGTGGCCGACGCGTACCTGGACCCTCGGTTCAACCGTGAGTTCGACATTCGGTCGGGCTACCGCACAAAGCAGGTGGCGGCGCCACTTGATTGCCTCTTGATGGTCTCTTGATTGCCTATCGATGGCTTTTCGAATTGCTTGATGGTTGTCTTTGATGAGCGCTGATTGCTTTTGATTGCAGGTGCTCTGCTACCCAATCACCAACTCGCGTGATGACGTCATCGCCGTCATCATGCTCATCAACAAGAAGAACGAGCTACCGTTCAACCGGTCCGACGAGGAGCTGATTGCGGCTTTCTGCGCGCAGCTCGCGGTCTCCATCGAGAACGTGAGCGCTATTGATTGCCATCGATTGCCATCGATTGCCATCGACGATGGTCTCCATCGAGAACGTGAGCGCCATCGATGAGATCTCTGATGGTCTCAGATTACCGTGTAGTTCGTCATAGATTTGCCATGGAGTGCCATTGAGTGCCATTGAGTGCCATGGATTGCCATGGAGTGCCATGGAGTGCCATTGATTGCCGTGGCTTGCCATTGATTGCTATTGATTGCCGTGGATCGCCCCGCTCGCAGATGAGCACCGTCGACGAGATGAACAAGTCGTCCGTCCTCGCCGAGAAGCAGAAGAAGCGCATGATGCGCTTCCTCGAGGTCGTCAATGTACTCGTCAAGGGGCTTCCCGCGCACGAGGTCTGTGCCCATTCACAGCGCGCCGCGATGGAGTGCACCGACTCGACGGGTGCCGCCGTCTTCATCTGCCGAGACGAGCGGGCGAAGGACGTCCTTCCGCCTGGCAAGGTGGATCTCGATGCGTTCCTGTGCGACGAGAAGAAGCCGGGCGCGGACAAGGAGGGCGGCGGCGATCGGGGCCTTAGGCGCCAGTCATCGATGAGCGCCGTGGTGGAAGGCGGCGATCGGGGCCTTAGGCGCCAGTCATCGATGAGCGCCGTGGTGGACGAATCTGTCGCGATCGAGATCGAAGCACTGCGGAATGACGCGTACACACAGCAGGCGCAGCTGCAGGCGTCGTCGTCGTACGGGGTGGTGAAGGAGGCGGAGCTCGTGCAGGTGATGGCCACTGATGGCGAATGATGCTGATGGTCTCCGATTGCCATGAAGTGCCTTTGAGTGCCACGGATGCTTTGGATGGCCGTGCAGGTGGCGCCGGACAGCTCACAAGAGATCGCAAGCGTCGTGCGCTTCGCTCGGGCGGCGTTCAACGCGGGCATCACCCTCGAAGAGGTCATTGACGAGAACGATCGCGGCCTTGATGAAGCGCTGATGGCGCAATTCGGCATCCATCCCAAGATGGTGCGGTGCATGGCGACGCCCATCGTGGCTAACGGCGATACGCAGGAGCTGCGCGGCGTGCTGGTCGTGTGGGGTGCGCCAGCCGGATACGGACCGAGCGACACACAGATCCTCAAGACGCTCGCCGTGCTCTGCAACCATCTGCTCACGACGGCGCGGCGCGGCGCGGCGGAGCGCAAGGTGTCCGGGATGATCGCCGAGGAGGTACGAATGCTGCGCGGCCAGCGCGAGTCGATGGCGCGCGTGGCGAGGCAGGTGTGCGCCTCGGCGCCCGTGATGCTGCACAAGGTGGCGCATCAGCTGGCCGAATGCCTCAATTGCGCGTCCGTGACACTGTGGCTCGTCGAGACGACGCCCACGAAGCAGCTGCTCGTGACGCACCTGGACCCGAAGCGCGAGCGCGACGAGGAGGAGGACGAGAATTCGTATGAGGACGGCACGGTGGCGACCAACGGCTACGCACGCGCGGTGGGCGACGTCGTCTCCATCCCGCTCGGTGCCCAAGGGATCGTCGGCGCCGTCTTGGGCACCGCCAAGCCGCTCAACATTGGGGATGCGCACATCCACCACGCGTACAAGGCGGAGGTGGACGAGGCGGTGCAGAAGCTCGAGCCCGGGCACACGGCGCTGATGGCCGTGCCGCTCTGCGACTACCACGGGCGCGTGATGGGCGTGCTGCAGGCGAGCGGCAAGCTTGATACCCCCTCTGATGGCGTCGAGGTCGACAATCTCGACTTCCTGCTCGAGGAGTATCAGAAGAAGGTTGAGACGCCCACATTTACGGAGGGGGACTTTGAGTTCCTCATCTTCCTCGCTGATCGGATGGGCAACCAGCTGCAGTACCTCGACCTCTCGGGCCACTCCGCCTCGGATATTGTCCAGCAGCAGAACTTGAGCGCTGACTTGCAGGCCCAGGCGGAGAAGCAGCTGCAGACGCTGCTCGACAACCGGCGTCAGCTAGCCTCGCTCGGGCACGACTTGTATGCAGCTGCACTGCCGCACTCGGCGCCCTCAGGTTATGCCTCGTATGGCGCGAGCGGCGCCTTCGGGGGCAAGCTCAAGCCATCCTCTCTGGCGCCGCCCTCGATCGCGCTGCCTACGCCCGCGCCGCTCCCCTCTGCCAGCCTTCAACGGGTGCCCAGCAAGGCGACCATTGGCTTTCCCGCGAAGAAGAAGAAGGTGGGCGGACGGCTCGACCCTCTGCCAGACGGGACGCTCGGGGACCAGTTGGACGCGATGAGGGCGCGCGTGGGCGGCACGCGTTCCTCGGCGGCACTGCTCCCAGAGGTACTCGACACGCCCGATGCCGTCTGGGATGACCTGTGCAGAGCGCTGCGCGAGCTGTAGAGCGCCGGGTCGCCGTACAACTGATAGAAGGACCGACTAGTAATCTGATGCATACGATATCTGTCTTTCGTGGTCGTTAGAGAGGAATGTACTCAATTATACGTGATCAGCCACCGGCCACCGCACGTAGGTCGGAAAAGGTCGCCCGACACTTAGTTCATCGAGTTGGAAGTTGGATCGCTTGGGGCCCGCTTGCTGTGTTGCTGACGTGGTGACTGTTCGGTTGGATGCCGCCCGATAGCGTCTCGAGCTGACCTTCACACGCGCGCCGGCGCACGTCATTCACCGAGGGGTGCGGAGCCAGACGGGGGGGTGCTGGCACGTTGTTCTGAGAACCGACTTGACTTGACTCGGTTTGGTGCTTGGAAAGTACCGGAACCGGACATGGTGTTGGCGACATTGCTGGTGGCCGCTTCGGCTCTGCACGTAATCCCTCGGCTCCCGAAAACACGGATCGCCGGCCCAATCCGCTGCTCAGAATCTGCCACGTCAAGCAACGCTGCTGTGGCGGAGGCGCTGATGAAGGTGATTTCAGACTCTCCTTGCGTCGTATTCTCAAGAACGACGTGCCCATACTGCTTGCAGACCAAAGAGTGCTTGGATCGCGTAGGTGCAACGTACCGTGTCGTGGAGCTGGATGCTGACCCACAAGGTCCCGCCATGGGCAAGGAGCTTGCGAGCTTGACCGGGAGGACGTCGGTGCCGGCAGTCTTCATCGGCGGCAAATTTGCAGGTGGTGCCAACGATGGTGGCCTCGGCGGCGTGCTCACCCTGCAACGCGAGGGTGCGCTGGAGCCGCTGCTCGTGGAGAGCGGCGCGCTCGATCTGAGCGGTCAATTGAGCGATCCGGTTGCCCAGCTCTTCTCAAGTCTGTTCCAGGGCGGCAGTGGCAAACGCATCGCGTGGGGCGTGCTGCAGCAAGACGTGGATCCGGCGGCAGTGCCGGACGCCGATGAGCGCGCGCGCCGGCGAGAGGTGGCGGCGAGCAGTCTGACCAACATCGACGCCGCGGAGCGCCAGCGGCGGCAGCTCGCAGGCACGGCGATGAGCGTCGCGACGGGGGCCCTCGCAGTGAGTCTCCTCGCGGCACACGCGGCGCCGCTGACACGCGTCGCCATAGCACCACCGCTCTTCCTCGCGTACGGGTACCTCGCATCGGCGCGGGAGGGCCTCTGAAATATCGGGCAGGGTGGCGTCTGGGACGTGGACGGCTCCGGCCTGCAGCGGATCGAGGATCCAGTCCTCGCAACCCGACTGCGGACCAAGGTGAACACGTTCAACGCGCGCTCGATTGGTGTCGTCGCCATCGCCACCCTGCTCTATGTCGCCGTGCCCGAGCTTTTGTAAGGAGAGGCTGTAGAAGAGTAAGAGAGGGAGACACATGAGCTCCCGCTCGCATGCGGCTCGCCCGGCCCTCGACGTGATGGCACGTGCCTCCCTCTCGGCACTTCCGGGAAGGCACGACTGCTTGAGAAGGATCGGTCGGCGTGTTCGCAACCCCGTGGGGATCCCAGCTGGGGGGCTCCGTGATCCCAAGTACGCAACTGTCTAAAAGTTGACGTTGCATGCACACACGGGTTCTGTTTCTTCTCTGAAACCGAAAAAAACGATCAAGTACATCAAGAAAAAAGTAAAAACAGCAGTCCGTCCAGCACTCGTATCGCAGATGCCTCTCCCTAGAAGCGCCGTACCCGATGTGTCATCGCCCCAGACCTCCATGAAAGTGTCGTGGAACCTCGACCACGCCTTTGAAGCGGTGCAAGCCTCGATTGCAGACGCTGTTGAAACGTCATCGTGGAAGGCGGTATTTCCAGAGTGCATAACGCTGGAGACTCGTGAAGACCTTTCCATCGAGGAGCAGGTGCACGCCATCCTGAGCAAGCACTCGGCGATCCTCGATGCTCTCTTTCACCAGTGGGACGTGGATGGGAAGGGCAGCTTCACTCTTACCGAGGTATGAATGGCACGCAACCGAAGAGCAGTCGGGGCATGTTGCATGGTAAGTTGCATGGTGCTTGATTCTCACAGAGTGCGTGACGTCGAGTCTCGTCATCCCAGTTTCGCGACGGCCTCACGGCGTTGGGCTACTTAGTGCCCATGCGCGAGCTCGCGGCCGTCTTTTCGTCGATGGACATGGAGGGAACCGGCGTCATCCAGTTTGAGCAATTCAAGGCAGCGCACAGCCCAAACGGCATCGAGCCTCCCAGACAGAAGGCAAGCGTGGCGAGCGTCCTTGGCCAGCTCAAGATGGCGCTCGCCAAGAACCTCAACCGGGTTATCGACACATTCCGCGACTTTGATGAGAACCATTCTGGTCAGCTCGACAAGCACCCATTTCGGCTCGCGTTGCAGAAGCTCGGCATCGTCGGCCGCGCGTCTGCGTTCGACGACACCTTTGACTCGATCGACAAGGATCGCTCGGGTATCCTGGAGTATCACGAGCTCAAGCATCATCTGGCCCGGCGGCACACCGGCGATCCGTTCATCGATCTTCGGCGGCGCACCGCCGACCCATTCCTTGAATTTGAAGAGTACCAGGCAGCACTCACTAGAAAGGCCGCGGGGTGGAAGGCGAGAGAGGCGGCGCAGAGGACGCTGCAAGCGGTGGACGCCAAGTTGGACGCGGCGAGCAAGGCGGTGGCGCTGACGGCCGAGCAAGCAGAGAAGGCAGCCGCGGCGGAGAAGGCAGCGGTCTTGTCTGCCGAGCGGGCGGCGACGTCGGCCGCGGTTGTCAAGGCGAACAAGCAGGCTGAGAAGGCGAAGGCGGAGGAGGCAAAGTTCAAGAAGCTGCAGGAGGCGGCTCGGCTCGAGATGCATCGTGAGCAGGCTGAGGCTCTGGCGGAGGCTCAGAGGCATGCAAAGGCGATGGCGGCGGTGGCAGCGGCAGCGGCGGCGGCGGCAGCGGCGGCAGCCGAGCACAAGGCAACCGTTGCCAACGGCTTTGTTCAGCTCAAGATGGCGGTCGCCAAGAACCTCAATCGGACGATCGACACGTTCCGTGAGTTTGACGAGGACCAGTCAGGCACGGTTGACAAGCGCGAGTTCCGGCTCGGGCTGCAGAAGCTCGGCATCCCTGGGCACGAGGCTGCTTTCGATGAGATCTTCGACTCGATCGACAAGGATCGCTCGGGCTATCTCGACTACCATGAGCTCAACCGCCATCTCCGGCGCCGCTCGAGGGATCCCTCGCACACGAGCGCGATGGGCGTCCTCTCCAGAGGGGGGGGCGCAGCTGGAGCTGTGAACGGGGGCGCAGCTGGAGCTGTGAACGGAGCTTTGAGGAGTGCGCCATCGCCCCAGCCGGCGCTCAGAGTCGGGGGAGTCCGTCCGTGTATCGGCACGTTCCTCGCTCACCACAGCGCGCACTTGATGCAACTGTTTCATGAGTGGGACTTGGGTCGACGCGGAGCGCTGGACAAGCATAAGATGAGGGGCAACCTTTTGCGCGTGTGCACGTCACTTGGGTGGCCCGCGAGTGCCGCCTCTTGCAATGCCGATCTCGACGAACTCCTGAAGCACCTCGACCTCAACGGCGACGGCAAGATCACGTTTGCAGAGCTCAAGCGCGGATTGAACGGCTTCGGCCGCACGGGGGGGGATACGCCGAGCTGGGAGCTGGCGAGCAGTGCCTTGGCGAGCCACGGCGCCTCTTGTGCAGCCGCTCGGCGCTCGTCGTTGGCCGAAAGGGGCGCCCGTCACGGCGCCAAGGCGTCGAGCCCGAAGCCACGGTGCCAATCTGCGGGGAGGTGCCAATCTGCGGGGCGGAGCTCGCGATCTCCGGGGACCGCGGGGAGCCCGATCAAGCTTCGGTGGCACGATGGCGTGCTCGTGGAGAAGGGCAGTACCCCGATGCTCTCGGCGCTCGAGTATGCGCTCGGTGGTACCGCCAAGCAGTCCGGCGCGAACCCCGCGTCAGGTGCTGGGACGAGGGGCGAGGCGACGCGTGAGCGTGAGCGGCAGAAGACGGCGGGGGCATTCTCGGGCTTGATGCGTGAGGCGGCGAGGGAGTCCGCGGCCGCCATGCGGGAAGCCGAGGCCGTCGAGCTTCGCAAGCAGCTGGATGATGCAATCCTTCAGAAGCAGCGCGCCCAGGTGTGCGCCTGGCCAGGGGCGCACGTGCCCATCCCCCTCGCCCAGGTGTGCGCCGCCTGGTCAGAGGAGGAGATGCTTGTCGAGGCGCGGCGGGCTCGCCGGATGGGCACGCTAGGCGGCCAAGGGAAACCGAGTTAGTGAGGTGGGCGGCGAAGCGAGCCGAAAGGTCGAGCTGTAAATCAGGAGCTGTACATACAGTTCGGTGGTGGGACGCGTGGAGTACGCATGCATGGTGGGGAGCCATTCCCTTCCTTCAGCCTTATTCATTCTTTTGAGCTGGGGTTTCGCCAAGACTCTTGAGCGGTTGGGAAGACAACCGCAGCGCGTAGGGTAAGATTTGAGGGTAAGATTGAGAATGCAATGCCAATGGGCATGTGCGATGTGGATGACAGACACGCGTCCGCGGAAGGCGTCGGCGTGATAACCCTGCGTGATAAAATTAGGATTTTCGCACAGCTCTGTTTGAAGCGGCTGTGAGCCGGAGCTTGCGAACAGAGAAGCAGCCAACTCACTTTTGAAAAAGTCAGCAAAAGTCCAAAAGAAGGCCATGCTTCATGTGAATTTCGCACTAACGTTGCGCCGCCCGTCCGGCCGATGTCATTAATCGGCATGGCTGGGGTCCCGAAGTTCAACCACGACATCGAAAAGCCAACGGCAGTGAGAACGACCAACCCCATCTTCACGCCGCGCAGCACCATAAGCCAGACCAAGCAGGCGCACGCGACGGATAGCGGATTCCGGAGGGGCGCGATCAGCATCCTCGCAATCCTCGGAGGTGGTGCGGCGGCTGCTGTCAGCTTCGGCGAGCTGCAAGACTACTATGCGGGCGAGGCTGGCAAGCACTTTGTGGGAGGTACGTGCCGCGTGACGGCCGTGGCGCACTCCGATGTCATGACGTTTGCGCACTCGGAGACAGGCGGCCATTATTCATCGTCGTCGTCCAGCAAAGCGGTGGTGTGCATCGACAAGTACACCTACTCGTTCGAGTGGCTAGGCACTGGCGGCGCGCCGGAGCTCCGTGGTGCGGCTCTCACGACGTCCGAATCGCTCCGTCGCACCACAATAGGAACTTGCACGCTCCCTGGCGCCGTGCCGGAGCCCGCCACGCTCGACGCATCGCCCGATCCCGTGCGCTGCTGGGCTGCGAAGGCTGGCTCTGAGGAGGTGATCGCGCGCTACTACCCTAAGTGCGACACCGTGCCGGCGTGCGTCAAGCTGCTAGGCTCGCCCAAGGCCGACTTCGAGGCCCGAACCAAGGAACCCTTCGAGCTGCTCCTTTACCTCTTACTCTCATTCGTCGCCTTTCTCGGTGGAACGATCTCGGCGTGCAGCGCTATGGCGAGCGCGCCGCCGGAGACCTTCGCCCCGCCGCTGTCTGCGCGAGCGCGCGAGCGCCTCAACAGCAAGGACCTCATGTAGAAGGTGAGCATCTCAACGCGGCCCAACGGCCGCGAAGAGCTCTTCGTATGAGACGTGAGAGTTCGTGGCGTGGGCATGGGCTGGGGCGCGCGCGGTGGATTGGTACCGCCGACACCAGCATTCCATACAAAACGTAGCTAAGGAGCCAGGCAGCATCCCAGCATTGGCCTACACAATGGCCGCAGGAGCTATTTCTCAGTTCTCCGTCTACATGTGTCTCATTTCGAGAGTCCTGTGTTGCTGTTTGCGAAAGGGTCAGTTGAATCGACACGCAAGGTACCGATCTACGTGTGGTGTGAAATGGGAATTCATAATGACCGAGGACTCGCCGCGGGCACGTGGAGGTCCGAGACAGAGGCAACCGGGTCTGACGTTCTTGGTCGACGCGGCATCGGCCCCCGCCTCGCCTCGCTATGTCAGAACTGCTCGCAGGCATAAGATTCGTGAGCAAGGCCGACCTCGACGAGCGGAAGCGTTTGGCCAAAGATGCTGAGCAGCGCCGAGAGGTGGAGGCCAAGGAAGCTGCCAAGGAGCGGCGACAAGCGGCGGTCGCGTCCGTAGCCTCTGGCCAGAGCAAGTGGCTCGCGCCAGCGCTGGCGCGCAGGCTGGGTGGCACGGGCGCAGGCGGGGCTGAAAAGGATGACGAGCTGGAGCGCAAGCGCGAAAAGAAGGAGAAGCACCACAAGAGCGACAAGGACAAGCACAAGCACAAGAGCGAGAGAAAGCACAAACACAAGCACAAACACGACAAGAGCGAGGGCCCCGACGCTCCGGCCGGATCCGACGCGAGCCCGAGCAGCGACGACGACGCTGCAGGCGAGCTGGCGAAAGCGCCCGCGGAGGCGGCTCCAAGCGCTGCGGCGGTCCGTGCACCCGTTGCGGGCGATGCACCCGTTGCGGGCGATGCTGCCCGGTCGGCTGCCGGGCTCGACTGGATGCAGCGGGACTGGATGCGCCCGCCCACGGCAGCGGACGGTGCCAAGAGTATCGCCGCCGCCGCCGCCGCAGCTCTGGACCTGCGCGCGCCGCCCAAGGTGGCTGAGGGCCTCGCCGACGCGGCCGTTAGCGCCGCGCCGAGCACTCGAATCTCGAGGGAGCTCAATCCATATGCCCGAGATGGCGCCGAGATTGATCAGTGGACCGCGAAGGCGTTGGGGCGTCAGGAGGAGGCGCCGGTGGAAGCGGTGCGCGCGGCGGGCACGGACGGCGGGACGAGCTGGCAGCAGAAGAAGCTGAAGCGCGCTGTGGAGGAGGCGCGGGAAACGGGCCGGAGCTTAACGGAGATTTGCATGGAGCGATGGGGCGATCTGACGAATCTGGCGCAGCTCGAAGCGATCTCCCGGGCGCCAGCCGAGCGCGCAGGCAAGGGCGGCATGGGCCAGGGCGCCGCCTTCGACGCGCACCTGAGTGCCGGGGCGGCGCGCGCGAGAGAGGCACCGCCCAAGCGCCGTGGCGACGCCTTCGACCCGGTCAGCAAAGGCGATGGGCACACTGGCGATGACAAGGGCTGGAGCAGGCGCGGCGAAGGGCGCGGCGAAGGGCGCGGCGAAGGGCGCGGCGAAGGGCGCGTCGAAGGGCGCGGCGAAGGGCGCGGCGAAGGGCGTGGAGACGGCAGTGAGCGCAACCACAGCAAGGGGATCGGTATGCAACGTCCCAAGCTCTCGTGGGAAGCGCCGTCCCAAGCGTGCGAAGCGCCGTCCCAAGCGTGCGAAGCGCCGTCCCAAGCGCTGTCGGCCCATGCGAGCCGAGAGGCAGCACCGCTCGCGCCGCCCGCCGCGCTTCCAAATGCCTTTGCAAACGACGGCAGCTTCCTCGCGAGCTATGAGGCTGGGCGGCAGCGGCAGGCGTCCCAGTACGGCGCGCCTGCCGCCCAGTACGGCGCGTGCTCTTCGTCACCGGTACCGGTAGGAGGCGCGGTGACGGGCACGGCTGCGTGCACGGCTGCGGCTGGGGTGGAGGTCCCGATGCGAGTAGCACTCGCCGCGGGGGCGGCGCAGGAAGCGGCGCACGGCCAGGTTTCGTCGCACGGCCAGGTTTCGTCACTGGACGAGGCAGCGGAGATCGGCGGCGGCAGCGGCGGCGGCGGCGGCGGCAGCGGCGGCGGCAGCGGCAGCGGCGGCGGCGGCAGAGGCGACGGCTACATAGATCTCAATAAGCTTGCAGCCAAAGCGATGAAGGCGATGCTTATGGGCAACCTTGCAGAGCATGAGCGTCTGAGCGCGCTCATAGCACGCGCCAAGGCCGACGGCAGCGCCGCGCCTCCGCCACCGCCGCAGCCAGCGTCGGCACGTCCAGCGCATGCAGACGCATCGGAACGGGAGCGGACAGTTCAACTCGCGGTGCCGCTGAGCGCCGTCGGTGTCATCATCGGCAAGGGCGGTGCGACCATCGACGCGCTCCAAGCCGAAAGTGGTGCCAAGATTAGGGTGCCTAGAGGACAGGATGCCGAAGGAGGCGAGGAGCGCGTCGTCCTGATCAGTGGAAGCGCCGTGGCGATCGATAAGGCGCAGGTGACTGTCACTGATGCCCTCTGATGGCCCTCTGATGCCCTCTGATGATGCCCTCTGATGCCCCTCTAATATCCTCTGATCACGGCACGAGAGCAAGCTCCGACACTCCCTTACGTGAGCGCCGTCACTGAGCCTTGCCGAGCTCAATATGTGCTACATCCAGACCCTTCTCGGGTGCGAGTGTCCCTTGGCCCACGCTCGCTACCACGTGCGGGGCGGTGGAAGTCCAGACTAGCCTGCTCGCACATTCTCTCAGTCACACACAGACACAGACACAGACTGCTGTCCCTCTGATGGCCCTCTGATGCCCTCTGATGGCCCTCTGATGGCCCTCTGATGGCCCTCTGATGACCCTCTGATGCCCTCTGATGGCCCTCTGATGCCCTCTGATGCCCCTCTAATATCCTCTGATCACGGCACGAGAGCAAGCTCCGACACTCCCTTACGTGAGCGCCGTCACTGAGCCTTGCCGAGCTCAATATGTGCTACATCCAGACCCTTCTCGGGTGCGAGTGTCCCTTGGCCCACGCTCGCTACCACGTGCGGGGCGGTGGAAGTCCAGACTAGCCTGCTCGCACATTCTCTCAGTCACACACAGACACAGACACAGACACAGACACAGACTGCTGTCCCTCTGATGGCCCTCTGATGCCCTCTGATGGCCCTCTGATGGCCCTCTGATGGCCCTCTGGTGACCCTCTGATGCCCTCTGATGGCCCTCTGGTGACCCTCTGGTGGCCCTCTGATGATCTCTGCTTGCGACTGATGTCCACTCATTTCGATCGTCATTGTGCAGTCCCTAATCGAGGAGAAGCTCGAGCAAGAAGCCGAGCGAGCCGCACAGCGCGGCGGCAAGGCCCTCAAGCGCGACGCTCACAAGGCAAGTCTCAAGGCGGCAAGACCGGCGGTAGAGTATCAGGAGGTGCCCACGTTTGACAAGGCGACAGGCGAGCTGATAGTGCAGCGGGTGCGAGTGCAGCCCAGTCGAGATGCGCTCGAGGCCGCGCAGCTCGCCGCGCTGCACACCGCGCCTGACGAGCCTTCAGCCAAGCGGCCGAAGCCGATGCAGCGATATGAGCACAAGGACGGTGAGCGGACGAGCTTCTTTCGCGATGACGACCAGCACAGCCTGCAGTCTCTCGTGGTGGCTGAACGACGCGGCGCGGGCGTCGCGGGTCGCATCGACTCAAATCTCGCGGACTCGATTGCACGCTCGAAGCGCTTCAAGGGCCTCGACGTGGACGACGAGTACGTTCACCAGAGTGGCCCCTGATCGCATCGGATATGCCCAGGATTGCCTCGGATATGCCTCTGAAGTGCCTCTGACGTGCCTCTGACGTGCCTCTGATCCCCACGGCAGGTACGACCACGACGCAGGCGTTGAGATGTCCGACGCGAGGGGGGCACGCCAATCGGAAGCGAAGCGGCAGATGCAGGCGACGGCGGCAGAGGGCTCGGCGCGCAAGAGGCAGGCGAGTGCTGCCGAGCGGGCCGAGGCGCGGTTCTCGCGCCACAAACAGCTCATTCTGGCCCTTGGGAACTATGTGTACCTTCGCATCGAAGACACGTCGCCGCTCGCGCCGGCGCATTGCGTACTCGAGCCAATCGACCAGACCGCCTCGCTGGTGGACGCGCCGGAGGAGGTGGCGGACGAAGTGCGTAACTTCCAAAAGTGCCTCATTCGCTTCTTCGAGAGCCGCGAGCAAGTAGCCATCTTCTTCGAGCAGCACACGACGCCTTCGCGCGTACTCGAAGGAGCGGCGGGCCTGGGCGGCATGGCGGCTCTCTCAGGACTTTCCTCGATGGCGATCGAGTGCGTGCCTCTCTCGGTGCGAGACGGCGAGGCGGCACCGTCATTCTTTCGAAAGGCTATCAACGAGGCGGGGGAGGAATGGGCGACTCATAAGAAGCTGTACGTGACTGACCCTGCCCTGAGTGACCCCCCCCCAGTGCCCCCCCGTGACTGCCCATGGCCCTGAGTGCCCCCCTGCTTGCCGAATGTTGCCTCTGAGTGCCTCTCGGAGTGCCTCCCACCTCAGATACGAGACCAAGGGCAACGTGCGAGGCGTCGTGCCTCCTGGCTTTTCCTACTTTGCATGCGGCTTTGGCGTGCATGCGGGCTTCGCTACGGTCATAGAGGACGAGAGCAGCTGGGCCAAAGACTTTGGGCGCGATGTACTCGAGGGAATCCTCGAGCATCCGGACGCAGGCATCCCACTCGCGCGCCGGCGCAAGGAGCCCTTTGAGCGGCTGCAGCAGCGCGTGTCGGCGCTCACCGAGGCGTTCGCGCCGTACGATTGGACGCGGCAGCTCGCGAACGCGTGAGGAGTGAGACGGACGACCTTTTAGAATGTCTCGTCGCTCACTCCTCTGTGTAATTTAAGTACATAGTACTCTTGATAAAACTTCGTCTGAGGTCTTACTTATAACTTAATTGCTGCTCTGATTATCCCCATGGTAGGAGGTGGTCATTTGGAGGTGGTAGCAGAGACAGTCGTGACTCGTGTTGTTCGTTTTTTGAAGCTAGTTTAGTCGAAACAACACTTGCTTGTTCGTTTGATCTCGCATCTTCATCTTGATGAGCAGAAACACCTCCAGACGACTGACGGCGGTGGGGAGTTCGTTGGAACCTGAAGCCGTTGACGAAACCGGGCATAGCGGGTTACGGCAAGTCGGCACCCTGATGCTGCACTCGCGGCGTCATCTTCACATGTCACGCCGCGCTCCGCGCGCCGTACCAGGCGTTCACACAACACACACTCGGGTAGCTCACTGAGCTCTTCCTCACTACGAGGGGATGACCTCCACACGGTTGACACAACAGAACAGGTCCCAGGGGTGGGCGGCGGCGCTCCCGCGCTGCTACCCACATACCCCTTCGCCCACTCCTGGCAGCTCGTGGCACGGCTCCGACGCCGGATCCGACATGACACACATCCCAGGGTCGGCCTCGTACGAGACCCACGCACGCACACGGGTGGGCGGGTGGGTGCTGCGTGGTGGGTACGCCGACTCCGTCCCGCGGGGCCCCGACCCCCCGACGGGCGGGCGCTACCCGCGCCCGCCCCCCGGCCGGTCCCCCCCGCTCATCTCCGCTCTGTCCCCCGAGCGCGAGCGATTGCCCGCGCAAAGTGAGAC
>ENA-UOXK01001076-UOXK01001076.1-mixed-culture-metagenome-genome-assembly--contig:-NODE-1076-length-20233-cov-35.320745_pt1 | contig 20233 bp, 10 predicted proteins | sample MGYA00238160_ERZ761638 | MGnify/ENA primary metagenome ERZ761638 (study PRJEB28912, sample SAMN08777098) | mixed culture metagenome | isolation source: Freshwater growth medium | place: USA...
TGCACGGGCGGCACGCGCGAGACGACATGCACGGGCGGCGCGGGCGGCACGGCATGCCCGGGCGGCATGAGCGACGCAGACGGTCCGGGTGACCCCGCCTGCATGGGCTTGGGCGGAGACGGCGGCGCGGGCGGGCGCGCACACGCCGGCGCGGGCGCGACCGCGCCAGAGGGGGGCACGACTGCGCCGTAGGGGGGCACGACCGCGCCGTAGGGTGGCACGACCACTCCGTAGGGGGGCACGACCGCGCCGTAGGAGGGCGTGACCGGGCCAGAGGGGGGCGCGACCGCGCTAGAGGACGCGCCCGCGCACACCGCAACGGCCTCCAGGCATTGACGCTTGGCCGTAGATCGCGGCTCGGTGCTTCGTGCGTGTGCCTTCGCAGCAGCTTCTTCTGCAGCATAGGCCAGCGGTGCTTCGTAAGCCCTCGCCTCATTCATCGCCTCGGCATGCATCACAACGCTCGTCGTGCCTGCATCCTGGCTCTCGATGAATCCTTGCTCTTCTCTGCGAGCCGCTTTTTCAATGCACTTCTCTCCCAGCCGCCGGAGGGCCTCACAGAGCTTCGGGTCGTACGCGTTCGGGTTGAATCCATCGATGAGGTTCCCCAAGCCCTCAATGTAGGACATGAATTCATTCGTACGCCACGCCCCGAAATTCGGCAACTGTATATCGCTCCACTTCTCGGTTAAGATCGTCCGCGCATACTTCGCCACCTTGGAGATCTTGCTTCCGAGCGGGGCTGGCTTCTCCTCCTCCGAGAAGCGGCACTCTTCTGCAATGCGACGCCACAGCGCCTGCACCGTCGAGTTGCCATCGAGCGCCCTCATCCTGCCGCCTTCTTCAATGATGTGTGGGTTCTTTCGTGCGTACACCATTGCGACTGCCACTTCAAAACGAACCTCGTCTCGAACCTTGTCGTGTATCACGGCAGTCATGTCGCCGGCCTTGATCACCTTCATACATAGCTCGTCAAAGTCAGACGGCCCAGCCGAGGGGCGCGGGAGCGAGGCGTGCAGCCGGGTGTCGAAGGCGGCTGGATACGGTGCGCGCCACTCGCCGGTCTCTTCATTCCTCCTCACGGGAAACGGCTGAGGGCCCTCAACAGCCAGTGCCGTCCCAGTGACGGCCCACTCAAGCGGCCACTTGTCCATGGTCGCGACGGCGGAGAAGTTGGAAGAAGCGTTGGAGTGGAGACGCGTCAGTCTCCTAGGGGGTGACGCGACACTCCTCCAGAAACTAATTACCGGTACACACTCATCAATCCTCCGAGGCTCACTTTGGAAGGAGGGGAAGGGCACGTGCCAGAGGCTGATGAAGTGTGGAAATCTTTGATTGTGCGGTCATCAGGATGTTTGACTCAATCCACGTCCTTCGAGCATCGTTCGACGCAAAGGCCCACCCTCGGCCTCGCCTGTCCCGGCTACCCGGGTGCATGTGATTGCATGTGCGAGTCTTCTCTGTGCATCACAAGTTAGGGATGATGATTTATAATCGGCATGCCCGAGAGCTGGCCACTAGGGGCCGGCATCCTATTGTGTAAGTAACGGTTCGGGCGTGAGCCCGCTTGATTGTTGTGCAGCAAGATTCCATGCACCATGGGGGAGGGCGTTTCAACACTCAGGAAATTATCCTATGGTGCAATTGCTATGGTGTTTCAACATAGTGCTTGGCCGCAGTCGCGGCCAGGTGATATAAACATGACTACCCCCTGGAAGTACACCGGGCAGTCGACGCCGCGGGGCAAGAGCCGCACCTACACCGGTGGCTGCGGCCTGCGCCAGCGGCCTGCACGCGCTCCACTTTACTACCTGAATGACTCCATGTGAATGCAGTACAGAGCATCATCACGACAGCCCACGACGACGCGGCGTGCACAGAGCACGGGCGAGGAGAAGATGGGCGCGGGCAGCTTCAAGGGGCTCGCCAGCACCGGCAGGCCATCTGAGGACCGAAAGAGATGGAGGGAGCCATCCGTGGCCGCTGCACAGACCATACTCGACCCAAGACGAGGGCCAACGTGCGCAAACACCGTCTCCACGGCCGGGGAGGCGTGCCCTTCGAATTTGGCGGGAGCCGTGGTCCAGCGGGGCTGACCATCGGCCGCCCGGATGCAGTGCAGCCGGCCAGTCTGGCAGGTGGCGAAGCAATGAGTGCCCTCGTCGGCCCCGAGCGAAGCGGCGATGCACGGTGTCGCAAAGATAGCTCCCCCGAGGTCCATCTCCCAGAGCATCTCGCCGGACGCGCCCGAGAGGGCGCGTAGGCGCCCATCGACGCCGCCCAGCAGCACCGCGTCGTCGGCGAGCGCGGGGGAGGCAAAGAGGGCGACCGTTTCCCCTAGGCTGCGACGCCAGGCGAGTTCGAACCCAAACGAAGAGGCGGGAGAGGACGGCGCGGAGGTTGATGGAGGGGTGGGGGAGGCCATTGCCATGGTGGCGGAAGCCGCCGCCGCTGGCGAGACTGAGGCCACTGCGGAAGCAGTTGAGGACGAGGGCGAGGACGAGGACGAGGGCGACACGTAGTAGCGCACGCAGTGGATGCAGCCTCGCAGGTCCACCACATACACGTGCCGCCTTCGCCCATCAACCACCGGCCGAGCGAAGAGCGCACTGCCACACCGGTACTCCCACAGGAGCCGCCCACTAGTCGGGGTGAGCGCGACCAAAGCGCCGCCAAAGCAGCCGCTCAGGAGAGCGCCGCAATCTGCGCCACCATCTCGCCCTAAATCTCGCCCGCGATCCGGTAGGCAGATGGCGCCCCCCTTGATGACGCCTCGCGCGCGCCGGCTCCACAGCCTGACCCCATCAGAGCGTCGCACTGCATGCAGATGCTCGTCGTATCCGCCGACGAAGAGGGCCGCGCCGTCGGCAGAGACGGCACAGCTGGCCTCGATGCGATCTGGCAGTTGCGTGCACCAAATTTCGGAACCGGTCGCGAGGCAAACCGCAGCCAGCCTGCCGGCGTGGGAGCCCATGAAGGTTGATGAAGGTGTCGTCAGTGGCAATCAGTGGTCATCAGTGGTCATCAGTGGTCATCAGTGGTCATCAGTGGTCATCAGTGATCGCATACCTGCCGGCGTGGGAGCCCACGTAGCAACATACAGCGCGCGCCGTCTCCGTGATGGCTCCGCATGCATGTACGCCTTCACGCTCGCCGCCGCCGCTGATCCCTCCGCCACTGACCACGCCGCTATGGACGCTGCTGCCGGGATGGTCCCACCGTTCACAGGGATGGTCCCACGCTTCACAGACGAGCAGCGGGGCTGCATCGACGCACCGGCCCAGCTCATGCTTCCAGGCGAGGCGCAGCGTCGCCATGCCCTCTTGTGCGATGCCCTCCGGTGTCATGCCCCCTGCCGCGATGCCCTCCGGTGCATTCACCTCTGCTGCGTTGCCTTCTGCTCGAGTCCACGTGCGCAGCCCAGAAGCTACCATGGCACTGCACAAAGTAGGTGGGTCAGCCGCAGCCATGTCCTTGCCACACAAAGGAAGTGAGTCAGCTGCGAGGGCCATGCGCTTGTTTGCCCCACCCACGATGAACACGCTGCCCGCCCCCGCCAAGGCCCAGGCTGCCTCGCCCCTCTCCGCGCGCCCGCCTTCCGCCCACGCACGCACCTGCCATACATCGCTGCTGCTGCTGATGCTATCGCCACTGCCGCCACCGCTGCCGCCGCCGCCGTCGCTGTCGTTGTTCGAGCAGCTCTTGCGCTTTCGAGAGCTCGGCATCGCGCCGTCTTGAGCGCCCGACATCGCGCCGTCTTGAGCGCCAGGCATCGCGCCGTCTTGAGCACCCGGCATCGCGCCGTCTTGAGCGCCCGGTATCGCGCCGTCTTGAGAGCTCGGCATCGCGCCGCCGCTCGCGCCTCCGCTCGCCCCCCCTCTCGCGCCGCCTGCGCTGCGCTGCAGCGAAGTGGGCATGTGGGGGTTGGGCATGTGGGGATCCTCGGTACCCACGTACTGACCCCACCCGTCGAGGGCTACACGAGCGAGCCGTTGAGATCGCTGTCGAGATCGCTCGGCGTCACCATACGCCTCCTCCTCCTCGTCATCGTCATCGTGTCGGGCGTCTTCGCGGCGCATCGAGCGCGCAGCCGCACGCAGCGTCGGGCTCGTCAGCAACGCCTCGGGAGGCATTTCCCAGCCAGCCTCCTGGTGTAACTCAACGGCCAGCCGGACGGCCAACATGGAGGTACCACCCATCGCACCAAAGGGCGCGTCAGCGAGCACGGGCCCACGAAGCCCCAGCAGACGGCCAAGCGTGGCACAGAGCGCGGCAAGGGCGGCTGTGGACCGGCCGCCTTCCACGACGCCGTGCGGCGGCGCGGCTGGCGTGATCTCGAGTACGGGAGGCGCAGACGAACCTGACGAACCTGACGAACCAGCAAGGCTCTCACAGAGCGCGGCTGGCGTGATCTCGAGGCAAGCAGCGCCATCTAACGCCACGTGTGGGAGAGCGGGAGGCGACTCGGCGTGCGAGGGAGCGCTGTCATGAGCACCTGCATGCACTTCACCGGTAGGCGACTCGGCGTGCGAGGGAGCGCCGTCCTGAGCACTTGCAGGCGAGGGAGCGCCAAGCGCGCTCGCGTCGGAGGGAGCGGCCAGCGCCTCGTTGAGCATCAGCTGCAGCCACGGCGCCGCGCGCGCCATCCGGATGCGGTCGAGCTTGCCCGTACCTGTGGGGAGAGTGGCGAGGCGTCATAGTGAGCACTTGCATGCGAGCGCGCGCCATACGGATGCGGTCGAGATTGCCAGGCTAACCGAGCCTCGGGAGCGTGTCGAGAATGAGGAAGGCAATCAGCTGATGAGGAGGGCAATCAGCATGCAATCAGGCTAACCGAGCCTCGGGAGCGTGTCGAGAATGACAAAGGAGGAGGGGATCATCCACGAGGGCAACTGCGCAAGCCCCCACGCCTCAAATGCGCTGTGCATGGCGCGCGAGCTTGCGGCGGGCCGCACACGCAGACCACACAGGTCGACGGGAGCCCTGCCGTCGTCTGAGAGCGCCGTACTGAGCGCTGCGGAGCCTGTTCCACCCTCAAGGGCAGCGCCCCCGCCAGAGATCGTTCCTTCGTAATGAGAGCTGATGACCTCTGATGACCTTTGATTGCATCCCTCATCGGGAGCGCCCAGTACGGCGCCAGAGATCGTTCCTTCGTGAGCGAGCGTGCAAAGCAGCATGAGAGCCACGGCGCTTCCGGGAGGGCCGAACTCAACGCCCGCCACGGCGCTTCCCGGAGGTTCGTCAGGGCCCAACGCGCTTTCAAAAGGGAATGCTGCTGCCTGGGCTGGCGCTCGAAGGGGCACGACTACTGCTTGCAGCACACCAGGCATGCGTGTGAAGACTGCCTCGACCTCGAGCGGCTCCACTCGGTAGCCTCGGAGCTGGAGCTGCGCGTCGGCCCGCCCATGGAAATGGACCATGCCGGTACGCGCCTCGCGCCTTCCCAGATCGCCGGTGCGAAACCACCGGATTGAACGGCTGCGTCGGAAGTGGGCGGCTGTGAGCTGAGGCTGTCCGAGGTAGCCTAAGGCCACGACCTCACCGCCTACCCACAGCTCCCCCAGCTCACCCTCGGGCACCTCGTCCTCAAAGCCCTGCTCCTCCGCGGCGCCGTCATGAGCACCTGTATGCTCGCGGAGCGGAGCGTCGATCTCGTTCTCGATCTCGATCTCGATCTCGATCTCCGTCGCGCCGCACGCCACGCCAGCGCCGTCCCGAGCGGCGTCCCGAGCGGCGTCCCCAGCGGCGTCGGTAGATTGAGGGGCGAGCAGCCGAACGCGCGCGCCACTGATGGGGTAACCAAGCGGCACGAGCCCGCCAGTAGAGCGCTCGTCACGGCGCCCGTCGTGACGCCCGTAGGCAGGAGGCTGTTCTAACGAACCTGACGAACCTGGCGAACCTGCAAGGCACTCAAAACAGAGCACGTCGGCAGAGCATTCCGACGTGCCGTAGAGATTGATCAGCCGAACCGCCGGCAGCTGACGCCGCACACGCTCGACAAGCGCCGTCGTGAGCGCCTCGCCGCTCGAGCATAGCAGCCGCAGATGGGGCAGCGACGACGCCGACGCCGACGCCGACGCCGACGCCGACGCCGACGGCGGCCTTGGTGCGCCCGAGGGGCGCCGTGTCGAGCGAGTCTCGAGTGTCTCGAGCGCCGTGTCGAGCAGCATCGTCAGCGCCGTCGGTACCATCGTCAGGCGGCTGACACGCCACGTGCGCACCAAGGCTAGGAAGGCTTGCGGCGAGCGCAGCAGGCGCGCCTGTGGCAAGACGAGTGGACAGCGGCCATCGAGAGCTCCGAGCACTTCCATGAATGAGTCGATGAATGTGGGTGCTGTCGAGGCCACGGCCACCTCGTCGGCCTTGAAGCCATAGGCCTCACGGCCCCATTGGAGCCGTGAGGCAAGTCCAGTACGGGAGCCACAGACGACCTTTGGCCGTCCGGTCGTGCCACTAGTGAAGAGCAGGTAGTGTGTGCCGGATGGCAGCGTGTGTGGCGGTTCCGGCAACACCGCGCGCTTGGGTAGGTGCACTATTCGTCCATCCTCAACACTCACCACTGGTATGAGGCCATCAAGAGCCAGTCGGCCGAGCACATGACGGCAACAGAGGAGAACCAGTGGACGTGCGTCCGCGAGCGTGCTCTGAACTCGAGCAACTGGCCAGTTCGCGTCGACTGGGCAGTACACGGCATTCACCTTCCAAATGGCGAGCATGGCAGCGACCGACTCGGCGCACCAGCTGCCCTGCACGAGGGCCACCGGCTGGCAGCACAGCGAGGCAGCTGCCGCTCGTTCAAGTGCGATGGCAAGGGCACGCACGTGGGTCGACAGCCACGCATAAGTGAGTAACCTAACGTTGCTGCCATCGCTGACGTCGATGAGGGCGAGCTCGCCACTCGAGGCGCACTCGCCACTGAGAATGGTCGTCGTGTCGCCATCATCGAGACGACTGGCGTGGACGTCAACGCCGTCGCCGTCGCCCGAGCCACTTGGTTCACGAGCGGCCATTTGCAAGCGGAGACTTACGAGCCTGTGAACGTTCACACCCGTTGCTGTGAAAAAAATCTTTTCACCTCCAGCCGGGTGGTAATTCGCGTTTGCTCGCGTTCGCCACGTCACCACGCGGTGTCAGCGTCGGTCGTTCAGACAAGCCCAGCTCCGCGAAGGCGCGATCGATGCTCTCCCTGAGGCCGGTCACGGATCCGCCGCTGAGGCCAAGCTGCAACGCTGCCTGCTCCGCGACCTGCGCGATCGAGAGGGCCGCATCGAGGCCGAGATCAACTCGGATTGCATCGGCCTTCTCCTTGGTACTCAGAGCTGCAGCGAGTCGCGCCGTGGGACTCGGTACAGGCCCAGGCGGGGGTAGCACGGCGGCGGCGGCGGTCACCAGAGGCTGGGTGCCTCCCGACGGCGTGAGGGTGGCCTCTGGTGGCGGGGGCGACGCGGTGGAATCCTTGGTCGCTGGCGGTAGTGGCGGTGGGCGTGGCGACGGCCGTGGCGGCGGCGAACCCACGCAGCCCACACCACGGCAAGGTGGCGGTGGCGGGGAGTTGAGGAAGGGGTTTTGCTCAGTGCAGAGCTCCTTGCCTTTGGCGGAGGCGCAGAAGATGCAGGTCGCGCAGGCACAGCGTGCGAGATGGCCGGAAAAGTTGCAGTGACCATCCTCCATCGACGTGCACCAGAGGGCGCAGCCCGGAGGATGCGGCGGGTGAGGGCTTGGCGGCGGCGGCGGGTACGGCGGTGGGCTCGGGAGCGGCGGCGGCGGCGGCTTCGGCGGCGGCCCCGGAGCTTTCGGCGGTGGTGGCGGCAGCGGGCTGCGAACCCATGCAGGCGGTGGCGGCGGGGGCTCGTGCGTTTCCAGCGGAGGTGGCAGCGACTGCTGCTGAAGTGAGATCAGCACATGTTCCGACACCAGGGCAGCTGTAGGCTGCTGCGCTGACGTCTGCGCCGGCACCGCCGTGATGGATCCCGTCTCAACGCGCTTGCCAGAAGCGACCGGATGGCCGCGACGCCAGGCTGCGATGCCAAGGGCAAGCGAGGCACTAGCGCATGCACCAATCAACGTGAGCCAGAAGAGACATCGACAGCAGCACGACAAGCAGCCGCCACGGTCGCTGCCGTGCCGCGGTCGTCTACTGCTGCCGCCACCGACACGACGAGCGTCATTCACGTCGTCGTCGTAGTCGTCGTCGTAGCCGACCGTATCGTACTCTCTGCGCGTCGGCATGCAGGGGCCCCCTGTTTGAGGAAGGGTCAGTTGAATCGACACATTTTAGGGTGGGCAGTGGGCTAGTTTGTAGCAGCAAAGCAAGCAAGCCGCATGCAAACGGTGGGAATAGGGGGAGGGTGGGGGAGTGGGATTTTCGTCGGAAGTACCGGGTTCTGAAGCTCATACAGGAGTGGACGACCTCTTTGTGGTGGGGGGTGGAGCCGCACGCAGCAGCCAGAGCACTCTAGGATGTGGGAAAAGAGTCCTGCACCAAAATGTGGACGCCCCAGCGGCGGATAATGTCATCGCACTGGTGAAGTTTACTAGGCGGCAAGAGGAGAGCCAGGATCCCACGGCTGTTTGGGAGGTTGTTAACGGTCGTAAAAGCGCTGATCGCAAATCCAGCGGAGCCCGAGTGCCTGCCGACAGGATCCTCACCAAATCCCCGCATGGAACCAAGCGCCTCGACCCATCGGTCCTCGAGGATAGTTTGTAGTGGTGATTGCGAAAGGGGTGCCGAGCGGTTGCCAGGGCTCCGTCTGCACGTAGCGCATCTTGTGCTATCACACAGCCCAGTTCCCCGAAGGCAGCCTTGGAGCCGCTGTCGAAAAAGGCGCGCTCGAATGCTTCCATTCGAGCGAGCCAATCGCCGTTGTCAAATGCTTTGATCGGATCGGATCGAATCCTTTCTAGGACGTATTTCTGCAGCCGTGTCCTCACAAATGCGTGCGTAAGTTCTGCCCCAGCAGGTGCCGCGTCGCCGATGCCGACGCCTCGCACGATCTAGCCAGGATCCCACGGCTGTTTGGGAGGTTGTTAACGGTCGTAAAAGCGCTGATCGCAAATCCAGCGGAGCCCGAGTGCCTGCCGACAGGATCCTCACCAAATCCCCGCATGGAACCAAGCGCCTCGACCCATCGGTCCTCGAGGATAGTTTGTAACGCCACACGACAATCGTTTGACAATTGTACGAGCCGTACCAGCGCTTGCAAAGGCGAGTGGCCTTCGCATTGTACGGCATGATCGTCGAGTTCGAAAGGCGGTAGCTCAGGTCTTGGAAGTGGCGCATGACGGGCGTCTTGTCGCCGCTCTTCCGCGCCTCCGACAACAGGGTGTCAAGCATCTTGCACCCGCCCGTGTGCTTCTGCGCCTTAGCCGAATCCTTATTGGTTCCGACCATCGACGAGGCAGGACGGCCGTATGCCGCGCCCAGGTCACCGTCGCCGTCGCCACAGCCAATGTTGCCGCCAGGCTCGCCAAGCTCTCCGTCCAAATGGTGCTGCCTGCAGCTCGCCGTCCGCAGCGTGGCCACACACGAGCTGGGCGAGCTGGTCCTGAGGGTGCTGGGCGAGCTGGTCCTGAGGGTGATTGACCGCTCGGGCGTCACGAAGCTCCTCCGTCCTCGCGGAGACGGGAGGTCCGGTCGGAGGAGCGCGGGAGGAGGCGGGGCTCGGGGGGAGGGAGGAGGAGGCGGCCAGGTCGCCGGCGCAGAGGGAGTCCGAAAGCCATGCCGAAAGCGCGGGTATCAAGCGCATCACGAAAAGTGAAGAAACACTTTATAGTACAGGCGGCTCCGTGCGTCGCAAAGGAGCGCGGGTCGTCTCGATCTCTCCGCGAGGCTGCTTGCGAGACTGCATGCGAGGCTGCAGCCCCGGCGTCGCCATCTGCTGCGCCTGCGGCTTCTCCTTCCGCCGCGGCTCCTGCTGCGAGGGTGCGGCTCCATCCGCTTCGACACCGAGAGCTTCCCCCATCCAGCGTGCGAGCGCCTGCCTCTCCACCCCAAACTCGACGCAGAGCTGACGAAGCCGTGCGCGGAGATCCTCGATCTCCGCGCCTGAGATCTCTCGCCCGATTTGCCGCTTGCTCGCCGTCAGCATCACGTTCTTGGCCGTGTGCTCGCCGCCGATGAATTCGAAGACGGACACGTCGTACCTGATGATGGGCGCAATCAGAGCTCATCAGTGTCAATCACGGCTCATCAGTGGTAATCACGTACCCGGCGATCTCGAGCAGGAGCGGCAATCATGGCTCATCAGTGGCAATCACGTACCCGGCGATCTCGAGCAGGAGCGCGCGCAGCGAGTCAGTCACCATCTCGGCCGTCCTCTCGCGATAGATCCCATAGCGCAGGGAGGTGTCCCCAAGCGCACCTCCCCACGCCCGGGACGACGCCTGCGAGCTTCGCCCCAGCTCAAGCTGCTGGCGCACCTCCTTATGGCAACAGGGCGCGACCACGATGATGCGAGCGCCGTTCGTGATGCCGCACCAGAGGGCGTCGTCGGTCGCGATGTCGCACGCATGCAAGGCGATCAGTACGTCGAGCTCAGAGCCCTTTGCTCGCGCACTCACTCGCCGCTGGTCCAGAAATGGGGCTACGCTCAAGTCTGAGTGCTGCTGAGTGCCACTGATTGCCTGATCGCTCAAGTCTGAGTGCTGCTGAGTGCCACTTATTGCCTGATCGCTCAAATTTGAGTGCTGCTGAGTGCCACTGATTGCCTTTCCCAAGAATTGGGCCACGCTCGAGCACTCGAAGCGCAGCCCGCTGAACCCATCAAGCCCAGCCGCGATCTGGTTCATCTCGGCCACCAGATCCGATCTCATCTCAACGCCGACCGTCTCGACCTCCCAGCCCTGCGACGCACTCAGACGCACTCAGACGCACTGAGAGGAGGCCATCAGAGGGCCATCAGAGAGCAATCGGAGGGCAATCAGAGGGCCATCAGTCGTTCTCTGACACCTTGGAGGCGAAGAAGCGGTGGGCCGCGAAGGTCAGATAGCCGCGCCCGCAGCCCGCATCCACGATGCGCAGCCGTTGGCCAAAGCCGTCGGCAGGACTACCGAGCGGACTACGGCGAGATTGACCCTCGTTGCCGAGCCCACTTCCAGATTGACCCTCGTTGCCGAGCCCACTTCCAGATTGACCCTCAATGCCGAGCCCACTTCCCACCTCGCCATCCTCCCCACCCTCGCCATCTTCCACACCCTCGCCATCCTCGACGCCCTCGGTGGCGCTCATCTCGTCGCTCAGCCCTCGGCGCACGAGTGCCGAGAGCGTCTCAACGAACTTGCGGATCTGGCGCAGCTTGTCGGCCTTGCCGGCTTTGGGCTTGCCGTCGCTGCCGGTCACGCCCAAGGCTTGCAGGAAACCATCGTCGACGGCCCCAGCCAACGGCTTCACTCGGTCATGCGACAGCGGCAGCAACGGCTTGGCAGAGGCGGTGGGCTTGAGCCGATGGAGCACGCGGCCGCGCTTGCGAGACTCGAGTGAAAAGTCGGCGTCCGCCGCCATCAGCCGTCCGTTCCGAAAGGCGCCCGCCGAAAGCAGGGGCGCGAGCGTTGACGGCACTTCGGCGAGCTCAATGTTCGTGCACGTGTCTCGGTGCTCATACTTATGAGTGAGCTGCAGCTTCGTGCGCTGTTTGAGATTAACCAGCCGGCCCTCGATGCGCGTGAGGCGAGAGAGCAAACTTTTGCCATCTGTGGAGTTCGACCCATCGTTGCCGGTCAGCGTGAGCTTGACGAACGAGCCTTTGGTGATCGAGCGGTGCACCTCAGCGATGAATTGAGCCTCCGGCGTGAGCTCCTGGACACACAGCAGCACTCTCCTCACGCTCGCCGACCTGATTCGCGGTGTGGTTGCATGTGGCCATGCCGACCCGACGAGAGCAATGCTCCATTGGGCGAGCAAGATGCCGACCGTCGTCAGCATGAGGACAATGCACAAGGAGGGTTCAAATTCATGTGATGATTGCACATGTGAGCACTATGTGAGCTTGTGTTTCCCCAGACCAGACCGACGGATTACTGCCCTTTGGAAACTTGTGCCGGTTAGGAAAACGTGTCCAGTGAACACAGCACACGCAGCGCCTGACCAGCCATGCGCTCGCTTCTGGCGCCTGTGAGACGCTTTGCCTTTGCGCCTGCGGCGATCCACGGGCTCCTGCTGCTGCTCACCTGTGTAGGGTCGACAGTGGAGGTCGCCGATGCCGTCGGCACGTGTGCGGCCGACAGCGCTTGCTCCAAGCAAGCCAGCAGCTCACCGATCCTCAAGTTGGCGCCTCACTCTGTGCCTCCCAATATGCCCAAGGCACCTGGAGCTTCGCCGCCGCAGCCGCCGTTCCGGGAGCAGCGCCTCGGCGCATCTGACTCACTCGACGGCCTCTACCTGCCAGGCATCCCAGCCTCACTGCCAGTCACCGTGGTGCCGCCAGTGCTGAACTTTGGCAGCGAGTGCCCGCTGTGCATCCCGTCGATCGGCACGGCCGAGCTGATCAACCTGAGCGAGGAGGAGGACCTGGAAGTGCACTCGGTCAGCTCGCAGTCCGAGCACTTCCACGCGCCGCTCAGCGAGCTCCAGCGGCTGCCGCCGGGAGGTCGCATGAACATCTCCATTGTCTTTCTGCCGCGAGCCAAAGGTTCCGTGAACACGACGCTGCTGATCCAGACCTCGGCGGGCGGCTTCTTCTACCCCGTGCACGGCGGCGGCGGCCCCAATCCGTACAGCGTCCATCCGCTCCTACCTCCCGCCGTGCTCCACGGCTCGGCCTACGAGCCGCTGATAAGCATCCGTAATCCGCACGGCACACCGCTGCAGATCAAGGAGGTGCTGAGCTCAGAGCCGTTCGTGCACCTGATGCTGCCGCCGGCCGAGATCCAGCACGGCGCCGTCACGCTGCGTGAGCTCTGGACCGTCGCGCCGGGAGAGACGAAGGCGGTGCTCGCCTTGCGCATAGACTCCACCGACGCCACCGCTCTGTCGAATGCGACGGCGTTGACGAGCGGCGCTGAAGGCGGGCCGATCGAAGTGGGTGTCTACCGAGCCTACGTGCACGTGAAGACGGACTTTGACACGCTGGTCATCCCGGTGCAAGTGCCGGTGCTGCGCGAGGGGGTGTTCGCTGTGATGCCCGGCGGCACCTCGAGCATCGGAAAGCTCGATTTTGGCACTTTGACGAATCCGGACTCGGTGGTTACGCTGCCCATCTCGCTGCTCTCCAACATCGACGCGCCCAGGCTCAAGGTGCTCGACGTGCGTGCGCTCCGCCATCACAGCTCGATGCACGTGCAGCTCTCTCGCAAGATCGAGGGTACCTCGCCGATGCTTATCCCGATGGAGGAGCGCGAGATTGTGCTCGTCTCCTTTTCGGGCAAGGTTCAGGGCAATTTCTCGGGCAAGCTGCGCGTGCGCTTCGAGCACCCCGACCCCCGATGGGCCGACCTAATCGTGCCATGGAGTGCGCGCGTGCTGCACGGCTCGCTCGCCTGGCGCGTCGTGTTCCTCGCCGACCCGCCGAGCTCAGGCGCCGTGACGGGCGCGACCAGCAACGCGAGCAACGCGTCGGTCGCGATCACAAATCACTTCAAGGTGCCGGTCCTCATGCAGCGGGCCTATGTCAACGACCCTCTGGTGACTCTGACGCGCTTCGAGCCGGCCATCGTCCAACCCGGCGCGACAGTCGAGCACGTCGCCTCGTTCACGCAGGCGTCGACCGACACGCGTGTCGACACAGTCTTCATCGACGTGTTCAGCAACGCTACTTTGACTCCTATGCGCATACCTATACATGTGTTCCACGGGCGGCTCGGGTACGACTATGCCGCGTACCCGAGGGTCTTTGAAGGGCGCGCGCTCGCTGCGGAGACGAATTTCTTGGACCTGGTCCAGAAGCAGCAGACGAACCAGGCTGAGATGGCTGCCCTGGCTGCCCAGATGGCGGCGGGCACCCTCTCCGAGCAGGAGGCGACCAGCGCGGCCCTAGCCAGTGTGCATTCGGGGCACACGAATCTGCAGAATGTGCCCATCGTGCCGCTGTCGCCGCTGCGCCCTAATGGGGAGGTGATCCACCTAGAGCAGCTCGCGCGGGGGGCGCGCAAGCGGGTTCTGCTCAACATGAGCAACCCCAATCCGGTCTCACTCCACGTGCACTCGATCCAATATGAGGAGCGCGTGAGGCGCGAGCCGCCGACGCCGGTCTCGGGGCTGCCCGACGAGTGCCTGGGCGCGTGCGAGCTGCTCACCGCCGCGAAGGAGGTGACCTCGGCGAAGGAGGTGACGAACGCGGAGATGCTGACCTCCGGGGCGATCTCGGACGATTCTCTCGAGCGGAACCGTGTGCGCGCCGCGCGCGCGCCGCTCCTCAACGGCTCTCCCTCGCTTGACGAGAGTCAGTGCTGCGTGCCCGTCAAGCTCGAGTGGACATTGATCTCGATGAAGAATGAGATCTTCCTGCCGATCATCCTCTCCGGGAGCAAGAAGCTGTGGGAAACGTCGGTGGTCGACGGGTACGAGCCGCGGGGTCCCTGGGATCCGAGCAGAGCCCAGCGCTCCTTGCCTCTGCTCGTGATCCCACCCAAGGCGCGCATGGTGATCGCCGTAGACGTGATCGCCCAGGCAGCGGGCCTCGTCGACGGCACTCTGGTGATGCACCTGGACATGATGCCGCCGATGGGTCGACCGAGCATCGAGCAGCGCTTCGGGCTGGTCGGCGAGGCGGTCGAGGGCGATCTCGTGTTCGTCAAATCGTGGGGCCATCAGAATGAGACGACGCACATCGAGGGCACACCCGGCCACGTGTCTGAGAACGGCTTGATGGTGAAGCCGTTCAAGCGCCGTCGGTACGGCGTCGACGCGCACACGTGCCTCGACTTCCGATCCTCGGCGCCCGGAACGACGCGCGAGCTGCCCGTCATCCTGTACTCGGCCTTTCACGAGCCCCAGTTCATCCTGAAGCTCAGCGCGTCGCTGCGGTGGAAGCAGAGGGCCATGCAAGACGTGCCGCTGCCCTCGCTGTCCGTCATCGCCGCCTCGACCGTCTCCGAGAGCGTCATCAAGCCGCGCACACGCACAGTTGTTGGATGGGCTAGGCTTTCCACTGAGGCCCTGCTGCCTCGCGACGAGTACGATCAGCTCGTCGACGAGCCGTTTTTCCATGCGACGCCGGGCGCGCCGCTCGACAAGGCGATGCTCCAGACGCTACGTCGGCGCCAGCAGCGGTGGGAGGCGCTCGCCGTCTCGCACGCGGCGTCCGAGCTCCTCGGAGAGGTGCGAATGGACACGTCGCTCGTGCAGAACGTGACGATCCCCGTCCGCATCTCGTTTGCGTGGCCGTCCGTCGCCGAAAACGTGACGGTGCCCTTCGGCTTTGTGCAGCAGGGCCTCACCGGCGAGGTGCGCGTCTTCACGCGGCGCACGCATTGGAACTACTGGCTACAGGTGCTCACGCCCGAGAGCGATCCGCTGCTGCACGAGCGCGCGCGCTCCGCTCCCTTGCCAAAGGAAGCTCCGGTCGATTGGAACCTCGTCGACTCCGCCTTTGAGCCCTCGGCCTTCACGGCACACCTCGAGGTGGGTCCCAAGGCTTCGGAAGAGCGCGAGGTTGGTGGCGGCACCAAGCTGCTCCTCGACCCGAGTAGCGGCAAGTGGCGCCACCTGAAGCAGCCCTTCCAGGTGCGCAGCTCCGAGGAGGAGACTGTGGTTGTCGCGATCCAATTCACACCGACGCGCCTGGGGAGCTTTCACAGCTGGTTCTACTTGCGGAACAACTACTCGTTGCTGGACGAGATCTTCGTGTACGGCACCGCCACGAGCGGCGCGCTCGAGTTTTCACAGCCCCTCCTCCACCTCGAGGCAGCCGCGTCGGATTTGCCCTGTGAAAGCGACATGACCACGTACGCTGCGCTGCGGGCGCGGCAGGAGAGCGGCGGCGACGCGACCAACCGATGGAGCGACACGCCGCGCAAGCTCACGCGAAAGTTCACGATGGTCAACAATGGCGATGTGCCCATCGTCACGACGGGCGCGAGCCTCAACGGCCAAGCGTGCGGCCACCGGGGCATCCGAATCCTTGGCGACTGCGCGCGCAATGTGACCATCCCAGCGCGCGGTGGCACCGCGGCGATCAAGCTGCGCTGGACGCCCGATTTCGAGGTGTCGCGGCTCATGTTGACCCTCGCCATCGACTCGTCCGCAGGCTCGTCGCGCGTGCCTGTGGTGGCGACCATCCCGACGGCGCTCCTCGTGCCTTGCATGGCCGAGCGGCGCGCCAAGATGGGGGCCTCGGAGGCTGAGCAGACCAAGCGGGGGCACACGGCCACAGTGCTCATCATCCTCTTTGGGATCATGGTGCAGTTCGTGGTGACGGAGGCGCTTCGATCTCCCCGATCTCCCTCCGAGCAGCAAACGACTGCTGCTCCCAAGGCGGCGGCGGCGGCGGCGGCGGCGGCCGCGTCGCCGGTGCGCCCGGCGTCGAAGGCGGTGGTGACGTCAGTTCCGCTGGCGTGGTTGAGCCCCGAGCAGCTCGAGGCGGCGCAGCGCGAGTCGATGAGCCTCAATAGGATGAACTTGAAATCAGCCAGGGATGGGATGGCGAACTTGCTTTCACAGGTGGCCAAAAAGTCGAGTCCCGCCGAGCTCGAGGCTGCTGAGCCGGTGGCCGACGAGAGCGGTAAGGTGGCGGCGCAGCCGCCGGCAGCAAAAGCCGTCGAGACAAGCAAAGAGGCCATGGCTCGCTTGGGAGCCTCTTTAGCTGCACCTGACGGCCTCCCTCATCCGGCGGGTCGCTCGGGAACCACACTCGTGACGCGAGAGACGAGCCACGGCGGCGAGGGGGAGGAAGGGAAGAAGAAGAAGGCAACCAAGGCAGACAAGGCTGCGGTCAAGGCGGCGGCGGCGGCAAAGGAGCCGCCGCCCAGGGACGCGCCGCCCAGGGACACCCACCCCAAGGCTGCGGCCGCGGCCGCGGCGCCGGCCGAGGGCATCGTGTCCGATGTGGCTGTGAAGGCGCCGATGGCTGTGAAGGCGCCGCCCGAGGGCATAGTGTCCGACGTGGCGATCGCCGATGTGGCTGTGAAGGCGTTGATGGATGAGGGCGTCGTGGACGCGCTGCAGCTCGACGCCGAGTGGCTTGCCGCGGCGGATCGTGCCCAGCGAGAGAGGTTAGCCGCGGAGGAGTGGGCGCTGGCGGAGAAGCTCAAGGTGGTCGCTGAGATGGAGGCGAAGCGACGCGCCGAGGCGGAGGCGCACGCGGCCAAGGAGAAGGCGCGCCTCGAGGCTGAGGCGAAGCAGAGGGCGCAGGCGGAGGCTTCCGAGGCGGAGGCGCGTGCCAAGCGCGAGGAGAAGGCACGACTGGAGGCTGAGGCGAAGCGGAGGATGCGCGAGGCGGAGGCTGTGGCGGCGGAGGCGCGTGCCAAGCGCGAGGAGGAGGAGGCGGCCGAGGCGAAGCGCAGATTTTGCGAGGCCGAAGAGAAGTTTCGTCTGGCCAAGGAGGTGAAGGAGGCGGAGGCGAGGCGGCTGCGCGAGCTGCTCGAGGCGGAGAAGGAGGCGGAGAAGGAGGCGGAGGCGCAGACCATCCAAATTAGGAAGGACGCCGAGGCGGCGCGCCGCGAGGCGGATCGGGTCGCGCGCGACGCGAAGCACGCTGCGAGGGAGCGGGTGCGGCCGGAGGAGCGCGAGGCTGCGCGGGAAGCGGCGCGCCAGCGGCGAGCGACGGAGGGTGCGGAGCCCAACATGGCGCGTCACGGCGTCGCGCTCGGGGCCCCCCGGCCCTCTGCCCCTCGTCCGAATCGGATCGGAAAGGAGTCCGCAGGCGCGGAGGCCCATGGGGGTCGTCACAAGCCGGCCGCGCTCTCGGCGGCGGCGGAGGTGGGCCCTCCGCCCATGGGGTTCGTCACAAGCTCTCCGCCCTCCGCCTTGAAGCACACCGCGGCCGCGATCGTCGACGAGGAGAACGATGCCCATAACGACGCCGAGACCTTTTTCGGGAGCGCGCTAGGGGACGGCAGCGACGGCGGCGGCGGCGGCAGCTTGAGGACGCTCGATCTCGCGGCGGAGCTCGAGGCGGAGCGGCTCCGGATGCGTGCGCCCAGCACAGCGCGCCCACAACAGCGCGCGCCCGAGGGCTTGGCCGACGCCCATGCGCCCGCTGCCCACCACAGCGCCCACGCGGCGCCTCTTTCCCACAGCTCGCGAATTGCGATCTCGCACGGGGGATCGCTCGGGCGCGGCGGCGCACCAGCGGCGCAAGGGCTCCAGTCGGGAGTCAAAAGCGGCGTCAAGGGCGGTGTCAAGGGCGGCGTCAAGGGCGGCGTCAAGGGCGGCGTCAAGGGCGGCGACATGGGCGGCGGCATGGGTGACGTCAAGGGCGGCGGCATGGGCGGCGACATGGACGGCGGCATGGGTGGCGGCATGGGCGGCGGCATGGGCGGCGGCATGGGCGGCGGAATGGGCCTGAGCAGCAGCAGCAGCAACAGCGTCGATCGGATGGCGCCTGATGACGTGTGGCAATCGGACCTCTCGCGTCTCAACGCCTCGTCGCAGCCGCTCGGCGTTCACACGTCGCAGCCGCTCGGCGTTCACACGTCGCAGCCGCTCGGCGGCGGTCTTTTGAGTGGGGGCCACGTGCTCGGTGGCAGCCTCGGCGGCGGACTCGGCGGCGCACTCGGCGGCGCACTCGGCGGCGGACTCGGCGGAGGCAGCCTGCGCGACCTATGGGACGGCGTGGCAGCCCCAGCCGACATGAGCGCCGACTTGAGCCCCAACGCCCACTTCGTGTCTGTCGGCGGCCCCGCGCTCAACCCAGCGCCAGTGGCCAGCCTTGGTGCTCAACTAAGCGCTCCGAGCAGCCTCGGCGCGTTCAACGCGGCGCCGGGCGGTGCGCCTGGCTGGAGCCCCTTTGGCGCGGCTCCCAGCGGCGCCGACAGCGAGCGATCGCAAGGCCGGGCGGTGGGCGGCGGCACGGGCCTCGGCATGGGCCTCAAGGGGTACTCCATCTGGTGAGTACGGTACGCTACGGTACGGAAAAGAAGACCGTGACGCGTCGGCTTTACAGGACAGGCCGGCGGTTTTTTGCGCCCGTATAATGACATACCCAACGTGCACAACGTGTTGAGTTCGTGCACTTAATTCGTGCACCACGCGACGCAACGATTAGTTCACAGTTTCCCCGGTCCACTCGACTCTGATATGTGTGAAAACTCTCGTCTAAACTCATGTCTACGCTGAAAGGAAATGATATATGACGTGGATACTTAGGCCCAGTACCGAGCTGGACGAAAAAGTATTCTCGAAACGATTTCGAAGGAGGTCGTACTAGACGAGACACGTAGGTCTGCGCCCTCCACGCGTGTGTCTCCACGGGGCCGGTGGTTGTGAACATCTCGCCGTGATGGCAAATTCACGTGAACGTGAACGTGAACGTGACGAGAGACGTAGACGCCTGGAACGGACGCAAGCACGCCGATGTTGCCACCACTAAGTCAGCCTGGTCCTCTTCTTGTCCTTCCTCTTCGGCCTTTTCCTCCTGCGCTCGAGCTGCACGCCCTCGACGCCCTCGAGCCCAAAAGATCGCAGCACGTGCACGAGCAGCTGCTCCTGCTGCCGACGCATGCCTGGAGTGAGCCGGTCGCTCGCAATCAGCTCCGCGGGCGCCTCGTCGGTGGCGATGGCGAGTTCGTCGGCACTCAGGCGCCATGCGAGGATGGTCCCACCCGCACTGCCGACGGGAGGCAGCCTGCGCAGGAGCGCACACAGCCTCGCAAAGCGCAGGGCGGAGGCGAGCCGCCGCGTGTGCAGACCCTCCTGCCGGAGCAGCTGGTACGTCCCCTCGGCGATATCCGTCCACGGACCTCGGAGTGAGCTCGAGAGGCCATGCAGCTGGTTGACCTCGATGCAGTACAGCCCAGGCAGCAGCACCGCCTCCGCCTCAAGCTCGAGCTCGCTGCGCCTCGCCACGAGCGCCGTGTCGGGCGCGCCGTGTCGGGCGCGCGAGGCGCGGAGTAGCAACCGTTTCGTCTCGGCGAGGGCCGCCTCCTGCGCTGCCGTGAAGGCCGATAGCGCCGTGACTGGCGCTGCGGGCACGTTGAGCACCTCCTCAGCCTCCGCCGCCGATGCCGCCGATGCCGCCTTGACCGTCTCGGCCGACTCATCGCCCGTCACGGCGCCCGGGATCACTTGGGCCGCCTCGACCGTGTCAGCTTCCACAGCTTCCACAGCTTCCACAGCTTCCACAGCTTCCACAGCTTCCAC
>ENA-UOXK01001079-UOXK01001079.1-mixed-culture-metagenome-genome-assembly--contig:-NODE-1079-length-20210-cov-49.413495_pt1 | contig 20210 bp, 17 predicted proteins | sample MGYA00238160_ERZ761638 | MGnify/ENA primary metagenome ERZ761638 (study PRJEB28912, sample SAMN08777098) | mixed culture metagenome | isolation source: Freshwater growth medium | place: USA...
CCCGGCGGCACCTTCGCCGCCCCCACTCTCTCCACCTCCACCTTCCTCGCCGCCCCCACCGCCCCCGCCCTCGCCCCCACCCCCTGGTCCGCCGCCATCGCCTCCACCACCGTCGCCGCCAGCACCTCCGTCGCAGCCGCCACCGTCGCCGCCACCGTCGCCGCCCCCACCATCACCGCCACCGACTCCGCCGCCGCCCTCCTACCCGCCCGTCTCCCCCCTGACCAGCGGCCAGAATATCGTCTCCGTCATATCAACGGTCGTGCAGCTCGGCCTCACAATTGATGGTGACGTGGCGTCCCTCGGAGCCGCCGAGCTGTCCAATCTCACGAACACGCTCAGCGCATCGCTCAACTGTCGCCACCCAACCTGCGTGATCGCCGTGCGCGCCTCCGCGGGCAGCGTGCTGCTCTCCATCACGCTCACCATCCCCAACGATGGCCCAGGCAACAGCAGCGCCACCGCCGCCGCCGCCTCAGCCGCGGCCTCCGCGCTGGTCGCCACCTCCAACAGCAAACTATCGAGCTCCCTCGGCGTAACTGTCTTGGGGACGTCGCCTGTGAATGTGCAGACTGCGGTCTCCGTGCCGGTCGTGGTCGCACCGCCACCACCTTCGCCACCGCCTCCTTCTCCACCAACTCCCTCACCGCCGCCATCACCATCGCCTACGTCGCCGCCACCACCCTCACCTCCACCCTCACCACCACCCTCACCACCTCCTTCACCCGCTTCAGGCATTTCGACAGCCGGCCTCATCGCGATCATCGTGACGTCTGTGGTTCTCATTGTGCTTCTCATCCTGCTGGGCGTGGTTAGACGAGGCACATGCCGACCTAAACCGAGCACGCCGAATCATGTCCCGCCTCGATGATGTAGCCGAGCACCCCGCCCTAGCGAGGGCGCGTCGTTCGAACCCCGCGGCGGCCGAGGGCACCACCGCGGCCTTGTCGGCGGTCGCGGCCGACGTTGGCGCGGGCGTTGGCGGCAGCTATCCACAGCTCGAACGAGCCGCGCATCGCTCGAGAGATGCTTCGGCCGTGTCTGCCGTCTCGACCGACTTTGGCGCCAGCTCGCCGAATCCGCCCAGGCCGCCGAGGAATGATTGTGTTGACCTTCCCATTTTCGAGGGATGTGGAGGGCGAGGGGGGGAGACGAGGGTCGTGACGGATGTGCGCATATGAGGGACACCTATGCGGTCTGCTGCGGTCGTGACGAATATTCGCATATGAGGTACACTGCGGGTTTTCTGATGAGGCGCGGTGAGACGGGCGGCCGCTCAGGAGATTGTGTTGGGGTTGACCTTCCCATTTCCGAGGGAACGATGAGGAGGGCGAGGGAGGGAGACGAGGGTCGTGACGGATGTGCGCATGTGACTGTACACGTATGCGCACGCACACTCTGCATTTGTGTTGCGGCGAGAGCTCACTTTGGAATGCACTTGCACTTGCCACTTCGGTCGATCCTTGCATTCCTGGACCATGCATGCTCTGTCTCTCGTCAGAACACTCACGTTAGGCGGCGAATGATTGCGTGCAGCAAAAACAGGTAGGTTAAGGTCTGGTGTACGGTAAGTATCTGTTGTATGGGGATCGACGGCAAGAACCCTTGACTTCCGATCAAGCGCTCTGCGCGAACCATGGCGCGAGAACTCAGAACACCCCGCGGCCTCTGCTCGCAAACTCAGAACTCAGAAGACAGAACACACTCCAGTGCTCGGGCGGGCTCTTGTATGCTCGCCCCCGCTCCATTATGTTGCGTAGAGAACTCTGCACACGGCCTGAGCTCTTTCATACTCCTCTCATATTCGCATGTCTGCGGCAACCTCATCCCAGGTCTCGTGCTCGACATCCTTCACACGCATGATGGTTTTGAAGAGAGCCACCGGGGACTCGACGAAAACACTCGAGAGCGTCTTCCCGAGCGCCTTTCCGATATCTGGCGATGTGGGCGTAGCAGCGGCTTCGAGGTGAGGCGTCGTCCTGGGCTCTTCGGGGTCCGACACAGTCCGTTGATGCGCTCGCTGAGCTGGGGATACATGCGCGGCTCGTAACACGCGAGCAGAATGGAGCGGCTCCGGCGAGCTGCCCTCAAAGTCGGCCGATGCGCCCACGACGGCGCCCCCAAAGTCGGCCGATGCGCCCACGACGGCGCCCCCAAAGTCGGCCGGGATCGGAGACGAAAGAGAGAGCAAGGCTGCGGCCGTGGCTTTCGAGCAACGCGCTCTTGCAAGGGCGGGGTGTGTGGATGGAGTTCTCGGTGGTGACTCCTTCCAAGCTTCCAAGAGGTCCTCCAACAGGTCTTCTTCCTCCAAATATTGTGTCAGAGATGAGTCGTTCCAAGATTCCTCATCGTCTGTTTCGAGTGGCAAGCTTCCAAGTAGCTCAGCGAGCGACGCCAGCCTCGGGGTGGCCGGGTAAACGTTAGGTAGCTCAGAGGGCAAAACCAGCTTCGGGGTGGCCGGGCCAGATCTGGCGTCGAAGTGAACCTGCAGCTCCACCTCGCGTCGCGGTGCGCTTCCATGCCGCTCCTCGTCCTCGGCCTCGCACGTGCTCTCAGGAGCAATCACGGGGACCTCCGCGCACTGCTTCTTCTGGCCGGCGCCCGCGTCGACGATCGTTGAGCTGTCTACGATCACGGAGGAGAGACCGTTGCTGCTCTTGAGCCGCTCGGCAGCTCGCTTGCTCTTCCATCGGTAGATGCCAGAGACCGCAAGCACGATCAAAAGGCTCACGAGAAGCACGACCCCAATGCAAATCCCGGCGGTCATGACTAAGCCACCGTCCCAGGCGTTCTCGCCATGATTCGTCAGCACTTGGTCGGAAGTTATGGGAACTTGCCGATCCCCATCAGGCGTCGGCGGCGTTGGGGATGGTGGTGGCGGAGAGAGAGTCTCCATCTTGGAGCAAATCCGACGCGCGCGCGGGGCTCCAAAGCAATTTCCTTTTTCGCACTTTTTGTCTGCGACCGTTTCTACTAGTAAAGATACATGCGAGGGAGGGCCGCGACAAGGTGGTCGGCGCTACTATTGTAGAACGGGGCCAAAGCCTTTGCGCCGTACCCTTCGGCATTTGAGGCGTCTAGCCGCCATCACAAGGGCGTGAAGTGCAGGCGTGAAGGGACACATGAAGTGAAGCTAGCCCGAGTCAGTGACGCTGGGTCGCTCGCGCGCTCACGCGCTCACGCCGGACGGATCGGCCCAAAGTCACACGGCACCACATCCTTTGTGCTGCAATATACATCGCGGGCGAAAGCCGCCACTCTGCTGTACGGCGGGAGGAGCTTCGCACCGTCGCGAAAGGGTTGCGTCGCGTTACGGGCGAAGCTCTTCCAGACGTCCTTTGAGATGCGACCTCGTGAGAACGCCCCGTGCAGCATCTTGAGTGCGGATTCCTCATAGTGCTGCTCTCTCGAGCTTCGGCGCGCCACGCGCCTCCAGACGGTGGCCACGTGCACAAAGGAGCGCTCGGTCATCTCCCACTCGTACGGAGCGTTCTGTTTGTGAGGAAAGAGGGTCGCGATCGCGTCGTCGCTCACCATGCCTCTCACGTCAAACAGCCTCGCGCCCGCGGCGCCGCAGTTCGTCACGCTGTTCGGGCAGCAATAGTTTGGCGAAGGGCAGCAGAGCGATTGGCTTCTGGGGTCGAGCTGAAAGTCGGACGGACGCTGGCAGATGCCCGAGTCCGTGACCCAGCGCATGCGCGGCAGCAGGTCGTACACCGGGTTGAGCATGCAAGTGGCGCGGCATGGGTTCGAGTCGAAGGCGCCCGAAATGACGAACCTCGCGCGCTCGAACTCGTCCCACGCCTCCCGCCGCATGCCCGCGAGCGTGTGGTGCAGAAAGTTGAGCGGCCCGTACTTGGGGCTCGGATACAGCTGATCGAGTGCAGCATGCACGAAGCAACGCGTCAAGCCCCCGGGAAAGGCAAGCAGCGCGTCGGGCACTCGAAAGTTGTCCTTTCGCCAGTCGGTGCCCCGCCCGGTGATTGGGTGCCCCGTTGCGAAGGTCGCTTTGATGGTGTTCGGGTTGGCGTGATGGCGCCAGTGGCCGCCCGTTTCGCGCCAGAGGAAGCGCATGCCATCAATGGCACTCGCATCGCCCAGCAGTGCATGCAAGCTGGATTTGAAGAAGGCGTCAAATCGTGTAACTACCACCGCGTCGAAGCTGCGTTGGTAGCGCTCGCACCATGCCAAGTGATCACGCACCGCCATTGCCGTCGTCAGGATCTGCGACGCCGTCGAGTTGTGCTGCATCGTGCTGACCGAGACGACGCGTGGCGCGAACGTGCCAATGAGCGCTGACCGATCGCCCCACACGGAGGCGAAGATTGTGAGGAACACGGACACGGCGTGGCCGGCCCGCTCAAACGGTTCGATTAGGTGCTCAACGAGCGAGCGCGCACACTTGGCCTGAGACGCGTATCGTTCGCTCGCACTCGTCGGCTCTCTGACGAGCGTGAAGCTCTCACGCGTCTGCCCACGGTACGTCTGGCCGCGCACCAAGACGGCGAGCGTGCTTCGCGCTTCTGCCCACGGTACGGGTTTCTGCGCTGGAGGCCACCACTCTGCAGTCGCGTTCAGCGCATGGAGGACCTCAGATACATTCCCATCGACCTGCCGCGTTCGACGCGCGCGCGCATACGCGCGCACGCATCGAATATCCCTCATACGCATTGATGGCGTCGTCATATTCTTGTCGCGGTGACCACGAATGCGCATCATTGGCGTCGCATTCTTGTCCCTGTGACCACGAGCAAATCCATAGAAAAATGCATCCAAGGAACTCTGCTGTGCCAGGGCCTCCGCCTTCTTCTGTTTCCTCTTCACGAGCAACGTCGCACGTCGCTCGTCGGCCATTATTGAGCAACGTAGCTACTGAAACGGGATGACCAGGGGCCCGACCGAAGTCATGTATGTATGCATGGAGCGGACCTTTCCGTTCCAACTTTAGTGAACGCGGTTTCAGAATCTCAACTATGCTACTATCTACTAAGTACTTGAGTTGACCGACAGGGTGCGCGGAGCCGTCCGTTGAGACTGTGACTGTGTGGTGCGAGCGTGAGCTCACTCACTCACTCACTCTCTCACTCAACTCACTCGCGCGCGCGCGGGTGGGGGGGGCTGGGGGACTGAACTTGAACTTGAACTTGAACTTGAACTTGGGGACTGCGACGAAACAGACAGTTTGACTGGATCACGTCAGTTTCGTACCGGTAGCTTTTAAGTCGGCCGCGGGGAGCGGTCGGCTTCGGGCATTCGGCCTGCTGTTGAGTCGGCCGCGGCTTCGGTCGTCGCGCTGACGTGCGGGGTGTTTGTTGTTGGTGGGTTTGGTTGGTTGTGAGACTGGTCTGTGTGCCTTTGTGCGTCCGCGTGTCCCGTGTGTCCCGTGTGTGTCCCGGCTCCCCCCGGTGTCTTTTTACCGGTAGCTTTTATATTCTCTGGGTGACAGAGAAGGAATGCGGACCGTCCACAGGTAAACGCGCCGCATGCTTGTTCTCTGCACCCTATTTGTCGGTGTACATGCTCATCGCGGCACTCATCCCTTCCCAAGATACGGTCAAAGGAACTTAGCACCACAGCTGAGGAGCGGAGTGTGGCTGCCTCGGGGAGACGAACTGGATGGCAAGATCGCCCAGATTTTCTTCCCATCGGTCGCAAACGGGATGGTGGTGCCACTTACCGGAGTCGTGGACACTGTATGGGTCGGAAGGATGGGCGACGCACTGGCGCTTGCTGCCCAGGGCGCTGCCAACCAGCTTTTCAACGCGGTCTCATATGCAGTGAGCTTCGTTCCGACCGTCACTGTGCCGCTGGTGGCAGCGGCCTATGCGCGCGGTGACCTGACGGCCGCACGAGCTCGCACATGCGAATCGCTCTGGTTGTCATGCACCATCGGCCTCGTTGGCACGATGATTCTCGTCGGCGCGCCTCGTACTGCGCTCCTGCTCATACTGCCTGCCGATGCGCTGACCATGCCTTTGGCTGCGAGTTACCTTTGGCTGCGCTCGCTCTCCATGGTGCCGGCATTGGCTGCCAGTGTGGCCTTCGCTGCCTTCCGAGGATGCCTCGACGTCGTCACCCCGCTCAAAGTGACGCTCGTGTCTAACCTCGTCAACCTCGTGCTCGACCCTATCTTCATCTTCAGTGCGAATATGGGTGTGGCGGGTGCAGCCATCGCCACCGTCGTCTCCGAGGTCATCGCGGCGGTGCTCTATCTGTCGCTGCTGCTGCGCAGGAGGCTGGCCTCGTGGGCGTTGCTGCTGCGTGCTCCACGAGCCTCTGCCATTCTACCGCTCCTCGCCGGCTCCTCGTCCGTCTTCGTGCGTAACCTCGCCTGGAATAGTATCATGCTGCTCAGGGCAAGGAGCGCAAGTGCGGCCGACGTGACGGGGACCTCAGCCGCCGCCTATGCCATCTGCCTACAGATCTACTACCTTGGCACCGTCTTCTGTGGCGCCATCCAGACGTGTGGCTCTGTGCTGGTCGCGAACGCCCTCGGAGCCACATCCATGACATCCAATGCAGCCACAGCCTCCTCCACCAGCCACAGCTTCGAGGACGCGAGCGAGGCCAGACGCGTGGCGAACCGAGTGCTGACGTGGAGTGGCGTGGTCGGCTTTGTCGTGTGTGCCGTGCAACTCGCTGCTCTGCCCATTCTCGTCCCACTCTTCACTCCGCTCGAGTCTGTTCAGAGAGCTGTGTACGGCCCCGCCGCGGCCGCCGCGCTTGTCCAACTCGCAAACGGGCCCGCCTATGCGGCAGAGGGCATTGCGATGGGTGCGTGTCAATGGGGTGCGCTTACGCGAGTCACGTTGGTGGGGCTCGGCCTCTTTCTACTCAGCCTTCGAGTCTCGTCAAAGCTGAGCCTTGGCCCCATTGCTGCGCACGTGGGCGTGTGGATCAGCCTTGGGCTGCTCAATGCCGCAGTCGCCGTCGGACTCATTGCGCAGATGCGCACCGTCTTCCGTCTACCGCGGCTCTGCTAGCCCACTTGGGCTCTCCCAACTGTAGGGTGTCTGTCTATAAGTCAAGTTTAAGTCAAGTGGTAGTGGAGCTGTGACAGTGCGAGCCTACGGCCACGGCCCACGCTCGCCCAACAATAGTCAGTTTAAAGTTGTTAGTAGTTATCCTAGGACTCTTCACAGACAAATTCCGCAGAAAGCGACAGGGAACACCCTGTGGGACCGCGACGAAACTGACTGACTGACTGACCTGTGCATGCAGGGACGATCGAGGGAGTGGACGTGGGAGAGACCGGACCTCAGCACCTCACTACTTGTATAGCATAATGGAGTGACCCGAGAGAGCGAGTACTCAGTACTTGTGTTGACCGAGGGGTGCGGAGCCGTCCGTTGAGACGGTGGTGGTGAGTGCAAACACAATTCCGCACAGGCACGCATGAATTCCTCGAAGCCTGCCTCCTTGAGTGCCATTGCAGTCGTCCACTTTGCGCGTCTCGACAGACTGGTGCAGTTCTCTGTTCTGTCGAGTGAGATATGAGGCAGGTGGAAGAGGCGGCCTTTGCGGCCTTTCTCAATCGCACCTTGGAGGAGCACGCGCACTTTGTAATTCGCAATGTAACGCCGCGGAGCGTCTTTGCGAACCTCCTGGCCCTCATGTGGCTCGTGTGCGCTGGGAAGCTTGTTCAATGGGTCACAAAGATGCGCCGCAACGCGGCAACGGCTGTGGCTCTGTGCGCGGGCGCGGGCGCCGAGTGACGCGGAGGCGAGGAGCGGTGTAGGCACTTTCGGTACGTCTTAGCTCTACCAGCCGTCTGTATGAGCACGTCGAGGCGACCGTAGCGCGCGACGACGCCTCGAACAGGATCCACAAGGTGTGTAACGAGGAAAGAAGGCGGAGGCGGCGGAGGCGGTGGTGTCGGAGGCGGAACGGGCGGCGGTGGAAGAGGCGGCGAAGGCGCTGCAGCCAAAGGCTCTCGGGCACCAAGGAGCTCAACCATCACCAGCATCATGTCGAGGATACTAGAGTCCGAAGACAGAAGCATCTCGTACACCGCACTGGCGGCCTCGCTCATCTCCTCCGGCGACTCCTCCTCACCACCTCCCACAGCTAGTCTAGCCGTGGGATTGTGGTAGATAAAGTCGTCGGCGTCCCCCATCTTCCCTCTTCCGCACCAGCCGGATTTCCCCCCGATAAAAAAGAGTTTTCTTGATCGGAATTTTAGTACGTGCTCGATGTCTTGCGTGGGTTCCATCACACGAGGTTCCGAGCACGCTGAACGGAAGCGTTGGCCAAGCTTTGGCCGCCGCTCCGGCACCATTCCGAGGATTGAACCGAGCTCCTCGAATTCGATTGAAAGGCAAAGCCGGGCCCGCGGACCCCACCTAACAGTAACTCTACATTCACGCGGTGTACCGTAGCGCGCCTAGCGGCTTCCATCGCACCTCAGCGCGCAACGCGCTGCCTCGACGCCACGGCCAACACTCGATGTGTCACATCCAGGGTAGCAACACAACCTCATCCCATTCTTCTCCGAGACTGTTGTCCACGAACTGCACCGTCAAATCGTGCGCTGTCGCCGAGACGCGCAGGTAGCCCCACTGCTTGGAGCGCACGAGCGAGATGTTCGAATTGAACCAGTCCTTGTAGTCGATGCCCGCGCCCGCGGTTCCAGCGTTGATATACGTGGGCGCCGAACGGCCATCTTCTACACATTTGCCTTGCGCGACGGGGCAGAACCGTTCGTAGCTGTGCTGATGGCCGCACAGGAACAAGTTCACCTTGTGCTGAATGACGAGATCTTCCAATTGCGCGCGCATCAATGCCGGCCCGGTGGACGCGTCCGATTGCGTGGAGTACATCATTCGATGCGCAGTGACCACGACCCATGGCGTCACGGACCGGTCGACGGCGGCCAGATCCGCTTCGAGCCACTTGTATTGGGGCGAGCCCCTTGTCCAATCGTGCTCGCTCGACATCTGCACCACGTGTACGACGCCGTAGTCGAACGAGTACCATGCGATGCTGTTGCCGTTGCTCGGCGCACGGAAGCGATGGAAGACTGGGACGCCGCACTCGCCATTGCTATCGTTGCCCCATCCCTCCCCGGGATGGAAGCCGTTCGCACCTCCGCCTGTTGGGCTTCTCTCCCCGCCGCTCACATAGTCCATCTCGTGGTTGCCTAGCGAGACCATGTACGGTGCCCGCGTCGCGTACGGCTCGTTCTGGTGTGCCCAGTGGTCCCAGTCGCTCACGTCTCCTTCGCCATACGAGATGTCGCCAAAGTGCAGAATGAAGCTATTCCAGCCGTCCAGGACGTCGCGCAACGCGTACGCGGCCGTAGAGGGTGATCCGGGGGCTGGATCGTCCCAATCTTGGTCGCCATACGCGAGGAAGCGCACTGCCACGTCGGTGGTGACGGCAGCGCTGCGGCGCGGCTTGCTCGAGAACGCGCGCTCTCGGCTCCAACCATCTCGCTCGTTCCCGTAAACATAATAGTACGTGGTGGATGGTAAGAGCCCGCGCAGAAGTACGTGGTGGAACCAGCCCGGGTATCGCCACATAATCTGGGATGTCGTGTTCGCCGGAGCGTTGCACATGTCGGACGCTGTGTAAGTGGTGGAAGAGTTTCGCGCAGCGGCAGTGCTGCGTGTGTAATGGCCACTGCTTGTCCCCCACCGCACCGTCGGCGTGTCCGCGGCTGCCTGCGGCTGGCGGCCGGAGACCCAGCCGACCCACATCTCATCATCTCGGTCCGCGAGCGAGATGTGCCCCTGCCCGGGGGCATTCGGGCCGCCCTCGACGGGAACGGTGACGCGGCCGAGCTCGCGCAGCGCACTAACATCCTGCTTCTCTGCTGACGAGTTCCAGCCGCGCACGAGGCGGAAGTCGTAGTCGCAGCGCAGATTCACGTTGTTCGTGAAGCGTGCGCCCCCACCCGGCGAATCCGGCGTAGCAGCTGCGACCGGTATCGCGTCGATGACGTCCGCGAGATCCACCACAGGCCCGCAGGTGCGAGTGATGACGTCCGTGGCAGGATCGGTGGGCAAATCGGTGTCCCAATAGATCACCAGCGAGCCGCCGTCGGGGACGATGGGCAGCGAGGAGCGGAGCGTGACGCTCGCGCTCAATGAGAATGGCAGATCGGCGAGGAGTACGAGCAGCCAGCCCGGCAACACGCATGAACGCCACTCGCATTTTATCCGAGCTCGAAGGTCTCGCGTAACGGTCGTACTCGGAGGGACACACCGATACGGATACTACACATACTTCCCCCCCCTCCCAGGGGGGGATACACACAAGCTGCTCTGGCCCCCCATAGTGCGGATGTGAGCGAGCATGAACCAGGGAGAGGTCGCGGGCAGGAGACACAGCGGGACATGACGCGGAGGGCCATGCCCATGCGAGACCGACTCCACCAAATACCCAGGGTGGGAGGGTGGGCCCGCGAAAGGCAGGAGCCAGCTAGCCGCGCGCACCGTCAACCAAGGTTGAACGTCGACGATCGATCGCGTCGCCGCAAGGGGACACACACCTGCTGACGTGTCGGAGATTCTGCATGCATGCAGTTTCCCCTCCACGTCGTGCAGGGTGCGTACCCCATGCGCTGAGCCGGCCCCGAGCCTAACACAAAGGACATATGCCCCCCTTTCGTAACGTCCAACACGAGACATAGTAGAACAGGCTCCGCCTGTCCACCCTAAGTCTCGCGTAACGGTCGTACTCGGAGGGACACACCGATACGGATACTACACATACTTCCCCCCCCTCCCAGGGGGGGATACACACAAGCTGCTCTGGCCCCCCATAGTGCGGATGTGAGCGAGCATGAACCAGGGAGAGGTCGCGGGCAGGAGACACAGCGGGACATGACGCGGAGGGCCATGCCCATGCGAGACCGACTCCACCAAATACCCCTGTACATACCCTGTCGGGAGGGTGGGTGGGCGAAGAGGTGCGGAAGCGCGCGCCGCTCGGCTGAAAGACGGGCGGGCCGTGCCGCATGCAGCGTGACAGAGGCGCGCGGGCCGGCACACTGAGAGTGGTCTCCACTGGAAGCGGAGTGCCGGGCCGCAGAGATGCGCGCTGCTGCCGAGAGGGGGCGAGGCGAGAGGCTGTGAAACAGCCGAAGAGCGCGGCACCCGTAGAGCTGGGGCCTTAGGGCTCGAGCTCGATGTCGCGATCGGCGTCGCGTGCAGCCTTGCCCAGGGCGCCGGCCGCGATTGAGGTTTGAAGGTGTGCCACCCATTCGTCCGCGTCAAGCCGAGGAAGGTTGGCCGCAGTCGTGGAGTCAACGAGCTGGTCCATGGACGTGATGATCCAGGCGGTGCGCTCGATGTCGTTCATCCTCGCGTAGATGAGGAGTGCCTCTTCGCTCTTCCAGCGAAGGATAGCCATGATGCGCTCCGGGGGGCAGCCCGCGGCGTACAGCGCACAGGCAAGGTAGATGCGGAAAGAGTGCACGGAGAAGCACGCACACTCCGCCTCGGTGAGTCCAGCCCCCTCGCGCAGTGCCTTGACGAAGAGGCGGTCCAACAGGTCGTGATGCCACTCGACACCGAGCGCCGGCCCGAAGAGCGGGGTGATGGGGGCGGTGGCGGCGGTAAGGCCGGCCCTCAGTGCGGCCGTGGTGAGGGCCGCAAGCGAGCGACATGCGTTGCGCGCGGCGACGGACGAGAATGGTAGCCACGACGGCTTTGAGCCGAAGAATTCGCCAAACGCATCGTTCTTGAGGGAACCGAACACGAGCCAGCAGCCGTCACCCTCAGTGATGGAGAGGACCTCGGCTAGCGTGGGAAGAGCGGTGATGATGCCTCCCAGGCGCCACTTCAAGCTTGCGAAGGTGAGGCGACCCTTCTTGAAAACGGTCGTTTTGTGCGCCTTGGAGACGTCCCCCTTTCGCATGCCTGTCTCTGCGAGCGTCTCAACCGTCGCCCGGAATGCGATCAGCTCGTACGAGGCCCAGTCCCATGGGGCGCGTAGCATGGCCAGGATAAGGACATTGGTGAGCGGATTCTTGCGCGAGGGTGCGAGGGAGTCGGTGCCGTGGAGCTCGACATATTGGCGCAGCATTCCTGTGACAACCTGAACGGCAATGGTGAAAGGCGCCATCTTGTATCCACGCTTCTTGTGTTCGCGAGCCACCGCGTAGAGCTTGTTGAGGGCGTTCCGCGGGTTAGCCGCCGGATCCTTCTTGGATCTCGGCTGCATCCGGGCGTACATGTGGAGCATCGCGAGTGCCGGTAGGATGAGCTCACGACGGTGACCCACCGGGTCGAGTCCCGTATTTGCCGCGACGTCCGTGCGCCACATCGGCGTCCCGAGTGCCGCGCAAGCCTTACGCCACGCCTCGAGATGATACTTGTCTTTCTCGTTTGTGGAGTCCGCGAAGGCGGACTCGAGGTGCTCGCGCATGACGTCAAGCAGTCCCGCAAGCTCTTCCTCGCGACCTGGTAGAAGAGCCATAGGCGAGTCGTCCTGAAGAAGAGCCGCCTCCCAGGTTGTTGGTGCACGAGCCGCCGGGGTGGCGGCTTTGACGGGCGGCGGCCAGCGTTGCTGCCGTGCCCCAGAGCTCATACCCACCGGTCGAAGCGCCGGTGCCAGCGACAGCTGAGGCGTCAGGCGCCCGGGAGGGCGCGTGAGTGGCGGTGGAGCACCCGTGGTCATCCGCCGCGGCGTGGGCACAGAGCGCATAGCCGTTTGTGAAGGCATGGGAGGCGTCAGGGGTGGCGCCCCGAGGTTGGGCTGCGGTGCCAGCGGCCTGCTCGTCAAGAATGGCGGTGGTTTCGTGCGCGCGCCGTCACCTGCGACCGTCGATGAGAACGTGGCATTGATGCAGAGCTCGGTGTCGGTGAGCCTGTGCGAGGATGCCACCGCGGCGCCTGTGAGGAGGGCCGCGATGACGCCACGCGCTGCCCGTGCGACCCGTGCGGGCGCAGGCGCAATGCGAGAGCGCGGGCGGGCGCCGGCGCGAGCGAGAAGGGGCACCAGGCACGCGATGAGCGGCGCGTTAGCGGAACACGAAGTCCGTCATCGAGTTCGGCACCCCCACGGCGCTCGACGAGCCGATCGCCCTGCTTGGCCATGGCGCGTACCGCCAGGACGCCCTGCTCGAGAAGCGCCCGCTGGCGCAGGATGGGGGGTTCGGATACGGCGGAGAGAAGGGGGCGCAGCCCGGCCAGCCACACGCGATGGCCGAGGATGTGCGTGCATGTCCCGTCCGCACGCGTCGCCAGGTCGAGACCATCAGAGGTTGGACGAGCTGCGACGGCCACGGTGGCTGGATGGTGCCAGATGGAGCCTTGCTCCGGATGATGCGCTGCCGGGTGCTCGAGGCCATAGATGACGTTGGCGTCAGCCGCCGCCGCGATTGCAGCAAGGGCGAAGTGTGCGAGTGCCGTGTCATCGCGTACAGACCGGGCGAAGGCGCGCGGGATCGGCTTGATCCCACCAGGTTCCGCGGGCGAACGCAGCCGGGGGACATGGTGGGAGGAATAGGTGCGGGCGGGAGGGGCAGCGAACACGATGGCGTACACTCGCGCCGCGATCTCGCCAAGCAGCTGGTGCTGCACCTCTCGGCGCCGAAGGTCGAATTGATCCCCATTGGCAATGTCGTAGTTGACCACCATAAGGCCGAGCGTCTCTCCGAGGGCAAGTAGGTCGAGCGTGCCATTCTGGGCGAGACCACCAAAGAGGAAGAGGGCTCGGGCACGCCCCGTGGGCGCGCGCACAGTAGCCCCTACCGCCTCGGCCGCAGTGCGGACGCGATGCAGTGTGTCGATGCCATCGTAGAAATTGTACATCAGCTGCTTGGGCAGGACCAGAGTGAAGACAAAGTGGTGCAGGAGCCCACCGAGCTCCCGCATCTCGCGGACAGTGAGTGTGCCGGCCTGAGCGCCGCGAAGAGCCGTGAGTGCTTTGAGCACTTTGGCCGGTGAGAGGTAGGAGAGGAGCGCGGTAGCAAGGTACTGACCCCCAACCCACTCGCCTTGCACTCCGACGCAGCGTTTGCACGGGTCGCTGCGCCGGAGGTTAGCGGCGGTACACTCGCGCCCCCAGTGCTCTGTCGCGTCGCAGAGGAGGACGGGCCCGATTGTGAAGATCCGTGGGTCATCCGTATAGCCAAAGGCGATGAGGAGGTACCCTTGCACATGCGCGCCCACTTCGAGTTCGGCGGCGACCTGTGCGCGCACGGCGAGCCACCCGGCGAAGGCGGGGCAGTCGGCCGCCCACTTGTCATATGTCGGTAGGTGATCTCGATGAAAATCGTCCTGAAACTTGTTGCAGTACTCGGTGACGTAGCCTTGTGCGTACCGAGACGAAGGCACCGTGCCCATGCTCACACAGCCTGCCTGTATGAGAGTAAGCGCGACCTCAGGCGTGTCGGCAAGAAGGCACGTGATGAGACGTGAGATAAGCTCCTGGGTGATCGCGGACGGGTCGAGGAGCATTAACTGCATGTAGATGCGCTGTCGGAAGCTCACCGCGAGTTGATGAAAGAATTTCGCAAAGTCGTCACCAAAGCTGAGCACGTCGAGGCCAAGCATCTCCGCCGGCGGCGTGAGGACGACGATCGCGAGGGTGAGCATAAAGAAGAAGGGCTTGAGCTCCGGCGGTAGGATAGGGGCACCAAATCCACTCCCCGGGGTCGGTCCAAATGGGCGGTACGGCGGGCGAGCGCTGATCGCCTGCACGCTAAATCGGGCAGGGTCGCGCCTCACGTCGCCTGCGGCAGCGAGTTCGCGCGCACGGAGCGCTCTATCGAGCTGTGAGCCGATGCTCGCGTTGAGAGAGAGAACAGGGGCTGCCGTCCCGAAGGTCGTCATGGTGCCAGCGGGGGGTGCCGTGTCGTTATTGACCATGCGCCAAGATGTCAGGTTGCTCTTCACGACGCACCCTACGCAGGAGAATCTGCCCGGCGCGGTGAGCAGGTTGAGCCGACCCTGTGCCACTGAGGCCGCCGAGCGCGCCGCAAACCATCCTGCGTCGATCATTTCGCGCAGCGTCTCATGCACCGAAGCGAAGCCGTCGGCAATTGAGGACATGGGCGGGATCATAACCAGCTGCCCGCCAAGTTGCGTGAAGAACTCGACTCCGTGTGTGGTGCAGGCGTCGCGCAGTGCGGCGTCCGGCGAGCCCCGGAGGAGGTTGGCGGCATATGTTGGGTCGAGGCTGAAGTTGGGCGCGCGTGAGAGGTCCGCGAGCGTGATGCGCTCACCGTCGTGGCAGAGCACATGGCCGGCGGCAATGAGCGCCGCTGCCCACGGGTAGCACGCATTCTCATCGAGATTGCACGCGAACAGTTTCGGTTTTGGGCAGCCCTGGGCACGTCCCGTCTTGGCCGCATGCAGCAGCCACCGCCAGGTAGCTTGCTGGCATTCGAGGGCAGCTGCATAGGCATCTGGTAACAGGACGGTGTCCCAGTCGAGTGCATCCGCCGGGACGCAGCCCGAGGGCGGCGGGTCGGCAGGGGCGGCAGCGGTGACGATGCAACCGATGGCACGTACGGGAACGGGACGCGATGCAGGCGCGTGTCGCTCGCCGAGTAGCACTGGCTGCGCAGCGTCGCGTTGATGGCATCGAGCTGCAGCGGCTTACACACCGCCAGCCAGCCGGCGCACTCAGCGCGGTCGACGGGGGAGCGTGTGGTGTCGGCAATGCGCCACTCGTACTCATGGCGCAGCGCGCGCATGCTCGCCTGAGCCTTCTCCACGACCGTGCCCCATGGGACTGGGTGAGCCCGCGCCTCGACGAGTACTTGCTGGGGCTCGAGTGCAAGCTCGGGTTGAGCCCCCACACGTACGCCGTCAGGAAGAGCAGCCGTGGGCTGGCGGAAGGCACACGCTCGCGCAAGCGCAAGAGCGGCCACACGAGCGACCGTCGCGTCGCCGTGGAGAGCGGCGAGCGTCGCCCACGCGATATTGTTCGAGGATTGAGCCTGTGTCAAGGGAGTGCGGGTCCATTCATCCGTGACGTCGCGTGCGGTCATCTCCCAGTCCATCGGCGGCGGGTCGGTGATGAGGGCGCCCGAAACAACCAAGCCCAGCGTCTCGATCTCGAAATAGTAGAAGGCGTGCACGTCCGTCCGGCCGGGGAAGAGCGCCGCCGCCCATCTCGCCGCGTCCGCGTAGTCAGTCTCACGCGAGATAAAGGATCGGCGCTTGCCAAAATAAGCCTCGCCACACTCGTCGAGCGGTAGACCAATCCGAGGTGCCGTGCCGTCAAAGATGAGGGGCACGAACACATGCGCCGATGCAGCCTTGGCCGAGGCAGTGAGCTGGACCGTTGGGACTTGGGTTTGGTCGAGCCCGGGCGGCTTGTCCGCCCACGACGCAGTTTTCGTCAAGGAACCCTGCAGTGCGATCGAAGACGGCTGTGCGCCCACCCCGAGCCTTGGCGTCTCTACCGGCGCTGTATCAAGCTTGCTGCCTTCATCCTTGACGGTCACCATCGAGGGATCCCGCACGTGGTTTAGACAAGAGATAACCGCAGTGTTCTCAAGTGTATCCACGCGCAAGATCCGACTCTCAGATGACTTGGTCGCGGAATCAGGAGCTGGCCCGGGCCACGGTGCCGCGAGGGCCGAGAGCCGAACGGCGACCGAAGGCAGCGCCGCTGCGGGGGGCGGCGACGGGCGAGCATACACCTGTGGCATCGGTGGCGGCTCGGCGGGCATCGCGCCTATAGGCAGGGGCAGCACTGGTGGCGCGTCGCAACGGGCGAGCGTCGAGATTGGAGTAGCTACTCCATCTATGTGCAGCCAACTGGTGGCACCGCCCGAAAGCAGAGGCTCCGTGAGATTCACAACACGAGCGTTGGCGATCAGGATGGGGGTAGTCGCGGCAAGCTGTGCAGCCCCGAGCAGGATCAGTGCCTGGAGGTGCTTCTTGCGGAATGCGGCGCCGAGGGAGAAATTGTGCGCTCCTTTGGTCGCCGTCACGTGCTGAGGGTGCTTGGGCTCGAGGCAGAACGCATGAGGTACCACCGAGACCGAGCAGAAGCAGGGGGCACAGGCTCCAGCCGGCACACCCTCCGTCTCACGGAATTCCTTAAGTGGGATAGCCTGCTTCTGGTTGTCCTTCATGCGAAAGACGAGTAGTCCCTCGGCTCCCTTCTTCTTATCCACGTAGCAGCCGCCGGAGCGAGAGCCCACCGCGGACTTCTTGATCGCCTTCTCCTCCGCCGTGAGCAGGGTCTCGTCTTCCTTCGCAGGCGGTGCGACGCCTGCCTCGGCGAGGACGGCGCCCGTCGCGCCCTCTTGCCCCCGCGCCACCGCAGTCGAGTGCGGAGATGCACTGGACTCGGCAAGGTCTACCGGGACCAAGTAGGACTTCGGGAGGAGATGGCCCAGCCCCAGCCTCATCAGATGGGTTGCGGTGCTCGCCGCGTCAGCCACACCAGCGCGCTCGGACTCAAACGTCTCATCGGCCTTCGAGAGAGGCACGATCAGATCGCCCCCGAACTGCATGCTTGGATCCCCAGACTTGAGATCGCGCATCCGGATGACCGAGTGCTCGGCAAGCACCCCGGTGATATAAGCTTGCATCACCTGGTTCCTGACCTTGATGTTGACGAGGCCCGCCTCGTTGTGGTAGGCGATGGCCGCTTGCAGTACCTTCTCGAACGAGTCTTGCCCCGCGAAGTTGAGCAGGGCGAAGAAGCCCGTATCGTCACGTGCGACACGCGTCAGGAGCAGCTGGTTGCGGGTGTCAGAAAGTAACGAACTTCTTGATTACGGACACCTCACACCGGGCCGACCCTGCTTGTTCCCAGAGCGGTTGACTCGCGAACCGGCCTTCAATGTCGGTCGCCCCTTCCCACACTTCGACCGTCTTTGGAACCCTTGAGGGTTAATCAACCTATTGTTCGCGATAGTCTGAGCCCTACGTACAGCTCTTCCTCGCGCAGCTGCAGCGATCCTTGTAGCAGCTGCCACGAATTGACCGTTCGCCCTGTTGCGGCGTGGTGCACGTGGTCTTGCCGGAGCTGGAGCAGCCACTCTACCACTGCGTGTTGTCGGCATCTCTGACAATAGCAAGCACTCAGTTAGATCTTCTGATACTGCCGTAAAAATGACGACGGCCACACTGCAGCAGGGCTCGCCGGAGTGGCACGCGGCGCGCATCGGGAAGCTCACGGCCTCGAACGTCGGCGCGGCGCTCGGGCTCTGCTCGTGGACGAGCCGCAAGGTCGCGTACGAGCGCGCGATCGGCACCGACACGTTCGAGGGCAACGAAGCGACGCGCTGGGGCACAGACAACGAGCCGAACGCGCTCGTCGCGTACAGCGCGCACACGGGCAACCTCGTCGAGCCGACCGGCTTGCACGTGCACAAGCACGCCGACTGGCTCGCGGGCTCACCGGACGGGCTGATCGGCACCGAGGGCATCGTCGAGGCCAAGTGCCCCTACTGGAGCAAGACGCCGCACCAGACGATCCCGCTGTACTACTACCTGCAGATCAACCTGTGCCTCGAGTGCGCGGACCGCGAGTGGTGCGACTTCATCTCGTGGACGCCCGGAGCGTACAAGGTCATTCGCGTGACGCGCGACCGCGATCTGCACGACGTCCTGAAGAGCACGCACTACGCGCAGTTCTACCGAGCAATGTGCGACGGCACGGGTCCGCCAAAGTTCGCAAAGGGCGAGAAGGAGATGATCTACAAGATGGTTTATGAGTCGCGGAACACACACATGGACGCTGAGTTCTGGGACTGCGCCGAAACGCGCACACTGCCACCAACTCCGGACGATTTTCCGGATTTGGAATGATGGATGAGTGTTTACCGGTTGTCACCAGATTACGTTCAATCTGATGAAGTGCCTTCGTTGGCTAATCTATCACTCCAGGCAATCTTCAAAGGCTACGGAGGTAGGGCCAAATGGGGCCCGCTGAAGGCTCTGGTAGACATTCAACGAAAATGGATAACCTTACGTTTAAAAGCTGTTGTGCAAGCTTGGGAGTTACTAAAAGATTTCGTGCGAGGTCGGACTCTAGGTTACATTCCAATTAATACGTACGCTGATCTCGAGCATGTGAGACGGTATCGACGAATAGGGTTAGCCTTACGCACGTCGCAGGCTCGCGTGCATACGCTTGCGATCACACAGAGAGTGTAAACAATTACTCGCATCTGGGAGTACATGTAACCTCCTCGATCGTCCGTCCATTCAGCGCCCTCGCGCGCTCGTCCGGGAGCATGCGCAGGAGTCGGTTCGCTTCGACCGAGCTGTGCCGGTGCTCGAGCCAGTCGAGCGCGTGCTCGGAGTCGCAGAAGTACCAGTCGAGCGGCCCGTCGCGCAGCTTGAAGAGGTCCTGCATCGCCGCGCGCTTGCAGCACCAGCGGCACCACGAGCGCGTCAGGCGGCGGTAGGGCCGTGGTTTGACAAAAATGGTCATCTGGGTGCTCGCTATTTCCAAAGCACTCGGAAATTTCCAATTACTGTGTGCATATGAACAAGCGGCCGCGAGATCTCTTTGGGTTCGGGGAAGGGTGGAATCCCGCGGCTCCACCCAAGCGACAGCGTTCATTGTTCGAACTCACGACTCGTGCGATGACACGTGAACAACTCTCGCAAGTATCACCGTCGCAGTTCCCTAGTAGTGCAGTTGAGCCGTTGTTGGCAATGACCAATCACGTATTGAAAAAGGCGGTGCGCAAAGTTATTATTTTACTGAACGCAGCAAAGGCAGTCCCGGGGTACATCGCTGGCATCCCTCGCGCAGCATGGCACACACTGCTTGACCTGACTCCGACCACGACTGACGCTGACTTGAGTAGGGGCTTGTACCGAAACGTTAACTATAGATTTATACCTGGTTCGGTACATTTGGCCAGAGCTAGACCCTTCAGGGATCCCTTTAAGATAAGTCATTTAATCCCACCAGCTCCACAATTCAATGATCCTGATTGGAAGGTCGCTCTGAAACAAGAGAACAACGGCTACTATTTTATCGATACCTACAAAATTGACAAAGGATTCCGATCTGTTAGGTTTCATTCACGCTAGGAAGCGTGAATTTCCAAGCGCTTGGCTGCAAATGTCGCGCGTCCCATCGTTGAAAGACCTCGCGTTTTCGGCGATACCGTCGCGCGTCCCGTCGTTGAAACAACTCGCGCGCGCTGCTCACACCGCAATTGGAATTGTGGCGGAGGAAGGGCGATTGGAAGATTCATGACATACCACGTCCACCATCAATTTGGAAACAAAGTGCGAAGAGCTTAAGCGCCCAACACGACGCGGTAACCGCAA
>ENA-UOXK01001096-UOXK01001096.1-mixed-culture-metagenome-genome-assembly--contig:-NODE-1096-length-20033-cov-32.695165_pt1 | contig 20033 bp, 12 predicted proteins | sample MGYA00238160_ERZ761638 | MGnify/ENA primary metagenome ERZ761638 (study PRJEB28912, sample SAMN08777098) | mixed culture metagenome | isolation source: Freshwater growth medium | place: USA...
TGCACCTGATGAGGGAGGCAATCAGCATGCACTCAGAGCGCTGTGGTGGGCGGCGTCCATCGCGTCCATCGCCTCCTGCACCTTGGCTGCGCCGAGATAGTCCCGAGATGCCACCTTGTCCGCCTCGGCCACTTGCAACTCCGCCATCAGCCCCGTGGGCGCCGACCCGGCGCTGACGGCACGGGCCGGGTCGGCGGCGGCGTCGGGTAGCCGCGATGCCTCGGCGGCGGCCACGGCCGCCGCCGACTTGGCCGGTGGCGAAGCCTTGCCAGTGGGTGACGTGAGCACGGGCACAGCTGCCGACTTGGCCGCCGCCGCCTTCGCCGCCTCCGCCTTAGCCGCCTCCCTCTCCGCCGCCATCGCCTCTAGCTTGGCCGCCGCCATCGCCTTCGCTCGAGAGAACCAGCCCCCGCCGGCGGTGACGAACCCGGCGGTGGGCTTCTCGTCACCGGCCGAGGCCGCCGCTTCGCCGCCACTGCTGCCATCCTTGGGAGGCGCCGCGCCGGGCACCTCCGCTGCCGGAGTGAGCGCATCGAGATCGAGCAGAGGCGCGCCGCCCGCCACGGCGCTCGGCTCCCCTTCCGCTTCGTCAAACGAGAGCCTCGAGGTGCGTCGGTCGTCATCAAGGTCGAGGGCCGAGGTGCGACGCGCCTCGCTCGATCCCGCGCCTCCTCCCCACAGGCTGCGCCAGCGCGGCTGCTGCTGCGGCTGCGGCTGTAGGTCCAAGTGGTGCGGCGGCGGCGGCGGCGGCGGCGACGGATCGGTCGACTCGTCGCCGAGTGCCTCAGCCGAGAGGAGTGGCGCCGCGCCGCGTGCCGGCGACGGCGCTCCGAGAAGCTCGGCAGAGAGCAGAGGGCTTGCACCAGCGCCACCCCCGCCAATCGCCGACAGAGTGTCCGCGTCCATATGCAGCCACGCGTTGACGTCGATGAAGGCGTAGAGCCTGGGACCGCCACGGCGCACACCCTTGAGGGCCGCGGCGGCGGCCAGCTGGCGGAGGTAGCCTTGGAGCTGCTGGCCGCGCTTCTGCTTGGCGGCCGCCTTGCCCGCGGGCGTGAGCGCGACCTGCATCCGACCGAGGGGGAACTTGGACGGCACGTACGGCGCGAGCGAGGGCTGCACGGCCGCATGCAATTGGACGAAGTTGGAGAATCGGTGCTTGGCGCGATGCTCGGTCATCGTGCCGTCGTCGGCCTGCAGGATCGAGTGCAGCACGTACTCGGTGAATTCCTCCTCGTCGACGAAACCGACCACCGAGATCGCAATCCCCGTCGCCATGAGCTGCCCTTCGACCTCAATGCCCGCCCACGCCCCGGTCTGCTCCTCTGTGAGTGCGGTGCAGCGCAGCTTGGGTCGCACCGTCCACTGCCCTTCGGGTGAGAGTGCATCCTGCCACACGGCCCCTTGCCACGAGGGCGCGTGCCGGTCGGGCGTCGCAGGCACGGTGGAGTCCACGAGCTGCAAATAGGCGGTCGTGGAGCCCAGATGCGTGTCAAGCTGCCCGGCCCACGTCTGCACCTTGCCCTCGTTGACGAAGGCGAGGAAGCGCGGCACGGAATGTCCGGGAGTCTCCATTGGAATCTCCGTCAGCCGGAAGAGAGGCCGCTGGTTGACGAAGCTGCCCTCATCCAGCCGATAGAGGCCCTCGTACGGGGGTCGTTCGCCCTCGATCGCGCCCTCCTGCATGAGCAGCAGCGCCGGCGGGGCGAGGGCGAGGCGGCGAGTCCTCTCCGCGTCGCTGAGCAGCGCCGCCGGCGCCGCCTCCACACGCGCCCCAGCTGCTGCCTCGTCGGTCTGCCCCGCCGCGGCCGCGACGCACTCGATGCCACCAAAGGCCTCGTGACGCCCCTTGCGAAGCCCCTCGAGGGCCTCCGCCCGCAGCCGCTGCAGCCGCGCGCTCGTGCTCTCAGGAGACTTATCGGCCGCCGCCTCCGCCGCCGCCGCCTCGGCCGCCGACTCCACCTCGGCCTTGTCGCCCCGCGCGAGCTTCGCGAAGTCGTCCCCGAACTCCACCTGGGTCGAGATCGGGTCGAGATTGACGAAGCTCATGGGCGGCGATCTCAGGCACTCAAAGGCAATCAACTTACAATCCAGAGCGTGCCCCTCACCTTCGTCTGCCCGACGAGATGCGTGAGCTCGTCGAAGATCTCGAGCTCCGAGGTGCGCGTGAGCCGCTCGAGCTTCTCCCGCCGTCCCGAGATGCACGCACTGAGCTCCTCGCGCCCCTGGCCCTTGGCGATCCCCTCTAGGCGCCCGAGAAGAGCCAACTGCTCCGCAGCCTCCTGCAGCACGGGTGCGTTCAGCTCGGCCTTGCGGTCGGCGGCCGCACGCCGGCACTGGGACACCCACGCGTACGTATCGCGCATCAGGCGCAGGCCCGGCTCGCCGTTGATCTGGTACGCCGCCTGCCCGACGCCCGCCTGCTGCGCCGTGTCGAGCGCGGCCTCGAGCGCGGCCGTGTCCTGCTCCGCCGTTGTGGCGGCGCGTGCGGCGAGCAGCTCCGCCACCGCGTTCGCACGTGCCATTTGGACATGCTCGAGCTTCGCCTGCGCTGCCCCGAGCAGTTCGAGATCGATGCCGCCGGCATTGCATGCGCCGAGCAGCCCGTGTGTCGTGAGCGCGTCCACGTCGAGCGCCGTCTCGGGCGTCGTGAGCGCGCTCGTGAGGCATGCGCGCACGGCCGCCCGCGCTGCCTGCACGTCGGAAAGCCAACTCGAGGCGGCGGTGACGAGCCTCTCGCCTGGCTCGCCGCCCTCAAGGCGGTACGCGGGCTGCGCGACGCCCGACTCGAGCGCCTGCTGGATGGCTTGCTCGAGAGCAGCCGTGTCCTGCGCTCCACCAGGGCCGCGCTTCGTCAGAGAGGCAATCAGATGCGCTCCTCCAGGGCCGCGCTTCGTCAGAGAGGCAATCAAGAGGCAGTCAAGAGGCAATCAGAAGAGGCAATCATGAGGCAGCCAAGAGGCAATTGACGACACTCACCTGCTCCGCGAGGGTCGCCGCCTGCACGGCCCGGAGCTGCGCCACCGCGCTTTGACGAAGCGAGATCACCATCTCGAGCTTCGTACGTGCCATCAGCAGCTCGTTGCTGTCGATGCCGCCGGTGAGCGCCGCGCGCCCGACGCCCTCAGCCTCAAGGCGCGCCGTGTCGAGCATGGAGGGCGCTGTGTCGAGCGCGCTCGCCAGGCACTCGTGCACCCCCGCGCGCGCCGTCTGCACCGCCGTCAGCCATTGCTCTGCCTCTGCCAAGACTCGACGGCCAGGCTGCGGCAGTGCGGCAAAGGCCTCTGGGCGGAGAAGGCTGCGAATGCCGCTCGTCAGCAGTGAAGTCAGCCACCCCTCGAGGAACCCTTCCGCGCCACTGGCGCCGCTGCCGCTGCCGCTGCCGCTGCCGCTGCCGCTGCCGCTGCCGCTGGGCCCGTTGCTTGCAACGTCGCTGGCGGCGGCGCCCGAGCCCGCGCCGCACCGAACGCGTGAGCGCCTTGTGCCCTCAATGCCATCACGGGTCTCGAGGACCCACAGATGAGTTCCCACGGGCAACTCAGTGATCTTCGCACTGCTCAGATCGAACCCAGCTCGCAGGACGAGCGGCTTGCTGCCGACGACCATCTCGACCTGAAGGGGGGAAGGCGCCGTGGTGAGCACATGCATGCAAGGCAGAGCGCTGCCGACGACCATCTCGACCTCCGCCGCCGCCGCGCCGTCCTTGCCTCCGCTGCTCACCTCGGCGCTGCTCACCTCGTCCTCGTCAGCATCGCACTTGATCCCGCTCGCCTCCGCCACCGTCGCTGCCGTCGCTTGTGTCGTCGTCGTCGGCGTCGTCGTCGTCGTCGGCGGCGGCGGCAACTCATCGGCCACTACCTCGTACGCCGCTTGCCCCACGCCCGACTCGCGCGCCGTCTCGAGCGCCGCCTGCAGTGCGGCCACGTCTTGGCTCGCCATGTGCTTCGAGCGCACCGCCCGCAGCTGCTGCACGGCGGCAGCGCGCGCCGCGACCGTCTCCGCCAGCAACGCACGCCCTCTGTCGAGGAGGGAGGGCTCGACACCGCCCGCCACGAGCGCCGCCTCCACGCCGTTGGTGCGCAGCACCTCCACGTCGAGCTCGGCGCGCGGCTGCGCCAGCATGGCCTGCAAGCATTCGGTGACGGCCGTGCGTGCGGACAGCACCGCGTTCAGCCACGTCGTTGCATCGGCCATAAGCTCGTCGCCCAATCTAGTCGATGCTGTCGTCGAGAGCTCGAGGGCGCCCTCGAGGCGGTACGCAGGCTGCGCGACGCCCGCCTCCCGCGCCTCCCCAATGGCGGCCTCGAGCTCGGCCGCGTCCTGCTCCGCCATCGTGCTCGCCCGCGCCTCCACCAGCCGCGCCACCGCCCTCACGCGCCGTGCGAGCACCTTCTCGAGGAGCCCCTGGCCCTTGGTGAGCATGGCCTGCAGCTCCGCATCGATGCCGCCCGCGAGCACAGCCGCCTCGAGACCACGCACTCGCAACGCCTCAACGTCCAACGTCGCGGCGCTCATGCCGAGCCCTGCCTCGACGTGCTCACGCGCCCGCTGACGCGCATCGCGCACCTGGTACAGCCATGCTCGAGCTCCTTCCACCACCTCGGCGCCCGGCGCACCGCCCTCGAGCCGGTGGCTCGGCTGCGCGACGCCCGCCGCGTCCGCTGCCTCGAGCGCCGCCCGCAGCACCTCTACATCCTGCTCCTGCATCGAGGGCTGTCTGGCCATCTGCAGCACCGCAGCCGCGGCCGTTCGTGCCTTGCTCACGTCGTCGAGACGCTCGCGCGCGGTGATGAGGAGCGCGACGGCCACGCAGCGCGTCTCGAGCGCCTCCTTCGCCGCAGCGGCCACGCCCTCGTCCTTCGACTTTGCCAACTCCTCCGCGTCGCCGCGCTTCACCCATGCCGCCGCCACGATCTTCTCGAGCTCCGCCGCATCGAGTGCGCAATTCGCCTTCTCGAGCAGCTTGTAGATGCGGTCGTCGTCGGCGGAGCCGAGCAGTTTAGAGCCCGCATGTACCGCGCTCTTCCACGCGAGCCCCATCTTTTCCGACCACGACGCGCGCTTCACGGTGGTGGTCGTCTCCGTCGAAGGGGCGCTCGGCGACTGCCGGGTGGCCGCCGCGGCCACTGCCCGGTCGTCCTTGATCACGAGCCAGGCTCCCAAGCGTTCACGCACGTCGGCCTCCTCAGTGGCCAGCTTGGACTGCGCGGCTTCCACCTGTGCCTTGGTCTCCTCGGCATCGGCGTACTGCTTCGCCCGCACGAGCTCCTGCTCATTTGCCTCGAGCGTCTCAATGGTGGAGACGAGCCCCTCAAGGCTCACCCTGGCATTTTCCAGCTCCTTGGCTGCGGCGTAATCTTTGGCCTTGCTCTTCGCCGCCTCGGCAGCGGAAAGCTCGCGAAGCAGCGCGCTCCTCATCATCGCTCGGCGCGCCCGAAAAACCGAACCGTGAACAAACGTGTGAAGCTGAAGAAGTAAGTCCACCGAGCGACGCGACCACTGCGTGGCAGTGTTTTGCGTGGTAGTGGCTGGTCGGTACCTTGTGTGTCGATTCAACTGACCCTTTCTCAAGTAAAGGCCCGGTCAGGGGGAAGGGACCGGGGGAAGGGGAGAGTGGGTGAGATCAGGATGTTCTCCCAGCCGTTTGGGAATGATAGTGCGTGGATAAGCTATTACGTGTAACGTGACGGCGGACGGTGGACGTTTACAAGTCTTAGAATTTCACCGTGAGCGTGACTGTTTCTCGCGTCCCCGCACCCCGGAGGGTTTTACCGATTTACCGCTTCAAGTTTCGCACGTCGCACCCCACCCTATGACCCTGTGAGGTCCTTAGAATACACTGTGCATGTGACGAGTACAAACGTTTTCCTTAGTTCAAGGCAATCACTATCGAGGGCGCAGTGTTTCCACGCCGGACTTTCGCCCGCCTAAATGATGTTCGCATGCTATCGAGGAGCTCGTTTGCCCCGGCAAGCTCGGCCTCGTCCACCCCTCCGTTCATGCGCACGCCTTGCAACGCCGAAGCGAGCGTCTCGACTGCGCTTTCGAGCGCCATCTCCGCCTCGTCCGATTCCTCCCCCACGCGGCTCAAAGCCTTGACGCCCATCTTAGCGGCAGATGTGATAAAGCTTGCGGCCTTCTCAGCCTCCCCGCGAGCCTCTAGCGCTTCGCGCAGGATACTGTTTGCAGAGACGATGAGGTCCTCGGGGACAGGCTTCGACTTGGCGGCGGCGAGGGCGCCCTCGAGCTGCGGAATCGCGATCATCTTGAGCTGTGAGTTGGATCCCGAGCGGAACAGTTTCAGCTGCTCTTTGCAGAAGGCCATGGCACGGTAGACGCGGTCAGCAACCCCCACCGCCTCCCGAATCTGGACTCGCAAACGCTTCAGCTTCGCCTCGGCCTCGCTAACGATGTGGTTGTCGACGTCGGCCCGCTGCGCTGCTGGGATGAGCTGCATGAGCTTCTCCTCGGCGCTCAGCAACTGCGACTGCGTTGCGACGTCTGAGACAGACTCAATAGCCGCCTCGAGTAGTTGCTGCGCTGTTCTGACCGCATCTCGTGCTTCCACTAATTCGGTGAGCAAACTCTCACCCTCACTCAACATGGAACCACGCACAGCCACGTTGGCCGCTTTGGTCTCGCTGAGCGCATTCTCGAGCGGTGGGATGGCTTCCGATAGTGGCAACGCCTTCTGCTGACCATGAAGGACTTCAAGCGCTTCCCTCCCCGCCGCGATCGCCTCGAGCAGCCGATCCTCGCCCCCGGAGTTGACCCACCTGCTCTCCTTGCCTTTGCGCCGTAGCCTCACATAAAAGAGCGTAGCGGCCGCGGTCAGGTTGGCTTGAGCCAGAAGCGCCTTCACTCTCATGCCATGTGCCCTTTTGATGAGATTGGAGTTGACGCCCGCGCGACGAGCCTCCTCGAGCGCCTCGTCGAGCTCTTGCACGTCTATGGTGCATAGGGCTCTTTTGGCCGTCTCCGAGACGTGATCCTCCGAGGCGGAGTCTGTGGCAAACATCTCCGAAGCGCTCGGAGGCGCTGGCGCCGCTTCTGGCGCCGCCGCTGGGGCAAGCACGCCTGAGGCTGCGCCGCAAACGTCTTCTTCTGCTGGCTTGTCCACTCGTTTTCCAAAAGGAGAGGCAGGCTCTGACCCAGATTGTGGCGCATCAGCTTGTGGATCCAAGTCAAGGAAAGCCTGCAAGCGCGCGACGGCTCGAGCATGGAAGCTTTGCGCATGCGACGCCTTGCTGAGGGCTTCCTTCGCTTTGGAAATACGAGACTTCGGCACATCTGCGACGATGGCATTCTCGATGGCATTCCTAAGCTCAGCCAGAGAGAGCTCCAGAGGATCGCCGGCCATGGCGTCCTGGAGAGCTTCTATCGCTCTCTCGCGGCGGGTCTCCTCCATCTTGAGGGTCTCTTTGGCAACCTCTTCCTGTCCCAACTTGAATTCGCGTACCAGACGCAGCGCCTCGCTCGCCTGCTTGACGATGTTGATTGGGACGTTGGCCGTCAAGGCGTCGTCTATCGCACACGTCAGCTTGCGCTCATCGATCTGCCTGGTGGACTCCAGAATCATGGACCGCAACCTCTCCTCCGCCTTCTTCAGCGCCTCGCCATGTTGCCGTCGCTCTTGCTCGGACCGCACTCCTTCAGCGTGTGCAACCTCGCTTGTTACAACACGCACGAACTCGCTGCCCGACAGAGCTGTTGCAAGGGCGGACACGAGCGCAAGGACTGTGGGCGCCGACAGCACCGCCATCCCCTGAGCGGCCACGACAAAGTACATCGACATAATAGCCGTCTTCAGTGGAGCGAGACGCACGTGCGCTCCGATGCTGTTGATCCACGCGGCCAAAGCCACTATGTGAGGCGAGGCTCTCGCATGCTCAAAAGTCGCATGTGAGTCAACTCGCCTGAAGGAGAAGGACCCGTCGGCGTTTTCTTCAAGGTCCGACGGCAGCACGAAAACGGTACGCGGGCGCACCGGGTGCATCGGGGCGTCGAAGACGTCGTGAGTGTCGAAGAAGTCATCGAGTAATGTGAGCTTCGAGGGCTGCCGCCACCGGTTCATCAACCGCTCCGAGCGCAAACTCCCCGGCGTTGGGGCACACCATTGTCTGAGCTGCGCTACCTGCTTCCTCACGATCGCCTCCACGGTGCGCATGAGGACGAAGTTGGCTCTCCTCTGTCTCTCGCCAATCCTGTCCATCGAGGGCAGGCAGCACACTCGCGGCGCGTTCTTGACGAGCCAGATGAAGGTGTCCACGAGCGAGTAGGTGGTGCAGACGACTAGAAGTAGCGCCGCTAGCACGTTTGTGGTGCGCATCCACTCGGGGGGCACCCAACGGTCCGCAGGCAACACGCCCGAGTCGACGCACCAAGCCTCGAATGAGAGCAGCAGCAGGGACGCCTGCACCAAGGCGGCCAGCCCGACGACGCATTGCACAAGCTTGCCAACGAGCTCTTGGCGCGCCTCGAGCCACGATTTGCACCCACCGCGTCCCCTTTGCTTGGCAAGCGCGGCCGAGTCCGAAGTGAGTGGCGTCGCGACGGCAGCAGAGAGCGCGGCAAGGGGCAACGCGATGGCGAGCGCGCTCGCACCGCTGTTGAAGCCGCAAGCAGTCGCGAGGGCGCCCAACACCAGCGGGAAGCTGAAGACTGCGGCAACCGTCCAGGTAGATGCCTCCTCGGCAGCAAGTTGCAGCATGGCGGTTTGCTCGGCGAGCGTAATCGTATCCTGCTGTCGGTAGAGTGCCTCGTAGGCGCTGCGCTCCTGTTCGGCGGCCGCGTGCTCGATGCGCGCGGCCTTCGCTTCCTTGGCGGACCACTTCACGGGTCGAATGTCTATCTTGGGCGGAGTCGCATGGCCAAATCGACCCATCTCATATGGCGAGCGCTTTGGGCTGGTTTTGGACAATCTGGGCATTTGCAACTTCTCGTGCGGCAAGATGTGGATGCCCTTGTTCATTCCGTACCCGGGGCCTTTAGGCTTGTGCACCAGCTCGCCGTTCATCGTCGATTGGCGCCCAATACTCACGAAGTGGACCATGGCCGTTTGGTCAATGGACCTGCCGTTGAAATAACCTTCCGGGTTGGTGAATGCCCGCGTGTCCACGAGCTGGTTCGCTGGCGGAGGCGCCCATGGCGGTAGCCGCACCGGGCTCGGAAGCTGGTTCGATCCGCGGCCTAGGGTACGCTTGGTCGGACTCTCCGCCAACGCCATGCTGCTGCAGCCGCCCGGCGAGCCAGGGGTCGGGTGTTCTGGCGACGGCAGTGCGGACGGCTTCGGGCTGCTTGAGCCTCACCCAAAAGTTCAGTTTTAGTGCACGCTGTGCGAGCCTACCCATCTAGGCCAACCACGAACGCCTATGGGCCTACCTCGATTGCGACGCTCATCAATCGGATCGCACGTGCGCCGTTCAAGATCACACTTTTAAGGGGTACTGGCCAGATAGGCCCTCCATGTAATATCAGGTCGTGCACACACTAACATTGAATTAATTGTTCGTGCGGTACGGACGTACGGTACCGCCTTTGTGTTAATGTTTACGTGTGAATGTGAATGTGAATGTGTGTATGTGTGATTCTAACACGGTTGTCGCGTCTGTCGTGTTTGCGTTCACACGTCGACTTCTTCTGCAACTTATTTGGGAGCGTCCGCGCGGGCAGCCGACGGCGATTGACCCAAGCTGCCGAGGTGCCGACCGAGCTAGTACTGTCCGAGAGGCTCGGTTCAAGCAAGCCAAGAAGCCGTCGGCGAACCTTGCTTGGCCAGAAAGGACGATGGTGATCCTTCACGCTCGCTCTGTTCTTCTGCTCTTCACCGTGCCACTCATGAGTGCTGTCGAAGGCTATCCGGGCCGTAGAGATGTTCTTCCCAATGCGTACAGCAGTGAATACGGCCAACAATTTTATGACAACGTGGGCCACGTGGGCGGCTTCCGATACTCAGTGCGTGATGCTGGCAATGTGTGGACGCTAGCACTTTGTCAAGCTGACGATGACTCTGATGGCCAAAGCAACGGTCTTGAGATGGGCGACCCTTGCTGTACGTGGGCCCTAGGCACTGTCGCCCAGTTCACCACTGGCCTGAGCTATCCAGGCGATCCCAGCTCCAGAACGAGCAGGTCGATGCCCACTTGTTGTACCCCGAGCTCGACGGCGCCCAATTGTAGCCCACCCCCATCCTCGCCCTCGCCGCCACCCCCATCGCCCTCGCCGCCGCCAACCTCGCCTTCGCCTTCGCCACCGCCGCCTTCACCCTCGCCACCCTCGCCCTCGCCGCCACCCCCATCGCCCTCGCCGCCGCCGCCGTCGTCACCACCATTATCGCCACCATTCCCTTCGCAGCCGCCACCCTCACCTTTGTCACCCGGAGCTGTCTCTTCGCCCTCGCCCTCGCCACCACCGCCGTCGCCCTCGCCGCCGCCACCCTCGCCATCACATCCTCCGCCACTGTACTCGCCGCCGCCCTCGCCGCCTTCAATGTCGCCCTCGCCGCGGCCGCCCTCGCCGCAATTGCCACGGGTTCCCGCGTCGACGCCGCCGCCTCCCTACATCGTCGAGGTGACATTGGTGGCTTCGGGCGACGTGAGCGACTACACGGACTCGGTGCGCGCCTCAATCGTAGACTCCTTTGCGGCGGCGGCCAACGTGCCAGCCTCGTCCGTTCGTCTCACTGTCACATCGGGCTCCGTACGCCTGTCGCTGAGCATCGCCGCCGCCACGCTCGCGGCTGCTCAGACGGTCGAGGCGGCCCTCGCGCCGGTTCTGAGCAGCGCCGCCAATGCCTCGGCGCTGCTGCCACCGAGCCTCTCCGTCACCGCCACGCCCGTGGTGCAGCTCATCGACTCGTCGCAGTCGACGCCGCCGGTGGCGGTAGCGCCACGACTGGTATCGGGATCGGTACCGGTAGGCGCCATCATCGCAATTGCCGTGGCCGTCGGTGTGGTGGCGCTCGGCACGGCGCTGTGGTTTGCGCTGCGAGCTGGCTGGTGCAAGCGTGTACAAGCAACCGTGGATGCGATGCCGCCCAAGTGCGCGAACTCGCCTAAGACGCAGACGAGTATGGAGCACACGAATGGGATACAGACGGTCAGCGCAGAGTCGAGTGCACCGCAAGCCAGGTCGCCGCCGCAGAGGTCGCCTAAGAGCTCGCCGCCTCTGAGCTCGCCGCACAATGAGGCGAGCTCGACGAGGACGTTGTTTAGAGTTGATTGAGCTGTTTGAGAGCGATAGGGTGCAGCTCGTGACTAGCTCGCCGCGCAGTAACCAGTATTTGCATGTGGACAGCTGCAACTGCAAATCGTGATGTGCATGTGAAATTGTGAATCGCACGTGAATATGTCATTGTGAAAGTATGAAAATTTGGCATGCAAGATGATATTACTTTTTGACGAAATGATTTCTTATCCGCTGTTTCGCCCTGGAACGCCTCCTTCCTAGCGGGTAATCCTTTTGTTATCCTGGTCGTCGCCAAGATGAATACCACGCGGTGGACTGACACTCGTACCGGAAATTCGGGCCCAACACTCCCACTATTGGCGCTCGACGGCGGACTGAGACACCTCCAATCCGCGAATACCCTGCGGCAAAGCGCCTTTGTGCAGCGGCTCCGCACGGGCGCATCCATAAGCATCGGCGTGCTCGGCGCCAGCGTTGCTCAGCAGGGAGGGTGCCTCGACCAGCCCGGTGAGCGCTGCATGCTCTACAGCCGTAAAGGCTATTTTGTGCGGCTTCTGCGGTACATTAACGCGACATGGCCGCACCCATCGAACGCGCTGCACAATGGAGCCATCGATGCGACCCCAGCGCAAAGCTTCATGACGTGCCTGATGCCGCTGCTACCCGTGGCGCCGCCGCAGCTCCTGCTCCTCGAATTTGGCTCGATGGCACGCTCTATCGATCTGCCCCGCACAGAGCTGCTCATCCGTCGGCTGCTTGCGCTGCCATCGCAGCCGCTCCTCCTCTTCGTGACCGTGCGCGAATGGTGCGCCTCGTCGCACATATGGTTCAACTCCAAGCGCAATGTGTCTGCCAAGACCCTTTTCTCGAAGCATACTTACGCTCAAGGCGCCGATACACTGTACGCGAAGGCCGAGGCGACCTTCGAGCGCTTCTGTTTGCACTATGACTTGAGCTGCGTCTCATACCACGGCGCCCTCGCGCGAGGCTTCTACGGCGGCTGGCCCGGCTTCGAGCTCGCGGCGATTGCAGCCGACTGCCTGCACCCTGCCAAGGGAAGGCATGGCGGGGCTTACATGACGCAACTGCTCGAGCATTGGACTCGGCGCGTCATGGCCGCTGCGGACAGCGCCGTTACGAGCGCCTCGCCCATGGGTGCGCGGGAACGTGCCGCAGCCTTGTCGCTGCGAATCATGCCAACGGAGCCGCCAACGGCACATCTCGCGTCGCGAGCGTTGCCCGCGCCGCTTCTGCCCGAGGCACGGCGAGCTCTTCGCATGCCCCGCGCTGAGATTGAACCGGACCGCTGCTGGGGCTTTGGGCCGTTGGGAGCGCATGGGAAGCACTACAGGTATGCGCGGCTGCAGTTGGTGCCCTGGCGAACTGCGTACTGCGCGACGGCCGATCTGCCATTTGAACGGTGTGAGTTCCGGTGTGATCGGGCATCATGCGCACAATTGTGTCCCGCCGTCCACCCTGGTGAGCCCTCGTATCTGGCGGCGGCGGCAGTGCCTCCCACTGTGAGCACCGCGACCGCACCTCACTCTACCTCTGCTCTCTCATTGCCGGTCTGGACTCACTGCCTGTATGCCCTCGGACAATCGAGTGTGCGCGGGCGGCGCCCGAAGAGGTCAGAGGGGGCACTCGCCCTGCGGCCCGGGGCCTCGATTGAGGTGCCTCTCGACATCTCACGCGCACACGCTGCCACCGGCGCTGTTGCTTGCGCGGAGCTCTCTTATCTGACCTCATATGAGCACATGGGCGTCGCGAGCGTCAGTTGCGTGCGCGGTTGTGCATGTGACTCGCGGCGCATCGATGCCCACAGGCCTCCGGACGCTCACGAGCGCAACGTGTCCTTGTTCAGCCAGCTGCGGCTAACCCTGCGGCTGAGTCGACGAGGGCGCACGCCGCCCATGCCGCCTCAGTCCACGACGACGACAGAGGAGGAGGAGGAGGAGGAGGCTGTGAGGGAGGTGGATACTGTGTGCTGGCTGCGCGTGCGCGTGCTGGACGACAGCTCGAGTGGTGGAGGGCACAAATTCAAGTTGCGACTGGCCACTGTGGCCGTCGGCGCGGCGTGCGCAGAGGGCGAGCAGAGTTCGAGAAGCACAGTACGTTCTTGATCGTTGACGACGGATGTCCGCGCCGCACGACGCGCATAAGCCATAACGACCCGGTTCCAGGTAATTTGTATAAAAAGCTCACCACTCAGGAATTGAGCAGTGTCCCACGGCCTTCTGAGGCACATGCAGTGTCGTCTACATATCAATTGGGGCCATGCAATGCCAATCGTGGCACTCGTAACAAGGAAGGTGTGACTGTACCAACCGAAGCGCTTCGCAATCAGTCTCTCCGTAATCAGTCTCTATCTCTCCGCAATCAGTCTCTCAGTTGACGTGCGGAGCCGTCGCTCTCAGTTGACGTGCGGAGCCGTCGCTGGGACCGGACCGCGGTGCCCCCGGCGCGGGGCGCCGCGGTGTGTCGCGCGGGACAGTCCGCAGATCATGCCGCAGATGTGATGTCCGATGATGCCTCGCGCGGGCGTTGCCGCACGTTCGACTTCGAGACACTGGTGACTCACTGACGTGTCTCTCGGCAGTGAGTTGTGCACCGAGGCAGATTCTTTGACTTACGAGATTACAACTGCGAACTGACTCACGGCGCCGCCGAGAATTCGCGTCCACGTCGGCACGTGCATGCATATGTTCACGGATCCGGCTCTTTAGTTGCCTCTCTTCCTGTGTCCTTGCTCTTTTCGCCCCTCAGGGCCGCCGCTAGCGTACAGGCCGCACGCGTGTCCGTCGACTCCACTCGCATCGCAGCACCGGAGAAACTAACATGCGAACGCGCAGCCCTCAGGCCGCCGTCGCTGCACCGCCGTCCTTCTTCTCATCCTCCTCGTCGCCGTAGTCGAGCATGCACTCCTCCTCGGCGTCACATCCCTCGCCCGCCGACGCCTTCTGGACGTCCCTCAGTTGCGTAACGGCAGACGCGAGCGCCTTGCCGCCAGGAAGCCACTTGGAGATTTTGTGGCGATGCTCCGAGACGACGGAGTAAACGCCGTCGATAAACCAGCGGATGATCGGCAGGCGAAGGACAGCCATGAGCCAGCCGAGGCCGACTGCGGTGTACGCGGTCAACACCGCCTCCGAGCCCTCTGCGACCCGTCCGCCGCTGATGACATGGAAGTGGGCCATTGCGTCCTCGAAAGCAACATTTCCGTTGGCGGCAGGCGAGTAAGAAGGGTCGCGGATGTTGACGAATTCGAGCCGGCTCCGCCTCCTATCGAACCAGCTGAGAATGGCCTTGTTGGTGAGGCACACCTGTACGGTCGATATGCTGAGCCGTATCAGCAGCGGCAGCCGAGGAAGCAGGAGAGCGGCGTTGCGAGCGCAGAGGCGGGATGGCAGGCTCGCTGGCGCACCATGCATTTCCCGTCATACAAGACTTTGGTTCGCGCATCCTCGACTGGCAGTGCAAAGGCAGCGGAGCGCACGGTGCTGCTGCGTTGCTGCGCCAATCGCGGCAGGGCGCTGGGCCCATGGAAGGCGCAGCATGCGGCGAGCAAGTGCAGCATCTGCGTCGTGATGAAGACTCTCGTGTCTTTGCAGACTCTCCAGATTGCCGAGTAATTTGTCATGCGTCGACTCCCTCGCGCGGACTCCAGAAGCAGCCATCGGCAGCTGTGAACTACATCTTCTGAGTTCGCGGGGAGAGGACCTTTGTCGAACCATTGCAAATAGAGTGTGGCGGCCTTTACTCTACGTGATCATGCGTCGTCGGTCCGTTCAATCCGACTCGCTCAACGTGTGCCCGATGTGCAAGAAGGTCGTAGAATACGGCCTCATGTGCGAGAGCTGCGCCTGTTGGTTCCATGCCAACGAGCAGTGCTGCGGTGACGCTCTCGCGACGGCATTCACCACGAGTGGACGCGACGCGTGGTGCTGCCTGAATTGCTACCCTCGGCAGGGCGAGACCCAGCCGGTGGACCCACTCAAGCTGCCCGCCACTAACATTGACCACGTCGATTGGCGCCGAGCCTTCCGCATCCTCACCGACTCGTGCGCTGGCTGCGGCCTCAAGGTGCGCACCGACCACAGTGCTCTGCGCTGCGGGCGGTGCGAGCTCGCGTACCACGCGGTCGATCGGTGCACCGGCCTGAGCGAGCGCGAGATCGCGACGCATCTGGAGGCGGCGGCCGCCGCGGACGATGCCGCTGCGGACAACGGCGCCGCCGCCACCGCCCGCAGCACGTGGTGGTGCCCGACGTGCATGGTACATGAGACTGGCGCGGCCATCGATGATGCGCTCGTGATGGCGGACTGCACCGGCGGCCAGGAGGCACACGCGATCCCGCTGCTCAATGAGGTCGACCCGGAGGCCAACCGCGCCCTGCCTGTCGAGGAGCAGGTGCAGGCGGGCGGCTTTGAGTACGCGAAGCAGGTGACGTGGCGCCACCCGAACGCCATCAAGCAGTTCACGACGCTCTCTCACGCCAATTGGGGCGGCCGGTGCATCGACGCGGAGGCCACGTCGTGGCTACCCGGCAACGAGGAGTCCAAGGGCCAGCCGATCCGGCGGGAAGGTGGTGGCGAGGGCGCCGCGTACAATCGGCAGGGGCAGCTCCTCTTCGCGCGCGATTGCATCTTTGAGTGCAACGAGACGTCCTCCTGCGGCCCCGACTGCCCGAACCGCGTCGTGGGGCGTGGCGTGTGGGCGCCGCTGCAAGTGGTCAAGACCGTTGGTCGTGGATGGGGCGTGCGCTGCCGCCAGCGACTCGCAGCGGGCAGCTTCGTATGTGAGTACACCGGTACGATGCTCTTCGACACGGATGCGGCCGCGGCCGGGCCGGCATTCAAGTGCTCACCACGGCACGCGCCCCTCTTCCCCACAGGTACGATGCTCCTCGACACGGATGCGGACGCGGCCGGGCTCGAAGTGGATGACTCATACCTATTCAACCTCGACGGCGAGGACAAGGGGCAGGTGAGCAAGCGGCGGCGCACTGGTGCCGCCGCCTCGGGCACCTCAGCGATCGCCGCGCAGACCTCGAAGAACCCTGAGCTTGCGGTGGATGCGTCGCGTATCGGCTCGGTCGCACGCTTCCTGAACCACTGCTGCGAGCCGAACCTGTTCGTGCAGGTGCGCTCAGCGGAGGAGGAGGTGTGAATGCGTCTGAGTCTGAGTGTGTCTGAGCACCTCCTTGATGGCCTCCCTCTCAGTCTGTCTTCATCGAGTACTCGTGCCGCGTGCACCGCATCGCGCTCTTCGCCGCGCGCGACATCCTGCCGTACGAGGAGCTCACGTACGACTATGGCTACGTCGTCGGCTCCGTCGAGGGTAAGACACTAAAGTGCCTGTGCGGCGCGCCCTCGTGCCGCGGGTACCTCTTCTGACACGCAAGCACATCAAAAAGCATTCGAACATCTTCCCTCCGCGAGAGACCGAGTGAACTGTAGGACGACGACTAATAAACTGCGTAGGAGTAGTAGCGGCGAACACGACTGTACCGGTTCCAACGTACCGAGTGCCCATGCCGGGGTTCATGTTATTATAATACATACAGTGCCGCGCGGACTGACGGCGACGCACGATTATGACGCAGGGTCAGAGGGGCTGTGCTCCTCCGCAGTAGCAGCAGGTCCCGCGGGTCGCTGATACGGCGTTCCTTTGCCCACGGATTGGCCAGCCCTCTGCTTCGCCATCCGATCGTACATGATGAGGCTACCCGCCACCGCCACATTGTAGCTCGCATAGTGCTCGGATTCTAGCGAGACAGTCGCGTGGCATGCACGTAGCACGGAGGTCGGCAGCCCCGCATCTTCCGAGCCCAAGATATAGACGGCGTCAAGCGGATGGTCGAAAGACGAGAGGGGTGTGCCGCCAAACTCAACGGCGACCCAAAGCGCGCCACGCGGCGCAAAGGTCTGTGCAAAGGCGTTCCAGTCGTCCAGCTCAAAGAAAGGCACCCTCGTGATCGCATTCACCGTGTCCGTTGGCTGGTGCTTGTACCGCGTGCCGATGGTAAATAGGAAGCTCGAGCCGAGCTGATACGCCGAACGCCAGAGCGTTCCCAGATTCGCCTGGTTCTTGGCGTTGATCACGCCGATGCCAAAGTAGCCCGCTTTGGGGATCTTGCCAGACGGCTGCGCAGCTTGGTCAGCGCGCGCGGCATCGAAACTCGGAGCAGTGCGTCGGAACAACTTGACGTCGATGCGCCGAGCCACACGCGAGCCATCAGCCGCAGTGGGCTTCAGAGGCAGCTCAACATCTTTCGCATGCGCCAGGTCTTCAGCATGCGGAGAGGTGACTTCGCGCAGCACGGGCAGCCACGAGCCCGTGCTGGCTTCCGATTCATAGATGCATGCAAAGAAGTGCCGCAAATCCACTCCATCGTCCACGAGAGCTCGCAGCACCTCAGTGCCGCGCGCAACGTTTGGATCAGCCGGTTGCAGTTGGGTCAGTCTGCCTTGCGCGAGCGTGCCGCCATCGTACATGTAGCGCACGAGCACTGGATCTAGATCCACCCTCGGCGAGATCGGGTTCCCTGGCAGTTGCTGCGATAGATCCATTCGGCACGAGACCGGCCCATGTGGCAGAAGATGTCTGATGACGCCATACATGCTTACGGCTGCCGTGGTAGGCGCGGAGAAACACATCAAGACCACGAGAAGGGTCATCATTTCATGTGAACATTATGTGAACGTGACACGACCGACGCTCTCAAATGCGCGTGCATGCGTCCCCTGAGTAACGGAAACTCGCCCGTGCCTGGCCGTTCGCAGATGGACGATGTTGAGGTCCATTATCAGCGTAGCATCGCTGCTCGCGACCGCGACCGCGCAGGTTCCCGGGTGCAACGACCCGAGAGCGGACAATTACGACCCGAGCACGTCACTTGGCCGCAGAGACCTTTGCGAGTACGAGGGCTGCAACGACAGCACCGCTACCAACTTCAACGCGCTGGCAACTTGTGCGAAACACCTCTCTCCATGCCTATCTCTCCTCTTGCAACTCAAACAAGATACAAACAAGACTCACTGCCTTGTGTCAGAATCTCTCAAACCCCTGCCCATGTCCCACCACGTTCGCAGACAACGACGGAACCTGCGTCTTTCCTCGCGTCGGATGCGTTGACACCACTGCCTCGAATTACTTCGGCGGCCTGTACGGGTTCAGCTGCGCAGAAACTCCACCGCCAGCGGTGCCGCCTGCCTTTGTGAGACCACCGCCACCGTACCCGAGCCCACCTCCGTCACCACCGCCCTCGCCTCCGCCCTCGCCTCCGCCTTCGCCTCCGCCACCCTCGCCTCCGCCACCCTCACCCCCTCCATCGCCGCCGCCCTTCCCTCCGCCACCCTCACCCCCGCCGCCCTCGCCTCCGCCTCCCTCGCCTCCGCCGGGCCCACCAAAGCCACCACCTTCGCCGCCGCTGCCGTTGGCACCTCCGCCATCGATATCACCGAGGCCACCTCCAGTGCCACCCAAACCACCGCCGTTGCCGCCTGGACCACCCTCACCACCAGAGCTACCGCCGTTCTCGCCGCCCTCGCCGCCACCACCCTCGCCGCCTCCATCGCCTCCGCCGACTCCGCCACCGAGCCCTCTCCCCTCGCCGCCGCCGCCATCGCCGCCGCCGCCCTCACCACCACCATCACCTCCGCCCTCACCTCCGCCCCAGCCGCCACCGTCTCCGCCGCCTACACCGCCGCCCTCACCACCACCGCCCTCACCTCCGCCTAGCCCACCACCCTCGCCATCACCACCTTCGCCCCCTCCTAAGCCCCCACCGTCGATGCCGCCGCCCTCGCCGCCACCGATTCCACCACCGTTGCCACCGCCGCCCTCGCCCCCTCCCAAGCCGCCGCCCTCGCCGCCGCCACCCTCGCCGCCACCGAGTCCACCGCCGTCGCCACCGCCACCCTCGCCGCCGCCCTTCCCTCCTCCCTTCCCGCCACCCACGCCCCCTCCTCCCTCGCCGCCGCCTTCGAGGCCGCCAGGATATTTCATCCCTCGGCCGCCGCCGAGACCGCCGCCCTCGCCGCCCCCGCCCTCGCCGCCACCGAGGCCGCCGCCCTCTCCGCCGCCACCGTCGCCACCGCCCTCGCCACCGCCCTCTCCGCCGCCTCCGTCACCACCGCCTTCGACACCACCCTCGCCGCCGCCGCCTTCGCCGCCCCCCTCGCCGATTTCCCCCCCTAAACCGCCGTTCCCGCCGCCGACCCCGCCGCCCTCGCCACCGCCACCTTCTCCGCCACCCTTGCCTCCGCCCGCACCGCCGCCTCCATCGCCGCCGCCCTCGCCTCCTCCATCGCCTCCGCCACCATCGCCACCACCCGCGCCGCCGCCGCCGCCGCCGCCACCCTCGCCCCCACCCAGACCGCCGCCCTCGCCCCCGCCACCCTCGCCACCCTTGCCTCTCCCGCCTCCCTTCCCTCCGCCAGACCCGCCGCCTCCACCGCCACCTTCACCACCGCCTTCGCCGCCTCCGCTCCCTCCCATGCAGTGTATCGACGAATGCGTTGTCCAGGGCTACGAGGCCACATCCGACGGGCACTGCGGTGATGGCGGGCCGGGCTCTGAAGCGAGCTTCTGCCCCTATGGCAAGGACTGCACCGACTGCGGTCCGAGGATATTTGTGCCACCGTCCCCGCCCCCACCCTCGCAACCGCCACCGACTCACCCGCCCTCGCCGCCGCCCTCACCTCCGCCTCCCTCGCCGCCACCTGTGCCGCCGCCCTCGCCACCACCTTCGTCGCCGCCGCCCTCGCCACCGCCCTCGCCACCACCACCCTCGCCGCCTCCCTCGCCACCACCCTCGCCGCGGCCGCCCTCGCCGCCGCCAC
>ENA-UOXK01001097-UOXK01001097.1-mixed-culture-metagenome-genome-assembly--contig:-NODE-1097-length-20031-cov-39.535493_pt1 | contig 20031 bp, 23 predicted proteins | sample MGYA00238160_ERZ761638 | MGnify/ENA primary metagenome ERZ761638 (study PRJEB28912, sample SAMN08777098) | mixed culture metagenome | isolation source: Freshwater growth medium | place: USA...
TCCGCCGCGCTCTACAGGCCTTCGCCCGCTCGGACACCTGCGCATTCGGGGGGGGGCACGCGCGGCTCCGCGGTGACGCTCGGGAGGCGGCGGCGCGCACTCCGTCGCGGCGCGGCGCGTGCAGCGCGCCCACACGCCCCTCGGAGCTCGGGTGGCCGCGGCAGCCGTGGCGCGAGGGCGCGTCGAGGACGCTCGCAGCGACCACGGCGCGCAGTCGAGGCTGCCGCAACGCCTGGCTCCCGAGGCCCCGAGCAGCGTGGTGTGGGCGTGCGAAGCAGCGGGCGAAGCAGGCCATCGGGCTCGACGAGGGCATTGGGTAATGCGCGCCCGCACTAGGGGATTGCCGAACTCACGTCCAGCACCTTTTTGGATTGACTTAATTATCCGGATACCGCCAACTTTGGGAGGGCCCACTCCTGTGAAACGTTTTGTGCAACGTCTGTGAAGTGCCCCTGGCCCTGCGGGCTGGGCTCGTCCCGCGGTCCGCCGCCGAGGCTGTTGTTCAAAAGGCTACTTTCCTACATTGATACATTCGAACCGTGTATGTGTTGCTCATTCAAGCTTTCAAAGTGACGTGAACCATCCGCTCGACCTTAGGCTGGGTTTCCAGTTGGGTCGCCCTGCTGCAATGCTGGGTGTGCGCGTGCTCGCCACCATGCTAGTCACCACGAGCTTGGGCACGCCCTCCGGCTCCGCGCGGCCGGCGGCATCGGCCGTTACATCGGCTGTGACATCGGCCGCGGCGCCCGTGCCTGCAGCCTCACCTCTGCCAAAGTGCTCGTGCAGCTGGCCGGTGATCCAACGTCCGACGGCTGCGCTGCTGCCCTGGCTCACGTCACGGTGCGCATTCGCGAGGGCTGTATGCGCCGCCTCCTGCACCCTCGCGGCCGCGCGCCGGTCGACGAACCTCGCCTCGTAGTGCTCATCGTGCAGCTCGCGCTTCGACGCCTCGAGACTCAGCCGCTGCATCCTATCCCTGGCCTCGAGGTGCGCGAGGCTCGTGCGCATCGCCGCGGCACCGAGCTTACGGGTGGCAAGGAGCTGGGCGTCGGCCCGCTGGCCGTTGAGCTGCCCGTCCTCGCCTCGCTGCTCTTCGAGGCTCTCCCGACGCTTCGCACGCACCGCCGCCAAAAAGGACTCCCGACGTGCAGAGCGCTCGGATGCCCAGCCCGATTTCGCATCCCGCACCAAGTCGGCGGTGGCTTGGCGGTTGCGGTAGAGGGCCTCGGCGGTGGCAAGGGCGGCCTCCGCTTTCGTCTCCTCGCGCACGCGGTCCACGCGCTGCCGGTTGCTCTCGATGGCCATCACCGCCGCCTCGCGCTCCGCCTCGAGCCTCTGCTCCCTGGCGAGCTTCACCTCGGTAGCGGCCTCGTGTCGCTCTGCGAGCATCTCATCCTTGATCTCGCGAAGACGGCGCTGGTGCTCGAGCCGACCCTCACGCCCCGCGTGCGCCGCACCCATCGTGCGCCACTCGGCCCGCTGCTGGTCGAGCGCCGAAAGCAGTTCGTCGCGCATGCCCTTGACACGCATGCCGCGCATCTGGTTCTCCTCGCGGTGCTGGCGCACTCGCGCGAGGACGCTCTCGCGCTGCTCTCTCGAGCGCTGCGCGCGCTCGTACCCGGCCAACTGATGCGCCCCGCACATCACAGCACGCTGCTCGCGGCGTTGCGCGCTCTCCTGGCGCATGCGCTCGCCGATCTGGCGATTGTTGTCAATGTCGTTGAACTTGTTGAACTGCGCCCTGCTCACGTTCGAGCTGCGGTAGAGCGAAGCCTGTGAGATCACGGTCTCGAGCTCGTCGATCTCGTGCTTCTCCGCCTCGAAGAGCTCCGCGTCGGGCACGCCCACGTGCCCCCAGAATAGGCTCAGCAGCGAGTCCAGCGGAGTTGGTTGCGGCTTGTTTGCGTCATCGGCCTTGATCATCTTGGACGGCTCCTTGAATTTGAGACTCTTCAACGGGCTGCTCGGCGGGTCGCGGCACTTGCTTCGCGGCGATTCGGCCTTGTTTTGGAGCCACCATAGGAACATATTTTATGACCGCGGCGGCCCAGACGGTGGGTGAATGACAGCCCGGACGGGATACCGATTGAAGCGGCCAAAAAGTGTTCCCCGTTTTGGAGCTTTGCATGCAGATCCACCGCTTGACAATTAAGGAAGGAGCATAACGCGAGCATGCGTCTCGGGGTGCGTGAGCGGATGGTTAAGCGGAGGGCCCACAGGAGAGTGAGAGCCGAGACTGTGTGCAGGCTACCGTACATGTACATGTATACTTGTAGTGCTTCGAATAGAGAAAATACTTGGCGAGTTCGTCCGACCGTGAAGATTCGACCACAAACACGCCCACACGTTGATGCAGCCAGGTGAGCTCTCTCCTCTCTCACATTCTCAAGCTTGCCCTTTCTGTGAACACCTCCGCCGATCTCCGACGCAGAGGGCTCGATTGGCAGGGATGACCGCACGCGCCACCGCGTCCCTCCTGTTCCTGCTGATTGCCCGTGCGGCCTCGGCCGATGATGAGTGTGCTGGTGGATCGTGCCCCGTTCCCTCGCACTTTGCGAGTGCTGCTCCGCCTGAAGCGCCCGAGTTTGACGTGCACGAATTGTCGGACGACGGCGCTTGGAGCAAAGTGGCGACGGAGCACAGCGTGAACGCCGGCGCTGACGCAGAGGAGGAGGAGGAGGAGGGCGAGCTCGACCTCGGGACGGAGACGGAGACCATGTCCATGGAAGACTTCAAGAAGATGACAACGAAGTCTGCCGCCGCCGCCGAGAAGGAGCCTTCAGCGGACGCGGGCAAGAGTGCAAGCGACGCAGCGGCACCTGCACCGGCTGCCGCCGCGGATGCGGGTGAGTCCTATGGCGGCTCCGCGACGACTGCAGCAGCGCCTGAGCCGGGGGCGGAAGAGGGCGCTGCCAAGAGCAAGCTGGCACAGAGCAAGCTGGCGCAGAGCAAGCTGGCGCAGAGCACTGAGGAGCCGGCTGGCGCAAAGGCGGCGGTGGACGAGGCTCCATTCGATTTGCTGACGGAGATCTCGCTGATGCGCGTGATGGCCCAGATGGGCGCGACCACGCAGATGATGGAGATCCTCGTGAACGCCACGTTCGCCCTCGGCGACACCGACAGGGATGGCCAACTCTCATCAGCGGAAGGCGGCGCCTTTGCGAAGGCTCACCTGCAGGAGACGAGCCCGCTCGCGGTGGTGCTCGGGCTGAGCGGCGGTCACCTGCCGCTCGCCGACGAGGCCGCGACCGCGCGCGCCATTGAGAGCATCCGCGCCAAATGCGACACCGACGCGAACGGTCTCGTCGACCGGACGGAAGCAGTTGCATGCGCCGAATGGGTCTACGGCCTCCTCGTCGACGCCAACGAGAAGCGCCTCCAGCATGCACTCCAGCAGCAGCAGGCGCAGCAGCAGGCGGGCGGCGGTGCCAAGGCAGCGGGCGCCGGCGCCGGCGCCGCCAAAGCGGCGGCGGGTGGAGGCGCAGGCGGGGCGGCTCCGGCCGCTAAGCAGCAGCAGCAGCAGCAGCAGCAGGCATCGAGTCTGAACGACTGGTTCCAGAGCATGGCCGCGGGCGGCGCGGGCGGCGCGGGCGGCGGTGCCGGCGCGGCGGCGCGGCGTAAGCCCAGCCCCATCCAGGCCGCCATCGATCGGCGCCTACAGATGGTCCGGCGGGTGCTGCTTGAGCACTGGCGCAACCCAAACATGAACACGCTCATGGGTGGTCTGGGTCTCGCTGCGCTGGTGCTCCGTGAGCTACTCGCGATCGACCTCTTCGAGCTCCGGCGCAAGCTACGCGGTCTCGTGGGCTCCAATGTTGACGAATTCAACACGCGGCTCATGCACGTGGGCCTCCTCTCCATCATCGTCGCAGCCGTGGCGAAGATCGACTGAGTCTGAGAGGAGGCGCGGGAGACATCAGTCGACTGTTGTTGGACCGCGCGAGTCGAGCGGTGCGCACACACGCACGTCACTGTAGCCGTCTAGGAGCCGTCGCACCCCATGTCGTATACCCCGATCGGGTCGCAAGATTTATGATTTGCGGCTCCTGCGCGCCGGTGGCGTGTGCAATATCCAAAACGATCAGCGATCCATCACCGCCCGCCGCTGCCAAACACCAAACTAGAAACTTCTTCAGGACGGGAGCGACAAGAACGCCGCTTCGTTCAGCTCTTCCAAGAGCTCTTCACACCTGTCTCACGCCGGAACGATTTCGAGTAGTGGTCGAGTATTAACAGTCAAGTCAGTCAAGTCTATTCGAACGCCTACTCGACCATGCTCGACTTGGCTTGACTTAACTCGACTATTAACAGCCACGAGTTCACACCGATTTCTCTTCGAGTCCTATGTGGCGAGGCCTTCATGGCTGGCGTCAGAGTCGATTTGATCCCGCCCAGCCATGCCAAGCGGGACGCGCATGGGGACACGACTCTGACGAGGCGAGAGCAGCACGAGCTCCTTCTTGTGTGGCTATCTCGGGCGCCGCCCGAGTCGCGCTGGGACGCCCTCGAACGCCTCGCCGCGGCACCTAAAGCGTGCGTCCACAGGTTCGCCAACAAGTTGGCGCGCATTGTTGACACTGAACCCAACGCCGAACATGCAGACCGATTGAAACGCAGTCGCGCGAGGCGCAGACGGCGCGCGGCGATTGCGCTGCTACGCCTGAGCCAACGAACTCTGGAAACAGGCGATGCGCTCCAGACGGCGCTGGGCAAGAGCCTGGCACTTGCCCTGCCTCGTAGGCTCGGGAGGCCAACGATCGTCGGCGGCGTCCTCAGCATCTGCGACTGCGAACTGCTGATGCGAGAAGCACTGGCCGAGGGCAGGAGCCGGGGCTGGGGCTCGCTCCACCGGAACTACTCGACACAAGATATGCCCATCGAGCGGCTCCCATCGGGCGCGCGGGTTCGAGCAGCCCTGTACGCGGAGCTCGTGCCAGAATACCCGAGGCGCTTTGGCCCGCGCTTCGAGCCGGCGGAGGCGCTCAGCTTCATCAACCTGTTCATTGTGCGCTACACCGCTGATGCGGCCGAGCTTGGAGGGCAGGCGGGCCTTGCAGGGCATCTCGACACATCCCTCCTCTCGTTTGTGCTTCAGCTCTCGCCCGAGGACGCCTTCGGTGGAGGCGGCACCTCGTTCCTCGTTGGCGGCTGCAGCGAGCCTGTCGTCATCCACCCGGGCCAGGGCAGTGCAGTGCTCTTCTTGGGACGCGTGTGGCACGAGGCGCTGCCGATCTGCCGCGGCGAGCGCATCGTGCTCGTCGGCCTGCTTGAGCGGCGCACACGTACGTGAGGGGCCCCGTGCCAGGAACAGCGAGCGGGCGATGAGACTCTAAGCTCTACCGGTAGCTTGAGACTAATTTCTTTCGCAATCGAGAGTTCGATACAAGACACGTCAGAGACAATGGAGTCGCCCTTTCCTATGTGAAGACGTGCCACAGACGTGCTCGTTGCAGCCAGAGATGTCGTCGCACGGCGTGCTCCCTGCCAAGAGATGCACCGGCCACGCATCGCAATCGCGTAACTGCACCACCGACAGAGCCGTGGCATCGCCCACGAAGCGCAACGCGTCGGGGGCAAGGGAGGACCACCGAGTCGCCGCGGCCCCGCCATAGTGAGCGCGGCACACGCGCCGCGCGTGCTCGTCGCACTCCACCGACACGTAGCGCCGGACGCGCACGCCGGCGCCGAGCAGGATGGCGAGCAGGGTGCCCTTGCCGTCGCAGACGGAAACGACCGTGAGCCCGTTGCGCCTCTCGCCATCCCGTGCCAGGCGCGCGAGCGCCTCCGCATCCAGAGACGGGCTCGAGGCCCTCTGCGCCGCATTGGCCACCTCGATGCGCTCGTTGAGCGCCGACAGCTCCGCGGCGTGGTCAAAGGGGCGCACATCCTCCGGTGCGAGCGCCAAGTGCTGCAGCCGCCCGTCCAATCGCACCGCGCGGCACGCCCCACACGCGTGCATCGACCACGCCGGCGTCTTGGGCGGGCCGCTGACGGCGCAGTGGAAGCAGCTCCAGCGGGCGCTCGCGCCGCCGAGCGCCGACCGCCGCGAGACGGGCGGCATGTGGCACCGTGGATGCCACTCCTGACGGCAGGAATCGCAGCACAGCACGTAGGAACTGGCCTCCTCGGCATTATCCGGAGGATCCGGGTGCGGATCGTCGCGGCCGTGGCACCCCGGGCAGATTGTGCAGTCGAAGCGCCGCGTGCGCGCCGCGAGCAGCCCTTCCACCCCGTGCAGGAGGAAGAGGCAGCGCTCACAAAGGCTGCCGCCGCACGTCCAGCACCCGTGGACGGCGCCGCCAGTGAGCCCGCACGCCACGCAGTGCTGTTCGAGCAGCTCAGAGTCAACAGTACGCACCTGACGCTGGTACCGATGGGCGCACGCGTCGCACAGCACGTGCCCCCTAAGCTTGGGGTGTGGAAGCGTCGCTTCACGAAACTGGTTGCAGCACACGAAACAGCAGGCGCCACCCAGTCCTCCCCTGGGTCCGCAATCACCTCTATGGGCCGCGTCGTCGGCGGCGAGGGGCGTGGATGATGTCCTGGCGGATGCCGCTTTCGAGACAATCGGCGTGGGGTAATGGTCGGCGTTGGCACTGGGATCTTGGTTGGCCTTGGCATTGACGGCGGTTACCGATGCTGGCCATAGGATGACTCGATGCCGCGCCGCAGCGAGGATGCCGGCGAGCCGCTCGGGCGTGTGGGCGGTAGCTAGGGGCTGGCTCCACGCGCCGCCGGGGACCACATTCCACCAGCGCCTCGTTGGCCTCCAGTGGCTTGGAGGGATGCGGGACAAGAGGCTGATACCGACGTTCACGATCCCCGTCATGCCCCTTTCGTCCAGAACGGCAATATAAAGCGCCAGGGATGGGTGGTATGAAACCCACCCCGCACGGGCCAGATTCTCGTGCAGGCAGGCGAGCTCGTAGAGGCCGGCTGCGAACTGGGGTGGCCACGCGCGACCACTCAATGCAACCGCGTACGAGATCGGCACTGCACACATCGTTGTCATCCCATGGGGCGAGGCTGAAGTATCAACGACTGTGCTGCCAGTGGGAGCCATGACGGTGGCGGCGGCTGCGAGGAGGGTGGCGGCGGTGGCGGCGAGGGAGGCGGCGGCGGCAACGGCGGCATCCGTGGCCTTGGACGCCGCAGCCGCGGCCTTCGACGCCCCTCGCGCCTTGGCACACGCCTCCACGATTTGCGCCCCACTTGGATTTCGGCACCAATGGCCGCCCAATGCCCATTCGTCCTCAGCAGTCTCAATCCATTTTTCCTTATCGGCGTGATGCGGCGGCATCGCGTCAAAGCTCACGAGCATCTCGGCACCATCTCGTCGCAGACGCACGACACCTCCGCGCCACGCAGCCACCTGGCCGCCGCTATCGTACCACACGGTGAGCTTGTCACCCAGGACGGGAATCGGAACTCGAGGTCGCTCAAGTGCTCGGAGCTTCATCTTCATGTCCGATCGAGGATGAGGGGAGCACGAAGGCACTCTTGGTGGCAGCACGGGCTTCCGTACGCCTCGACTCCGTGTGGCGACGCTACCACCCCCACTCCGAGAGTCCATGTTGGATGCGAGAGTCCATGTGTGCGCTCGGAAGCGAGTGCGCCAGAACATTCATGCAAGCAAATGCAATTCGTTCACGCGAAATTGCCAGACGTTTCAAAGTCGACAAGGCCACGTACGAACACGCTCTCACATATGACGGAAAACGCAATCCTCAATGACGAGATCCTCTATCCTTGCTCGATATTTCTAGTTACCCCGGTCCTCGACCTCTTCCAGTCTTCCGGCATCGCCATCCAAGTTCATCCTGGCCATCCAAGTTCGCGATTATCGGCCTTCCGCGCCATTCTCGGCGTAAGTACCGTGCTCCAAGGGCGGTCCAACGTCGCGCTATTTGAAGGGTCGCTCTCTTTCGACGACGCGGCGGCAGCCTTCAAGAATGCCATGACGCCCATCGTCCAACAAGGTGTGGATGTAGGACTACCGGCGATCAAGAATGGCATGGAGGCTGCTGCTCCCCTGGTGAAGCAAGGTTTCGATGCCGCCCTGCCAGTGATGAAGCAGGCGTTCGGTGCGTCCGTTCCTATCCTCAAGAATGGTATGGAGGCTGCTGTTCCAATGGTCAAGCAAGGTGTCGATGCCGCCCTGCCAGTGATGAAGCAGGCGTTCGATGCGTCTGTCGAGGTGGCCACTCCGGTGCTGATGCAAGCTGCAGACAGCGCTGGAGCCGCTGCGGGCGTTGCTGCTGCCAAGGCGGGTGAGCTCTTACGCGGTTCACTGGACGCTGATCAGCAGGTGATCTTCGACTCGGCCACACGCGTAAGTGGACAGATCGGCGAGGTGCTCGGCGTGACGGCCAAGGTGGGCCTCGAGGGAGTCAAGATGGGAGTTGCGACCGTTGGCAAAACGGCGAAAAGTGATGAGCGTGATGAGCGTTCTAGGCGTGGGCGTCGCTTGGCGGGTTCCGTGTTCAGATGCAAAGTGATGTGGACATGTGGTGTGTTGAGGTGTGTTGATGTACAGGTGTGTTGAGGTGGCCTCGGGAGGCGCGAGACTCGAATAGAGGGAGTGACCGCGCCGAGAGCAGCTTGGTAGCCGAGCGCATTAAAAATATCATTTTGACGACCTGCGTGGTGCGAATGGTACATGTAGTGATCAAGACCTGCACGCGGCACCCTCCAAATCTCGGAAATCACTGCAGCCGTAGTTTGTAGAGTTTACTGTGAAATGTGAAGAAGTGAACCCAAACGCCAAGGAGATCACATTCAGCCGGTCGGCGCTTGTAACGTGATTGCGTTCTCGAAGTATCTGGCGCGCTTCTCTTGGTTGCTATGCTCGCCAAGGTTCTCCGCATCCATTTTTATGTCAATGTTTTGTTCACACGTCATACCATCTTCTCTCGAGAGCGTGAAACGGATTATAGGCAGACAACCCCTCATTTATTCCAAAAAAACCCCAGAGTTTGAAGTTTCACCACTGACCACGCCGTGACCAAAGCGTCCGCGTTCTGCGCGCGTTCTGCGCACGCACGAAGCGTGTTGCACGAGTGTTGCGCGAGAGCACACGTGTTGCACAAGTGCATGGGAGCCCTTCTCTCCTCACCAGTGTCCTTCCCGACATCGACATCGTCGTTGTGCGTCCTGCCGTTGCGTACCAGCGGCCACCCACGTTTCTCGATCGCGCCCGGACCGATGCCGCGGCAGCTCGACTCGCGCCTCGCGGAGGCAGAGTTTCAAGGGGTGGTCGCGGGGATCAACACGACCCTGCAGCCGCTGTCGGGCTTCAGCGTGCTATCGCTGCTCTTCCCCTTCCTGGTCGTCGACGTGCTCACAATGACGCTCCTGTCAGTCATCGATCCGTGGCTGCTCATCTCGCCGTGGGATTACCCGCTCACCGACCTGCTTCTGCCGATGGGTCTCGAGTTCGGCATCATCTTCTGCAGCTTCCCGCTCATGGCGTTCGCCGTCAACCGGCGCATGGGCGAGGTCCGCCGGCGCGTGTGCGAGCTGCTCGACGAGTCGTCGCGTCGGTACGGCGCGCGGGGGCTGAGCTTCCAGCTCAAGCAGGGAGTGCTACACAACGGTGCAAGCACCAATATGTGGGTGGAGGTGCAGATCATCCCAGTGGTCCACGTGCATTCGCCCGTGCCGGTACCCGTGCCGTCGCTCGTCCCTCTGCTCCTGCCGCCAGATGCAACGATCGCTCCGCAACCCTCCTCGGCCCCAGCGTCGACGTCTGCAGCTGCGCCGCCGCCCACCGAGGGTACCGGTGCGTCGGCGCTGAGCTCATCGCACGTCGAGTACCTGCGAGTGTTGCAGGAGAATCAGATGTTGCGACAGTACCTCGCGCAGTGCCAGGCGCTCGTGCTGCAGCTGCTCGCGAGGGAGCAGCAGGCGCTCATGCAGCAGCAGCAGATGGCGATGCAGCAGCAGATGCAGCAAACGCAGCCGCAGACGCCACGGCCAATCAATGCGTCTGCCACGCCGCCGATCGACAGGGCAAGGCAGGACCCCTGAACGGCGCGGTGGCGGGCCATGGAAATTTATCATGAAAAAGGCTGTAATCACACCGACACCCCTCGCGTTCACACACGCGCTCGGGCATGGAGATACGATCACCGATTCCTCTGCCTCTCGGCTCTACACTCCTCCCTTCCTTCCTGGTGTGCCTCCAATGCTTGCTGGAGTAATCATCGCATCGGCGTACTCACCGTCGGCAGGCACCATGCGACTACCTTGGCAGGCGCCACGTGACTTCGTCGGCTCGCGCCATGCGACTATCTCAGTCCGCATGCTTGCCCCCGTGGACTACAAGATGGTGGCTGTGGAGGAGGACGCTGACGCTGTTGCCGCAATCGTGCGCTACCAGGTAGAAGCAGCGGCGGAAGCATCGATTGCCAAGCGCGGACATTTCGCTCTTGCAATCCCTGGCGGCTCAGTTATGAAGATGCTGGCCGAAAGCGGGGCGCCAGCTTGGGCATCCAAGTGCACGATTGCGTACGTGAATCATAAGGCGGTGCCCATGGATGACGCCAAGTTGGCCACGCATGCCAAGGCCACAGCGCTCTTTCTCGACAAGTGGGCGGGTGTGGACGTCATTGTGATGGACGGCAGCAGCGATGCGAAGGCGGAGGCTCAGCGGTACGAGAGCAAGTTGAGGGCTCTACCCGAATCGGTGCTGCCACGCAATGCAAAGGGGCTTCCGATTTTTGACATGATGCTGATCGGTGTGGGCGACGACGGCCACGTGGGGAGCCTCTACCCGGGGCGCGAGGAAGTGAGCGATGCTTCGGGCAGGTGGGTGTTGCCCGTGGAGATGAAGGTGCCTGGGAGCATCACCCTCTCTCTTCCAGTGATGGCCTCTGCGGAGCGCGTCGTGGTTGCGGCATGTGGCGTGTCGGACAAGTCCCCGAAGGGCAAGTCGGAAGCGATGCGAAAGGCCATCGAGGACCAGAGCCAGACAGCCTCGAGCTTCCCAGCAGTCGGGCTGCGCACGCGCGCCTTTTGGGTGCTCGACGCCGCGGCAGGCTCGAGCCTGGGCTTTGATTATGTCGATTGCTTCGCCTTCGGAGGAAGTTCTCAGTACGCGAATGTCTTCTGGGATGACAGCGGTAAGAATGAAAAGGGGGTCACACTGGTGAAGTAGAGGCAGCTGGAGGACCCGTCGGCAGCTCCTCTGGATCAGACGCGCTGGATTGCAACGGTTGCTCATCTGGAGAGACGCTCAGATGTCGATCTGGAGAAACTCTCAGACGTCGATCTGAGAAGCTTCCATGATCGTGCAAGCGAATTCTCGAGCATCGACTCGAGCACGCTGGCTAGCTGGCGTGGATGCGAGACGCAGACGGTCGAACGAGGCGGACTCACGACCTCTCACCTCATAGCACCTAGCAGTGTCGCGCATGGCGAGAGTGTTCACACCTGGAACGCGCTTGGCGAGGGCAAAAGGCAAGCCAAGCAGAACGATGGTCGATACGAGACAACGTCTAGCGTCCGAGGTCATCTGCGGATCTCCGCAGATCTCCGCGGCCTGGCCTAGGCCCGGCCGCCTCTCCTGGCGCGGGTTGCCCTCCGTTACGCCCTCCGGGACCAATCGGTCGGGCGTCGTTCGTGGCGCGGGTGCGTGTACGTGCGACACGACGTGAGCTTTTGCGTAGTTCCAACTTTTCGCCGATCCGGTCGTCCGTAAGCGTAACCCTAACTCTCCGACATATATATTGACGGCTACAGGTCTATTCTCTATTGGTCTTTTGCCGTCAGAGCAGAATCACAGCGACTCCAGCCTGCGCGCTCAGCGCCACAGCGGCCGGACGGGCGACGGGGCCTCATGCGACACAGCGCGACTCGCCCCTCGCGGCCCTATCGCGGCCCCACACGCCATCGCCAAGGTCACGAGCGCGAGCCCGAGCGCCTTTTTGTCGGTGAATCGCCCGCCCCCCTGATCTCCTTCCACCAGCCGTTCGATCCGGGGATGTGCGCACCTTCGTTGAGCAAGCTCTGGTCTCGGGACCGAGGCGTGGACGGCCGAGCTCGCGATGGCGGCCGGGGCGCGCTCGGAGATCGACGTGCTGGATGCGCGCATGGCATAAAGGGGAGAGGGCACCGGGACGCCGAGGGATCTGCGCACTGTGTGAGGTGCTCAGATACCGGCGTGCGGAGCGACCCCTTGCTGCTGTGGAGACGGATGATCCTGCACTCCTCTCGCAGCCGTTGAGTCCGAAAGAGTCTCTCGCGTGTCTCCTCGCTTGCCGTATCCCAGAGCATCGTTGCAGATCTGCTCTCATGCGAGTCCGGCATGCGGCGAGCGGCCGAGGCGTCGCCGAGCCGATACACCGCGCCGAACAACGCGAGAGACATGGGTGCGCGGGTCGCGAGGAGCTCAGCGGTCTCCTCGTCGACGTAAAATGCTGAGGCAGGGATAACCGCCCCCGCGACTTCGGCTCGCCGCCGCTCGATGAGCTCCAGACCTCGCGAGAGCGTTGCTCGTGTGACATCGGCTTTTCGGCACGCGAGGACGCTTGAGAGCATCGACGCTGAGCCACTCCGCACGCCAATAGATGAGGATGCAGACAGCGAAGTCCACGATGCGCTCGTCGTATATGAGCGGCGGACGAGCTTCTTGGCCTTCGGCTCTTCGGCGACTGCGTCATCCTCATCGTTGTCGAGGGGTAAGAGGAACCCTCGCTCCCGCTCGAAGGCGAGCTCCTCTGGCTGCATAGATTCGATGGGCCGCATTGTCGGTCGCATTCGGTCTGAACGTGCGCACGTTGCTTGCCACCATGGCGTGGTTGCCAGAAGGCGGCACTATCGTCGCATGATTTTTTTGCCGACGCCGCAGATTCGCAACTGTGCAGTCGGACGACGAAACCAACATGCGACGAAACCCCTTCGTCGCATGCTCGCCTTATGACTGTGGTAGTTTCGCCGAGACTGCAAAGTTTTATGGAACGACGTCAATGCTATATGGTACGCGACTATATCCGACATATCCATATCGTCCCGGTAAAAAGTCATAATACCCTAGAAGTAGACCGCAAACCGAGCCACCAGTCACTTACGGATCTGAAATCGAATGGACCGTCACTCCGCGCGGACACCGCAAAAGCAGTGGTGCATCGCACCACTCTCCGAAACCAAGGAGCAAGGTCAGCACGGACCCTTGACCCTACTCGTGCAAGGAAAGAAGCACCGAGCGGCCGCACTAGAGCCCACTTGGCACGTCGTCGCATCGCGCCTCTCCACAGCTGCGCGCGAGGGCATCGAGAATGTCTCCGACGTGCAGCCGTCGCGCAAGAAGCAATTGGCGAGTGTACCAACGAGGGTGCAGACGATGCGAGCGAGCAACTCCTTTCACAGGGACTCCTTCACAGAGGCGAGCGAGCGACTCCCTGGCCCGTCTCTGTGAAAGAATCGCTGTGAAGGAGTCCCTGTGAAAGGAGGTCCCTAGTCGCCGTCTGCCGCCGCACACCAGTGCGCCGCACGCGCGCACCTCTCACTCCTTCACGAATCACATGCAAATGGTGATGACGCCACAATCACATGCAAATGGCGATGACGCCGCAGACGCCCACCCCAATCCCAAACACGAGCGTGATGGACGGGGCGACCAGTCGGCTCCGGCCCTCGCCAGCGCGCAGCCGTAGCGCAAGCGCGCTGGGCATGACGAACATAATCAAAGTGCCTGTCGTCGCGCCAATGAGGGCAAACAGAGCACCAAGGTCGTTGACGGCACTCGCGACGCCAAAGCACAGGGCCGTGAGGAGCGCCGCGCTGACCCACCGATGCATAGCCGTCTCCGGTTGTCCAGGGCACACGCGGCCATGCAAGCCGACTCGCAGGCCGAAGAGATTCACTGGGAAGACGCACACCATCACGAGCGCCATCGCGCCCTGCACCGCCGCCACGAGCGAGGGCGGCAGCAGCGTCAGCCCCCGCTGGCTTGAAAGCGACACGAGGAGGTTCTTTTGGACTTCGCTTCCAAAGGCCACGGCACTTGCGAGCGCGACGGCCGTATAGAGCCCAAAGCAAGCGCCGAGCGTCGCGCGTATCGCAACGAGCATCTTGGATGCCTTGGATGGCCACTTGCTCGGGCCAAGCGATGCATGCCGAAGCTCCCTGAACAGGAACGGCACGTTTTGGTGGAATTGGTACGCGAACGCGACGACCGGCGTGCTGCGCATCCATGCGAGAGGCTCGAGTAGGAGCCATGGCAACGGCACCGGCAGCGTCTCTGCCGGCGGGCCAGTCGCGGCAGCGGCGCTGCCAGGCAGGGGCTCCGGCGGCTGTGACAGCTCTTTGGGATCTGGTGGCATCTCGTCAGCCCACAGACTGTTGCCGGCCACGGTACCAGCGCCGAGACCGATGGCTCTGCCGGAACTCCAAGCGGCTCGCAAGCCGGCGAAGACGATGGTGGTGACGATGACGCCCTGCAGGAGCACGGAGACGATTGAGGTGAGCTTGAGCCGCTCCATCGAGGGCAGCGACGACAGCGGCACCAGCACCAGGACGCACAGCACAGCGAGGAGCGCTAGCGTAGGTGGCTCGTGCCAGCCGAGGAAGAGTAGGATGGGCGGCGTGAGCTGCTTGAGGACGACGAACGAGCCGATGAGCGCGCCAAGGCTGTACAGTGCAAGGACGAGCTCTGTCACCTGCCCAGCGGCGCTGCCGAAGGTAGAGGCCATGATCTCGTAGAGCAGCGCCACGCCTGTCGATTCAGCACTCTCAGTCATAAACGCGGCCGTGCGCTCCGCGACGGCCGGCACTATGAGGAGGAGGAGCATTCCACCCAAGATGCCGACCGAGGCAAACACGGACGGGATCGCGAGCACGCCGGTCCCAAGAGCCGTGCATAGAAGATTGAAGGTCACCACGCGCAGCTGTGCTGTTCCTTTCACCGGCAGAGGCGTTTGCTGATTGGCGGATGCTTCCTCAAAATGGGCCGACTTGTCCGGCTCGGTCGACGCGCGGAGCCGCTCGGTGACGCTGAGGAGCGCCTCTCGATTTTCTGCCAGACGCTGACGGTCCATCTGAATGCTCACCGCGGTCAAGAGCGCGCCGAGACCACTCCCGCGACGGACTCACAGCGTTTGGTCTCCCTGCGGAATCGATGCGTCGCTGTGTGAATGTGAATGTGGCAGTCGAAATGTTGAACCCTCCCGCCGGTGTCTTTCAGGGGGGTACATGAAACCGGACGCATACCAGGGCATGCCGTGGGCCGGACACATGGGCCGTGGGCGGGACTAGGCTGACATGGCCTCACATTGCAGCCTCACATGGGATGGAATGAGAAGTCACCTTGTGCGCACTGCTCGCGCACGCTCGCGCACATCAGAATATCCGCGCATCTCACGCGAATGCTCACAGGAATGTGGACAGTGCTGCTCTTGAGCGTTCGCATGGCCTTGCCGCATTACTGTCAGGGCGGTGCTGTGAATGGCCGTATTGGTGCTGTGAATGACGTGGCACTCACCTCTCCGAAGGGGATGGCGACACAGCGGCAAGCGCCGGCGAGCTACGGCACACGTGGCACCCGTGGCTGCTATCGCATAGCTATCGCACCCGTGGCTCAGCCGAAGAACCCGCCGCCCTTTTTCTTGGACTTCTTCTCATTATCTAGAAGGGTGCGCGTCGACTGCCATGAGCCGGGTTCGCTAGCCGCACGCCCGACCGTGTACGAGCCGATCAGGACACCGGGTACCTGATGAGGGACGCAATCAGACGCAATCAGAGGCGGCCAGTGACGATCAGAGAGGCAATCAGGACGGCGGGTACCTCGGACGGATCGGCGGGCCACTCGGGTGGCATTCACAGAGGCATTCACAGAGGCATTCACAGCATTCACAGCACCTCGGACGGATCGGCGGGCCACTCGGGTGGCTGCTTGTGGAAGTCCTCGTGACGTAAGCCCTGGTAGGGGGCGCGTGCGTGCGACGCAAGAGGTCGTCAGAGATGTCATCAGAGGTGTCATCGGAGGTCATCGGAGGTGTCATCAGAGGTGTCATCGGAGGTCATCGGAGGTCATCGGAGGTCATCGAGGACATTACCTGGAAGTACGCACGTGCGAGAGGGTGCTCGGGCAGGTGCTCGGCACGGCGCGCCTCGAGGATCAATGTGATTCCAACCTCGATCGACGGGAGGGAGGACCAAGCATAACTGCACAACAAAGGCCACCCGTCATCATCAGTGCTCATCAGTGCTCATCAGTGCTCATCAGTGCTCATCAGTGCTCATCAGTGCTCATCAGCACGCACCTCCCCTTGCGCTCGGCAATGCCGCGTCGGAAGCGCTGCAGCACAAACTCGGACGCCTTCTGGCCGCTGCAGAGGGCGAGGCGATGGCCGGGGCGCACGTGAGCACATCGAGGAGCTGCAATCAAGCGCAACGCAATCCAGCGCAAGGCAATCAAGTGCAATCAAGCGTAATCAAGCGCAATCCAGCGAGATCGCACCTGCCGAGGGCGAGGCGATGGCCGTGGCGCACGGGGTACGCACGAGAGGCCATACGCTCTGCGGAGAGGCGCAGCGCCGTCCCGTTCGACGAGCCGAGGTCGCGAACCATCCACTCGCCCGACACGGCGCGGCGGAGCTCGGCGTGATTGGCCGAGACGGACTGATCTCCCGCGAGCGAGATCGCGTTGCTCGCGGCGCGTCCGATGGTCACTACGGAGCCGTCGGTGGGCAGCTGCAGCACCGCGGGGGCGGTGGGCGTGCCTCGGTGCTTCGAGATGCGGATCGCCATCACGACGCGTGGCGGCTTGGGCGGGGCAAGTGCGCGCGTCGTCGCGAGCGCGGCCAGAGCGAGCCGTCGGCCCTCCGCGCGGTCCGCGGCCGCCGCGTCGAGGAGACCTTTTGGGAGTCCATCGAGCCGAATGGTGCCTACGTCATGATGGCCGCCGTGCTTGAGAGTGTACTCCACCTCGGCCACCGCGCCGCCGCCGCCGCCGCCGCCGCCGCTACCGCCGCCGCCGCCGCTACCGCCGCCGCTGCTGCTGCCGCCGCCGCCGCCGCTGCCGCCGCCGCCGCTACCGCCGCTGCCGCCTTCAGCCGCGGGCGGCGCTCTCATTGCGCCCGAGACGGCGCCGCGGAACGCCTCCGCTTGCGCCTTATCCCATGTGCCCGCGGGCGCCGTAGTGGGCACCATCGGCAGCCCCTCGACGCCGCCGCCGCCGATCGCGCCAGCGCCGTCCTGGGCAGCGGCGGCGGCGCCGTCCTGGGCAGCGGCTCCGGCGCCGTCCTGGGCAGCGTCACCAGCGCCGTCCTGGGCGCCGCCGCCTCCATCCTCATCCACGTTGAGCGCCTCGAGGACTAGGACGAAGTCTCCGATGACGAGCGTGTCGCCCGGGCGCAGCGGGTACGGCGCGGACACCTGATGAGCGAGGCAATCAGAGGTCATCAGAGGTCATCAGAGGTCATTAGAGGTCATCAGCGGTCACCTCCTTCTCGCCCGCCAGCCGCAGGAAGGTGCCGTTGAACGAACCGGGTCGGTCTGCCACCAGCAGGCAAGGCGCCCCCGCGGCGCCCGCGACGGCGCCCGCGCCCGCGACGGCGCTCGCGCCGGTGGCGATGACGTCGTCATCAGGCACGCGAGCGTTGATGACGTCGTCATCAGGCACGCCATACCAGAGCAGCGCGTGCGTACCGGAGACCTCGACGTCGTTCAAGGGCACGGTGCACGTCGGTGCACGACCGAGCCTCACCGCCCCCCCGCCCGCCGCCCCCCCCGCTCCCCCCGCCCCGCCCCCGCTGTGCTCGCGCCTCGTCACCCCTACCGCACGGCCCGCAGCCGCGCCGTTGACGCCCACGAGCCACGCGCCGTCTCGGGCGCCCGCGCTGAGCGGGCGGGTGCTCGCGAGGCGTCGCAGTGACGAAACTTGGTGTGAAGCCGCCGCGCCCGCTGTGAAGTCGTACTGGACCACGGTGAGTTCGCCTGGGGTGTTCACACTGGGGGTGGAGGCGGGCACGGCGCCGCGCCCCGAGGGCGGCGAGTCGAAGCCGCCAAACTCGCCCGCGAAGGCGCCGTCGTGGGCGGGCGCGGGGGCGCCGTCGTGGGCGGGCGCGGGGGCGCCGTCGTGGGCGTCGGTGCTCGGCGGGGCGCCATCGACAGCGCCGTGATGGGCGCCAAGGACAGCGGCCATCATGGCGGCCACCTCTGCCACCTCGGCCGCGTCCGCGTCCGCGTCCGCGTCCGCCGCGTCGGCGGTGGCGCCCATCACGGCGCTCCGGTGCGGCTTGGAGGCGTCCTTGGCGCCCATCACGGCGCTGTCCTTGGCGGCGGCCTTGGCGTGGGTGCGCCTTCGATCCGCCTCCGCCCACGCGCCCTTGGCGCTCGACACGACGCTCATCGGCGAGGGCGCGTCGGCGGAGGGCGCGGCGGCAGCGGCCACGCCGCCAAAGTGCCCCTCGATGATCGAAGGGGCGGCCGTCCAGCCGAGCGCCGTCTCGAGCGCCGTCTGGCTCGGCCGAATGGTTTTGTTGAGCGGCGCCGTGTTGAGCGGCGCCGTGTTGAGCGGCGAGGGTTGACAGCTGTGCTGCGCGCCGTGCTGGGCGCCACCGGGAGCCAGAGACGGCGCCGTGATGAGCGGCGGCGGTGGCGGCGGTGGCGGCGGCGGCGGCGGCGGCGGCGGCGGCAAGGGAGCTCGAGGCTCGAGATCGTTCACAGCTCGAGGCTCGAGGTCGTTCACAAGCAGCGACGTCGGAGGCGCGGGCGGAAGCGCCGTGATGGGCGGAAGCGCCGTGATGGGCGGAAGCGCCGTGATGGGCGGACGCGCCGTGGGAGAGGGAGCGCGCCGCGACGGCACCGAGGGCGGAGGAGGCGTGAGCGCCGTCATGGGCGGCCTCGCCTCGTTGGCGGCGGCAGAGAGCATCGAATAGGCCGCATGCTGGCGCATCTGGCGCGCCTTGTCGAGGGGCGTGTTCCCCTTGTCGTCACGCGCGAGGGGATCCGCCTTGTATCGAAGCAGCAGAGCCACCGCCGTCGGGTGGCCGTACCTGTGGGGAGAGGGGCGAGGGCGCCGTGGTGAGCACTTGCATGCAGAGCCACCGCCGTCGGGTGGCCGTACCTAGCAGCGACGTGGAGGGCCGTCGCGCCGCGAGGCCCTCGCACAGCGACCAGGGCCGACTCGAGGCTCAATATCTCCTCGAGCTTGGCCGTCTCGCCGCGGAACGCGCTCTCGAGCAGTCGCCGGCAGCGCACCGCCTCGTCACGGTCGTGCGGCGCGGGTGGCGCCGACGACGACGGCGGCGGCGCGAGCGGGGCATCGCCGCCACCGACCGCCACCGTCGAGAACAGGGACGCGAGCGCGTCGTCCCCGGGCGCAGGCACGGGCGCGCCGAGCGGCAGCGTCGCCGACGCCGGCGAAGCCCATGGCCCTGCCGTCGTCGTCGCCGCCAGCTCGGCCGCTGGCATTGTCTGCGCAAGCCGTGCGGCGATCGCGCCCCCGGTGCTGCTCGCCCGCGCCTTGTCAAAGGGCGACTTGCCGCTGTCGTCAAGGGCGGCCACGTTGGCGCCGTGCGAGAGCAGCAGATCGACCATGCTGTTCTGGCCGAAGCGCGCGGCGATGTGCAGCGGCGTCGCGCCGCGCGGCCCACGGAGGTTCACGTCCATGCCCTGTGCAAGCAGCGCGGTGACGGTCGGCGTCTCGCCCGAGCGCACGGCGTTGAAGAGCTGCCGGTAGCGCGCTGCCTCGTCCTCTGGAACGTGCGACCGTAGGTTGGCTGCCGGGCCCATCGTGGAGCTAAGATCGCCCGTCTACTGGTCGGTCAGCACAATGGCGACAGCGACGTTCATGTGAATTCACACACGTTCACCCGTCTTCCCCCCTAGCCCGACGACGAGAACCTCGCGGGCGAGCTCGGCTTGCGTGAGGAACCCAACGAAAACGGGCCGTCGCATGCATTCTCGTGAATGTTTATGTGTTTTTTTTTGGAAAGAAGCGCATATGTTGCGCGCCTCGACGGGCACATGCTCGCCGTGGCCGTGGTGCCGGCGACGCACGCAGTGGAGGGGCGGCAGCTCACGCAG
>ENA-UOXK01001107-UOXK01001107.1-mixed-culture-metagenome-genome-assembly--contig:-NODE-1107-length-19940-cov-31.796077_pt1 | contig 19940 bp, 14 predicted proteins | sample MGYA00238160_ERZ761638 | MGnify/ENA primary metagenome ERZ761638 (study PRJEB28912, sample SAMN08777098) | mixed culture metagenome | isolation source: Freshwater growth medium | place: USA...
GGGCAGTAACAGTGCCGTAGCACCGGCTGTCGCGTCTGTCGTGTTAACGTTCACAAACGGGACACACGGGACACATCCGTTACTGTTCGACTGTCTCGAGGTAATGTATTTTTGAACCGTCAGTAAGTTCAATAGGATGGAAGTTGAGAATTCGTCAACACATGAAGAGCCGCAGCCGCTCGCTCGCTCTCCCTCAAGGGACTCGGGATGTTGCGGTGGCACTTCGTGCTCGTCCTTCTGCCGACATGCAGCGCCATCGTGTTTATGCCGCCTCCGAGTTCACGGGATGCATTCGCCAAGGTGCAACGGCGGGCGCCTCGTTCCGCCCAAGTGGTTGCACTTCAGCTTTCAAGGCCGGCTGAGGCTCCCGAATCTGCCAACTACCAAGTGCCTGAAGACGACTCGACCCGCATGGCTGTGTGGAATCGGCGCTTCCCAATCCAGTGGCGAGTCCTAAGTTTGCTGGTGCTTCAGAATTCGGTCACAACCTGTCTTGTCCGGCGAACGAGGCAACCGCACGCAGACGGGTCGATCCTGTATCTTGGCGGCGCGGCCGTGCTGGTGAGCGAGGTTCTCAAGCTGCTTGTTTGCTTGGTCGCGGTGGCGAGATCAGCCGGTGGCCTCAGAGGCCTTGCTCGCGAGCTGCGCTATACATTCAGCCGTGTCGGCGACACAGCACGCATGGGCGTGACCGCGCTCTCGTACGGGCTGCAAAACCAACTCTACTACGTGGCGCTGAGCCACATGTCGGCCACCTCGTACCAGCTGTGGTCGCAGACCAAGATCCTCTTCACCGCACTTTTCTTCGTCAACCTGCTCGGGCAGCAGCTCCGGCCGCGCCAGTGGCTTGCTCTCGGGCTCCTGGCTGCGGGTGTCGGTCTGGTTCAGCTCGCAGATGCAGCCGGCGCCGCGGCGGCGGGTGGCGCGGCGACGTCCGTTGCAGCAGCGAGTGGCTTGGCGATTGGGATCGCGGCGGTGCTGACCTCGAGCATTTTGAGCGGCTTCGCCAGCGTGTACCTCGAAAAGGCGCTCAAGCAAGCTCAGTGCGAGATAGATGCAGAGGGTTGCGACGTCCAAGGGGCAAGGCGGGAGCCCATGTCGCTGTGGCTGCGCAATGTGCAACTGGGCGCCTTTGCGATCCCACAGGCGGCGCTGCTACTGCTCGCCTCGCCGTCCTCGCGAGCGGTGCTGCGCACCCACGGCGTGCTTGCCGGCTTCACTCCGGTCGTGTGGCTCGCCACAGCGCTAACCGCGATCGGAGGGCTTCTAGTGGCGACAGTCGTTAAGCATACGAACACCGTATTGAAGACGTACGCGACGGCGACGGCGATCTTGGTCACGTGCATCGCCACTGCGATCGCTACGCGCGCGCCGCCGTCGCCAGGCTTCGTACTTGGGCTCGGCACGGTGCTCTTCTCGATGGGCCTCTACAACGGCGTGAGCTGCAAGGCGGTCTTGCGGAAATGGCTCTCGCGACGGCGGAAAGATTCTGGAAGCAAAGCGACATGAGTTGTGTGCTTTGCCACAGAGTATGGATATGTTCGATTTCGCAATGAGGACTATTTTTGTATTGTCGATTGTGCGCATGCAAATATCGAACTTCGTAGCCTTCATTATTCGATTATAGCTACTCATTACATGTAGCACGATCGTGCCTCAACCGAACGGTCGGCGAGACCACTCTAGGACGGTCAGTTGTGGCCATCTCAATTGTCGCAAGGCCTTCCGCTCACAAACAGCAAGGATCTACGCTTTGCATCCAAATGCCCATCAAGATCCACGCTGCACATCCAAACGGTCAAGATGCGGTCTTCTTGTGTCGCCAGATTAGCTGTGCTAGCAACATTGTCATCTCCGCATCTTTTCTTGCTACACTCCTGCCCTTCCTTGCCTGGCTTCTTGCTTTCGCATATATCGTCCATCGAGCACAACGAACAACCACATCAGATACTACAGATACGACTGCGCCGACACCTTCGGCCGTGGACGATTCGATCGAATACGCGGATGGCGAGGGTGGCCCTGACGGGTCGTGCTCGGATCAGTCGTGGGTCGATGGGTCAGAGGCGAGTGATGCCGACGAGTTCGCACGTCCGGGTGAAACGTCGAGCAACAACAAAGCTAGCTCCAAGGAACGCAAGCGTGCTGACGTGAGGACGACACGGCGACTCAGGTCCAAGGGAATCATGAAGGTGACGGTTGTAAATGCAAAGAGTTTGATGAAGGAAAAGGTGCCTGCAATCAGCGACAGCAAGTCGGCGCGCAAATGGTTCATGGGTGTGAAGGGCACGGAGTCGGAGACAGGTGCGGAGATGAAGGACATGGCCACAGTTGCGGCCGAGCTGGAGGCCAATAAGCCATGCGAGGAGCTCGACACGGCGCTTGACGTAGTAGACGAAGCTTTGATCGACGCGGTCCTCGTCGCGAGTGGGGAGGCCGTACGGCAGAGTCTCTACCTCGCTGAACGCACCACCATCGCCCAGGATTTTCGCATCGACCCTCGTCACTCCTTCAACCAATCCGGAGGCGGAGGTGCGGCGCACCAGCATCGGATGGCCCAAATTCTGAAATCCAATCGGATGGGCGCCGCGGTGGAGCTCGATTGACGTCGTCTGCTACATGTATCACAGACGTTCTTACATGAAGAGATCAAGAGAACATGTGGTATAGTGGCCGGTCTGCGCCACGGTCGCGCCCGCTGTCGTGCCCTTGCTGTCCACGTGCGAACATCGCGTCCTGATCGCGAGACGCGTTTAATGAAGGGAATAATAAGCCGTAATCCCGTTGTATTCCCGTATCTCGAACGCCAGCGTGATTACAGCGTGAGTGATACACGCAGCGACTAAAGTACTGTAGGTCAGTACATACCAACAGTGAATTCTGGTGCCCTATTCTGAAGTCGTCTGCGGTCTGGTGTACTGTACCGTACCGGGATGGACCGGGCACCTCGTAGTTGTAACCTAAAAACCTATGTACCAGTACGCCATGATCCAAATATTGCCATGCTCATGGCCATGCTGTCGTCAAATCAGGAGAACGAACGTCACGCTCACGAGTGTAGAGAAGGTTCTTCAACCTGGTCGAAGAACTTGTCGCGGGGCCGGCGGGGCGCGCGCATCCCGTTACATCACGCATCGTTACAGAACAGGGTTTTTTACCGGTACCGGTACCGGTAAAGTCGTCTTCTTGGCTCCGCGTGGAGCGTGGACACAACATGGCGACGTGTGTGGCTGTGCGGCGGCTCGGAGTGGAGCGCCCATCAGTTCGCGGCCGCACGAGCACAAGTGGCACTCTTCATTATCGTCACGAGGTGAGCCGCGAGCGCTGCAGCCGTCCGCTGCTCGCCTGAGCCATGGCAGCCCACCCTTTGCCGTGCTGGCGCCCACTCCGGCCCTGAGCGCGAAGAACGAAAAAACATTGGTTAAGATCCGATGCAATGCGTGCGGACTTCAAAACGACATCGAATCGAGAGCGCTCTGGCCTGGCGCCTGCTGGGCGCTGCTGGTCGCCACGCTGTGACCTCTCTGCTTGCCCTGCTAAACTCGATGCGCACATGCCAAACTCCATGCGGCCGTCTTCTCATGGTCCCACCAACCTCCCTATGATGACTACCTTATTCCGAATGGTTACCATCCTGATGATAACCTTTGTAACGTGTTGTCCTATGAGGGAGTGCATTGGCCGATGTGCTTCGCGCCTTCGCCTTGTTGCGCAGCCACACAGAACGACCTCCCGCCGACCCGGGACCCGCCCCAGCCTTGGGCCACCACCCCACCCAGACTCACAGAGCTCAAGTCTGTACGTGTGCGTGTGATGTTGCGCACCGCAGGAGAGAGACCGAATGGCAGTCGTCGATCTGAGCGGGCACAGCACATACCGACAGAGACGCTTCGGGGTACAGTACCAAGGTATTCTATTCTGTAGTCCTGTAATCGGTGTCCGATATGATTGGTTTGCGGACTCTTCTGATACTTTCATCTGAGAATGAAACTCTCCCCCATCATTAACTCGACTCCACCCCAGAGCCCGGAATCGGCCGAAGCCTGAAGAAGCCTGCGCGGCAAGTGCACTATGCAAGGATACTATGCTGCACGCGGCCGGCACGCGGCAGGGACCCCCCTTCCCGGGCCTTCCGCCGGCAGCCTGGCTCCGGCCGAGCCGCTCGGACGGGGGGGTTGGCACCAGGGGGAAAACAGTGCCCGGTGTGAACATACGAGCTGGGAACCTCGGTCGGGGGCTCGGAGGGCCCGAAAGAAATGCAAATCCTGTTAGGAAACGTCGCTCGCGACTTGGCGTCCTGGCTGCCAGCGCTCCGCCTCAACGTGCCGGACCAACAGCTGAGTGCCCGCGAATCGCTGCAGAATCTCACGTGCGCGATTACTTCGGTCGGTAACTTCAGTGCAGGCACCGTGGCAGCAAACCTCAGCCTCCTCATGACTGGCTTCGGTGCATCGTGCGACGGCGAATTGGTGCGTCACGGCATCCAAGGTGACACGACACGAAACGAGTCGATTTCAATCGATGTGCCTCGCTTCGAAGCCGTAATTGCGATAGCTGATCCTGTCCGAGCGTGGCTGCCAAGCTGCTACCTCGATGGTAGTGTAGCCGTCAGCACGGTACCAGAGAGGGCATTGAGCGGCAGCGCACTCTGTGATCGCATGGAGCTGCTCGTGAATGAGACGCTCACGCCGCTGCTCGTGTCTCTAGCTGGCGCGCTCCCTTCTACACCGCCTCCGTTGCCGCCCATGCCGCCTCCGTCGCCGCCCTCGCCATTGCGCTCGCCTGAGCCGGGCGGCGGATTGATCGACTGGACGAAGAGCCACGCGTTCGCCGTGGCCGCGTCCGTGCTCGACCAATACGGCGCCCCGTTTGTCGACCGGATAGTCGACCGACTGACCAATGGCACTGGCACCCTCCACATCCTCCTCAGCCTGGAGGCCGCCTTGCTGGACCCTTCCACGCTGGTTGCCCCCTTGGTCGGCGCGTCCAATGGCACGAGCCCCTTACTCAACGTGAGCGTACAGCTCCAGGCGCTGCACCTAGCTGGACTCGACTCCATCCTCTCTCTCAGCCTCAAGGCGCCCGATACGGCGCATCCGCAGAGCCTTCACGTGGGGATCGAGGCCCAGTCGCTGCGGCTCGGGGCGACCGTCTCGATTCTCGCGGCTCCCACCGGGGCCGTCGTATCGGGCGTCGGAGGTGGCGCCACCGACGCGATGGGGCTCTACGGCCCTGCACTCGAGGAGACATTTGAGATCACACTCGAGATGGTGAACGCCTCGATGGACGTGTCCATGCTGTGGGGGCTCGATGCGGCGGGCATCGCATCCTTGCAGGCGGCGTATGCCGATGGCTCTGCGTCCTCCAGCTCGTCGGCCGCCCTCCTCGGCTGCATCCAGGCCGCGACTGTGGAGGTCAACCTGACGGCTATCCGAGCGGGCTTCGGGAGAGCGCCCGGCATAGGCATCGTGCGCGTGGCGGCGCCCGGAAGTGACGAGAAGCAGTTGGGAACGATGCTCAACCAGACGCAGCGCTGGCTCGAGGACGCCTTCGGACCGAACGTCGCTGCTGACCTCGCGATGGTCGCTCTCAACAACGCCGTCAAGCCGAGGCTCGAGCTCGCGCTGCAAGCTGCACTGCTGAACCAGAGTGCAGTGTGCGAGCTGCCGTCCCCCGCTGCGCCGCAGCCCGCCTTTAGCAAGAAGGAAGAGGTGAGTTATGCCGTCGGCGGTGCACTCTATGCACTGGTGGCGACGCTCGTTATGGCACGCTTCCTGCAGCAGCGGCGAACGAAGCAGCGCGCCGCCGCCAACCGGCTCCTCGATGCCCTACACGCCGCCGACAACCGGCTGCTCGATGCGCTTCTCGACGCCCAGAGCCCTCGACTTGAGCGCCGTGCTCAGCGAGCCGAACCGAGCCCGACGGCATATTACGAAGTCACACCTAGCGGGACCTCGTTGCCGCTGGTCGGGCATCGGTGCCAAGCCGAGGAGCCGGCCTGGGCGGCCCTCGCGGACCACTCGGACCTCGCGATTCGCCTGCTCGTTCCCTTGCTGCTTGCGATCCAGGCGGTGCTCAGCGCACAGCTCGCGCTCGGCTCGGTGTGGTCGTCGACAAAGCTCGTGCTCGGCCCCAGCCGGGAGCTGCCGCTGTACGAGTCGACGTTTTGGGACAATGTGAAGCAGTTTTGGGACAGCCAGGACGAGGCGACGGCGGTTTTGCTCGTTATGGCATCCGCGGTGCAGCCCGTCGTCAAGATCGGGATCATGAGCGCCGCGTGGTGGCTCCCTCTGCCCCCCTACCTCCGCAACCGCGCGATCACGATGCAGGAGCTCACGGCCAAGTACTCGATGGTGGCCGCCTACGTGAACGCGTACCTCCTCATCGTCTTTTCCTTGAGCCTCAGGCTGCCGCCGTCCCCGCGGCGCTCCGAGGCGGCGATCGCCTTGGAACCGAACGCTGCGGAACCTATCGCTGAGATCGTGACGGACGTTCTTCCGGGCGAGGTGCTCTTCGTGTATGCTCAAATCATCGCCCAGGCGACGATCACACTCCTGCGCGTCCTGCACGACCGTGCAGCCGCCTCCCAGCCCTCCTCAACCGCCGCCGCCGAGGCCGAGGCCGAGGCCGCCGCCAGAACGGCCAATCTCGCGGCCATCGACGTGGACTCATGGTTCCCCGCCGCCCGCACCCCGAGCACGAGCGCCGTCGTGAGCGGCAAGCCTCGCGCTCTTCGGATTCCATCATGCTCGACGGTCATCGGTGTGGCCTGCGGCGCCGTCGCGTCGGCCGCGTCGCTCTCGATGGTGGTCCACGGAGGGAAGCTGTATGGCGTCGAGCTCTCGTCGGTGAGCTTTGAGTACACCGGGCTCCTCGCGCCCTGGATCGATGCATCAGGACCCGAGTGGACGATGGGTGCCAACGGCAGCCTGACCAGCGCGTATGCGCTCGGGGAGCTCCCGAGTTTGGTGCGTGAGCGCGTCTTGAACGATGACGCCGTCCGCGACAACCTAGTCTTTTGGACCTGGGCACTGCCGATTGTGACGCCGGCGGCCACCATCGCCCTCTCCCTCATTCTCGCGCTTCTGTGGGGGCAAGCCGCCGCCGCGGGTGGGCGTCGGCGCGCACGGGCTGGCGGACGGACGCACCGACTGATCGGGCTCGTGCACCGCGCGCTGCAGCTGCTCGCCCCGTGGTCGTTCCTCGAGGTGTATGCGCTGGGGGTGCTCGTGCTCGTGCCGGATGTGCGCACCGTCGCGCACTTTGTCTTCGACGAGAATCGATGCCCTGCGGCGATCTCGACTGATCTCGGGGAGAGCTGCCTCGAGATCGATGGCCACTTCACCGATGGCACGTGGGTGCTTGTGGGTACGGCCTTCCTGATCTTTTGCACTGTGCAGCTCGCCATCTTGAGGCTGGGACCGCAGGCGCAGTGAGTGAGGCTGAGGGCATGAAGTCGGGCCGCCGCGGGTCTCGAGCACACCGTCTGACATGGCACATGGCACAGTCTGTATGCGGACATGGTCAATCACGAAAGGGGCCTCAGGGCACGTACCGTATGTTCTCTACAAACAGGAATCTTCGGTACGGTACATGTATGCGTCGGTCCCATTGTCAACTCTTTCTACTCAGCGGTGTGCTGGGGGAGCGCGTTGTCCCGAGCGTTTTTGTGACGGCGAACGCAAGGCGTCTCTCTTCACTTTGCCAAGTTGCGGCATTGGCCGAGATGCACCCGGAAGCAGCCAGCAGCAATCTAGCAGTGCAATTCCTCTCGAGCTTCATGGGCTCGGTGCCAACCCTCGCCTGGCGGCCGCCGCCGCCGCCGCCGCCGGAGAAGGTCGCGCTCGTCTTCGCGCGCGCCATTCAACGTAATTGGCCGGGCATCGTCATCCTCGGGCTTCTTTTTGGCGCCATCCTGTGGCAAATTGGCGAGCGCAAGGCGGCGAAGAAGCCGTCCAAGGGCAAGGACAGCGGCCCAGCCGTCCCCGAACCCAAGAAGGAGAAGGACTTTGTCGACCCGTCGTTACCGATCCTGCTGCACGCCTACTCGGGCTACGCCTACCTCATCATGCGTGGCTACTTCCTAGACTTCCTGCAGATCCTCGTCGGCACCCTTTTCTTCTGGCGCATGTTTGGAATGACCGGCGGCAAGCCGACGTCGCCGCCGCTCGCGGCCAAGGCGGGACCGCCCTTCAACTCAGGCTGGGTGATCTTCTACACACGTAGGCTCTACAGCCGCATCCAAGACTGCTGGAACCGGCCGATCGCCGGAGAGGCGGCGACATCGCTGGACGTGATCATCCGGCAAAAGCAGAGCAGCGGCGATGCGGCACCGCTCGTGCCCACGGGTGAGAAGCGCCGCTGCCTCAACCTGGGCTCGTACAACTACCTGGGCTTTGGCGGCCTGGACGAGACTTGCACGCCAGCCGTCATCGAGGCGCTGCGCACGTACGGCGTTTCGGCGTGCTCGTCGCGGCTCGAGGCGGGCCATGTGCCGGTGCACTCGGAGCTCGAGTCGACTGTCGCGCGCTTCCTGGGCAAGGAGAGCGCCCTGGTCATCGGGATGGGCTTCGCGACGAACTCGACGATCATCCCTGTGCTCGTCGATCCGGAGGGCAACGGCAAGGGTGTGCTGTTGCTCTCGGACACTCTCAACCACTCGTCGATCGTCGAGGGGGTGCGCGGCTCGGGCGCCAAGGTCGTGCCGTTCGCGCACAACAACATGCACCACCTCGAGGCCATTCTGCGCCGCGCGACTGACGACGGGCAGGCCTCGGGAGTCCCGTGGCGCAAGATCATCATCCTCGTCGAGGGGATCTACTCAATGGAGGGCCAGTTCTCGAGGTTGCGCGAGATTGTGGCGCTCAAGAAAAAGTACCGCGCGTACTTGTACCTCGACGAGGCGCACTCGATCGGGGCCGTTGGGCCGGGTGGACGTGGAATCACTGACCTCTTCGGCATACCGACGGCGGATGTGGACATCATGATGGGCACGTTTACCAAGTCGTTTGGCTCGATTGGCGGCTACCTCGCAGCCGACGCGCACGTGATCTCGGCGCTGCGCCGCCACTCGGCCTCGTCGCTGTACGCGGCGGCCATGTCGCCGCCCGCCGCTCAGCAGGTACTCTCCGCGCTCAAGATGATCATGGGGGAGGATCCAGCCTCGGGCGACCGAGGCACGAAACGGATGGCGCAGCTCGTGCGCAACTCGAACAAGTTCCGCGAGGGACTCATTCGGATGGGCGGGCGCGTGCTCGGCGACCGCGACTCGCCCGTGATCCCGATGATGCTCTACCATCCCGAGAAGATTTACAACTTCTCACAGGCGTGCTTGCGGCGTCACCTCGCGGTCGTCGTCGTGGGCTACCCGGCCACACCGTTGCTGCTCTCGCGTGTGCGCTTCTGCATCGCCGCATCGCACACCGAGGCGGAGCTCGATGAGGCGCTCGTCAAGATCGAGGCGGCCGCGAAGGAGGTGGGCGTGCTCTACGACAAGGGCACCGAGACGGCGCTCTCGCCGGATCCCGACGCCGTCGCCAAGGCCCATATGGCTCAGCTTAAGGCCGCGCCGCTCGACGATGGGCTGGCTACTGCGTGGACGCCCGAGCCGCTCGTGCCGCCTTCGCCCCCGGGGCGAGAGGAGCCCGAGGCGGCGTACCAGCTCGCTCTCCAGACGGCGCTCACGGTAGCCAAAGGCAAGCCGGCGCTCGAGCTGCGCACGACCGACTTTCTGCGCATGACCAGTGCGGAGGCGACACGTGCCGCGGCGGAGGCCGCGCTGCGCAAGTACGGCTGCGGCACGTGCGGCCCGCGCGGCTTTTACGGCACGCTCGACGTGCACCTTGAGCTCGAGAGCGCGCTCGCGTCCTTTCTGCAGACCGAGGCGGCGATCATATACTCGTATGGCATCGCGACGCCCTCGTCCGTCATCCCTGCTTTCGTGCGCGCGGGGGACGTACTGTTCGCTGATGAGGCGATCCATTTCACCACCGCAGTGGGTGTGAAGCTCGCGCGCGGCGCGCCGCGATACTTTGCGCACAACGACATGGTGCAGCTCGAGGCGATGCTCGCCGCGCAGGCGCAGGCGGACCGAGCGCTACCAGCCGCGAAACGTCCGCGGCGCTTCCTGCTGGCCGAGGGGCTGTACGCCAACGGCGGCGGCTTGTGTAACCTCCCCGAGCTGCTCCGGCTACGTGACGCCTTCGGCTGCTACCTGATCGTCGACGAGACTCTCTCGATCGGCGCCCTGGGCCCCACGGGCCGCGGCGTGGCGGAACATTTTGGGCGCGCCCCATGCGAGATCGACATCATCGTCGGGTCGATGGAGCACGCAATTGGCTCTGTCGGGGGCTTCTGCGCGGGCTCGACGATGATCGTCTCGCACCAGCGCCTCTCGGGCACGGGCTACTGCTTCTCGGCGTCGCTGCCCGCCTTCGCCACGTGCGCCGCGCTTGCGGCCCTAAAGCTGATAGACGACGAGCCGCAGCGCTTGGCCCAGCTGCGCGAGGCGACTGCAGTCCTCGGGAGCACGCTCACGACCCATCTAGGAGGGCTCAAGCACGTCACCATCGATGCGCATGAGGCGTCGCCGCTCGCGCACGTGGGCCTCTCGGCGGGCGCTCGCCAGGTGCTCTCCGTCCGACAGCAAGAGCAGCTGCTGCGCGCGGCGGCGCTCGCGACGGCGCGCGCCCGCGACGGCGCGGCGGTGCAGCTGATGGTGCACTCGGGCCTCGCCCACATCCAGACGCCGCGCCCGCCGACCATTCGGCTGGCCGTGCACTCGGGCGTCGTGCCGAGCGCGATGGACGCGGCGCTCAAGGCGCTCGCGACGGCGCTGGGCGAGGAGCTCAAGAAGCATGAGCGTACACTCGCGCTCGCGACGACGCCCTCCAACAGCGACAGCCGAGTGCACGACGACCACGACGACCACGACGCCGCGCGCACCAAAGCTGCCAACAAGAAGCAGGCGGTTGGCTCGTCGTCGTTGGACGGCGGCGCGGGCGTCGAGCCGAACGCGATGGCGGGCGCTGGCGTCGCCTCGTCGTCGTCGCCCGCACTGCCCGCCGAGGCAGCGCCGCCCGTCACCATCCCCGTGCTGTATACCATCGAGTTCATACGGCAGGTCGCGCGCCGTTACGTGCTTCGTCAGATGGAGTGGCATGCCTTCTGGCTCGGGCCGCAGCTCGCGCGCCTGCGTGCCGCGCGCAACCCGACGCTGCACGCGATCTTCACCGTCGGCCACTTTTGCGGATCGGAGGCTTTCTATCTGCTCGCGATTCCAGTCCTCTGCTGGTCGCTCGGCCAACGAGCGCACATGAACATGTTCGTCGCCTACTTTGCCCTCAACATGTACGCGGGCAACTGGCTCAAGAACTTTTTCGCTCTCGGCCGCCCCGAAGGAGCAGAGGGTTCCCCACAGCGTGCCATGTCTCTGCTGGCCATGTCGGACTACGGCTGGCCGTCCATGTACGCCGTGAACGCGGTCGGGCTGCCCTTTTTCGCGCTGCGCTACTGGTTCGGCGGCTTCGGTCAGGGGACGCTGTACTCGGCTGAGAATGAGTTCACCACCGCCGCGAGCTACACGATGGGGATCATTTGGGTGCTCACGGTGTGCGGCGCGCGACTGTACAGCGGAGCCTCTTCGCCCGCGGACGTTCAGGGCGGCATGCTCGTGGGTGGCGTGCTCGTGCGTGTCTGGCTACCCGTATGCGAAGACGTCGACCGTCTCCTCTCATCGTCTGCAACCATCTTCGGCCTGCCACAGCCAACCTTTCTGCTGCTGCTCGCTGTGCTGCTGCTGCTCGTACATCCCTTCACGCCAAACGACCCTCGCGCCTGGGCCGCCCTCGAGACTTCCACAAAGGCGGTCGCCTTCACCACCTGGTACATCATCGGCGCCAATTACTGCTCGACGCAGCCCGCGTGCGCCGCCTTCGAGCCGCCGCCCGTGGCGACGCTTGGCCTCGCGCCCGCGGCGCTCCAGATGGTGGTGCGATCCGTGCTCGGGTTTGCTCTCCTGCTCGGCGCGAGCTACGGTGCCCAAGCGCTCACCGGCCTGGCCGACCCTTGGCTGCGCTTTGCGCTGCCGAACAAGCCGTGCTTACCGCGCCTGGCGCGCAGCGGCGCCGTCTTCACGGCGAGTGGGCTGATGGTCTCGTTGGTCGTGCCCACCGCCCTCGCGGCCAGCGGCTTGTAACCGTCTTCACACCGCGCCATCTGCAGCGAGTGCTCGCTTCACAGCGAGTTCTCTCTTCACAGCGAGTGCTCTCAGGCGATGCTAGCTTCACAGCGAGTACTCTCTTCAGATCGGTGGCCCTTGGCCCCCGGCCCTCGCGGCCAACGGCTTGTACACGAGAAGAAGACGAGAAGAAGACGAGGGGGCGCTGTTGCTGCAACCGCTGCGGGTGTGGGAAGAGGCGTGTGGGAAGGGGGGCACTGGTCGTCAGATGAGCACAAGTCTATCTGTGGGGGGGCGTCGACTCCGGGTGGAGACACGATGAGGGGCGTGGCTAGTGCGATTCAGGGTGCCGCGCTGCAGGGCGCATCGGTGGAGTGTGTTGCGAGTCAAGTCTTGACTTGACTTGACTTGACTTGTTGCGAGAGCCCCGATCTCGTCGCGCTTTGCTGCAGAAGATTACGAAAGGTTGCGCGCATGGCGCTTCGTGACGTCCAGTACTTGTCGACGCTGGTGTGCTCAGCTGCTCGCTGGCGCCGGCAGGCCCGCGAGCGCTATCCGCTTAGTGTCAAAGTGGCACGCCGTACCACAGTTGACGAATCTTTCTCAAAACTTCTCTCTTCGCCCATCCGTCGAACGAGACCTGGCAAGAACGAGCGAAGATGCGCGCCTCACTGACCGTGACAACGCTGCTGGCTGCGACGAGTTCCTTTTACTGCTACGCGCCTTCGTCTGTTTTGCGATTGGCAGCCCCGGTCATGCAATCGCGAGACCAATCACCAGCTCGAAGAACGACCCTTCGGCAAAAGGTCGAAGCGATCTGCAATGGGCTCAACCTTGCCAAAGGCGAGACCCTCGCCGATACGATTGAAACCGCAGCTCGCGAGCTTGGATTGAAGAAGGACGAGAAAGAGGAGCTCTCTCTAGCGCAGAAGGTCGAGGCGTGCCTACAATGTATGGGCATGACGGGCATGAAGGTCCCCGATGATCCTGCTGAGCTCCGCGCGCAGCTGATCCAGATGCGTGTGGACAATGCCTTGCTCCGGCAGCGCATCGAAGATCAGGATGAGTTTATCACCGAGGCGCTGGCTCGACTTGCCTCGCCTTCGGCAGGGCCGTTGCCGTTGCCACTTCCAGATGCGAAGCCTACGTCGGCTGCGGCTGGTGCTGCGGTGCAGTTTATGATCACGCAGCGCATGCGTATGCGGCTCGTCGCACTTGGCTACTCGGACGCCGAGATCGACCGCCTTGAGCCGAGTCGCGCAGCGGAGCTCATCCAATCTGGAGAATCTCCCGGACCTCCAGGGGACGTCATTCGACGCACCCGTTCGGGTGCCGGAGGCGGCAGCAGCTCGGCTGGCTCCGCGTTCGGCGCCGGTGGTAGCAGCGGCGGCGTCGAACTCGGCGGCAACTGGGGCAGCGGCTGGGGCGGCGGCGGCGGGAGCGGCTACGGCGGCGGCTACGGCGCTGGTGTCGGTGGCGGCGGCGCTGGAGCGGGCGGCTACGGCGGCCTCAGAGGCCTCGGCGGCAGCATAGGCGAGGGCGTCTCCGATGGCTTTGGCTACGGTGGCGGCGCCGAGTACGGTGGTGGGGCCGAGTACGGTGGCTCCGACGGCTCCGACAGCTACAGCGACTCGGGCAGCTATGGTAGCTCGAGCTCCGGCACTTACAGCGACTCGGGCAGCTATGGTAGCTCGAGCTCCGATGGCTTCGGCATTGACGAAGAGCGTCGCCGTCGCTCCCCGGGGCTCGCGCGCAACTTCTTTGACAGGCCGACGGCCGATTTCAAACGGCCGTACACTGGCGGCGGCGGTGGTGGCAGCAGCAGCTTTGGCAGGGGTGGTGGCGGCGTTTCCTTTGGTGGTGCCAGCTCTGGAGGCAGCTCTGGAGGCGGCAGTTTCGGTGGAGGCGGCAGCTTTGGTGTCGGCGGGGGTGGCTTTGGTAATGGCGGGGGTGGCTTTGGTGGCGTGCGCGGCCTCGGTGGCACTAGTGGCGAGGCCACGCGGCCCACGGGCCCCCCTCGCGGCGCCGAAGCTCGGGCTGCGGCACGCCGGGCGCAGGCGGCGGCGCGCGAACATCAAGCGGCGCAAGAGTCTCAGGTTCGTGAACAGGGCCAGACGAGCAAGCTGGACGACTTTTGAGGGTGGGTAGCAGGCTAGCAGGGCGCTGTCTGACGTGTCTAGCGTATCAATTCCAGAGCCCTTGAAACAACTGAAACTCTCGACGAACTAGCATCTACCCCAATCCGGAATCGCCCACGATGCCACAAATAGCCCATCACCCCGCGGACTGCGGTCCAGGCACGTTGCGTCGACCGCTGCCCTCAACTCCACCACCCGTGCGGCCGTGGCCGCTGTCCGGTGATGGCTCTGTAAAAAGTGTCTGTCTGTGCTCGTGAGACACCCCCCCGTTTCAAAGTTTGGAAGCCCTCCTCGGCGGAACTGCCCATGCCCGGTGGGAGCCTTGTCAATCGCTAGCGGCAGAGGAGAGGCGGGCGAGGCCCGATGCCACTTTTTGGCTCGAGCAAGAAGGCGACTAAAAAGCTTGCCAGCTCGTCTCCCGGCCCGGACGTGGCTCAGTCGCCAAGAGGCACGGTGACAGCAGACGTGCCAGCTACGCCAACCGTAAATCTTGCGGCGGATGCCGTCACAACCCCATCCTTACCAGCTAAGGGTGGCTCGACAACTTACGAGTTCGAGTCTGGGAAGCCCATCGGCCTTCAGCTGGCGGATCACAGCAGCGGCGCTGTTGTGGTGGTTGACGTGGTGGACGGCACGTTAGCACAGCAGAAGGGCATCATGACCGGGATGACGTTGCTTGCAGTCAATGGCCAGAGCGTGGCGGCCATGAAAAAGGACGACGCGCTCAATCTTGTCAGGAGTACCCCCGCCGGGGCCGCGCGGGTGCTCGCCTTCTCGAACGAGCGGCTCCCAGAGGCCGGAGCCGCTGGCGCGGCACCAGCTTCCTTGGCCACGTCATCCGATGAGAACAAGGCCGAGTCTGTGCCATCCGCCGTAGCTGCGTCGTCCAGTGCTCTGTCCGAGGCCATCAGCCATCCCGGCGGCGCGACTACGTACGACTTCGAGCCTGGAAAGCCTATTGGTCTCGCGCTATCAGACAAGGTGCTCAACGGTGCCATCGTGGTAACTGACGTTGTGGCCGGCTCACTGGCGCAGCAGAGGGGCCTCATCATTGGCGTGGCTCTGCTAGCTGTCAATGGCGAAAAAGTTGCAGGCATCTCCAAGGACGACGCGCTCAACCTCATCAAGCAGATCCCGGCAGGGGCGGTGCGGCGCCTCACGTTTACGGCTGAGCGGCTCGCACCTCCATCGGCCAGTGTGCTTGCAACCACGTACGACTTCGACGCTGGTAAGCCCGTCGGCCTCGGGCTAGGCGATCACGCAAGCGGCGCCATTGTGGTGACCGAGGTGGTGGATGGCACACAGGCACAGCAGAAGGGCATCATGACCGGGATGACGTTGCTTGCAGTCAATGGACAGAGTGTGGTGGGCATGAAAAAGGACGGCGCGCTCAATCTCGTCAGGATTACCCCTTCCGGGGCCGCGCGCCGCCTCACCTTCTCGAACGAGCGGCTCACAGAGGGCGCTGCTGCCGATCCTGTAGTGGTCACCACGCCTGCCGCCGCCTCGCCGCCTGCCGCCTCGCCGCCTGTTGCCGCGGCGCCACCCGCCTCGACCTCTATCACGTTGCCTGCTGGCTCCCAACCTCCAGCATCACCACCTCCAGCATCGCCTTTCTCAATCAAGCGACCTGCTGATTCTCCTCCTCCTCTCGCTTCCCCGCCTCCTGCCACAGCTCCCGCCGCCGCCATGCCCCCCGCCGCCGCCGAGCCCATCGCCTCACCTCCTCCCACCGTGAAGCCGCCGCTGGACTCGTCTAGCACGCTGGGCATCGCTCCATCTTCGAAACGCTCCATTCGGCGCGCATTCAGCTTTGGGAGCCGGTCGACGCGCGCACCCAAAACCGGACTTTCGCTCTTTGGACGGCATCCTCGCACGGAAGCCCCCGCTGCAGCGCCCGCCGCTGCAGCGCCCGCCGTGGCATCGCCCGCCGTTGCAGCCGCCAGCTCGACGCACTCGAAACCCGTGCGACGAGCTTTCTCCTTTGGCAGTCGCGGACGAGCATCTGGTGCCCAGCCCGCTGCGAAGCTGGATAGATCACCACTTCCACGCCCAAAGCCATCATCGATCCAATCTCCGACACAATCTCCGACACCCGCTGCCCCAGCAATCGACGCACCGACGGCGGCGGTGGCCGACCCCGCGTCACTGGTGAGCGTGGTCAAGTTCACCCTCAAGCTTGCCGGTGACGTCTCCTCGTTCACCCCGAGCGTGCAAGCCGAGATCACTTATGCGATCGCCGCCGAAGCGGGCGTCCAGCCGTCGGCGGTGGAGATTGCTGTGACTTCGGGCAGCGTCATCGTCGACGTGAGCATCAAGACGGCGACGGCGACGGCGACCTCAGTGCTGTCGAAGATGGCCAGCGCGACGAGCAGTCCGAGCAGCGCGACCGCCATGCTCGCGAGCGTCACCGGCGTCTCATGCGCCGTGATCGACGTTACGAAGCCAGCCACCATCACAGCCGATCAGGCCGAGGAAGCGGAGGAAAAGCAGACCAAGCTGGCGGAGCTCAACTCGCGTATCGACGCCATCGCCGCCGAGGACGGACAGATCAAAAAGGCGATCGCCGAGACCGCGGCGGCCGAAAAGGCGGCTGCTGAGACAGCGGCGACCGAAAAGGCGGCGGTTGACAAGGCGGCGGCCGACAAGACGGCGGCCGAGAAGGCGGCGGCCGACAAGGCGGCGGCCGACAAGGCGGCGGCTGACAAGGCGGCGGCTGACAAGGCGGCGGCCGACAACGCGGCGGCCGACAAGGCGGCGGCCGACAAGGCGGCGGCTGAGAAGGCGGCGGCCGAGAAGGCGGCGGCCGAGAAGGCAGCGGCTGAGAAGGCGGCGGCCGACAAGGCGGCGGCCGACAAGGCGGCGGCCGACAAGGCGGCGGCTGAGAAGGCGGCAGCTGAGAAGGCGGCGGCTGAGAAGGCAGCGGCAGAGACCCCAAAGCGGGTCGGCTTGAGCTTGCGCGAGCTCGCCGAACGCAGCACCTCGAAAGCTGAGTCGGGCTCTGAGACGCTAAGCGGGCCTCCTGATTCGCCCGCATTGGCTTTTGGTGTGGCGCTACGGAAGGCCTCGCCGACGGCAAAGCCGGCCTCTTTGCTGCCGCCTCCCACACCGAGCTTTGCCGACCAGATTGCAGCCGCGAAGCTCAAACCAACGGCCAAGACCACGCCCGCCACGACGCTCGACCCAGCTGTGCCATCGGCAGTGACAACTCCTAAGGCTGCACCCGCGAAGTGGAAGCGTCCAGCAGCACCAGCGCCGGCTACATCTCCTGCAGCGCCGGCAACACCTCGTGCAGCGCCGGCTGCAGCGCCATCAGCAGCACCGGCGGCAGCGCCACCCACCTCATCATCACCTCCAGCAGAAGCACTTAGAAAGTCGATGGTCGCATCTGGCAGGGCGGCGCCTTCCCCGCCAACTATTCCGCGCGTCACGTTGCCGTTGCCTCGGCAGTCGAGAGCGGCGCCGCCGTACAGTGCGGTTGCGGGCACGAGCGGCGCAGACGGCGGCGAGAAGGCACCATTGCTCGGGGAGACAACTCCTCGAGAGAGCGACTCTGACCTGCGCGACGTCGATGGGCCTAGCACTCACAGCAGCCCGCGCACTGCAGATGAGCCGCCAAGCACTCACACCAGTCCTGCAAAGAAAGCGGGGGGAGGCGCCTCTGGATTGGCATCAAAAGATCCCGCCGATAGCCCCACCAACAGTGATCCCGCCGACGACGTCGATGGGCCTAGCACTCACAGCAGCCCGCGCACAGCAGATGAGCCGCCAAGCACTCACACCAGCCCTGCAAAGAAAGCGGGGGGAGGCGCCTCTGGATTGGCGTCAAGAGATCCCGCCGATAGCCCCACCAACAGTGATCCCGCCGACGACGACGCTCCAGACGAAGCCAAAAGCTTGCTTGGGGGCAATATCCGCTCGGACGGCGCCGAGGGCGAAGTGGAAGAGGTTCAACCTTTGCTCGCAGAGGCGAGCGCTGTGGACGGCGCGGGCAGCGGCAAGGCAGCCCCTACTACCTCCCAGCCCCTTGCACTGACAATGGGCAGGATGCGCGCGGGTGCGCAAGAACGCTCGGCACGCTCGGCACGGCTCCAGATCGGCTCGGGTGGAGGTGGCAGCTCGGGTGGAGGTGGCAGCTCGGGTGGAGGTGGCAGCTCGGGTGGAGGTTCGGGCCGTTGGAAGTGGACTGCAGCTTGTGCTCTGCTAACTGCGACCGCTCTGATTTTCGGATGGACGGTTGTAGCACAACCTCATCCACCGTCGCCGCCGCTCGCACCGCCGCCGTCGCCGGCGCCACCGCCGCCGCCGGTCGCGCCTCCTCCAAGCCCTCTGCCTTCGGAACCACCGCCCTCGCCGACTCCCGCGCCTCCCCCAAGCCCTCTGCCTTCGGAGCCACCGCCCTCGTCACCGCAGCCGTCACCTCCGCCTTCACCGACGCCACTATCGCCGCAGCCTTCGCCGCCACCACCTGCACTACCGCCGCCGCCGCCATCGCCCTCGCCGCCGCCACCACACCCTCCGGCAACTCCACCACCACCCTCGCTGCCACCACCCAGCCCACTACCTCAGCCCCCGCCAGCTCCACCGCCTCCATCACCGCCCCCGCCTTCTCCACCGCCTGCTCCGCCTGGCGCGGAGTACTCATCCGTCGTGACGGCCACTTTCGTCATCGAGGGCGATCCGTCCGACATCTCCGGTGACCTCGAGCAGCAACTCCGCGCCAACCTGGCCAGCAGGCTGGGGGTCGACCCCACCGATGTCATCCTTCGCATCACCGCGGGAAGTACCATCGTCGAGGCCACCATCGCCGTTCCGTCACATGCCTCTTCTCGGACTACGGCACTGGCGGTGCTCGAAGACATTGTGCTCGAGGATCTCTCTACCGACCTCGGCGTGACCATCACCTCGATCAGCGGAGTGGCCGCCACCTCGCACGTGTTCTTGGCACCCTCTCCTCCACCGCCCTCGCCTCCGCCACCCTCGCCACCGCCCTTGCCGCCACCGCCCTCCCCTCCACCATCATCTCCGAAACCCTCCCCCCCACCATCGCCTCCGCCTCCGTGGCCAGACTCGCCTGAGCCATCGCCACCGCCGCCTCCTCAGCCGTTGGCTCCGCCGCCCCCCCTGCCGCCGCCGCTCGCGCCGCCGCCGTCGCCGCCGCCACCGCCACCGCCGAGCGCGCCGAGGCCATCGCCGCCGCCACCACCCTCCCCACCGCCTCCGAGCTCACCGCCACCGTCGCCACCGCCACCGTCGCCACCGCCATATCCGCCGCCGTCGCCGGAACCGCCACCCTTGCCATCTTCCCCGCCCATGTGCGGACTATTGTTCAATCAAAAAGAGTGCATGCCTCCGCCGCCGTCACCGCCGCCGCCGCCGCCATCGCCGTCGCCACCACCTCCTATGCCGCCACCACCTTCACCGCCCCCCCCTCCACCACCTTGGCCGCCACCGCCCACGCCGCCGCCGCCGCCAACACCGCCCCCGCCCTGTCCCCCACCTCCACCCTCGCCACCACCGCCAAAGCCTCCACTCCCTTCGCCGCCGCCGCCAACACCACCCCCCCCCCTGCCTCCCCCCCCCCCCCCCCCCCCCCCCCCCCCCCCCCCCCCCCCCCCCCCCCC
>ENA-UOXK01001111-UOXK01001111.1-mixed-culture-metagenome-genome-assembly--contig:-NODE-1111-length-19880-cov-43.465120_pt1 | contig 19880 bp, 9 predicted proteins | sample MGYA00238160_ERZ761638 | MGnify/ENA primary metagenome ERZ761638 (study PRJEB28912, sample SAMN08777098) | mixed culture metagenome | isolation source: Freshwater growth medium | place: USA...
CAGCACGGGGTCCAACCTGATTGCATGCTGATGGCATGCAGCACGGGGTCCAACCTGATTGCATGCTGATTGCATGCAGCACGGGGTCCAACCTGATTGCATGCTGATGGCATGCAGCACGGGGTCCAACCCGATTGCATGCTGATTGCATGCCGAGTGCGTGCTGATGGCGTGCCGATGGCATGCTGATGGCCTCCCTCATCAGGCGTGCAGGCGGTCGGCGGAGCCGTAGGCCAAGGTTTCGTCAACGTAGGCCAAGGCTTCGTCAACGTAGGCCAAGGTTTCGGCGCCGTCGGGCAGGGCTTGCAGGCGGTCGGCGGCGCGGTCGGCCAGGGCTTCGTCAGCGGTTCGTCAACGGTGCTGGCGGTTGGCCAGGGCTTCGGAGCTTTCTTTGGCGGAGGCGGAGGCGGAGGCGGAGGAGGAGACTATCGAGGGTCGATGGGGATGGGCGATCGTACCGCCTCGTCGTCTTCGCTCTCGGTCGAAGCGCCGATGAGCACTCCTAATTTGGGAGGAGGCACTCCTAATTTGGGAGAAGGCACCCCCCTCCCACCGCCTCGTCGAGGGATGGGCGAGCGCGCCCCGTCGCTGTCCTCGATGCCCGAGTTGTCCGTCATGTCGATCTCGATGCCCGAGATGTACATCTCGATGCCGGAGGCGGATCGAGCCGCCTCGCCGACGACCCCATCGCCGATCGAACGTGCCCAGGACGGCGCGCTGAGCCGCCAGTCGTCCGGCGCCCAGGACGGCGCTCTTAGCCGCCAGTCGTCCGATGGCACTCTCACGTCGGCCATCCATTTATGGTAGCCTCGATGCTCTCACACTGTGTCGACCTCTCGCCGAGGGGGCATGTGTGCGAAGGGAGCTGTGACCCATGGATACGAGTTACTACGGTACAGTACTGTAAGCATGGCTGTACGAGCAGAGGCGCCCGGACCGGCGCGTCGGGGCGCAAACTACGGCATGAATGTCGGGTTACGCATGGATGTATGATGTCTCTATGATGACCTCGTTTCTATGAGTGCACTCGTTTCTATGACGATTGATATCATCGTCTCAAGCGAGCGACTGATCTCCTTAGGTGTGTGAATACACACCGAAAAGGTCGCGCTGCGTCTTGGCCTTCACCGCGATGCTGCGCGCCACTACGCTGCTCTCGCTCGTGCGCATGGCGCCGGCGCTGCAGCACGGTCACATCGCATCTTTTCGCCATGTACTAGGCGGTGCCCACCCAACCGTGCTGGCGCGCCATGTCTTGCTGGCTCGCATGATGGCCACCGAGCCGACGCCCGGCGAGACCGTCTCTCTTCCAGGCTACAAGACAACGTACACCATCCTCAAGGCCGGAAACCCCGCAGGGCCGACGGTGACCAAGGGTTCGGCGGTGACTGTGCATGCGACGGGCGTCGTGGTCGAGACGGGCAAGACGTTTTGGAGCACCAAAGACCCTGGGCAGCAGCCCTTTTCATACACCGCGGGCGTCGGCATGGTCATCACCGGATGGGATCAGGGATTGCTTGGCATGGCCGTGGGCGAGGAGCGCATGGTCACCATCCCGGCCGCCGAGGGCTACGGCGCGGGAGGCTTCCCACAGTGGGGCATTCCCGCCGGTGGCACCCTCAAGTTCACCCTCGAGGTGCTCTCAATCAAGTCGAAGTGAATGCGAAGTCTCTGTGAATGATGTACGTAGTAATAAGTACTCTCAGGCTACCTTTTCATGCCTATTTAGTAGTATTGTTCTGGTCGCAGCGTGGCCGTCGCACGCGCGGAGATTCAGTAGGCGCGCATGAGCGAGCGCTACGCAAACGAACAAACGCCACGCCAAGAGGACGGACCGCACGGGGTCTTCTTCCGACTCGGTCTCACCTCTTCCCATTTTTGGGCACGTTCACATGGCCGTATGGGCAGTGCCTACAACCGTGGCCGCAGCACGGGCGAGTCTTGAGCTGGAGCGCTGTGAAGACCGAGTACCCCGTCGCCGGGTCCACGTACTGCTCGTACCCACGCTCACAGGCTACACGGTGGAGCAGCGACACAGTCGCCTTCTCTTGCCCATCCACGAGGTCTTCAATGTCCTCAAAGTCCTCCGCCAGAGCGCTGTCTCGGCGGATCTGCTGAAGCCTCAGTGGCCCGGCTTTCCGCAGAAGTGGCCTTGCAGGCAGCGCCTCGGACTGCGACGCGACCGCTGCGGTCGCCAAGGCTGAGGATGCCGTGCCGACCGATGGCATGTCTGGCGTGTCCGTGGTTCTCTGGAGATTCGCTGGCTGCACGGCGAGCGTTTCGCCGCGGCCGTCGATTTGCACAGCGCAGTACCCGGAGGGATCCCCGGAGGCCTCGTCCCAAGACACCACACGGCCATTGAGCCCGTTGAGCTCAAAGCTCGAACCGCTGAATCCGTACAGCGTCACCAGCTTACCAACGTACGAGATTGACTCTGACTGTGGCGCTGTTGTAGGTGGCGGCGCTGCTGGGAGCATGAGCGAAGGACGTTTGCGCCGGACGCGGAGACGACGTCGAAGGCGCAGGCGTCGTCGTTGTACATTGGCGATCCAAAACAAGACAAGTCAAGTCAAGTCAATCGTTCCTTCAGAACCTGTACCGGTAAAAAGACACCGGGGGGAGCCGGGACTCACACGGACACGCGGACGCACAAAGGCACACGGACCGCACAGACGAACCTCACAACCATCCAAACCCACCAACAACACACACCCCGCACGTCAGCGCGACGACCGAAGCCGCGGCCGACTCAAGAGCCGCAGGCCCGGAGTCGACCGCCCCCCGCGGCCGACTCAGAAGAGGCCACCCCCAGCGAACCCGACCCTGCCTCCACCCGCTCCCAGAGCGCCTCCCCGCGCCTGTACCGGTACTGTACTCACTCTTCTCAGCCACTCCATTCACATTCTCATTGTGAATGGGGGCTCCCGAAACCTTGAGGGGAAAACGATGCGGAGCGTTCACACCAATCCAAAACCCCCGCGGCCGTCACGAGCGCGTCACTTCGGTCACTTTGGCATGGAAGCACTGCTTGTAGCGCCGCTCAACCCGGACGAAGGCCAGGCCAATCCGAACTCGAGCCTCGTCGATTCTGCACGCGCCCTCTGGTTCGGACCCAAGCCCTCGGCCTCCTCAACTCAGATGCGGATGACGTCTGCCAGCGACATCTTCAGGGACGCCACGCTCATCGATGACCCGCGATGGGATGAGAAGGGATTCAATGAATTCAGCGGAATGCATGCGCGATTCGTGAGCCTCGCGTACGTGAAGGGCATCAAGGACGGGAGATTCACGCCGAGCAGGGGTCGGGCTGATGTGGACGGCGCCCAGTTTCATGATCTGCGCGACGATAAACTGCGTCACGCTGGCAAGACGCGAGACAAGGTCGGGCTCTTCGCTGTGCTCTCAGCTACGAGCTTCGACTACACAGGCGAGCTTGGCAACGTAGGCAAGGCGATCCGGCAGGCGGAGGCAGCGGAAATCGTCGAAATCGTCGAAAGCAGAGGCGGCAAAGACCACGACCTCATCATGTGGGACTTTTTGTGCGTCGACAAGGCCGACGACGGCGCCAAGCTCGGCATGTATCGCATGTTCACCCACTACCGCGTGCAGACGGTCATCCTCACGAAGCCGCCCGGAGTGCGCCGCTCGGTCTTCGAGCGGCTCGAGACGATGGCGATGCTCGCGCTCGTCGCCTTTTGCCAGCGCATCGTCAACCACGAGGACGTCAAGGAAGGTCTCGAGCTGGACAAATTGATGGATCTTCCCAATTTGCTCGCGCCGCTCCAGTCCGACCACAAGACATTTCTCCGGGTCGCCTCTACGCTCGAGGCCGTCATCAAGCATCTCAAGCCAGCCGCCGAGGATGAGAAGGGCTTCAAAGTCCTTTGCTCCGAGGGCAACATCGCGTGGGTCAAAGCGACGTACCTCAAGGAGCTCCAGTGTGCCATGCCGACCGACGGTGGACGCCCATTCCCGAGGCGGCAGGACCTCGATCAGAGCAAGCTGATCCCGGGCGAGCCACCAAAGCGCAAGGCGATCGCTGTCTCGCACGGCTGGGACACGGCGTTCCACATCAGCCCCTCCGGTGAAAAGCTCGATCTCCTCGTCGATGCGCTCGAGCGAGTCGATGCCATGACGGACGACGATGGCGTCTTCATAGACTTTTGCTCGCTACCTCAGGCGGCGCACGCCTCGATGCCCAGCATCTACTTTCAGCACAATGGCATCAAGACGTATGCTGACAAGAGCGCGCTCGAGAAGAAGCAGTTTAACTTCGCGATGTGGGACATGTCGCGCATGTACGCCTACTCGTATGTGATCGTGCTTCCCAAACCGACCGATATCACCAAGTTCCCGGGTGACACGAGCGCGCCGCTGCTGGCCAAGGATATGAAGCTGGTACTGGACGGCGAGGACGTCCTCGTAGAGGGCACTGACCCTCGGATTGTCATTCAATATTGTGTCAAGAATGGGAAGGCGAAGACCGACGGCTCGCAGTCCTTTATCCTCGATCGTGACCTGGCCTTTGCCGACAACGTCGAGTTCCCCGTGGGCAGCTTGAAGGTTGTACTCTCCAACGTGTGCGGATGGGGGCGCGTCAGCCCCCTGCCGTATCAGAATCGTGGCTGGTGCTGCTCGGAGTTTACGATGGCCCTGTACAATCGGCGCATCCTCAACACGAAGGACGTCGCCCAATTGACCTACATGGACAGCGGCCGCCCGTGGCCCAAGACCGTCGCGGAGTACGATCAGATGATGCGATCCGGCGTGGAGTTCACCAAACGCGGTGACGCGGACCTCGTCAAGTTCCTCTTCTTCCGCATGTGCTTTGGGCTGCGTCACTCCTTTTTCCCGTTCGAGGTGCAGGACACGACGGGCTACGGGCTGCCGAGCGAGGCGGATCTCATGGCTGCGTCACGCGAGGGGCAAGTCGGCACCGGTGTCAATGACCAGTCCAAGTACTACCTCTACCTGGCCTTACAGCCGCCCGCTGTCCAGCTGGACGGGCGGATCTGGAAGCGGAGCCTCGCACAGAAGCTCCATCGCATGCAGCTGCTCATGATTGCAAAGGCGCAGCACTGGACGGGGCACGGGCACCACCCCGTAGCCTTCGGGATTGGCGATCGCGAGATGACCGAGAGCGATCTGCGCCGTGGTGGCATCCACTGCCTGGTGTGGTGCTCGACCGGGTGCGGATGGGAGACGCCAAAGCCTTCCAGCGATCACAAGTCCCTGAGCATCCCTGGGCTCTGTGAAGTGCTCACGAGCTTGGAGCTGACAAAGCGGCCCGCCGTCATCTTTGTTGTGATGCCGTACGGTGCGAGACGTGCTGCAGACCAGCTAGCTTACGCCCTTGCAGGCGGCAGCACGCTGGTCGTGTGGATCGCGGAGAACATGCTCGACGAGCAGCGGGCCAATGGCGTCCTCTTTGGCGTGCTCGCTCCGGCTTTGCAGTCGCTTCATGAGCCTTGGATCAACGGTCTCTCCCGCAGCGAGTTCACATCCGAGGTGCTGCACAAATCGGGGCAGATGGTCTTTGGCTCGCAGTGGGATGCGGCCGACTGCCTTGACGTGTCGACGACAGTTCCGCAGCTGCGCTGGGCGCCGTCGAGCCTGCCGCAGGACCGCCCGTGGGTGCATAATCTCACCTCGTCGTTTGAAGGAATGGCACTGCCGAGGGACGGTGCGGTGCAAACTAGGCGGATGATGGGCACAGACGACGACAAGGGCGAGCAGCGTTACCTCGAGGTGCAACTCATAGTGCGCGAGAATGGCAAGGAGATCGATGTGCCGCAACTGTTTGCGAGGGAGGATGGCCAAACGCCTGAGATTGTCTTTGCTTGGCTGGCAAAGGCACTACCCAACGGGGATGCGAAGAACGTGACTGCCCTGTATTCTCACGAGGTCAAGAGGGCTTCCGGTGGTTGGATGAGCACGCTGCAGGTGCGGCTGATGATCGGCGAGGTGGGCTATCTGCACCAGCTGCGCGACTTGGCGCTGACGGGTGCGCCAAGTATACTGGAGAAAGAGCTGAGCAGTGCATTGCTCGACGGCCGTCGCTACGAGGTCTCTGTGGACCGTGCGCAGTTTGCTCTGTCCTACGAGGAGAGTGTCTTATCACTCGATAAGCTCACCGTGCACCAGAAAGAGAAGCTCCGAGAGTGCTACGGCACGGCCGAGTCCAACCCGCTCCATCGTCTGCTTCGCCGCTCGCAAGAGCTCTTCGACGGCACGGCCACACCAAGCTACATCCACGTCGAGGCTCCTGCAGGGGCGGGCAAGACCTTTGTGGCGCTCAACTACCTGCTTAGCCGGCTGCAGAGCCATCCGACTATGACGGCGCTGTACGTTGCGCGGAACCGTGCCCTCTGCCTCTTTTTCGTCCGCTGGATCATCAAACGCGAGCCCAACCCGCTCAATCGTCTGGGACTGCTGCGCCGCTTGCAAGTGCTCTTCGAGGGCGACGAGCGTGAACCTCCGTTTGCACTTGGCCCGCAGCGAGTCATGCTCAAAAATGGCGTCATCCAGGTTGAGTCATCTCACTCGGACACGCACAATTTCAGCCTGACGATCGTCGACGAGGCGCATCATATTTACACAAACCCTCTGTGCCGCGAGTGCGTCGGGGCCTATGTGCTGCCGCCGACAGAGGCGAGACACCTCATGCTGCTCTCAGACATCTCGCAGTCGAGTGGCAAGGACAAGGAGCTCTATCCCAAGGGAAAGCCGAAGGTTGTCACGCTCACGGAGGTCGTGCGCTCCTCGCAGCGCATCGTTGAGGCGGCCTCTGTATTCCAGCTGGGCGACTCCGTGCACAAGATCTCATGCCAGCACTCGGCAGCCGGCCCCCCGCTCAAGGCCTTCATGTTCAACCTCGAAGGCGCGGTACCAGATGCGGTGCCATTGATGAAGGACCTCAATGACGGCCAGGTCCGCCAATACGCTGGCCAGACCGTTGAGGCCATCAAGCACATCATCTCGATGTTCGGCTCCCTGCGGCTGCACGACCGCGTTGCGATCGTCGTCGACGTTGACATACTGAATGACTTCCGAGGCACCTTTTCCGCGGGGGCATACCAGGGTGGCTTGCTCGGTGCAGAGCTGCTTGAGCACTTTATGAGGCGAGAGTCGGCGACGAAGCAGCAGATTGAGGCTGGGCACGCCCGATCCTTTCAGATCATCGACGCGACGCAGGCGGCATCGATGGTGATGGGCGGCAGCCAGGACGATCGCGAGTGGCTGATCGTGGACACGATCGAGGCGTTCGATGGGCTGGAGAGGCTCGTCGTGATCGCCGTAGGCCTCGATGCCAAGATTGTCCAAGGTGACAAGACGCTCAAGACACGATCGTTACTCTACCGAGCGATGACTCGCGCGCACATGCTCGCCATCGTCGTTCAGCACAACATCCCCGGCGGCTTCTTTGCCTTCCTCCATCAAGTCAAGCTCGATCCTTCTGCTGAATTTGATGCCGCGAAGGCGCAAAAGGCGCGCGACAGCACGGCGCTCAACAAGGTGATGACAAAGGGAAAGGCGTCCTCAGCCACAGAGCAAGCCGAGATGACCGTCCCATCATTGTCGACCGCAGTTCGAAGCCTCTTTAGCCGATTGGTGGGGAAAGTCGAGGTGAACTTTCCAGCATTGTCAACCACAGTTCGAAGCCTCTTCAGCCGATTGGTGGGGAAAGCCTCTTCAGCCGTTGCTGGTAGTGACGCGGCCGCAGACAGGGCTGCGCTCGAGGCCGGCGAAAAGAAGGTGGCGACCTTGTATCTCACCACGCTCGGCCACCTCATCTGCGCCTCGCTGTTGCTCGCCAAGTGGGAATCGCTAGAGGACCTCAATGGCGGCCCGCTCAACGGCACGCGCTTCGATAGCCTGCCGACCCACGACGCTCCGGGCCTCTCCTGGTTCAGCGTCTTTGTGCCCTCGTGGATCGCTGAGCTCATCGTGGTTGGGATGGCGATCTGGTCCGTCATGTTACTGCCGTCGACGGCGCGCAACCTGCGCATCCAGCACATCAACACGATCGCGCAGACGATTCTGTGCGCGCTCTTCCAGCTGCTCTTAGCTATCCGGCTCACCACCCAGCGTGGCTCGTGGCTGGTCGTCTTCTCGCCATGGTACGCATCGATGCTCGTACAGGTCTTCTTACACTGCCGCAAGATTCCTGATGCCGCCGGATTATTCCGCGGCTTGCGGCCAGGCTTACCGATCGGTTTCCGGCAAGTGCTCGCCCTCATGTTCTCGATTCCCATGGAGAATTATTTCCACTCAGACTATTTGGACTACTCGGGGCCCCAGCTGAACTACTCATACTCATACCCAGAGAACTTGACAGCTTTACTTTTGGAGTCCTCGACTACAGCTGTTGATTTCTCCCAGACTTTGACAGATGAACCTATGGTGATCAACACGGTCTTTCCTTATGTTGTGACTGCGCTACTGACTGCGCTTGTGACTGCGATACTGACTCTGCTATGGCTCAAAAAACAACTACTCAGGTCAAGACTCGCTTTTCAAAAATTCCTTTGGGTATACTCAACCGTCGTGTCCTTTACTTCCTCATTCGGTTTGTTTTTCCGCCTCCCAGAGGGTTTACAAGGCATAGTATCCGCGCGCGGCGTCCTTGAGCCGTACATCATCGTAGAGTCCATCCCGCTGCTGCTTGGGTGCGTGTGGCTCGCAATCATCTCGTTCTCGTCGGTGCAGCGCGAGCGCAGCGGCCTGGGCACGCGTGGAGCATCACTGAGCTCTATCCGAGTGGAGCGCGTAGTGGCCGAGGGAGGCAAAACCTCTTCAAACAACGCTGGTAGCGGCGCAGCCTCTTCAGCCAACGCTTGTAGCTGTGCGGCCTCTTCAGCCAGTGCTGGCAGCGGCGCGGCCTCTTCAGCCAGTGCTGGCAGCGGCGCGGCCTCTTCAGACGACGCTGGTAGCGGCGCAGCCTCTTCAGCCAACGCTTGTAGCTGCGCGGCCTCTTCAGCCAGTGCTGGCAACGGCGCGGCCTCTTCAGCCAGTGCTGGCAGCGGCGCGGCCTCTTCAGACAACGCTGGTAGCGGCGCAGCCTCTTCAGCCAGTGCTGGTAGCGGCGCAGCGCATGGAGAGAAGAATCTCACCAAGCAGACGATTTGGGATACAAGCAGCATCGAAGAGTCTGAGGAGGTGGAGGCGGGTTCAGTCGAGTTGAATCCCTTTGCTGCCGCAAAGACGACGGAAGGGATCGACGCGCCGATTGAGGCCGCCCTCCGCGACGGCGCAGTGCGCCTCATCGACGTTGCCTGGCTGTTGGATTCCGATCGCTCGGATAAGCAGCTGCCGCGCGTCACCAAGGTGGTGGCACGCCTCGCTTCTAACGAGCCGACGGACGTGCTGATTCGGCAGTTGGCGAAGCTCTGCGGGACCTCGTCCATCTGCATCACGGTGGAGGCGGCCTCGGCAGCCTCGCCGCCCCCCTCGCCGCCTCCCTCTCCTCCGGAGGTGGCTGCCCCGGCGGAGGTGCAGCTCGAGCGCTTCAGGCACGAGCTGGCCGAAGCGGGCCTCTCGCAGCTCGCGCACGCGATCATTGACGATCTTGGCATCGAATCTGTGGAAGGGCTCTGCGACTTCACATTCAACGAGCTCAAGGAGCGCCTGAAGGCCGAGGCCGGCGTGACACTCGACCTGGGGCATTCACAGAAGCTGAAGGCGTTCCTCGCCGCATCGCCTAGTGGCACGTCGGAAGAGCGCATGGCCGGTGGGCCGAAGGTGGCGTTCTCCGCCCACGGGCTGCAGCCAGATGCGAAGCGGAGGTGCAGCACGAAGCACGCCGATGCCAAGCTCACGCGCAGCCTCACATCGTCGGCGATGCTCAGAGCTCAGGTCAAGAACGCCGAGGCCGGCGAGGGCGACGTTGAGTCTCCGCACCTTGATACCTCGTCCGCAGCCAGCAGCCTCGGCTCTGGCCGTTTCCATTCGCGTCGCAGGAGAGATTCCTTTGCGGAAGACCTGACGATGGAGGCGGCCTCGAAGTCGGAGCATCCATCCGGCAAAATGACGGCGCGCGCCGTAGTGTCGGCAAAGCTGCGGCGACAAAACGAGACGAGACTGCCGAAGCCTGGGGCATTGGGTTCCGGCCGGATGGACCATAATCATGGTATTGGCCTCGAGGACCTCGACTCTCGCCCAGCACCCTTCGAACGAGGTGCATCTGCGACGCGCAAGACTCCAAATGGACAGCTCGATGCCCATGAGAAATCATTTGTGGTCACCTTCCACCTCAGCACGTTTGCCGAGGTCGCCCCGCTCACCGCAGCCGGCCTGTGCCGCAAAGCCGAGGCGGTGAAGGAGAGGCTGGCTGAGCTTGGGGCCGAGGACATCAACATAGTCATGGGAAAGCCCTTTCTGCCACGCTGCCAGGACATGCCGCCGGAAGCCTTCCTGTCCCCCGAGCGCGCCGCGGACCTCTATGCGCGGGGGCGCCGCGGCGTTTACGTGTCCAGCTGTTGCTGGCGCACTTCTGACTTGCCCGACCCCGATGGCCGCACGCTCGAAAAGTTGCGCGGCTACATGAAAGGCAGACACGGCGAGTACGGTCTCTTTGTGGACTTTGCTTGCACGCCGCAGATCTTTGCGTGGCCGTCGTGGCACGCCCCGGAGGCGATCTCGCGGCGCTTTGGCGCCGAGGTGAGCCAGGGCCCGCTCACCGTGCTCAAGTTTGAGTGCGAGCGCGTCGCCACGGAGGTCGAGGCGCAGGTTTGCGTCGACAAGCTCGTCTCCCTGTGCTCGCAACAGGGCTGGGCGCTGGCCTCCATGGCGGACTTTGAGAGCCTCGGCCTACACTCGCGCGACTACGGCAGTGCGCTCTTCCACGGGCGTTACGTCAGAGGCGCGTACCGCTTCGACGAGGATGAGGAAGCATTGCCTGCAGAAGGCTACGTGCGCTTCCGCACGGAGGGCGACGCGCGCGCGGCATGGCGCCATCCCGAGCTCAAGCGCTTGTGCGGCGGCAAGGAGCCAGAGCTGATGGGCGAGCACGTCTTCGAGAATGAGCTCAAGTTCAAGCGCGGCCTCTCTGTCATGGGCAGCCTCTACGCGTCCGCCACAGGCACCTGTGTGCTGCAGCTCACGGACCCGCCTGGCAAGCTCGATCACGACGGCGCGCCGAGCGAGCTCGTCTCCGAGCGCACGGGGACCGTCTTCGTCGTGCGCACCAACACGTCGCTCGAGGAGCTGCGGAAGGAGCTGGGCGACGGCGTGCTAGCCTGGGAGAAGAAGGGGTGGGGTGAGTTTGTGGTGCGTGTCGCTGGCGAGACGGCGGCACGCGCCGTGCGCTCGTTGAACGAGCGCGGCTACCCGCTCCGTCGCAAGGATCGCGTGGTGTACCCAATGTACAACTTGCGGCCGTACCGCTCTCGCGGCTGGCCAGTCTTTGATACGGCCGTCGCCTCGATTGTGGTCGCGTACGTCACGCAGCACAAACGGCAAGGCAAGCCGCTTCCGGATCTCGTCGCGCGGGCGGAGGCGAGCAGTCCAAAGTTCATCAACATCGACGTGATCGGCGCACCGCGTGTGGTGGAGGTCACGCAGTCGCCGGAGCGCCTCCTCCGCGCGTGCATAGAGAAACTGAGCTCCAATAGGATCGTTTTCACCGGGAATGTCCAGCTTCGGCAGGTGTCCAGCTTCGTCCAGCTGCTTTCCGACTTAGAAGCCTCGATCGCGGTCGAGGTGACCGGGAGCGCGCCAGCACCTCTGAGGAGCCCGCGATCCCAGAACATGGTGTTGGCGGAGAACATGATGAACTTCATTTCGAGCTGAGGGCCACTTAGGTGAGGCCCGACGGAGCCACGTGGACCGCGGGGCACGCGTGGGACGAGGTGCGGGTCCTATCGCCGCCGTCCGGACTCAAGCTTGAGGGCGGCTCGCTGGCCGGAGATCGTGCCAAGTTCCTTTTCGTCAACGGCAAGCTTGTCAACGGTCGGCCGGCATGGCAGCACACCGTGGTTGCGTCGCTCTGGATTGTATTCGACGGCGCTTGCTGGATGGGGCAGGCGGCTTCTTTGCATTCCTCCATCAAGTCGCGCTCGACGAGTCTGCTGAATTTGATGCCGCGATGGCGAAAAGGGGGCGCAACAGCACGGCGCTCAACAAGATGATGACAAAGGCATCCTCCGCAGAGCCACAGAGCCACAGAGCCACATACACGAAAGGGCATACATGTACATGTTCATGCAGAATTCACATAGCCGGCACTGCGAGCCACGACAGCGTGACGAGTATTTACTCTTGGTTATGGGCCAGAGCTAAAACTTGAACTTGAATTTTCGCACTCATGTAAGGTGTGTGTATTCTGAGCGGGCAGTAACAGTGCCGTAGACCGGCTGTCGCGTCTGTCGTGTTCACGTTCACACATGTGGACGAAGATTCCCCGAACTAAAGTCGTGAATCTCGGAAAATGCTGTATGCCTTCTTGGCAAGCGCGGCGCTTGCCTTCGTCAGCCCGAGTGGCCTGCTCGCACCGAGGCCGCGCCTCGCACGGCCGCCCACCATCACCGCACTCGCTGACGCGGATCTTGACGCGCAGCTCGACGCGCTCACGCAGAAGCTCGAGATCCTGCAGCTCAAGGCGCAGCTCGCCGAGCTGCAGCGTTCCGCTGCCGCAGCGACGTCCGCAGAGGCAACAACCATTGTACAGGCGGCGGCTCCAGTGCCGCCAGCCGAGCCCATCGCTGCCGCTGTGCAGGCCGTTGTGACGGCGCCTGCTGCCATCGACTCGGCGGCTCAGGTCGCCACCGCCGAGCCCGTGGTGGCTCAGGTCGTCGCCGCACCGGAGGCGATCCAGGCCGTGGTCGCGGCGGCCGCGGCCGCGGCACAGCCGAGCTCTCTGCCCTTTGGCCTGCCCTTTGGCCTGCCCACCGACGGCGGCGTGCCCACACTCGCCCTGGCCGCGGTGCTCGTGCCGACGGTCGCGTTCGGTGGAAAGCTCTTTATCGACTTCGTGGAGCAGCGGTATGCGGAGCTGAAGGCCTCCGAGGCGCCCGGGGATGCCGACGCGCGCGCGCGCTCGTTTGCGCCGCCCTCCGCCGGCAACCTCGCCGCCAACCGCCGCTGGTCCGAGCGCGAGGCCGCTGCGGAGGCGGAGCGCGCCTCGAGCTGGGTTTCGTCACCCGGCGGGCGGAGCTCGACGGAGATCGTGGCCAAGGGACTGACGAACCTGGCGGAGGACCCGATCGGCTGGTTCTTCGGGGAGCCATCGCCGCTGTACTCCAATGTCGCTGTGGCGCGGCCGCTGATGGCGACGCCTCCGCCCGCACGTCCGATGCCACCGGCGGCGGCGGCCTCATCCATGGAAGCACCCCCCTTCGAAGGGCGCGTGGTGCCCACCCCAGCGCGCTCCGAACGCCGGCAGCGGCGCGAAGGTGCTGGCGAGGGCTTCGTCAGCCGTACCGGTACCGGTGCTGGTGCTGGTGCCAGTGCCAGTGCCGGTGCTAGTGCATCACGACCGGCCCGTGTGCCACCGAGCACACCGGAGGAGGTCGAGGCGGCGCGGCGTGGCGAGTGGGACTATGGGCAGTTCAAGTGAGCGCGCCGTGCGAGGCTGTTGCAAGGGGGCTGGTGGAGGGTGGAGCGACTGCCTCTTGGGTCCCACTCGTACCTCCCTAGCTCCCGCCATGGCTCCCCACACGATGTTGCTAGGTTGGGAGTGGACACGCGCCGTGTTGAGCGCCGAGTGCCGTTGGAGCGTTGGGACCAACGGCCATTGGCGCGAATCTTGAGGAGGATGGACGTAGGTTGGACGAGTGATGGACGACGGGTGTGGTACTGAAGTGTGCCTGCGGGGAAAGATGGGCTCCTCAATTCACGATTGGTTCACACTTCACAGCAAGTCTCCCGCGCCGCGCCGCGAGTCGCTCCTTCGACGCCTTGACACACATTGCCGCTCTTCCACTTCCGTTTCTCGTCGCCGGCCGACGCTGCCCTCGAGTGCGCGTGGCCACCTCATGGCTGCTGCAGCCGCTTGTGCGCCGCTGCCGGCAGGCGTGGCAGATTTGCATCAGACCGTGCTCGTGGGGCCTCACATTGTGCAAGTCGAGCATCTGTGGGACATGACGATCACTGACGAGGAGCGCCGAGCGCCAGACAGGCTGCCCGCGCAAAAGCGCATGCTCAAGGTGCATCTGACCGACGGCCATCAAAGGGTCTGTGGCATCGAGTACGCCCGCATTCCACAGCTCGCCGAAAACATGGCGCTCGGCACCACGCTTGTGCTTCACAACGTCACCGTGCGCTACGGGCTCCTCTTTCTGACGCCGTCGTGTGTTCACGTGGCCGGCGGCGCGCCGGGCGCCGCGGTGGCCACTTTGGGACACCCTGCAGGTGCTCAGCCTCAGCCGCCTCAGCGCGCGCAACCATCTCGGCAGCAGCAGCAGCTGCCGCAGCCGCAGCCGCAGCCGCAGCCGCAGCCGCAGCCACAGCCGCAGCCACAGCCGCAATGGCCGCTACGGACGCTCCAGCCGCTCCAGCCGCTCCAGCCGCCGCAGGCGGCGGCGGCGCAGCCACACACAGCCCCGCCGTACCATACGGCTTTGCAATGGCCCTCTGCCGCCGCAGCCGCCGCCCCACCTGCTTTCGCACACTCTGTCGCTCATACAGCCACAGCCGCCGCCGCCGCCGCGCCGTCCATCTCCTCCATCTCCGCCGCCGCCACCGCAGAGGAGTGGGAGGACGAGGAGGAGGTGCCGTTAGCAGCTCGTCGACGCAAGCTGGCCAAGACGAGCTCTCCCTCTCCACAGGCTACCATATTTGGGAAGCCGAGCGCGCCCTCTTCACAGCTGCCCGTTGCAGCTTCACAGCTGCCCGTTGCAGCTTCACAGCTGCCCGTTGCAGCTTCACAGCTTCCCGTTGCAGCTTCACAGCTGGCCGTTGCAGCTTCACAGCTGCAGCCGGGTCCTGCGCCGCCGCCGTCGTCGGGGCAGTACCACGATACACCGCGACCGTATCCGCCTGGCGACCCAACGGCTCCGTTTCGTCACCTGCCGGGCGACCCAACGGCTCCGTTTCGTCACCCACCGATGGCGCTCCATGAGGCCTGCACCCGCCATGCCGCCGGCGGGCTGTTTGAGCACGGGCGAGCGCGCGTGCTCGTGCGTGCGCTGAGCCACCTGCCCTCGCCCAGCATGCATGAGCTCACTTCGACGCTCTCACTTCCCCACAGGTGCGTGCGCTGAGCCTGCGGGCGGCCAAGCTCACCGTGCAGGACGAGGGATACGAGTGCGAGCTCGAGCTCCGAGATTCACCCCGAGATAGCGGAGATGCAACCTCCGAGTTTCGTTGCATGCTCACCCTCGATCCTCAGCTCGTCGAGGGCCTCTTCGGTGCGCGCCCACGACGGCGCCCACGTTCCACAGCCGTCTCCAGAGTAATGGCCTCGGATGAGCTCCTTGATTGCCTCCCTCATTGCATGCAGGTGCGCCGGCGCCCACGTTCCACAGCCGTTTCCAGAGCGAGGAGAAGGCGACACGCAGGGCGGCCAAGGCCGTGGCGAAAAGTGTCAACGATCGGTTGCAAGAGCTCGAGGGCCTCTTCATGCTGGGGCCTGGGCCGCAGGGGGTACTGATGGTGATCGAGATCCCCCAACGACCGCCAGCAGCGGTAGGCGAATGTTGATACATAGACACGGACCATTGGCAGATTGGCTGTGTGGGTCAGCGAGGCCACACATTGACGAATCTTGATACGTAATCACGGACCATTGGCTGTGTGGGTCAGCGAGGCCACACATTGACACACGACGCTAGACGCCCACACGTTCTTGATGTTGAGATCGTGAGGAGCCGAGTGTGATTGGATCTCCCTCGAGATCCAATCACACTCCAATCTGCAGCGAGTGTGATTGGATCCGGATTCGGTACGCGTCAACCCGCCCGTGCGTCGGCCGTCGGAGAGTGTCGTAAGGCTAAAAGGAGCGCGTCGACCCGCGTCCGCGGGGGTCGGACCGGACCACAGCTGTACACAGTCCGGAGTACGCTCGTAATCAGTACCGACTCGACATTGATTCTATCACTATTAACGCCCCCTGAGGGGCAGTAAGTGCTACCCCTCCGGGCGCTACGTGAGTGGGCCAAAGAGGGACAAAGGCTGGTGTCGCTCCATCGAGCGGTTGTACATGAGCTCGAGGCCCTCCTCGGTGCTTGGCACGAAGAACGTGCTGCTATCGCCCAATACGACGCCCAATCGGTGGCTTCTCAGGGCCTCAGCCGCAGATCCCTTGCCCCGAAGGAGCTGATGCTCATTAACGAAACCGTGGACATAGGACAAGGCGGTGCGCAGGTGCCCTAGTAGCCGAGCCTGCCGCTCCGAGCATGGGCGGCCAGCTGAGCATCCCAAATTAGGTAGTTCCGAGCATGGGCATCGCTTAGAAGAGGCCTCCCCGACGCTCGGGACGGCGCCCCTCCATGCCTCCCCGACGCTCGGGACGGCGCCCCTACCCCCGACGCTCGGGACGGCGCCCCTCCATGCACATCGGCGCGCCGTCCCGAGCGTCGGGTGAGACTCGACCGCACCTGATGAGGGCGGCAATCAGCGGAACTTAGCGGCACTCAGCGACAATCAGCAGCACTCAGCAGCACTCAGCGGCATTCCGCGGCACTCAGCAGCACTCAGCGGCTCTCAGCAGCACTCAGCAGCACTCAGCAGCACTCAGCGGCTCTCAGCAGCACTCAGCAGCACTCACCCGTGCACAGTTGTCTCAGTAACTGCTTCCACTCCATGAAAGGAGTCATCAGTGAGCGGCCGCTGCTCAGGTCGACGTTACACTCGCGCAACGCTGGCCGAGGGATACGGCATCGGTAGCCGCGGTCGTCCCGCTCTCGGTCATCCGCTGTGGGGAAATCCCGCGCTTCGCCATCCGCTGTGGGGAAATCCCGCGCTCGGTCATCCGCTGTGGGGAAATCCCGCCCTTCGGCATCGGCGTGGACAGCAAGGGACGAGATCGCGCGGAGATGTGGCGAGATCGCGCGGAGATGGAGCATGCCAGCCTGCGCGAGTCGAGTGCACTTTTGGGCGAGGGCAATCAAGGCCAATTAAGAGCCATCAGGGGAGATCGCACCTGCCCCAGTCGAGTGCACTTTTGGGCCCAGGTTGAGCTAAACGTGGCATGCAGTGCCAAGGTGCTGCGGCCGACACAGGGAGAGGGAAAGAGGGAAAGGATGTGTGAAGGATGCATGCAGTGCCAGGGTGCTGCGGCCGACACAGGGAGGGTATAGATACGGTGTCTTCACAGGGAGAGGGTATAGGTACGGCGTTTTCGGATCGCTTCTCTACTCACGACTGAGGCCATCAGAGGCCATCAGAGGCAAGCAGTGCCACGCAGAGGCGATCAATGAGTGGCAATCATCCATTCATTACTGTAATCAGTGGCAATCATCCATTTCATTACTGAGGGCGTGCCCAATGGCTTGATGCGAGCCAAACTTCGTCAATCAGTGGCAATTATCCATTTCATTACTGAGGGCGTGCCCAATGGCTTGATGCGAGCCAAACTTCGTCAAAGCGCCCCGAGACGAAACGATCGACGCTGAGCATGACCAACGGCGCCGTATTGGGCACACCCTGTTCATAGCGACCCGCCTTCATATGGGTCGCATCCCTACTATGGGTCGCATCCCTACTATGGGTCGCATCCCTACGATGGGTCGCATCCGTTGAGGGCACGTCCTGTTCATAGAGGCGCACGTCCTGTTCATAGAGGCAGCCCGTGGCGCTCCGGTCCCGAAGTAGAGCGTTCTGCAGCTGGGGCTGGTCGTTGCCGTCTTGCAAGATGAGGGGGCATGAGCCCACCCATCGCTCAAGCATGGAGACGGACCTGAGGAGGGGGGGCGCAACCAGAAGGCATCAGAGGGCATCAGAGGGCATCAGAGCTCATCAGAGCTCATCAGAGGTCATCATCCAGAAACTATCGCTCGAGCATCGCGACGCACCGCGGAGTCATCAACGGGGATCAAAGGAGATCAAGGGGGATCAAGGGGAGGACAAGGGAGATCAAGGGGAGAACAAGGGAGATCGCGACGCACCACGGAGTCGGGCGCACGTAGACGAAGCCGCTGTTGACCTGCTTCAGCGTGCAGCCTCGATGTCCGAGCGCCGCACACCTGGCCATCAAGCGAGATCAAAGGGAGATCAAGGGAGATCGGCGGAGATTCAACGGAGCGCCGCACACCGGGCGAGCCCCTCGTTTACTTCCCGCCCACACCAGCCCGCTCTTGGTAGGCATTTGCCTAATTTGGAACCTCGCTCCCAAAATAAGCGGCCGCATGGGTATCGCTTCGCGTCGAGGAGGGGATTGTCGACGGGGACGAAGAGCTCACCTGATGAGGAGGGGCAATCAGCATGCACGATCAACGGCACTCGTAACGGCTTCTGGTGACGAAGAGCTCACCACCCGTGCGGCGCGCGAGGCGCTCGAGGTAGCCGATCACGTCGCCCGACCATGCCACATCTACGTCTTGGCCGATCGCCGAGAAGCCCATCGCGGCGGCCGCATACAGGACCCACGCCTTGAAGACGGCGAAATGGGCAAAGTCGGGCGTGCCCGCGGCGGCCATGGAGTTCCCCACAGGTTTGAGCACGCCTCTGCCGTTGAGCTGCTGCACTCGTGGCCAGTCCCTCGCCAGTCGTGTGGCAACACACGTGTCCAAGGCCACGACGAGCACGTGCTGCAGCGAGTGAGCGAGCCCGGGACGCTGCTCAAGCCCACATAGGAAGTTTTGCAGCAGCGGGTACTGGGCACACGAAGTGCTCATGATGACGGCCGGCTGGGCCGTGATAAGCAGTGCGCTGTGCAGCTCTGTCCACAACGGCTTGACTCGAGTCGCCAGCGTGTGGCACTCGCCGCTCGTGTTGAGGTTTTTGAACCTGCGCTCTACCATGACGCTCGGCAGCGCATTGGCCAGGCCAGCTATGTCCACGCCACCTTTAAGGCGGTCCATCACGAAGAAACTCCAGACGCGAACGCAGCTCGCCGAACAAATCGGCGGCGACTGAAGGTTCGCTGAAGCTTAGCACCGCAGCGAGCGAGGTGCCGCCGAAGAGCACCGCACGTCGGCTAAAGACGGCCACGACGCTGCACTCGCCAACATCATGCGACGAATTCCGCACAAAATTTTCACATGAAAACCCCTTTAGGTTTCAAATCTCGTGCTGTGGCTGATGAAACCCTCTACAGAAGTCTTCGGCCTCGGCGTCCGTCTCCTCGGCCGCCGCCGCCGCCCTCGCCTCCGCCTCCGGGTTGCGCTCGGCCAGCCGGTCGCACCCAAAGTTGGCGTAGAAGCTCCATCGGCCGTCGAGGCCGAACCCAGGCAGGTCGGGCTTGAATGGCTTGGGCGAGAGGCCCAGCAGGTCGTACATGGTCGCGTCAAAGTTCTCCATGGTCGAGAAGAGGATCTTTGCACCTGGGCCCGCGAGCAAGCGGATAGAGGTCGCGTAGCATTCGAGCGTCTTGGTGTTGATGGCGGGCGGATCGGCAATGAGCAAATCGAAGGTCTGATGGAGCGATGGCGGCAGCTGGGTCGGTTGATAGCAGTCGAAGAATACAAAGCCGTCGTCGTCGGCCCAGCGCCGATCGAACTCAAAGTTGAGGACGCCGTGCGCGTTGCGCATCTCTTCGCTCAGATGGTAGAAGACCGACGGGCACGAGAGGCAGGCAACGCGCTTCGGAGAGAGCGAGGCGATTATTTCTCTTATGGCCTCGAGCGTGAACGTGGAGTACCACACTTGCAGCAGTCCTGGTGTGATGACGTCCAGGTTGCCCGGGCGCATCTGCCTCGTCGCGCCGTCCATGTTCGACGTTCTCGTCAGTCACGCCGCGCTCCGCGCGCCGTACCAGGCGTTCACACAACACACACTCGGGT
>ENA-UOXK01001115-UOXK01001115.1-mixed-culture-metagenome-genome-assembly--contig:-NODE-1115-length-19846-cov-39.233086_pt1 | contig 19846 bp, 8 predicted proteins | sample MGYA00238160_ERZ761638 | MGnify/ENA primary metagenome ERZ761638 (study PRJEB28912, sample SAMN08777098) | mixed culture metagenome | isolation source: Freshwater growth medium | place: USA...
ACGCGATACGTAGGCCAGATTGGGGGGCGCGCGTGAGGCCTGCTAGGCCACACCCTAGGTCCCGGAGGCATGCAGTCACATGCATTCCCAATCCACCAACTGTGTTTACCAAATTAGTGTGTAACGGGCTGAGCGCGAGCCCGTTAGTTTGTTGTGCAGTAAGATTCCCGCGCCGCTAAGGCAGCCGGGTCTCATGGCTACCCCCTGGAAATACACGGGGCAGCTGGTGCCGCGAGCCAAGCAAGCCGGTGGGACGGCTGCGCTCGAGCACCCCGCACGCGAGTAAGAACCACGAAACAGACGACCGGTCCGCGACCAGACTACGACCGCCGGTTTCCCGTTTCCCCCCACTAACGTTCGTCATCCGCACTCGCGGCCAGGATGAACGAGAACATGATCGACCAGACGAAGGCGACGAGGTTGACGAAGACCCCTTTGAGGTGCGGGGGCACGAAGGCCTCGCGCACCACGGTGGCGGGTAGCCAGAGATAGTACGCATTGACCTGCGTGCTCCAGACCGGCGCGTACGAGGAGAGTGGCGCAAACTGGTTCGGGCGCAACGATAGCGTGAAGTCATACCGGTCGTCGGGGCTGATCGACACGCACTCCTTCATAAAGAAGAGCTTTGTTGTGCATACCTGCGCGTCGGCCTGGTACGCGGTCGACACGAATGTGATGCCGCCCTTGAAGGCGGCCGAAATAAAGACAAAGATGGCGATGTTAAAGAGTGGGCTGAACAGGAATTGGTCCACTGCCGTCGCAAGTGTCCAGTGCAGTTTGAACGAGCCGAGCAAAGGAAACCACATCGAACAAATCGGCGCGATGAACGTGACCGAGAGAAGAGTCTGCTCGATCACTGGCTGTGCGCGCACGCCGCCGCCGGACAACAGCTGCGCGGTCAAGTTCCCGAGCGCGGATATGGTGCCGCTCTGCACCAAGCTCATCGTGAAGGGACGCTCCCGAAGAAGCTTCTGATACTTATCCCAGAGCGATGCGTTGGGCATGACCATGAGCTTTCTCGGCTGTCGCTTGTGTCGGGCCGGAAAAGTGCTCGTCACAGGGTCACCGAGTCGGCCGTTCTCCCGTTCACGGAGAAACGTCCGCGTTTTCTCCTGGAAGACGTTTTCCCTAATGCCGCATGCTGTACACCATCCTGTACTTGCCCAAACATCAACCCGAGCGGGTGGCGAGCTAGTAGCGGCGAGCCACGGATCAGCAGCCTGGATCCTGTGCCAGGAGCCCCCCTCGGCCTTCGTCGCCGGCCTCTCGCCCGCCGCGCGTGCATGCCGAGCGTCCCTTTCACGCCCACTCTATACTCTGCCCGCGCAAGCGAGGCACACTCATGCCAACGTCCAGATGGGATGCTCTCTGTCTGCGCTCTCTGTCTGCGCTCTCTGTCTGTGCTCTCTGTCTGTGCTCTCTGTCTGTGCTCTCTGTGTGTGTCTCTGTCCACGTCGCTCTCTGTCTCTCTCGCTCTGCTACAAGTCTGCGGGGCTGGCGAACCGAGCGGCCTTGGCGACCGCCACACCCGAGCCGACCGCCACCCGAGCGCCTTGGCGCTTGGCAAACTTGGCGACGCCTGAGGCGATCGCGGCCGCGTCGGTGGCGGGCGGCACGCCGATGACGCCGCGGATAGGCGTGCCATAGAGTGACGAGAGGATGCGCAACTGCTGGTCATACAAGATCATATCTCCGGTGCCGGGTTGGGCGCGCTTATCCTTGATCTTGACCGGCTGCACGACGCCGCCTTTCATCGCCGTCGTGAAGCGCGCCGGGAAGCCACCGAGCAGCGAGTCCATGCCCGCGAGGTATGGGGAGGGCTCCTCACGCGCCCCACGCAGGCCGACCAGGTAGCCTGACATGCCGCCGCCGCCGCCGCCGCCGCCAGCGCCGTCCTCGTCTCGCAGGTCGACCACGGGGGCGGGCGGCACGCTGCTAGTCCGTGCCGAGCGCGCGCGACGGCGACGCGCGGGGCCGGGGAGAAGCTCGCTGAACTCGGTGAAGACGGCGTCACGCTCGCCGCCCGCAACGACGCGCTCGCCGCCCGCAACGACGCGCTCGCCCGCGCCGCCGTCGCGCCCGCTGCCCTCTCGCGCCACGCCCGCCGACTGTGCACGCGCGGGCGGCCGCTCGCCGTCGCGCCGGTGTCGGCCAGCGACGGCCTGCTGGAGGGCTGCGGGCGGCGCTCCGTAGACGTCCGGACGGTAGACGTGCTCGAGCAGACGCAGCTCCTGCTCGAGGCGCGCGTCCGGCGTGGCCGAGGACGCGGGCGGCACGTACACCGGAGGCGGCGGCGGAGGGGCGGGCGTCAGCCCCTGGCCCGAGCGCGCCGAGGAGGCGCTCACCACGGCGCGCGCCGCGGGCTGAGGCGCGTGAGAGTGAGAGGGCTGAGGTGCGTACGGCGGGTGCGTGTCTTCCTCCAGGGGGGCGAGGTACGCGGCCGCCGCCTCGGCTCTCTCACGGTCAGCATTGCTCAGCCGGCCGCCCCCGCGCTGCGCCTTGCCCACACGCCCGTGCGGGTGCGCCGATGCGGGGCGCGCGCGCCGGTCACGGCCCTGTGGCGCCGGCGTCGCCAGTACCAGCTGCTCGGCGCCGTGGTGAGCGCATGCATGCGCCGCCATCAGCTGCTGCTCGCCCTGGGCGTGCTCGGCGCCGTGGTGAGCGCATGCATGCGCCGCGGCGCCTTGTGCGGCAAACACGGCGCCGGACGCCGAGGGCTCCGCTGCCGAGAGCAGCGCCGTGTTGGCACTCGACGGCGCATGCTGCGAGCGAGCGACGGCGGCACTCTGTGGGCGCCCGGACGGCTTCGCTGGCGCCGCGTGCGCCGGCGGGACGCCGAGCGCTTCGGCGACGGCGCGATCGAGCGCGTCATCGACGGCGGCATCGGCCTCATCGTAACGACGGCTCGTCACACGCAGCTCGGCGAGAGGGCTTCGCAGCGGCAACGCCTGCCGGTCGTACCCCGCCACGTGCTCGCCCGGCGGCGCACTGAAGCCAATGGGCAGCGGGGCGGGCGGCTTCGGCACCAGATTGGGCAAGGGTGGCTTGGGACCGTTCTCCTCACCGTCGAAGTCGTCCATCTCGTAACCGTCGCCTTCTTCATCCGGCTGACGAACCCCGCTGACGAACCCCGCGCCCACGTCATCCGGCTCCTCGGTGTCGCGGGGTTCGTCAGCGTGCAGCTCGGGCGCGCTCACGATGCACGCAGCACGCACCTCCGCAGCACGCGCCTCTGCCACTGCGGCCGCCGCGCCGCCCCTGCCTCCACCTTTGGCGCCACTTTTGGCGCCCTTCGACCTAGGTGCCAAGGGTGCGCCGCTGGCTCCCATCGCACCCTTGGAGGCACCCTTGCTGCTGCTGCTGCCGCCGCCGGCGCCGCCGCCGCCGGCGCCGCCAGCACCGCCCTTGCTGGTGCTGGTGCCAGCGCCGCCAGCGCCGCCAGCGCCGCCAGCGCCGCCAGCGCCAGCAAGCGCCTTGGTGCCGCTGCCTCTGGCTGCCGCCCCCCCAGCAGGGGCGGGAGGCGCGGCGGGAGGCGCGGCGGGAGGCGCGGCGGCTGCCGCGACCGTCACAGGCGCCGTCGCGGGCGCTTGCCAAGGGTCGAGCATCGCCGAGGCACGTGCGGCGGCGGCAGCGTGGCGTGCCCCCGGCAGGCCCTCGCCCCCCGCCGCATCCATGGCCGCCGCCGCCTTGAGATTGGCCCGCTCTTCCGCGGCCCTGAGCACCGCTTCGGCCTTCTCCATGGCCGCACGCTGCACCGCCTCGGCATCCATCGCCTCTGCCTGCTTGGCCTCTTCCGCACGCTGACGCCTCGCCGCCGCCGCCGCCTCCGCCTCCTTGACCGCCTTCTCCGCCGCCGCCTTCTTCGCAGCCATCGCCGCCTTCTCGGCCGCCACGGCACGCGACTCGGCGGCAATCTTCCTCAAATTGCGCCTCAGAGCGCCGCGGCGCACGAGCTTCTGCAGCTGCTTCGCACGCGCCGTGGCGGCCACGTGCGCCGCCGAGCCGCGCGCCGCCGTGGGCTGCTGCTGCAACGGCCGTCCGCTCACATGAAAGAACGTGAGCGCCGTGCTGAGCACGAGCGAGCCGCCCTTGCCAAACTTGTCCGGTCGGACCTCCTCGATGATCGCCTCCTCTTCGGAGCCGAGGTCGAGCGAGAGGATGACCGTCGCGCCCGGCTGCATCGCCACCACCGACGCGACGCGCACCTCGCGTGTCCCCGGCTCGGCCGGCTCGATGAGCTTCGTAATCACGGCCGCACTCTGCGCCAGCAGCGGCGCCGCACCGTATTGTGGCGTGCCGCCGCCGCCGCCGCCCCCGCCAGAGGCCTTGGGCGCCGTGCTCCCGCCGCCGCCGCTCCAGTCAAACGCCGGCTCGGCGGCGGCGGCCGTGCTGCTGGAGGCGCCGCCGCCTCCGCCCCAGTCAAAGGCCGGCTCGGCGGGCGCCGTGGCGGGCGCCGCCGGAGTGGTGAGCTTCGCGAGCATCGCGGCTTCCTCCGCCCGACGGGCCTCAGCAGCCTCGAGGCTCGCGCGATGCTCGGCGAGCGCCTCCTGCTCGAGGCGCTCCCTCTCGCGCGCTTGCCGGCGCTCCTCGGCCTCCGCTGCGCGCTGCCGCTCCATTTCGGCACGTCGCTGCTCGGCGGCGCGCTCCCTCGCCTCGCGCTCCTCGTGCTCCTGCTGCGCCTTCTTGTCCGCCGCCTCGGTGTCGAAGGCGTCCTGCTCGGCCATCGCCTCGTACCTCGCCTGCTGCGCCTGCTGCGCGCGACGCTCCTCGGATTCGTCAAATCTCGCGAGACGCTCGCGCTCGAGGTCGGCCTCGGCCGCCGCCGCGAACTCGGCCTCACGCGCCGCCGCCTCCTCCTCCTCTTGCTTGCGCCGCGCCTCGCGCTTCAGACGCGCGCGTTCTTCGATTTCGGCCTTGCGCCGTGCGCCCGCGTCCGCCGCCGACTCTGCAGGCGCCTCCGGCGGCGCTGTAGGTGGTGCCTCCGGCTGCGCCTCCGACGGCGCCTCCGGCTGCGCCGTCGGTGGTGCCTCCGTATATGGTGCCTCCGGCGGCGCCGTAGGTGGTGCCTCCGATGCCGCCGTAGTTGGTGCCTGCGGCAGCGCCGCCGTAGGTAATGCCTCCGGCGGCGCCGTCGGTGGCGCCGCCGTAGGTAATGCCTCCGGCGGTGGTGCCTCCGATGCCGCCGTAGGTGGTGCCTCGGGCGGCGCCGTTGGTGGCGCCGTTGGCGGCTTGGGCGGTGCGGCGGAGGTCTGCACCTCGGAGGCCTGCACCTCGGCTGGTGCACTCTGTGCCGCGACCTCCGCGGTGGCTTGCCTCTCGGCCGTGACCGAATGCCTCTCCGCCTCGGCCACGCGCTCCGCCTCCTCCTTGGCGATCGAGGTGCCCGAGGCGGCGCCCGAGGCGGCCTCGGCGGGGATCGCGTCGAGGCGAGCCTTGCGTTCGGCCGCATCACGCGCCGCCGCGTCACTCGCTGCCGCCTCCGCCGCCGCCTCCGCCGCCGCCTCCGCCGCCGCCTCCGCCGCCGCGCGCTGGGCCGCCTGTTCTGCCGCGGCCGCCTGCTCTGCCGCCTGGGCCGTCGCAGCCGCCTGCTCCGCCGCGGCCGCCTCGCGCCGCTCCTGCTCCAACTGGAAGGCCTTCTCGGCCGCGGCCTTCTCTACGGCGGCACGTTCGGCCACGTGGCGCGCGTGTGCGTCCTCCTCTGCCTCCCACTCGACCTGGAGTGCCGCCTCCGCCTCCGCCTGCTCCCGAGCTTGCGCCTCCGCCTCGGCCTCTCTCGCCGCCTGGCGCGCCCTCGACTCCTCGTCCCCCTCCGTCAGACTTGCAAGCCGGCCTTGCTCACGCAGCTTCTCGGCCGTCTCCTTGGCCTGCGTCGCCTCCGCGCGCGCCTGCTTTGCGATCGCTGCCTCATTCTCAAGACGCTCACGCTCTGCTGGGTCCTCGGCCTTAGCCGCCTTCTCCGCCATCGCCTGCTCGCGCCGTTCGGCCGCCTTGGCCGCCACATCCGCGGCCGCCGCCGCCGCGGCCGCCGCCGCGCGCAACCTGCCGGACTCGAGCTCCGCCACCTTCTGAGCCTCGCGCCGGAGAGCCGCCGCTCGCTCTTCGTGCGTGAGTGGCGTGAGCTGCCCCTTGGGAACGAGCCCCGCGCCGCGGCCCTCGCGCGCCTCGACCCACCACGCGTCCGGCGTCGAGCGATCCGGCTGGACCATGACGACGTCGTTCTCGCTCAGGCCGAGAGCGGCAACGGGCGCACTCACTAGCGCTTCAAAGGCGGTGAGTTGCACATACGTCTCGGGCACGAGGCCCTTGGTAGTGGTCGCGTCCGTCGCACCCACGCGCAGTGCGATCGCCCAGCCACGCGGCGGCTCGACGCCCGTCAGGAGCGCGAGCCGCTCGCCCGCCTTGATCGACATCTCGACGGGCGCCTCGGCGGTGAAGTCCGCGAGGGCGACCGCCGCGAGGGTCGCAGACGGATCCGCATTCGCGACAAGCACGGTCGTGTACGCGAGCCACTCGGAGACGGACTCGGTGCCGCCGTCGCCGCCGCCGCCGCCGCCACCGCCGGCGGCGGCTTCGATCTCGGCCTCGAGATCCGTCTCCTCGAGCAGCTCACCGCCGTACGCGGCCCAGTCCGCGCGCTCCTCAGCGGCGCCACCGCCAAAGGGAGGCGCCCCACCCGACCAGCTGACGTACGACTCGGGCACCAGTCCCTTTTCGCCCGTCTCGAGCACGACGAGGGACCAGCCGGCGGCCGACGTGGGCGTCGGCTCCGCCTGCCACACCTTCATCCCCTCGGGCGCGCTCACCTCGCCCGCATCCTCGGCGGTGAAGCCAGCCACCATCTGGCCATCCGCCCCGCGCAGGTACGAGGCGGGCACGAGGCCCTCGGCGCCGCCCTGCAGCCGCTGGCACAGCGCCCAGTCGAGCGCCTCGGGTGGGCGCCTCACGAAGCGCACGAGCTCCTGCGCCTTGCACGACATCTCCTTCGGGTCCTCCGCCGCGAAGTCGGCGAGCACGATCATGATCTCGCCCTCGCCCGCATGCTCGGCATCCACGCCGCCGCCTCCGAACTCGAGCGCATCGAGGCCATCGTCGAGGTACTCGTCGCCCGATTGGCCGATGGTCTCGAGACCCGCGAGATCGAGGCCCGAGAGATCGCCCGCGCCGCCCATCGTGCTGCCGATGCCGTCCTCGTCGGCAGGCTCCACATACGTCTCCGGCACGAGGCCCGCGGCGCCGCCGATTCGGGCGTAGAGCCAGCCCTCAGGGAGGCCCTGGGCCGGCCGCAATAGCTCGACGAGATCGCCGGCATGGCACGACATCTCTCCTTCAGCCTCGGCGACAAAGTCAGCGAGCATCCGACCCTTGCCCATCGGCAGGAACGGGCCCCTGAACATCTGGTCGTCGCTGGCGCCGTCGCGGATCTCATCGTCCAAGTATTCGCCCGCCTCGCCCTCGGCCTCGCCATCCTCGTAGGTCACCTCCACATAAGAGACGGGCACGATACCCTTGGCACCCACGGCATTCTCGGCGAGGTACCAGCCCGGCGCGTTCGGCTCCTCATGCGGGTAATTGTGGATCCTGAGGACCTCGTCCGCCTTAAAACTGAGCTCGACCGGGTCCTCGGCCTGAAAGTCGGCGAGCGCGGTGGCCGCCACCGTCTGCATTCGGAGAGAGTGCGACAGCCGGTGTCGATGAAGAAGGCAACCTGCCAGGGGCGCCCGTTGGAAGTTGCGCCTTCTCTGTGAAGAGTTCAGTTCAGTCAGTTCAGTTCAGTTTCAGTAGGTAGGTAGCTGCCTCACTTGCGTAGGCCGCGCTTGCGTAGGTAACTGAACTGAACTGAACTGAACTGAACTGAACTCTGTGAAGACGATCAGCGTCGCACGTTTCGCCAGTGGTTTGGCTGAAAGTTGAACATGTACATGTAGTTCCCTGATCCAAGTTCATGAAGTTCCGTGAAGTTTTTGAGGTTTCGAGCTCGGGTGAGCTCGCGGGACCGACGAGGCCCCGTCACAAAAATGTTGCTACAGCTCCTTGCTGCACTGCTGCCGATCGTGAGCGTGCTGTATCCCGCGTCGGCACTCGCCAGACCCGCCACAGCGCTTGTGAGGCCGTCGGCAGCTGATGCAATCACTTGTCAGAGCACCGCCCATGACTATTGCCGCCGCAGCTCCGTCCGCATGGATGCAGTAGTCGCTGAGGGCACCAGCGTGATCACGTGCGGACGCTGCAAGGCCGCCTATGCCGTCGCCCCGGACGCCTTTGGCCCAGTGGGCAAGCAGGTGCGTTGTTCCAACTGCGGCCATGAGTGGTTCCAGTCGGCGAGCCGCGTGTCCCCGGTGCCGCCTGGCATGGAGCTGGTCGAGTACCCGGCGGAGATGAAGGCCCGCATGGCTGCCGGCAAGCCCGCGGAGGCCGTCAGCCGCTTCCGCTGCTTTGTGGGCAACCTCGCCTTTGTCGCCACCGAGGAAGAGCTGCGCTCGCTCTTTGAGCAGTTCGGCACGGTAGTGAGCGTCACAGTCATGACCGACGAGACGGGCCGGCCAAAGGGCTTCGGGTTCGTCAACATGGAGAGCCCGGTGGCCGGTGCCAAGGCCATCGCCGAGCTCAGCGGCTACGAGCTGCACGGCCGCAACATCGAAGTGAGCGAGGGCAAGCAATCCGAGAGCCGCGGGCGCGGCCGCGGCCGCGGCGAAGGACGCGGCGACGGGCGCGGCCGAGGCGAACCTCGCGAATTTCGAAACGACGGGCCGCGCAGCGAAGGGCGCGGCGGGCGCGATTTCGAGAGCCGCGGGCGCGGCGACGGGCGCGGCCGCGGGCGCGGCGACGGGCGCGGCCGCGGCGGCGGCCGCGGCGGCGGCCGCGATTTCGAGCGCGATTGAGCGGAGCTTGCGTCGATGCGGCGGCGGGGAGGGCCCTTTCCCAGAGGTGCCCACAGTGAGAGATGGCTTCTCGGAGACCGCTTGTGGGCTGCTCGGCTGCTCCGCTCCCCCCACCCCCCGCTCAAACCCCCGCCCGCTTTGAGAGAGATGGAGGTGTGATCCGCGTACGGACGGCGAGAGGCGAGCGGCGCGGCGCGACCCCGTGGGGCGGCGGCAGCGAGGTGACCGCGTGTAATACAGTTCACAGAATCACAGAATCACCGTTAACGTCGCACACTGAACATCCCATCCACCGGCACGTCCGGCGCGTATATATCGCAATAGTAGGATAGGCGATGTTTACTTACTAACTTACTTACGGCGACCCGGCGCGGGACGGGCGGGGGAAGCAACCGGAACGGCGAACGCGCGCATCGCGAGCCCGCGCGCTCCAGATGCTCGGATGCTCCAACCGCGCTCTCGAGAGCCGAACAGTCGCTATAACGTAACATCGCATGGCCATGCGCCATCGAAGGCCCATTGCCCCATGCGAAGGCCGCATGTGTTGGAGAGATGTACTGAGGCAGTTATATTTACGCACCGGCTGCGGGCCGCGTCGGCGCACCCGGCGGGCGGGGCGGCCGGGCGGGGGTCGCCCCGGGCGCCGGGCGGCCGGTTACCCACGACCACAATTCGGACGGTGTAGAGCAACGCACGACACAGAGACGAGACTTGCCGCGCCCCCCGCCCCGCGCCCGACACCGACACCTGCGCACGATCCTACACCGCGCCGGATACTCGAGTTGTAGCTTGTACCATGTACGATGTAGCCATAGCCATAAACAGCACGATCAACGATAACGCCGGCGTCAACGCGCGACGACGGCCGCGAGTTCCCGCGGCACGAGAGTACAGACTAGACGCACGACCGTGCCCGCGTCCCCGGGCCGAGATCGCAAGTTCGCGGCGTCGCGGTATAGACGTTGTACGTCATTCAGCTGAACGCTTCATGGTTTCCGCTTCCTGATCGTGGACCACGGAGCACGGTCCCTTCATTCCTTTTCTGGGCTTAGGCTAATTGATCCTCATTTAGGCTATAGTGCTTCTTGTAGATGATTGGTCCACGATATCAGTTAATATTGGATGCGCGATCTCGGGAGCCTTGGGTGAGACACCTTGTGCGGGGGCAGATACGTCCGCCCGCACGGTCTTTACACGGTCTTGTCGCGGGCTCGCCAAAAGTTTGAAAGGTCGGGTTGAGGGCACGAGACCTTGCAATGGGCCTGGGCCAGCGGGTGCTCGCATGCCCCGGCGGCCCTCACCTCCTCGCACGAGTTGAAGCTCTGGGCGGACACTATGCTGATCTCTTCGGGAGAAGCGTCGACGTCGTCATGGGCAGGCATGAGCAGTGCGGCATTTGCAGCAAAGATGTGCATGGCATCCGGAGGGGAAGACGTCGCGGCGGCTATCAAGCACGCGTGGATCACCAGCATGGAGGCGACAAGGCGACGCGGCATCCAACGTTATGATGTTTGTGCGTGGAGCCGTGCGAGTAAAGTTCAGCTGTGCCTAAATAGGCCGTCAAAAAAACAGCACGTTCTGCTTCTGGCATGCAATGCCTCGCATGGCCCCAAACTTTTTCACACTTCCGTGTCCAACTGGACACTTTTGCCGTTGAGCCGTTCGTCGCCGAAAGCCCGAAACGCCATCATTTTTAAAACTTCCCCCTTGTTATCAGGTTCCTAATCCAATCAAGGGAATCCAATTGTATTTATCCTGGAGTTAAGTGAAAACAGGAGACAGGAGATCCGAGCTGTACATTCGAGCTTAAGAGTTATGTCCCGAACAATTGCTGGTCCCGAACCGGTCAGGGTCGAGTAGAGCCGTCGTTTACACAAGGGCGTTTACAATGTTCAGAAGGTAAACAGATGGTGTGTCTACCTGTCGTCTCGAGCGGAGAGGATCCACGTGGGGGAGATCCCCCCAGGGACTTGTGGGTCGCCACAATGAGAGAGAGGGTCGACGATGGGACTGGAGGACGAAGCCTGTGTTATTTCGACTACAGACTGTAAAACTAGCTTGCATGCTCCGGTTGCTGTGATGATTGCTTAGACGGAAAGTATGATGCTCCTAGGGCCAGATATCATTTTTTCGATTGTGGTGTGATGGACATGTATGGAAGAAGCAGATCGAACGTCTCTCATGGAAAATTCCTAGACGCGAACGCTCTTTCCATAAACGGGTGTTATGGCGTGATTATGGAATGAGCAGGCCGCATTCTCACTCTAGACGCAAAGATGCTGGGAGCGCTGTCGACTCTTCCCGGAGGCATGACGGGAGTCAGCAAGTTCGCCAAGATCCGCACGGCCGTCAAGATTGCTGCAATGTTCAAGGGCATCACCCTCAAGGACACGCTGCGCAACAGAATTGAGGCCCTGCTCATCCGCGAGGCGCAGCAGAGCGACAAGCTCCTCTTTGCCCACCGGCGGCAGCTGGCGCGGGAGAACACGTGCCAGTACCTGGCGGCGCTTATCAAGGATGACAAGATGCTGCAAAAGTGGAGCGATGCGCGCTCAGAGCGGCACAGGTGGGTCGAGGCGGCGATCGGTCTACAGGCAGCATGGGCTGCACGTGGCCGAAGTGGACACGAGTTCCGAGCCATCAAGGAGCGCGTGCGCGGTGCGGCGCAGAGCGCGCGGATGCGCATACGCTTGGAACTCTGCGAGATTTACATCCTGCGTGCCGAGGTGCACCGCATCGCGAGCGAGTTCTTCGGGCTCGTCGCGCCGTCGCTCGCCAAGAAGGTGCAGAAGCTGCGCAAGCGGCTGACGGCCGTCGCCGACTCGGCGGGTCGCGGCGGTCACGCGCACAAGCAGATGATGGAGGCGATCATCAAGAGGTTGGAACCCGAGGTCCTCAAGTACGAGAAGGAGCTCGACCAGCTCGAGAAATGGATGATCGAGCTCGACGTCTCGTCAAAAGCCGAGCGGAAGGAGCTCAAGCGCGCTCCGCACCGGTGTGCTGTGCACATGCTGCTGACGCGCGCAGCACAGAGGCTCACAGCCTCACACACGCACGTCCACACAGAATGTCCTCCTTCAGCCCTCCCTCGGCTCACGCTGCTCGCGCCCGGAGGCAGCCCTGTGCGCGCGCACGCCAACCCTGACTTCCCCCCTGACAGACAATGCGCCGTCTCTTGCGCGTGCGTGTGCGGCACAGGTGGCGCGTCATCATCGAGCGCGAAAAGCAGATGGCGCCTGCAAAGGCGAGGCGTGCCCTCGAGTTGCAGAAGATCGTCGCTCGCGTTGAGCAGGGGCTCTCGCCCCTCGAGGCTGCTCGCCTGGCTGCCAAGGCCACCGCGGACGCAGAGGCGGCGCTGGCAGCCGCGGCGGCTGCAGAAACGGCGACGGCGGCCGCGACTGACCTCGATGACGATGACGTCGCGAGTGAGGTAGGCGAGCGTGAGGGAGGTGGGGAGGAGGAGGACGAAGAGCTTGTTGCTGCCGACAAATCCTTCCGAAAGGAGAAGGCCGTGGCGGTGGAACCTTCACTGCTAGCTCTAGCCAAGAGCCTTGCTAGCACTTGCGAAACGCCTTCAGCCTCTTTCGAGCATGCTGCCCTTGGCGGCGGCGGCGGCGGCGGCGGCTCTGTAGGCGTCGCTCCTGAGGGCCGTGCGGAAGAGGCGCCGTTCCGTCCAGCAAGTCCTCTCCGCCTCCTCGAAAGTCCGAGAGCCCCACCCGCCGCCAACGCCGCCACCGCTGTGCTCGCAGCAGCCATCGACGCCACATCCTCCACCGCGAAAGCGCAGTTTCGGGCACCTCGTCAGTCCATGATCGAGTTCATGCGCGATTTCCGACTGGCGGAGAATGTGCTGGAGCATACGAGGGCGAAGCGCGCTGAGGCGCACAACGTGGAGGACCAGGCGGCCGCTGTGAGCGCGGTGCGCCGCCAGCTGCAGGCTTTCCATCGGCACTCACATCAGGCGCATCTGAGATCCGACGAGGAGGCGATGAGCGCCGCCGCGATGGCGAGGCGTGAGCAGATGAGTGAGGCGGAGGCGGAGGCGGAGGCGGAGGCAGAGGCGGAGGTGGCGGCGGCGGCGGCGCTCGACATATTGCTCGAGGCGGCGCAAAAGGAAGGGGACATGGTCATGCTCAAGGAGACGGCCGAAGCGGTTGCCGCGGCGGCTGCTCATGCGGCTGTGGCCGTGAAGGCGGCTGCGGCTGCAGAAGCCGCCGCTGACTCCGCGGAGCTCAGCGGTGCCACATCCCGTCAAGGGCTTGGCACCCCTATGTTTGCTATCCTGTCTCAGCCCGATGCATCCCTTCTTCCCCCTGGCGCCAGCGCGGAGCCAGAGGCGGTCACACGCACACCTGTCCCCGAGCCTGCCAGAGCTCTACGCGTGAGCTCGTCCCGCGAGCTCGGTCGCCGCGCGAGCGAAGAGCACAGCTCGAACGTGGCGTCGTCCTGGTCGTCACCCGTCGAGTCACAGGGCAGTGGGAGTCGGGCAGAAAGTAGGCTCAAGGCCGCGGGGGGAAGCGTGCTACCCTCCGTGGGAGGCGCCGGCATCAAGGAGCCCTCGTGCCACAGCAGCCCCTACACACCAGCCTCGGCGCAGGCCCACGATCCCTTTCCATCGGCCTCGGGCACGCCGCAACGGTCGCAGCCCGGACGGTCGAGGATGGTCGCATCGAAGGGGCGGCCGGCGTCGGCGAGTGACCACGGCCGGTTGATGCAACGCGTGCACGCGGGCGGTGCTCTCACCGATACCGAGTACACGGAGCTGATGAGAATCGCGCACCCGACGCTCCTTCCAATGAGTCCAAATAAGGGCAGTCCAAAGGGCGCTGGCGGCGGTTATGGCGGCGGACGAGCGATCGGAGTGTGGGACTGTCTACCACTCGGGCGCAGCCGGATGTTGGGTGCCTTCATCGAGACGACCTTCCTCGGCGCGATCGTGCCCGTGTACACCCTCTTTGACACACAGCTTGCGTTCGAGCTCTCAACCCCCGCTTCGGCGCCCGCAGCTGGCCCGGCAGGTGCACCCTGGACGGGTGCGAGGCGCGGCGACCCAGCACGTGTCCATCAACTGATGCCGCCGACCAAGCGTTCCGGCGCGCACAGCCCTCTGTCCGCAAACGCGGTTCAAATCATCGGTGCTCCTTGGTCCGGCAAAGGGGAGATGCGGGGCGAGATACGGGACGAGATACGGGCGTTTGGGGGTAGCTGCATCAGCAGCCGAATCGAGGGCGAAATGGATACGGGCGGCGGCAGCCCTGGCGAACGTCCCGAGACGTATGACTTCCCGAGGCGCCTCGAGGCACTCGAAGCGCTCTCGCCAGTCAGAGCCACCTCCCTCCATGCGACGACTCTCGCGACGACGCCCCAGCATCAGCGTGCGCTCAGCCACCACCAATCCTTTGCCACGGGCACTGCACGGGTCGGCAGCGGCGGCGCCAGCCGGCAGGCCTCGAGCTCGGTGCCTGCGTTCGTACAGGCCGTGAACACGTATCTGACGCCACGGTCTATCCGCTCGAAGGCGGCCAGCCCCCTTCCCAGCCCAGAGTGGTGGGAGAGGCCGCACCTGAAGCAGCCGTGGAATCATTCCACCTTCATCGAGCGCTCCGAGCATGAGAAGAGGGATTCATAGAGCGCCCGAATGACACGTCGGTCCCGAGTTGGTTGTGAACTTGCGACATCGCCCACATGATCCGCGCACCGCCCTCGGTGCCATGCGCGCGGGTGCACCCCCCGGGCCGCCCCGTTAGGGATAGTAAGTAAGTAAAACAACCCAGGCATACAATGCGAGGCGGTGGTAAATGTTTGTCACGCGTCGTCTCGAGTGTCCGGCCGCGTCATAAGCGCGCCGCGGCTTACGTTAAATGAAGCGCCCGCCTGCGGTGCGGTGTGCCGTGACGCACCAGCGCGCAAAACCACGTGACGCAGTCGTACATGTTCGTGCGTCATGTATCATGTATCGAAAAAAGCCAATCTCATAACAGCTCCGCGCGGTGCTAACCATACCTCGCGACAGGTGAAGCGACATTGTGGCGACCTGGCTGCCTGCTGCTGTATGCTGCTCCTCCGAAAACGAGGGCCCTAGATCAGAGACTTTCAAAGATATGTTCAACCGTGCCTCTTGGGAGAGGACGCGTTGAAATGCTCCTTGACCTGCATGCTGACGTACGTGGCGCCGCCGAAGTCGAGCCCGAGTACCGGCCCTCGTTCGAAGGCCCGGCAGTGGCTGAACCACGAGCAGTCCGCGTGGCTCGTTGAGTACGAGATGAAACGGCAACGGGCGCACTGCTGGCAGAAGCCGACGCAGGCCTGCAGGTCGGGCAGCCGAGGCACGCTGCCCTTGTGGCCGTTGATGCAGTCGCTCGGCCCGTTGTCCGTCGTTGCACAGTAGCCGACGCGGATAGTGCTCGATACGACGCCTTGAGGGCGCGAGGTGCTTGCGATGGGGCCGTCGGGGTCAGGGGATGAAGACGCACCGTTGGGGGCAGGGGATGATGACGCGCCGCGCGTGGCCTCCTCCATCGCTTCGGCTGAGACCTCCGCGTCGGGCGCCGCGCCGGGCACCTTGAGCTGCCAGATTGGGCACGCCGCGCGCAGAGCGGAGCGCCGTACTGGTCCGACAAGCTCACGTGCCCTACGAGACAGGACGGCAATGGACCTCGGCCCTGCATGGCGTTCGGGCTCGGTGCCCTCTGCGGCTGCTAGGTCGAAGGCGAGCGTGCGGTTGGGTAACGGCGCGTCGGAGTGCAACGCAACCAACAAAGAGAGTAGTGCGCCCGCACACGCGACGCTCGAGTCGACCAAGGAGGCATTCCTGTCGCCCACCAGAGCGTCACGTGCGCGCCCGAGACGGCGCCCGTGCACGTTCAAACTCGCTTGCGGCAGCCGTTGGCACAGCCGGTCCGCACAGCCGACATAGAGCGCTCGCACTTCAATCCGATCCATCGCGTCGGTCGCGCGCTGCGCCTCGTCGCACATACGAGAGCCGCCAAGGCAGTAAAAGTAGCCGTCGTCACACGCACCTCGCTTGGCGAGCGCCTCGGGCCTCACGGTGGGCGTGAGCCACGTGGGTGCCGGCGGCAGATTCCCATGCCACGGCCGTCGAAGCACATCGGACGCGTCGCAGCTGAAGGCGGGTGCCGTGGGCGCGACGTCGGCCGCGATGCCGGCCACGACACCCGCACGACCGGCACCGCCGTCAGCGCGACCGCCTCCAGTGCGTCTACCGCCCTCACCACCGCCTCGTCGAAGCTTGATTGCCACTGATTGCCACTGATTACCTCCCTCATCAGGTCGATGCTTGGGTGAAGCGTCGGCCGCGACGCGTGTGGAGCAAGCGGGGCGTAGGCCAAGGCAGCGCACAGAGGCCCACATACGCCCGAGGGTGAAGTCGACCCCTTGGTGGGACGCGTAGCGCAGCTGTGCGCGCAGCTGTCGCAAGATCATCTCGCCCCAGTAGATGTGACCCATGGCCACCTGCGGCTGCCCCCGAGGCCCGCGGTGCACGTGATACGAGGCCGCCGCCGCCCTTGTCAGGTTGCTAAATATGGGTGCGTCGCCGAGAGCGGCGAAGGCGGCTGCGTCAGTCGATCTGGGCACAATCTCGGACAGGTCAGATGCATCCGTGGCAATCCGTGGCAATCCGTGGCAATCCGTGGCAATCCGTGGCCATCCGTGGCCATCCGTGGCAATCCGTGGTCATCAGTGGCACGCAGTGGCACTCCGTGGCAATCCGTGACCATCCGTGACCATCCGTGACCGTCAGTGGCAGTCACTCGCCTGGCCGCGATCCACCAGTCCAGCACAAACACCGCGCGCGCCGATTTCGTCAAGTCGTTCTCACAGCCCCGCGACGGCGGACCGCACTCAATGGCGCCCGTGGTGATCTGCGAGCCAGATGCGATCGCGCCCAGCCAATGGTCTCCACCGCCGCCGCACACTCGGTGCCGGTGCTGTACAAGCGCCGACGTGTCGGGTGGTCCAGACGAAGCGCACTGGTGGGGCAGCACGAAGACGCCGGGAGCGATCGGGAGCGATGTGAGCGGCAGCGGCCTCTGCCAGAGCGTATCCCATCTGGAGATGAGGACACGCTCGTACTCGAGCTCGCTCGCACGCTCCGACCGGCGCATGAGCTCGACGGCGCGCGAGATGCCCAGCAGATGAGACGCCGTGCGCTCGCACGAGTTCTGACCCCAGCCATCCATCCCCGTGAAGAAGCCTTGGAAGCCGTTGCCCACACGGAGCAGCGAGACCTCGAGCTCACGGCACAGGCGATGGTTCCGCTTCACCTCTTCGGGCTCGTGCGAGCTGGCCCGCGGTCGAAAGAGCGCGTCGAGAGCCTTGCCGATCGTAGGCGACCAAGAGTGGCCGAAGAAGTGCACGTCGAGGCCAGCGCTCCGGCTGGGCTCGAGCACATGGCGTACGTAGCCAGCGTAGCAGAAGACGGCGAGGTCGAGAGCGCCAACAACACCGGCGTGCACCGCGCGTGTCGGCTCGCCCTCCACGCCGCGATCGAAGCGACCGAGCTTTCCGTGCAGCACGATGGCCGCGGCGACCCGCCGACGTTGCGGCATTGTGTGGAGAGTCCCACACTCACACCTGCGTGTTAACGTTCACGACAGACGCGACAACCGGTGCTACAGGAAGTAGAAAAGATACTGTTAAACGCTTCAACAAAAGTTGTTGGTCCTTGCTGGCTGCTTTACCCCTGGAGCACATGGTTGTGGTGTCGTTCCTACATGTATGCAAGGGAGACGCGCCGCGCATGTGCCCATGAAACGGAAGGAAGCAACGAAGGAACACGCGTTCCATGCCTACTGAGACGTTGGGTGAGAGGCCGACTACCCATGCGCCAAATCTCCAAATGGGGTCTGAGACCCCAATCGCAATGTCGAATGCCTCCTGCCACAGACCCTGATGGCCCGGCCGCCCTCAATCCCATGCTCGTTGCTTAACTCGTTGCTCTTTCACGCTCCAACATTTTTGCCGCGGCTGGATCTATCCTTCTTGCTGGGGCTGTCGCCGCGATGGCTCGGGGTCTCGCCGCGATGGCTCGGGGTCTCGCCGCGGTGCGAGCCGCTGGCTGGTGCTGGAAGTTTTCCCATTTCCTTCTTGACCTTGTCCTTCTTCGGAGCCATCGCGGGGTGAGCAGGGAAATGTCCATGTTTTTCGCAGTTTTTTCGCACACACTCGAGTCAATGGTCGTGAGCGCATTCAGATCGTCATCGTCCATGAACACGCAGTTGTTCCTCAGAAAAGCAGCTCAAATCCAGCCTTTCCTTGCAGTGCCTCATGGATCAAGGCCTTCCCTTCCTCGCCAATGAAGTTGCTCAACAGCCTGTATAGGGATGCAGACAAGCAGACAGGAAGGTTGTTCACACAGGAGGTATCCTTCCGTGGCCATCAGCTAGGCACGTGGTGCTTAGAAATCAAAGTTTGGGAATTGGGGCGACAAACTTACTCGATTTTCGTCAGTGCGCCATTGACGCGCAGAGCGTCGGCAATCGCTGTGATCCCATCTGCAGTGTAAGTTCCAAGCCCATAACGATCGAGGCCGCACAGCTGGTTGTCGCTGAGGTTGAGGCTCGTCAGCCCGCCATTAACGTGCAGGGCGTCGTCGATTGCAGTGATGATTGCAGTGATGCCCTCTGTGGTATAGGTGCCATGTGGGTCGCCCTTGTTGTCAGTCCAGATGCCGCACAGCTGGTTTCGGGAGAGGTCGATGCTCGTCAGCCCGCCTGTGACAGCTACCATAGCCACCACAGCGTTTGCTCCAACTGGACCGATGAAGTTGCCACTGACGTTGAGCGACGCGAGCTTGGTCTCTTTGTTACTCTTGATGGCCTTGCAGACTGCGCTTATGCCCTCATATTTGAGGTCATTGAAGGACAAATCCAGGGTCGTCAGTGCGCCTGTGACAGGAAGCAGATTGGCCAACACTAGCGCGCCTGTCACACCGACACCCTTGCCGGATAGGTCGAGCTCGGACAGACTGTCGGCGCGCAACTTCTTGATCGGGATGTTGCAGAAGATCTCGAGCGTCGGCTTACTGAGGACCACGGTCGCAAGCTCCTGTGCCACATTACCAGTGATGTCGTTCCAACCAACATCCACCGATGTTAGCGCGCCATTAACGCGCAGAGCGTCTGCAATCACTATGATGCCCTCTGCAGTGTAAGTTCCTTGGCCATATGCATCGAGGCCGCACAGCTGGTTTCTGGAGAGGTCTATGCTCGTCAGCCCGCCGTTGACGCCAAGCATCTTGGCCACGTGCTTGACTCCTGCTGTCCCACCAATGTTGCTCTCTCCATCAATATCGCCGCTTATGTCAAGCTCCTTGAGCGTCTTGTTCTGTTCTAGAGCCTCACAGATGGCCTTTGTGCCCTCCTCCCCCAACATGTTTTTGGCGAGTGATATTTTGATCAGCCCGCCTGTGACAGCTACCATAGCCACCACAGCGTTTGCTCCAACTGGACCGATGAAGTTGTAACTAAAGTCGAGCGACGCGAGCTTGGTCTCTTTGTTATTCTGGATGGCCTTGCAGACTGCGCTTACGCCCTCATCCTTGAGGTCGTTGAACGACAAATCCAGGGCCGTCAGCCCGCCTATGGCAGGCACGAGGTACGCAAGAAGCATGCCACCCTCGACACCTATATGTATCGCTTGCAGGTCGAGCTCAGAGACGGAGTCGTCGCGCATCATCTGCACCGGAATGCCGCGAATCTCGCCATAGCCGGCGCAGGCGACAGCCGCAAGCAGTAGCTCGAGCGGCGGCTCGCCCTCTCCCTCGATGCAGCTGAGGAGAGCGGTTTTGACAGCATGGCCTCCAAGGAACGGCCTCTCGTCCTCGTCCTCGTCCTCGTCCTCATCCCTCTCGTCCAGATCCACCCCGCGGACCGCGGCCACACTCACCTCAAAGCCCTCCCAACGCAGTCGGGCCAGGCTGGGCAGCATCCTCCCCGCCGCCGCCG
>ENA-UOXK01001119-UOXK01001119.1-mixed-culture-metagenome-genome-assembly--contig:-NODE-1119-length-19820-cov-42.740906_pt1 | contig 19820 bp, 10 predicted proteins | sample MGYA00238160_ERZ761638 | MGnify/ENA primary metagenome ERZ761638 (study PRJEB28912, sample SAMN08777098) | mixed culture metagenome | isolation source: Freshwater growth medium | place: USA...
GAGCAGGGGGGTCAGGTGAGCCAGCCAGCCCCACGTGAGCCCCACGTGAGCCACGTGAGCCACGTGAGCCACGTGAGCGGGGGGTGAGATGAGCCAGTCAGATCCACGTGAGCCACGTGAGCCACGTGAGCGGGGGGGTGAGATGAGCCAGCCAGATCCACGTGAGCCACGTGAGCCACGTGAGCGGGGCCTGACCACATGGGCTCCCCGACGAGGCCGAGGTGTAGATTTCGACGGCTGGCTCACGTGGGAATGCGACGGCTGGAGCCGCGCCGAGCACGTGGCGTTCGAGGCGATCGACTCGTGCATCGTGTGGCTCACGTGAGGTTTTAAGGTGATTTTAGGTAGTTACACGTGCCGAGGTGTCGAACCACCTGAGCCAGGCGGCTTGGCTCACGTCAGAGTGGGCCATCTCTGCACAGCCTGCTACATGTATACACAGACCGTTAATCGGCGGGAGGCGAGGGAACGGGTCTGGCCCCCTTTGCGACCGTCGACCCGTGAGCCGTGTTCGCCGTGGTCGTCGATTACGATTTGAACGTCTATAGTGCGTTCTTTGAATACATTACTAGTCGCGCATGAGACCATGAATGCGACACGGACAAGGCGGACCGCCTCTTGCGGTCCCTTACAAAGTTAACACGTCCTGAAGTAGACAATGCACAGGACCGAGGGTCAGGGTGCTTAGACACCTGAGGTTCACATCAGGTCCCGCCGGCTGGGCCACACACACACACACACACCGGCTGTCGCGTCTGTCGTGTTAACGTTCACACACACACACACACACGCCAGAGATGCAGGATCAGCATAGACACCGCACATCCCTTTGCCATATGCTCGAGCCAGGCATCCTCATTACGCTGCGCACGGACGAACTTCCGTGCCGAACTTGAACTGCGGCGCGTGCCTCGAGGAGTTCGATATCGTGTTGCTCGTGACGCCAAACTGCTCAAGAGGCGTGTACGTATCGGGCGGGGGCCCCTCCCTCCCTTGGAAGTAGCGATCGAACTGCTTCCCTGCGTAGCGATGGGAATTCGCCTTATCGTTCTTCTGTCCCAGTGACCATTTGGGCGAATCGCCAAGCAAGCCTTTGCCGTCCCTGCCAAACTTGGGCGCAAGGGCGCCAGGCCCCGGAGAGACCTCGCCGCCAGGATCGACAAACTGGCGGGTGCCCAGCGGGCGCATGGTGTACTGCGGCATATTCGAGCGCGTGTAGTTGATGCGGGGCGAGTAGGTCTCACATCCGGGTCCGTCGGTGGAGCCGATGCTGAGCTTCGTCTCATTGTCGCGGGACCAGGTTCCCTGGACCCTTTGCGTGCTCAGTTGCGGCGTCGTCGTCTCAGTGAGCTGGCCGACCGCGACGGTCTGGAAGGCGCTCGGCGCGGCCTTCCTTGTCAGGCGAGGCGAATATGCGCCCGGCCCAGGCGAGGCCGTGTACTCATCCGCAACCAGCCGCGGCCCCGTGCCAAAGCCATAGTGGGGTGCGGACCGCTTGCCCGCTCCCACTTGCTCACACACGGAACCTTGCAGCATGTAGCTCGGGCCCGGTGAGTCGCCCACTGTCTCTACTGAGGACTTTCGCGCCTTCCGATCACCCATCGTCCACGCCCTGATGCGCTCCTTGTGGTTAAAGTTCAAGTTGTAGGAGCCTGGGCCCGGCACATTGAAGTCGCCGGCCGAGGTGCCCAGCTTGATGACTGGCGTGCGGACTGAGGGCTTGCGCGGAGACAGCAAAGCCCGCAAGTCGTCACCGTACGCGTGCGCGAGAGCGACGGCGGAGCGCGTGTCCTTGGGCTTAGTCGGCCGCGCCGTGAGGGCCGATTTACCCCCGCTTGCGAGTCGCGACAAGTTGTCGTCCGCTACCGCCGTGCGATAGCGCGGGATCTTGCCCTCGCCGACCTTCATGAAGCGGGCAAAGTCGGCGTTCATGATGGCGTCGGCGTTGTCATAGTCGAGCGTGGCCCACAGCTGCATGATTTTCTCCTCCGAGAATTGCGAGTTGGGCACCTTGAACTTGCGTCGGATCACGAGGCGGATCTCGTCGTACGTGAGAATGCCGGTAATGTCGTTGGCGACCTGCTTGAAAATGGTCAGCCATGCGACCCCCTGGTGCGCGTCGGGAAGGTACTCCTTGCACCACTTGGCATATTGGATGGACAGGTCACGGACCTCGTCATCGGTGAGATCCTTGAGGCCCTCCTTCTTGAGCATAGCCCTCATCTCTCGGGTCTTGATGCTGGAGACTAGGCCCTCGTCCTTTAGGTGATCTCCCTGTTGCGCAGCCAACGCCGCGCGCTTGCGCTTGCCGCTCGCACGCATCCTCTCCTGGCGCCTCTCGATGGCGTCTTTAGGCTCTTCGCGTTTCAAGAAGCGGTGGAACTCGGCGGACTCGACAGTCCCCGAGTTGTCCTCATCGAGCGTGATCCAAAGTGCCTTGAGCTTCTTCTCGGACAGCTCGGACTCGCTGACGTTCAGCTTGCTGCGGATGCCCTCCTTGATCTCAGCGAATTCAAGGAGGCCCGACAAGTCCACATCAAGATCCTTGAAAAGGTTGAACCAGGTTGAGTCGTCGCCGCCCATGACCTCCTTCACCTTCTGGTTGAGCAGCTCCGAGACCTCCTTCTCCTCTTCCTTGGTCAGCCCGCCCTTGCGAGCCTCAACCAGCTTGTCAGTGAAGGTAAATTGCTTTGTGGCGGTACCTACAGGTGGGGACAGCTTGACGAAGCGCCCGAATTCCACCTTTTGGATGCAGTTTTTGTCCTCCTTGTCGAGCGCGCACCACAAGGCCATGATCAGCTCCTCCGACCAGACCGCCTTCTTCACCTTGAACGTGCGGCGCACCGCGTACCGCACCTCGTCGTACGTGAGCAGGCCCGACGCATCCTTGCAGATCTCGTTGAGGACTGTGAGCCACGCGACCCCCTGGTGGATGTCGGGCAGGTAGTTCTTGGTCCACGTGGCGAAATCGGTGGCGAGCTTTTTGAGCTCCTCCCCCTCGGGGATCGTCAACCCTGCATTGGCGACCAGCTCGCGCATAGTCGCAGTGGGGATGGAGGAGACGAACTTCGCCGACTTGATCTCGGCCTCTACCTTCTTTGCGTACAGCGCGCGCTGTGCCTTGCCGTTCAAGCGCATCAGCTCTTGGCGCTTCTCAATCGCACTGGTCGGCTCCTCACGGTCCATGAAGCGCATCAGCTCAGCTTCCTCCACGTATCCGGAGTCGTCCTCATCGAGGGTGATCCAGAGCTGCCTCAGCATGATGTCGCTCATCAGGCTCGTATCGATCATGAGCTGCATGCGGATGCCACGCTTGAGCTCGTCGAACGTGATGAGGCCCGAGCAATCGTTGTCAAACTCCTTGAACAGCATAAAGAACCCATCAGCTTTTAGGCTTGCCTCGGGAATGACCTCGTCGAGCTTCTGGTTGAGCAAGGCCGACACAGCCTTCTGCTCCTCATACTCCAACCCCCCTTCGCGCTTACCAAGCATTCGGTTTCGCACCGAGAATCGCTTCCTTAGCTTGACTTCACCCATACCCAACCCCCCTTCCGCCGTATTGGCAATCTTTGCGAAGCGTGCAAACTCGACTTGCACAATCGAGTCCGAATCGTCTCTGTCCAGCGCGCACCACAGCACCTTGATCTTGTTGTCCGAAAACTCCGCCGCCTTAACCTTGAACAAGCGCCGAATGACCATGCGCAGCTCATCAAAGGTGATAAGCCCCGAGTGGTCATCGTCGATCTCCTTGAAGACTTCCAGCCACGCGATGCCTTGGTGGGAACCAGGTTTATACAGCTTGACCCACTTGGCAAACTGCACAGATATGTTCTTGAGCTCCTCCTCGTCAGCTTCCGCAATGCCAGCGGCCGCCAGGTCGGCGCGCATCTCCTTCGTGGTCTTGTCGGACTTGAAGCCCTCGAGGCGCGCCTCCTTTTCGGCCAACTCATTCTTGATAACTCCCTTCTTCTTCTTCTTGAGGAGCTCGGCACGCTTCTCCGGCGTGAGCTCCTCATCCTCCTCTGTTCCCATGAAGGCATGGAACTCGGACATCTCGATGTACCCCGACTCATCCGTGTCGATGCAGACCCACACCGCCTTGAGCTTGTCATCCGAGAGCTCCGCCGGCTTGATCTTGAACTTCTTGCGGAGCCCGATCGCGAGCTCTTCAAAGGTGAGCATACCAGAGGCACTGCGCGCACCCAAGGGTGAGATCCGACGCGCCCGCGTGAGGACTGGTGAGGGAGCAATGATGGGGTGCAACGATAGGGTGCGATCATTGGCAGGCGGCGCCAGCGTTGGGGTCCTGTGCGCGCTTACTCGTCGTCGAAGTCCTTGAAGGCGGCGACAACCGTCTTCCCACCACCTCCCATCGCTGCAAGCTTGGCGTTGAATAGCGCGACGATTTCCTTCTTCTCATCCTCGTTGAGCAGAGCGATGCCGGCCTCCTGTAGCTCTTCTTTGATGCCCATGGTCACCGGCGGACGGCGCAAACGCGCTGCGCCGAGGTCGGGCTGTTCAGCGATGTCGTTTCTCCTGAACGTCACGCGTTCAAGCGGCGTACCGGTAGCTGATTGCCTCATTCATCAGATCAGCAATTCAGCTTATCGCCGTGCATCTCGAATCGACTGGGCTGCCCTTATCCGTTCAAAAACACCGGGGGGGGGAGGGCTGCCCACTCCCGGTCAACCGCGAAGATTCCGCTACACGAGACGCGAAACTTTCCGGAACTGGAAGCGAAGAGATGGCCGGCTCCGAGAACTCTCCGTTCGATCGCCTGCCCGACGATCTCATCCTATCCGTGGCGCAATGGCTCGATCCTCGGGCGTTGCTTCGTTTCGGCGCATGCGCGAGGCGGATGCACGGCCTCCCAACGGAGGCCCTATGGCGTAGCCTGTGCACCGCACGCTGCGAGGCAACCCCGCGTTTTCGGCTAACCCCCGAACGGGAGCAGTGGCTGCTTAACCACGTGCAGCCTGACTGGGTTGCGCGCTACAGGTTCTCCTTGCGCGAAATACTTCGAACCACCATCACCACTGAAGAGCTTCAAACCTTCAATTGGCACTTCAACTTCACGCCCGCAGGGCCGTGCCACACTGGTTCGCGCGCGCTTCACCAAGACTCACGTCGTCCTGCCCAATTACCCGCCGCTTCCGTACATGCTGCACACACCATCCGAGGTGGAGGCTGCGGCGATCGAAGGCGAGGGCAGCACTTCGGCTGGCGAGAGCAGCGGCGGCGGCAGTGAGAAAGGCGGTGGCAGCGGACGGACGTTGCGGAGAATCCTTGCGTCACTCGTGAGCCACCTAAACGTGATGGACGGCGGTCGGCATCTGCCGACCGCGTCTCCGACGCCGCAATGCTTGCAGATCGCCAACTTCCCGGGGCACTGCGTGCAACGGCTCGAGGACGGCGAGTGGCTCGTGTACAACCACAACGTGTCCTTTGTCTCGTGTGTCGGCACCGAGCCCAGCGCCTTTGACCAGCGCGGCTTCCTCACGGTGCCTAGCGCCGAGGCGGGGACGCACGAGATGATGGAGGACGAAGAAGATGAAGACTAGAGTGGTCTCTGCGTGGGACTCGGCGGTGGCTGTCTCTCGAAGGGCTGCGCGGCTGCGCAGCCGCAGCCGCGGCCGCAATTCTCGCATTATGTCACACTCGCAGGGAACAGGCCCTACGAAACGCTCAAAAGTATAGGCCCAACATAAGCGCCGACCCCGCGGCGCCCCGCCCGCGCGCCGCTGGCTCCTCGCATCCCGGCCGGACACGGTAACGTGCAGCTCGGCGCGTGGTGGGAGGCGGGTGGTGCGGCACCGCCTTAAGCCGCCCCCGAGCCGGCTATAGGCCCGTTCCTTGGTTCCGATTACAGTAAACAGTACCACATACTGCATAGTGCATACAGTAACAGCGCTGGACCACACTGTGATCCTCGGTGAACCGGACAACCAACACCCCAAAATTGCCACACGAACACGCGACAATGAATCAACGCGATCGCGGGAACGCGGTGTCCGGTGAGTGTTTCACACCGCGTCCGCGGGCGCCGCTCCATCCGGCTGAAATCGCAGCACCGTGACGCCGTCCGGGCGGTAGATCCCCTTCTTGTTCTTGAACGCCTTGTCCATCATGGGCAGAGGGACGCGCAGCAGGCCGTCCTCGACAAAGGCGCTGTGGAAGAGGAAGTAGAACAGGCAGCCGGCCTCCTTTCCAGCAATAATGCGCCCGGCGCCCGAGGAAGCGCCCGAGGCGGCGCCCAACGGTTGTACGCCCGAGGCCTTGACTCTCTCCGCCATCCAAGCCTCCTCTCCGAGCGTCGCCCAGGAGCTCGGTGGGGCATGGTCAAAGGGTAGAGTGGGATCCTTGCCAGAGGCCGCGCGCTTCCGGCGATCCTTGAGCAGCTTGTCCAGGTCGAAGACGGACACGCGCACGTCACCTTGAACGCTCACGTTGAGGTCGAACGTGAGCAGTTCCGGCGGCGCAGTCGCGGGCGCGCCACCGCCACCGCCCTTGGGCGGTAGCGGCACGCGCACGGGCGGCGACCAATACGTCACGTAGCACGGGCCGGCGCGCGCGCCGTGTGGCGCTTTGCCCCCGTCGTACGTGAGAATCGTGTGGCGAGGGTCCTGATGCGTCCCCTGCTTTAGCTCGGTATGGACCGCGACGACGAGATTGTAGCTCGGCAGCTTGTGACGAAACCAGTTGTTGAGCTCCAGCCTGGTGAGATGGACCATCGGGCGCGGCGGCGGCTGTAACTCCACCATCTTGGGCATGGACGGCGGCGGGTCCGATCCGTTGAGAATCTGCAATGCCACAGCCATCTCAGAGGGCAGTGGCGTCGGAGGACTTCTCCCGTCAGCAGCCGCCATAGCAACCGCGCGCGGGTGGTACACTTGCTGCGTGCGCAGCAGCTTCTCCAGCTGGTGCACGTACCGCTTCTGCGAGGGCGTGTCGACGCCCTGTAGCTTCCTGCGACCCAGCCCGAGCTCCGTGCGCTGTAGGGCGAAAAGAGTGAGCGCGTCCTCCGCGTCTTCACACTCGCGTGTGAAGAGCAGCCACGCGCACACCATCGAGCCCGAGCGCCCTTTGCCGCCGCGGCAGTGGATGGCGAGCGTGCTGCTCTCGCTCATGTGGACCGCCCGGTTGAGGAACGCGACAAACTGCGCCATCGTCGGCGGGGTGTGGTCCTGCACATCAAACGCGATGACTGCACCTGACGTGAAGGCTTCATGAGGGTACGGCAGTTCAGGGCAGCAGTTGACGACCAGGTAACCGCCCACGCCGTGACGGCTCTCAAAGAAGCGCACCACCTCTCGGAGCGGGTTGCGGTACAAACTCGTCGGCCAGGTGGCGGGCACGCTCATCGCGATTAACTGCGGGCTCACGTAGACAAGGTCGAGGTCAAAGCCTTTGTCGAGGTCAATGTACCGTTTCTTGTTCTCCCCTGTCTGCTGGCGAGCCGCGTGCTGGCCCGCCTTCACTTGTCGCATGAGGAGGAAGAAGATGCGAATCGAGCGCACCCAGCGCAGGAACACGATCAGCCCACGAAGGCCCGCGCTCACGTCTTGAGCACTCGTCACATGCGCATTCGCCTTGACGATGGTCTCAAGGAGCCACATGAGGATGGAGAACGAAATGACGCTGTAATCAAACCATGCCCACGGGTTACGCAGCAGCATGCCCCGGTATGTGTACGCGCGGAGCGCGAGGTCGCACGAGTAAATGAGCAGCACGAGAATGGTGGTCGTTTGGATCACGGCAACCAAGCCACCGTTGAGCTCGTAAATGAGCATGGTGAGGTCGATGATGGCCGCAAGCAGCTGCCCCGACTGCCATCGTATCGACTGGGTGAAGCGGCGGCAACGCTCACGCGGGCTCAGCCGCGGAGCGACACGACGTCCGGCCTGCACGGCCCTAAGTGTGCGTTGACGCTCGAGGGCGGGTCTCCGATCCTCGATGACGAGCGGCTCGGAACCAAACGGCGGCGGATGGGCCGCGACCTCGACACTAAGCAGCGCACCACCTTTTTTGCGTGACGGGCTGATGACAAAGCCATCGAGCTCCATGCTGCCAACAACAAGCGCGATAAGCAGGAGAGCTCTGACACACAATCAAGTCCCGAACGCGCCGAAGGAAGCGCGGAACGCCGAAAGTTTTCACGGCCCTCTTTCTCTGTTCGCCGCCGATGGTGTCTTCAGTGACTGTGAATGAGGGCGAGGGCTCCGCAAGCGAGCCGGCCAACGGCCCGGCCGAGCATGCATGCATTTTGTTCCCATAAGCGGAGCGGGCCGATGGATTATCTGAGATGTGTTCTCCGATCAGTCCCCGTCGGCGTCGCCGCTTGTCGGTCCCCACTTGTCCGCTTCGCTGAAAGCGATGAGAAGCTCACCTCGTGCGCTATCGTGTTGTTTGCATGAGACGCGCTCTTTTTCGGTGGTGGTTGTTGTGTCGAGCGGCTCGCTCGCGACGTTTGTCGTGCCCCACCCTGACCGTGACCCTGCACCCTCCCGGACCCAGGCTGTCTAGAATACCGGGGGTGACTCAGAGCTCGGCCCTTGGCCAAGAGCACTCACTGAGTCACGTCATTTTGAATCGTAACGTTAGGGGGCTCAGTGGGGGAAATTACTTGGGTATGCGAGCTCCGCGTCTACAACAACCACAACCGCGAGGACACGTCCACATGAGCCAAGACAGATCGACCCACGAGCGGAGCGACGTGCCCGACGAGCGACTATGCGACGCGAGCGAGCGGTTCGCTCGTTTCGCCGGTACAAGTATGCGAGTTCCGGTGCATGGTCCATGTATAATGCGCACGCGTTGTGTTAGTGTGGATTGTAGGCAGCGATATCCCTCAGAGATATCGACATGGTACTGGTTTTGCCCGCCCGCCGCGCGCGGCGCATCGTGCTCGCCGAGCTCGGCATCTCGGTGCATCTCGGTGCATCTCGGTGCATCTCGGCGCATCTTGCTCGCCCAGCAACGGTGCTTGCCCTGGAAGACCTTCTCGGCAGCGCCACTGCAAGGCACCGTCTCCCTTTCCACGCGTGAGAGTGCTCCAGCATCAATTGAGCACAGAGTCTGCAGCCACATGACGCCGATCCATATGGCTGTGAAGTGTCGGAATTGGCATTCGGCCAGGCCACCAGTTGTGCTCGACGAACGAGAACATGAGGCTGGGTACGAGCACCGAGCGCACTAGAAAGGTGTCGATCAGGGAGGTGGCGACAAGCATGAGGCCCCACTGGTTGAGTACCGTGGTGACGGAGAGGAGCATCGACGAGAAGGCGACGGTCATGATCAGGCCCGCGGTCGTGATGGTTGCAGACTCGGTGCCCATCGCGCGCAAGATGGCCGCCTCCGTCGAGTAGCCCGCGCGCCGGAGCTCGTAAATCTCCGAGATGAGGAAGACGTCGTAGTCGAGGCTCAGCCCGATCATCAGGCAGCCACACGAGAGCGGCACGATCCAGTACAGCCCGCCGACGGGTATGAGCGTTCCGTAGACCCACACCGACAGGCCAACGACGAAGATGATCGTGACCACGACGGTGAGCAGCAGCCGGAGCGGCACGAGCACAGAGCGAAAGGCGAGGCCCGCGATAATGAAGGTGACGACCGAGGTGGTGCCCACGAGCAGCGGCGGCGCCTCCACGTTGACCTGTTCGATCATATCCAAGATGTCGTCGACGTCTGTGAACACCACGAAGGACGAGCCCGCGTCGGAGAAGCGCGGCCGCTGCGCCACCGCTCGGATCGCCTTGAGTACCTCGAGTCCCTCCTTGCCCGCCGGCCCGTCGGACAGCAGAACCTCGACGAGCGTCGCCGACTGCTCGGAGTTTGTGTACTTGACGAACTGCGCCTTGTATGGGGTCGGTCCCGGCACCTCGAGTAGCCTTGCCGCCTCTGTGTGGTTGAGACGCCGTGTGCGATCCGAAGGAAGAGAGGCGATGTCGCGGATGGCCTCCGGGTCGAGGCCGAGCTCCGTCGTGAGGACCGTCCGAAAGTCGTTCAGGTCGTTGAAGAGCGCCGACGAAAGCACTGAGGGGGTGGTGGGGGGGATGATGCCGTTGACGGAGTGGCAGTAGTGCTCGCATGTGCCCAGGCAAAATCTGGACGCGATCGTCTGGATATACTTGGGTTGGCTTGGCTTGCACAGGCGTGCGGTGGCCTCGAGCCAGGGGCAGGTGATGACGGACGGGTCGATGCCCTTCGGCAGCAGCCACGGTGCATGTGCAATCACGAGCTGGCGTGCGTCGACGTCGTCGTCGTGGCACCCGAGCGGGCTCGATGGCGCGTCCCAGTTGTAGGCTAGCACGTAGAAGGGCTGGAGCAGGCCGATGGAGAGCTTGTACTGGGGCAGCGACTGCAGCGTCAGCAGCGAGGGCGCGTCGCGAGGGCAAAGGAGGTCCTGGTTGCCCGAGAGCTCCATGCTCGACACCACAAAGGCGCACGGCAGCAGCAGCAAGAGAATGGCAGCGATCAGCTTGAGGCGATGGTCACGGCAGATCAAGCCGAGCCTCACCCAACGAGAGTGCGTCAGGTCCTTGCCTTGGCCCGCGGGAGAGCGTACGAGCCCAGCCGGCTCGCTGTCCACTGGCGCCGCCGCCTCGTGAATCAACAGGAGCCCGCGGCGTCGCCACCGGCCGCGCCTCGGCGAGGGGAAGAGGAAGCCCGAGACGAGGCCACAGGCATCGGTGCAACAGTGCTCGCAGCAGGGGGCCAGGAGGAGCAACAGCGACGGCAGCAACGTGATGTGGACTGCCATCGCGGTGGCGCACAGCACGGCGCCTCCCCAGCCGATTGACGCGATCACATCGACCGAGCAGCGTGTCAAGCCCACAAACGAGAGCATGAGGATGAGCCCCGAGGTCACGATCACACGACCCGCCTTCTGCAGCGCGCGCCACACAGCGACTCGCGTTGAGTGGCCGCGCCCCAGCTCCTCGCGGAAGCGCGTCAACAAGAAGAGCGTGTAGTCGAACGAGATGGCGATCATCATGTCGATGTACACGGCGGGGGCGAAGTCGGGGAAGCTCACGACGGTTTGGGCGCATCCGCCGGGTGCCCAAGTCTCCCTGTCCTTGCAGAGCCAGCTGCCGCGCGCGAGCTGCAAGAGCACCGCGAAGCTGACGAGGAGCGTCACGGGCAGCGTCACGAGCGCGAGCACCGCAGAGGGTCCGCACGCATACAGCAGCAGCAACCAAGCCACAGGGATGGTGATCGCGTCGCCCGACTCGAAGTCGCGGATCACCGCCTTCTGTGCGGCATCGAGCAGCATCTGCTCGTGCGTCGAGCCGACGGTGAAGTGGTCGCCGTGCTCGGCGAGCCACGCATCGATGACGTTCTGCAGTTTGTTCCACGCCGCCACCATGCCCGGGGAGCCCGCCCCGCCGAACCCAATGTTGATGGTGAGCAGCACGATCGTCGCGGTCTGGTTGTCTGCCGAGATCAAGTCAGCGTCATTGACATCCAGCTGAGAGTCATCACGGTCCAGAAAAACGCCGACGGCCTGCCGCCACCAGCAAAGCCCTGTGAACAGCCAGTCCCCGTTATCGCTCTTGGGTAGCTCCTCGCACGCACCCAACGTTCCATTGAGGATCAGGTGCGAGAGCTCATTCACCTCGGGCGACCATATGGAATGCCGCCGAGGATCCCGGGCGACGATCAGAATGCCTTGCGAGAACGGGTATTGCATCGCCTTCTGCGGAAAGAGATTCCAAAATTCCGTCTGCGCCTGCTCTGATCGCGACCCTTTGGGTGCGACCACGTCGTCTTCTAAGTAGTTCAGAAAATCGAGACCGTCTCTGCAGAAGAATGCGACGACTGCCCAGAAGATGGTGAACGGCAGCCCGAGAGCGACGGTGCGAAGGCGATTGCGTCGACGTGGAGGGAGCGAAGTCGTCTGCATAGTATGGCAGTACGTGCGGCAGTATGCGGCAGAAGTCCCTGGTGAGGACGGAGCTGGCGGCTAGGTGGAACTGCTTGGTGCTAGAACAAGAGGGGGCCGGCTGTGGGAACAAAAAAGTACCACCCGCACCACCGCTCCCCTCGGTCAAACACAAGTACGTTCTCCACAAACGTACTGTACTATACTATAGCGTGAACGTTAACTCGACAGACGCGACAACAGGTGCTACGGCACTGTTACTGCCCGCTCAGAATACACACACCTTACACAGCGTGCGGAAAACCATGACCCGCTTCAATGGTACTCAGATTCTCGTCGCAAAAAGCTGAGCACTATTTGAGCACCTTTCGCGAGCACTCTTGGGTGTAGCGACGAGCACCCTTCGCGCACCGAGAGAAAACTGACGACGTCGACGCAAGAGAAAGCGCGCGCCATCTACAAGATGGAGAATCGGCGACTCAACAGCGCGGCAGCGGCAGCGATGACCGCGGCGGTCGGCGTCGCGCTCCACCACTCGTGGCAAGCGTGCGCGCACAAGCAAGCTGCGGAGAGCGAGATGGCAGTTGAGGCGCCCAAGCAGTTGAGCGTGGAAAAGGAGGACAGCAAGATCGAGACGCCAGGCAAGTGCCCAACGCGAGAGCGCGCACAAACGGGTGCATGTTCGCAGGGCCTTGAGAAGATCGCGCCGGACTTCGTTTGCGGTCCTAAGTTGGTTCCAAATATGTTTGACACGAGCTGCTCGTGCAGAGTCGCACCTGAGTCGGTCCTCGATGACATTGGTGTGGACGACGAGCATGCGACCATCGTCATCATTGGGGGTGGCCCTCACGCGTTGGCAGCCCTGTCCGCCCTGCACGAAAAGTCGTTTGCATTCGCCGAGCAGTACGGGAGTGAGAATGAGCACCAGCGCCGAGTGGGCTTCGGCTCGTACACCAAGGTTGGAACAGGTTCGCATCGCACGCGACCAACGCTCTGCATGCTTCCACACAAGATGCGCTCGCTGACCTATTTGCGTCGTGTCCCCATTCTCGCAGTGTGCGTGCTCGACCCAGGGTATCGGTTCATGGAAGCCTGGGACAAGCGATTCGAGGCGCTGAAGATCGAGAAGCTTCGATCGCCTGCCTTTGCCCACCCAGCCGCATTTGAGCCGCGAGCCTTGGTAAACTATGCTATAGCTCAGGGACGGACGAACGAGTTGCATTCAGTGGATGGATTGGGCGGCCATGTGAAGCTAGGCCAACGACTCGCCACTACAGACGGAGGCGAGCAGGATTCTCTGTGGCGGCTGCCATCCACGACACTCTTCCGCGACTTTTGCCTCCACCTCGAGACGAAGCTCCCTCATCAGTGGATCTCCGGCTCCGCGACCAAGATTTGCAAGGCGGAGAGCACCGACAAGTATTACGTGCACTACACCGAGACGGGCAGCCAGCGTATGCGTAAGGTGGTTGCGAGTGCAGTCATCCTTGCCACGGGTCCCACGGGCGAGTGGAATGTCCCACGGCCGTTCAAAGGGATGCTCGACCATCGCCGCATCCTCCACACCGAGGAGGTCGTGCACAAAGGGTCGCTGATGGATGAGCTCGAGTGGAGGATCCCGAGCCGAGGGCGAGTGCTTGTGATCGGAGGTGGCCTCACTGCAGGGCAGGCGGCACTAGCTGCAGTCAGGGCGAACAATCGAGTCGTCCTGCGCTCACGCCGCCCTCTCCAGACGAGACCGTTTGACATCTCTGAGGAATGGCTAGACGCAAAGAAGACCCAGCGGCTACGATTCGAATTCCTTAAGAAGCCGATGGATCAGCGCCGCGCCGCTGTGAAGCAGGCTGTCGTCGGCGGCAGCCTGCCGAAAGTGTACATGGAGGAGTTGCTCAATCTGTCGCGCGAGTCGGAGTCGCTGAAGCTCGAGGTCGATGAGGATATCGATTCGTGCCAAGTGAGCATGGAGGGCGGCGGCGTGCGCGTGAACGGCGAGGTGTTTGACCAGGTCATCCTTGCAACTGGTGTGGTGACTAGTACCACATGCTCTCCGCTGTACCTGCAAGTGCAAAAGGCCTTCGACGCGAAGATCGTCGCAGGCCTCCCCGTAGTCAACAGCTCGCTCCGATGGGTAGAGGATGAGAAAATCTTCGTCATCGGCGCAAATGCCATGCTCGAGATCGGACCGGGCTCCGGCAACCTAATGGGTGCCATGAAGGGAGCCAAGATCATCGCGAATGAGCTGTATGACCTTGTGTGGACCAGGCCCGCGGGGAATATGGCGAAGGCGGGTCGCATGTTCACCAACCCCTTTTCGGTCCTGGTCGATTCAGACGGCGAGACAGATGAGTAGATGACGTCTTGAGCTGAAGGATCCACACGCGTGACGACCAGCCGCACGCCGATCGAGCATGTCGAGGGCGAGTGTACTGGAGCGCGTGAGACGCGTGACGGAATGCCGGCGGTGGGATCCAAGTATGTGCGCTGCATGTGCCACGGAAAAGAGAGGCTGGGTGGGTGGTGTATGGGTGGAAATGGGCAACCAAGCGCAAGCCGCGAACGCGGGGTGATCGCACAGTTGAAGCATGAAGGCTAGTGAAAGGGAGCCGGTCATGTGTGTGTGGTATGTGGTGGGGGATTCCAAGGTGCTGCGGACGTCGCGTGTGTAAGTAGTGTGTAAGGTCTACTCCCCCGTCCCGCGGAGCAGAGTAACTTATTTTACTCACACATGCATGCGAAAGACATGAGTTTTAGATGAAATCCAAGGAAATAACAAATAATTAGGTTAAATCATGGTCGATGGTAGGGAGCCTGGGTGGGTATGGTGAGCGTTGGGCGGGGTGGCTCTATTGGTCTATTGGGGTAAGCTCATCACCACGGAAGCTCGAGGACGTGAGAGTCCTCTTTGGGGTGATAAGGTCAAAGGTTGTGGTGGACAAATCGAACCTCTAGGATTTACCATTATCGTCCGCGGGAGCGGAACATCCTTGCCAACTCCTTCGCATGCCCTTGGAGAGCACGAGCAGGCCGTGTTCGTTGAAGACAAGGCGCAGCAAGATGGAGAAGATCCAAGAGAGGAGCAGGGTCTGCCAGCTCGCGTCCTGGTTGCCGGCGATGGCCGCAGCCGAGAAGAGCTCGCACGCATACAGCGTGAATAGGAGCAGCAGCGACCAAAACAAGAGAAGGTTGGCCGCCCACCCAAAGAGGATGCGCATGACGGCAGGCCAGTCCTCACTGGCCACCGAGCGAGTCAGCGAGTTGCCGAGCATGTACTCGTTCAGGTCCGCGTGCGAAAGCTGGCGTTGGGGGTCAGAGGGTCTGCCCGCGAGCGCCCGCTGCTGCAAGAAAGTTGTGTGGGGTTTGAGCTGCCGGTGATGTGGCATCACCGGCGGCGGCGTGGCTAGGGCTCCCCCGGGGAGTATGGAGGGTGGTGAGGCGGGTGGAGAGAGCGCGGCCTCAAGCGCTGTCGATGGGAATGGCACGGCAGGCGGGAAGCGCTCGGTGTACGTGGCGCTCGACATGGCGCTCGACCGTTGGGGGTTGCTGGGCTTCGGTGGCGCCGAACGACGCTTCGCCATCATGTTCGCGCTGAGCATGGCCGCCTGGGCGCTCAACATCACCGCTTGAGCGCCCACCAGCCTCGTATTGCCCACACCACGCCCTTCCACGGCCGAGGAGGGGGAGTGGAGCGCAGGCGAGGTGAGCGCGGGCGAAGGCTGCAGCGCGGCCAACAAACTGGCCAGCTGAGCAGCGTCGGCCGCCATTTGCGCTGCCATTGCGGCGAGACTGTCCTCGTCAAGGTCGGCGAGCCCGCCATCCGCTGGTCGACGAAGCGCGCTGGTCGACAAGCGCGGCTCCGCGCTCCAGTTCTCCTCGTCGCACTCGTCGTCCCCCTCCACCTCCGGCGCCCCTGACGGCGTCAGCGCCTCCACAGCCGTCATCTCCGCTGCGATGGCAGCCAGAGCTTCTGCTGCGACCGCCTTGCCACGAGCATCACCCTTGCGTACAAGCGCCACCAGCGCCTCGATGCCGCCCGCCGTTGCGATCGCTGCCTTGTTGGCCGCGTTGTCGCACGCCAGATCCCGTAAAGCGGCGGCAGCGATCGCTTTGCCTGGAGCGTCGCCGTTGTGTGCGAGCGCCACCAGCGGCGCGATGCCGCCCGCCGCCGCGATCGCTGCCTGGTTGGCTGCGTTGCCGTCGGACAGATTTGCCAACGCACTGGCTGCGCTTCGCTTGCCGTCAGCGTTGGCGTGGCGCAAGAGCGCCACCAACAGTGTGATCCCGCCCACCGCTGCGATCGCCGCCTGGTTGGCTGGGTTGCTCTCCGACAGATTCGCCAACGCCAAGGCTGCAAACGACTTGCCTGGAGCATTACCATCGCGAACAAGCGCCACTAGCCGTACAACGTCCCCAGCACCTGCAATCCCACCCTCACCCGTCTCCTCCTCCTCGGGCTCCAACGACGGAGCGCCCGAGTGAATTCCAAATTTGGAAGACGTCGTTCGGAAGGGCAGTCGCAAGTGCTGCGCTGACGCAACGAGCTGCATCACTTGCGCTCGGGCTCGCTCCCGGCGCTGAAGCTCGCCCTGCGTCGTCCTTGCCACCCTGCGCTTGTACAAGTCGCACGGCCAGAAGCAGGCACAATCAACCAAGAAGAGGAGAAGCACGAGCAACCACAGAAGCCCCTTGAACAGCTGGCGGCCCAGCATGACGAAGACGAGGGGCTCAAATAGCAAGGCGACAAGCAGCATCGCAGGGATACAGACGGCCGCCGCAACTAAGCCGCCGATTACGACGGCCGTCGGGTTGATCACCATCGGCCCCTCTGATGGCGCAGAGTGGAAGATGCACAGCACCACAATCTCGATCACCAGGCTATTCACGAGCACTTGGGCCGTCTGCGCTCGCGTGAAGCCGCCCTGGCCGCGGTGCTCGGGCGCCATTATGAGCTCCGTCATCAGGGTGAAAGCTGCAAGCAGCTTGTGGCGTGGTGGCGCAAGGGAGGTGCCTAGTGCCGGGCTGGGTGTGGATGGAGAGGCGGGCTGTACGGATGCAGGGACCACAGGTGGTGGCGACGGGGATGGCGACGGGGGTGGCGAGGCCAAGCCAGGAGCTTCGTCCTCGACCTCGAGCAGCGCCTCTTTGCGAGAGGCATTTGGCATGAGAGTCTCGACATTCATACTGCTGATATGAGTGCTGACCTGCTGGTCTCGGTGCTGCGGATGCGGCGGCTCAACGGCCGACCGCGATAGTTGCTCGCCACGACGCTGTGGCGCAATTCGCGCAGCCACATCGAGGAGGCACGAGGCGATGCCTCGCCCACGCGCCGCCTGCGACACGCGCAAGCTCTGGCACGATGTCTCCGTCGGACTCGACCACACGATGACCATGATGCCTAGCCCCTCAGCCGTCTCAGCGTCTTCGGCGAAAACGAGCAGCACATCCTCATCCTCGACCATTCGGTTGAACTCCTGGTGGAGGTTGTCGTCGATGCCCGTGCCGCTGCCTGTGAGATCGGTCAGCGAAGACACCACCTGCTCCCGATCTGAGACTCGCGCCATGCGTATCGTAATTGCTTGGCCATTCTTGTCCGCCACCGTGATGGGAAGCGTCTTGCTACGCCCTGCGATCTGCGCCTCCACCATGGCAATCTCCTTGCGATCTCGTTGGATTGCACTGGCCAAGGCAACCGCCCATAGGCCGATCAGGCTGAATACGATGCTCCAAATGACAGGGTCCGTTCCCCACGAGAAGCGAGTCACGCACTGCAACGAGTCCCATGAGAGACTCTTGACCATACGCGACGGTGGAGATGGCGGCAACGGGGGCGGAGGCGAGGGCGACGGCGGCGGTGGCGAGGGCGAGGGCGGCGATGGCGGCGGCGGTGAGGGCGGCGGCGATGGCGGCGAAGGCGGCGGTGGTGGTGGAGGCGAGGGCGACGGTGGCGGAGGCGACGGCGGCGGCGGCGAGGGCGGCGACGGCGGCGGCGGCGGCGGCGGCGAGGGCGGCGGCGGGGGCGGCGAGGGCGGCGGCGGCGAAGATGGTGGCGGCGACGGCGGCGGCGACGGCGAAGGTGGAGGCGGCAAGGGCGAAGGTGGAGACCGTGGGGGTTCGTTCGCATAGATATGGGGGACGATTGATAAGTTCAGCAGCGCGAGTGGGCCGAACCTGCTCCACGGCCTGGCCATCATCGTACTTGCGAAATGCGTCCGCCCGCGCGAGGAGCCTCTACGGAGAGCGACGAGCGAAGCGTCGAAGCGTGCACGTGCACGCAACGAGAAGTGAAGCGATTGAAGCGAACTAACTTTCCTACTTTGGCATAGTTTTGGCATGCAGGAAATCCATTCATGTGTCCCGTACTATTTCTTTCGTCCTCTTTCTCTGAACACACGTCACAGACCAAGAGGACTGATTTGAAACAGTCCCCCCCGTGGGCAAAACAAGCTCGCGCTGCATGTACATGTTTTAGCTGCTGCAGCTGTATCACAACGGCCTCCTTCCCACCAAAACACGATAGTCGAGCCCACGCACCACCACATTTCTGCTCTGTGCCTCGATCCAGCCAGCCGCCTGGGCCTCCTCACGAAAGGCGAGGCGAGCCCGCTCGTACACGCCGCCAACTTGGACGCCGGGCTGCGGCTGCTGCGGCTGCTGCTGCTGCTGCTGCTGCACTGCGGCGAGGGTCCCCTGAAAGGAGAGAAGACCAAGCATCCAGGCATCGTCCATCTCCACCGAGCCGAGGTCCAACTGCAAAGTGTGCGTTTGGTTGTGCCCTCGTGCAACGCCGGCGCTGTCCCCGGCGCCATCAAGAAGTTTGAAGCCAGCGGCGCGAAGCACAGCATCTGCACGGCCGTGGCCTAGACAAGTTGGATCGTAGGGCAGTTCGAGCGGTTCCGCTCGCCCGAGCGCCTTTGCGACGCACCGGCCGCCGAGCTCCATCAGCGCCATGCGGTCCCAAACAGTCGCCACGAGCAGCCCGCCGGGACGGAGAAGCTTACGGACGCCCCGCAGGCACAGCTCGTGATCGGCGGGCGGTAGCATGAAGAGGCCGAGCGAGCACGTCACCACATCGGCGATCGCCGCGTCGCCGTCGCTACCTCCGAGCGCGACCAGATCGAACATGTCGATCTGTTGCAACTCAACCTGATCCGCTAGGCGCTCCTCGCTGACCCGCAAAGCGGCCATCTCGAGCACACCCGCCTCGCTGTCGCTCGCCACGACGGTGGCACCAGAGAAGCGCCGCGCGAGGGTCAGTGCCGGCTCAGCCGCGGCGCCGCTCGCCAGGTCGAGCATGTTCTGTGGCTGGCTGAGGGTCGCCTCCGCAACGACGTCGGCGGTTGCGGTCCACATCGGTGCGAACTGGTGGAGCGACGCCTGGAACAGGCTGGGCAAGCGCTGCTGCAAGAGGGACACGTACTCAGCGTCGCTACGAACGCGTGTGTGGAGGCGGCGAAGCATCCTACGCATGGCGCTGGGCCACCCTTTCGGACCTTGTGGCAAGGGCAAGGGCCACAAGGGACACACGCCAAGACGGGAAAAGGTCAGCACAAGTCTAAAGAGTTGTCTTTTTTCTCACGCACCTTCTCGAACGCCGGCCTCTCCCACCAGCCACCTTCAGTGCAATTGATTCAGTGACTCAGGAGAAGACAGGATCACCAGAAAGAACAATTAGTTTACTATTGTAGTTCTGATACAAGTAACCGTCTTAAGTTCTGCGTCCTCCGTGTGTCTGTTCCGTGAACGTTAACACGACAGACACGACAGGCGGTGCTACGGCACTGTTCCGTGTGTCCCGGCTTTATTCCGTTGTAGTTATTAAAATGCAATTCATGCAATTGGTTCATTAAGGCTCTTGTTTTGGATCGAGCCGCCCGCGACGAAATCCCTATACTATCGCGGCGGCCACCTCGACCCCCCCACCCACCCCCACCCACCCACCCAC
>ENA-UOXK01001131-UOXK01001131.1-mixed-culture-metagenome-genome-assembly--contig:-NODE-1131-length-19745-cov-38.258253_pt1 | contig 19745 bp, 10 predicted proteins | sample MGYA00238160_ERZ761638 | MGnify/ENA primary metagenome ERZ761638 (study PRJEB28912, sample SAMN08777098) | mixed culture metagenome | isolation source: Freshwater growth medium | place: USA...
GCGCGTGCTCTGCTCCCGCCTCAGCCGCTGCGAGGGTCAGCCCGCGCCGACTCAGCTGGCTGAGATCACCGATCTCAACATCAAGGTCCTCGTCGACGCGGGCCGGCCATGGGAGGCGGCGGCGGCGGGGAGGATGCTGCCCAGCCTGGCCCGACTGCGCTGGGAGGGCTTCGAGGTGAATGTGGCCGCGGTCCGCGGGGTGGATCTGGACGAGAGGGATGATGACGAGGACGAGGACGAGGACGAGAGGCCGTTCCTTGGAGGCCCTGCCAAAACCGCTCTCCTCAGCTGCATCGAGGGAGAGGGCGAGCCGCCGCTCAAGCTACTGCTTGCAGCTGTCGCCTGCGCTGGCTCTGGCGAGATTAGCGGCATACCGGTGCAGATGATGCGCGACGACTCCGTCTCTGAGCTCGACCTGCAAGAGAGAAATATCGGCGTCGAGGGTGGCATGCTTCTTGCGTACCTCGTGCCTGCCATGGGCGGGCTGACGAGCATCAACATGTCCAGAAATAATCTCACCAACTTCGGCAGGGACATGACGGGCATCAAAGAGCTCGCCGCAGCTCTAGGCGTCAACGGCTCGCTGACGGTGACCAACCTCCTGGGCAATCAACTTGATGCGGAGTCCGCCAAGATGCTCGCTGAGGTTGCCAAGCAGAAGGGTATCTCACTCTGCGGCATCCGGCGCGACCAGACCACCGCTGACTTCTCCAACCAGAACCTTCAGCTGCCCGATGCGATCCTGCTGGCGTCGGACCTGTCACAGGCCATTGTCACAGGCGCATTGACACACCTCTCGCTTGTTGGTAACGAAAAGCTGGGTGACAAAGGTGTGGAGGCGCTCTCAGTTGCTATCGAGCAGAGTAAGAGCCTCAGAACGCTTGACCTGAGCAGCGACTCGTCGACCATGTTCGGCCCAAAGGGAACGACCGCATTGGCTAAGGCACTTACCATCAATAGCTCGCTGACCCAAATCGAGTACATTTCACCCGACTCGAACTTACCGAATGTGGACAACTCGTTGCCAGCACCTGAGCTCTTTTGGCACCTGCTCGTAACGTGTGCTTTCTGGTTTTTGTGCCTGCAGGTTGCAGGGCAACTACCTTGGAGCGAAGGGTGCCACAGCGTTCGCGGACGCCTTGCACGTCAACAGCTCGCTCAGGAAGGTATGTTTCCTTATCAGCCCACACCCGCTTGACCCCTCTCTCCTGACCCGTCTGTTTCTTTGCCTCTGCAGTTAAATCTCTCAAACACCCGCCTCTGTGGTGTCTGGTTTTATGGAAGCGTGTCCGCAGGCACTTACAACGCCGAGGGCGTCACAGCGATTGCTGACGCTCTGCGCGTCAACGGCGCGCTGACGTCTATCAACCTCTCCAACAACGTGCTGTGCGGTGTGGACAATAGGGGCCAGGGCACTTACACTGCAGAGGGCATCACTGCAATCGCTGACGCCCTGCGAGTTAATGGCACGCTGACAGAGTTGTCTATTTATGGCAACCACATTGGTGATGAGGGAGTTGGTGCGATCTGCGAGGCAATCCAGAGCAACAAGGAGACCAAGCTCGCGTCGCTCAACATGGGCTTCAACAGCATCGGTGAAGTGGGAGCAAAGTCTGCGGCGGCCCTGGTCGCCGTCACAGGCACGCTGACGAGCCTGGACCTCTCCAGCAACCAGCTGTGCGGCCTCTCACATTTTGGGAGTGGAACTTACACTGCAGAGGGGATCACAGCAATTGCCGACGCTCTCCGTGTCAATGGCGGGCTGACAGTAGCCAACCTCCTGGGCAATCAACTTGATGCGGAGTCCGCCAAGATGCTCGCTGAAGTCGCCAAGCAGAAGGGGATCTCGCTCTGCGGCATTCAGCGGGACCAGACCACCGCTGACTTCTTCAACCAGAACCTCAAGCCGCCCGATGCTATCCTGCTGGCGTCGGACTTGTCACAGGCCGTTGTCACAGGCGCGCTGACGAGCATCAACCTGTCCGGAAACAATCTCACTCACTACCGACAGGACATGACGGGCATCAAGGAGCTCGCCGCCGCTCTTGGCGTCAACGGCGCATTGACCGAGTGCAACCTCAATTACAACCCTTGCATTCGCGAGGACGGGGAGGCCTTGATTCGGAAGGCAATTCAAGAAAAGGCTGGATTCAAGCTATGTATCTGAGATGAATATTGCGCGTACGCGGCGAACCATGAAAATTGATTGAAGGTGCTCGACATGGCCCGTTTTGGCGCGCGAGAGTGTGCTTCTGTTGGAGCGTGAACAAGAGCATGGGTGATTGGAAATTGCCCGGCGCACCGGGGGCGGGATCGCGATTCCTCACGCGCCCGCCCCCCCGCCCTGCACAACATCAAAGTGACAATTTCAAACACAATTCGAACTCCCCGCCCGGACCCCGGTCCCCGCTCGCTCCGCGCAAGTTGTAGAGACCGCGGACAGCGTTATAGGCTCATGGTAATGGCTATAATACGGCGGTTACGGCGTACCGGCACCGGTACGCAAATAATTGGGTATTGGCATTCACAAAAAAGAGTCAACAGTCATGGCGGTATCACAGCCGCGAGCCAAGGACGGGAAGGTCATTCAGAACAACCACTACGGCGCTTTTTCAACAGTGTTCGAAGATTCCGGGGCCAACCTAGTACTCATACATCCTTGTTTTTCATGCTCTCGCAGTCAGAGAGCCATTCTCTCGGTGGCATCTGTGCAGCGCGGCCGACCCGATCCGGCCCATGGCAAAGAGGTATGGAGCAGCGCACTGAAAAAACGATGAGCGGGCGCATTTCATGGCGCATTTCCTCTCTTGTTTACGATGGCGGCGGCGGCAGCGGCGCTGGCGCGCCCGGCGGTGGAGGCAGCGGCGCCCCTGGGGGCGCCGGCCAGGGCGGCGGCGCGCCCGGCGGCGGCATCATCGGCGGGAAACCGGTAGGAGGCATTCCCGGCGGCGGCATCCCCGGCGGCGGCATCCCCGGCGGCGGCATCCCCGGCGGCGGCATCCCCGGCGGTGGCGGCCCGCGAGGCAGCATCATGCCCGGAGGCATGAAGCCGGGCGGCGGTGGCATGTGCGGCGGGTAGCTCGGTGGCCCCATCGCGTAGGCAGGAGGCATCGCCTGGTACCCTGATGGAAGCATCCCGTACGGTCCCTGAGGTCCCATAGCGCTGCCGTGGGCGCTGCCTCCATAGCTCCCCGGCGGCGGCGGCCGCGGCATCGCATACCCCGGCGGCGGCGGCGGCGGCTCGTCGGGCGGCGGCGGCGGCGGCTCGTCGGGCGGCGGCGGCGGCGGCTCATCGGCATCCATGGCGTCCGCAACCGCCGCGGCGGGCGGCGGCGGCATCGTGGGCGGCGGCGGCATGCCCGGGGGCATGCCCGGCGGCATGCCCGGCGGCGGCGGCATGCCCGGAGGCGGCGGCATCGATGGAGGAAAGCCCGGCGGCGGCGGCATGCCCGGCGGCGGCGGCATCGATGGAGGCCAACCGGGCGGCGGCGGCAGTGCCGCACCAGTCGGTTGACTCCCCCATCCTGGCGGCGGTGGCGGCGGCGGCGGCATGCCCGGCACGACGCCGGCCGCGACCGCCAGAGGCGGCAGTGGTGCGCTCGCCGCTCCACTCGCCGCGAAGAAGAGGTTAGGTCGCAAGCTGGTGCGGTTGGGGTTGTTGGCGGCGAGGAGGCGCTCGGCCGCCGAGCCATGGCGCTCGCCCTTGGAATCCTTTTTGATGGCGTAGGTCACCGAGATGGGCTGGTTGCACAGGAACTGGCCGTTCATCGCCTCAATGGCCGTGTCGGAGGCCTCAAATGTCTCAAACGAGACGAAGCCGAAGCCGCGGCTCGCGCCCGTGTCGGGGTCTCGCATGATCTTGGGCGTCGTGACGATGAGGCCGAACGCCGAGAAGGTGTCGTACAGCAGCTTCTCGTCCACCTCGGGATCGAGGTTGCCCACGAAGATGTTGGCGCCGACATCGACCGTGTCGCGCTCCTTGGCAGCTGCGTTCACTCGGATCGGCTTGCCAAAGAGCTTGATCATGTTGAGTACCTTGATCGCGTACTCGGCATCTACGTCTGCCTTGAATTCGACGAAGCCGAAGCCCATGTGCTGCTGCGTGAGCTTGTCCTTGGGAATGTGCACGCTCACCACTGGGCCGGCCTGCAAACACAGCTCCCACAGCAGCGCCTCGGAAACCTTGGTGTCTAGGTCGCCCACGTAGCACGTGGCCTCCTGATTGCGCTCGTGCTCCATCGCCGCCATGCTGATGTGTGCCGCGTCTTGCGACTGATCGCCAACTCGAGGCCCGCAGCCGTGTGGTCCGTGAGGCCGCGCGCGCACCCTGCAGTGCGGGGAGAGTGCACAAGTGCACGTGTCACCACAGTGGTCACGAGAGAGTTGTCGTGAGCGCCCCGTCGGTTCGCCCACGAGTACCCGTAGTAGTGAGCTCACGGGTGTATGCGTTGCGGGCTCAAAAGGACGCGCTTGCGACGGCGGTCGAACCCCTGCTTCGCAACCCGCTTTCCGTGGAGCAACTCGTGCGTGCGAGCGGTGCGTGTAGGAAATTCCTACACGAGCGCGGGAGGAGAGAACGCGGGCGGAGGCGAGCTCACGTTGAGTCCTCCTCCTCTTGCGTCGCAGCAAGAATGAGCGTGCCAGAGAAAAAATACTTGCTCGGGAATACGGACAGAGAATACACCGAGGCTGAGCGATCGGTGCTCGCGGCGCTACGCCAGCACCAGATCAGCCTGCGCGGCCGGCCAAAGAAGACACGCGACGAGCTCATGGTCGAGCTCGAGGCGAGCCCAGTCTTCCTATCCTTCTGCAAGGTGGTCGAGGACACGCCCAAGCTTCGCCCATCGGTCATCGCCAAGCTCCTCAAGAGTGCGGATGCGCTCATTTCCAAGGAGTACAAGGCAGCGCTGCTCGAGTCCATGCAGCGCCGCGCGCGGCGCAAGGAGGACGTGATCGAAGCAGTGAGGCAAGAGGCGGTGCGCAAGATGTCACAGGATGAGGACATTCACTTTGAGGATGAGAACAGCGGTGGGTTCACCAAGGAGGAGTTGCGGCAGAGGCTCGACGACGCGCAGCGCTCCAGGACAGCGCACGCAGCGTACGCCGATGCCTCCGAGCTTGTTGGTGGCTGGACAATCCCCGAAACCATGCCGCCGCTGCCACCGGGCGTCAAAGGACCCCCGCCAGCCCCCCCAAAGGAAGAAGAGCTCTTCACCGACGCGGAACTGGCCAAGGCGCTCAAGATGCTCGGGAAGCTCGGACCGGCAGCAGCTCCGCCAGGAGAGCTCGACGCCTACAAAGAGGGCGGATCCAATCGAAATGGGCAGCCAGGAGATGGGGAGCCACCCTCCGGCAGTGCTGATGCAGACCTAGTCCGAGCTGTACAGCTCGTTGGCAAATTTGTCGGCAAATGATGAAATGGATTGGCTCCAGGCCTCATCGTGCTCTCCTGATTCCTCTACGCGTTGAATGTCGTTCGAATCAGAATTATGTACAGTACCCAAACGTTCACAGCCAGTTTTCATGTCAATTCCGAGGACTTCCATGGCACATGAGTCGCACCCGACCGCCTGCTGGCCGTCTGCGTCTCCCGCGGTGAATAGGAAGGGCTACAGAGACTGGAGCGTCCCGTGGGCAGGATGAGCAGTCGCACTCTTGTGAGCGTTCCGAAGGCCACCCGCGGCCGCCCCGTGTCGCCCTCGCCCTCGCCAACGCCGCCTCCGATCCCAGCGCACGAGTACCGCCCGGCCAGCCAGCCGAGCAACTTGGAACTCTTCGTTTGCCAGCGCGTCTCCGCGGAGCTGCAGCCGCTGCTTGACGGCTGGCGCGACGCGGTGCGCACCGAGCTGCTCGCGGTGCGTGACGCGTCCGCCGATGCGGCCGAGTGGCGTGAGGCAGTCAGCAGTGAACTCGGCAACCTGCTGCATGAGCAGCAGCGCACCGCCAGCGGCCTCGCGTCTGCCAACGAGACGCTTGCTCAGGCGCCGCCGATCAGGCTGCACAAGCGGATTGAGAAGCAGGAGGAGTCGATCCTCGCGTCGCTCGCCCGGCTGCAGGAGCTCATCAGCGAGACACGCCTGACCTTTGAGCGCGCCGAGGCGGGCCAGCGCTCCGACAAGAAGATGCTGATGAAGGCTGTGCACGAGGAGAAGGCGACGGCGCTCGCGTCTCAACAACGCGCGCTGGACGACGCGAAGGCGATGGCGCGCGATCTGCAGGCGCGGCTGTACGCATCGGAGGAGACCGCGCAGACGCGCGCCGAGATGGCCAGTGAGCTTACGATCGAGGCCAAGGTGCTCTCGGCGCAGCTGCACGCGGCGGGTGATGCGCTCACGGCAGCAACTACGCGGCTTGAGGAGGAGGGCGCGGCGCGGGGTGCCCTCGAGAGCCTCGCGGCGCGCCAGGCGGTGCAATGCTCCCTGCTCAGCGATGCACTCGCTCTCGCCGAACGCGACGAGGCCGCACGTGAGCGTCAGGCGCTCTTCCAGGCTCAGCGCGCGGCGAGCGAGCTGCTCGAGCGGTCGCAAGAGGCGGAGGCGGAGCGCGCGGCAGCTCACGCGGAGTGGCTGGGCGCGACGCGCGAGCTCGTGCCCGCCCTCGCGCAGGCCGCACACGAGCTCGTCGGAAGGCTTGAGGAGGCCGCACGCCGTTCCGAGCACCTCGAGCCCCTCGAGGGGTGGCGAGGGCGCGCCCTTCAGGCTGAGTCGGCGTCCCGGGCTGCCGTCGAGAAGGAGGCGGCGGCCGAGGCAGCGGCCGAGGCAGCACGCGCGGCGCAGGCGGCGGCGGAGGCGACGGCGCGTCGGCTCGCGCTCGATGCACGCCTGCTCGGCACGGCGCTGCACGAAGCGGAGGTCGATGGTCGCGCGCTGCGGGCGCGCGCCGCCGCCGAGGGCGCAGAGTTGCTGCGGACGGCTGCCGAGCTGAGGAGCGTCGGGCTGTCGATGGAGGGAACGTATGCTCTCCTCGCGGCGCTCGCCGGGGAGGTGATCTCTCCGATGCGAGATTTCGAGCTTGCAGTCACCGTGAGTGCCGTGCGTGAGCAAGCCGCCGCCGCTGCCGCCGCTGCCACCGCTGCTGCCAACGCCGCCAACGCCGCCAACGCCGCCGGCAGCGCCTCGCGCGAGCTGCTCGCCGCGTCGATCCAGGGGTGGGATCTGGAGCGGGCGGCGCTCATTGCGGCACGCGAGACGGCGGTGGCTGATGCACGCGAGGCGACCGCACAGGTGAGCGAATTGCGCGCGGCGGCGGCCGCCCAAGCCCTTCACACCGCTCAGGCGAACGAGCACACGGCGCGCTCGGAGGAGCGGGTGGCGTATCTGCAGGAGGAGCTGGCGGCGAGTCGGCAGGAGCTCGCGGCGGCGGTCGATGGACGGAATGGCGTGATTGCCGAGGGGCAGCGCGCGCTGGCGCTCGAGAGAGAGGCTGCGCGCGTCGAGAGAGAGGCTGCGCGCGTCGAGCGCGAGCAGTATGCCAGCGAGCGCGAGCACCATGCTAGTGAGCGCGCAGCTGAGCGTGAGAGTGAGCGCGAGCGGCATGCCAGCGAGCGTGCGAGTGAGCGCGAGCGGCATGCCAGCGAGCGTGAGAGTGAGCGCGAGCGGCATGCCAGCGAGCGCGAGCGGCTTGCCAGCGAGCGCGCGGCTGAGCGTGCGGCTGAGCGCGCGACTGAGCGTGAGCAGCAGGCCGCTGAGCGTGCGGCGCATGCAACCGAGCGCGCGGAGCTCATTGCTCAGATTGAGCGCATCCGTCTCGAGGCGGCGAGGCATGCGGAGGATGCGGCGGCCGTGCACGCGCGCGAGATGGAGCACTGGTCTGCACAGCTCGCGGCGGAGCGAGATGCAAGCCGAGATCGCGAGGCACTCGTGCAGCGTGCGGCCGACGAGGCGCGCTCAGCCCTCGAGCGCACCCGACTCGACGCTCAGGCTGCCCAGAAGGGACTCCTGGAGGCGCACGCGCGAGCGCTCGCCTCGTCGCACGAGCGCGCGGCGGCGCAGGCGGCGGCCTTCGAGGCGGAACTTGCAAAGCAGCGCGAGCGCAACGACGCCCTGTTGGCCGAGGCAAAGGCGAGCGCGAGTGTGCTCCATGAGGCCGCCGAACGCGCTGCTGCCGAGGCATCCGCCGGAGCGGCCGCGCGCCTCGAGGCCGCGCAGCAGGCGGCGCGCACCGCGGCGGAGCATCACCAGGCGGCGATGCGCACGCTCGCCCGGGAGCACGCGGAGACGCTGCGGCGCGAACGGCAGCTCGCGGCGCAGGAGCTCAGCACGGCGCGCGAGCGCGCGGAGGACGCCGAGCGGCGACTGGACCTGATGCGACACGCGGGGCAGTTGGAACGCGAGCTCAGTCCTTCCTCGCCAGAGCTCGCGCTACCGCCGGCGTCGCTGAGGGCTTCCGCGCCCGCCGCCGAGTTCGCCTTGGACGGTACGCCTTGGCAGGCCATGCGCAGGCAGCAGGAGGCCATCAGCGCCGCGCATGCCCAGCGGCTGTCGGAGATGCGCTTCTCAGCCGTCGGCCGCTCGGGCGGCGCCTCCGGCGCGCTGCTGCGCCGTGCGGCGCTCGCGGAGAAGAATAACCTGTAGTTTGATGCACGCAAAAAGACAAATCCTCCAGGCGGAGTATTAACAGCCAATTCACACTTCTGTAAAAAGCTTCCCTTAAAAGCGCGTGTGTGCCTTACGAGAGGTGTTCATGCGCGAGAGGGTGCAGGAAGCGCATGATCCGAATCTCTTTCGACTTTCCTTCATGGAAGGCTGACCTCCAATCAGGCCCTCGTGGTGACGAACCAAACTGCGGACTGCTCAACGATCGCGAGGCGCTCTTGCATGACCTGGATGACCTGGACAGCGAGACGGAAGCACCCACGACAGACAACATGTCGGTGGAAGAGGACGTGCCACGAATCGCAGAGGATGTGCAGGAATATGGCGGCGACTCCACAGGGTCGGAGCACGTGGAGCTCAGCGGCGCGGCTGTGTGGCTCCGTGGCGGCGGCGTGTGGCCCGACGACGTGCTGTACGCCGTCCTCACGCAGTTAGCTGGTTTGACCCGCGAGTTGGTTGTGAGTCGAGCAGTGTCGCACTCTTGGCGCGAGGCCGCGTCAGCCGATGCACACTGGGCGGCCGCGTGGCGTGCGCACCCGCGCTACCCTAAGCGGCCTCCGCGCCTGCCGTGTGGCGCGACGTTAGCACCTCGGCAGCCTCGCTACGCTCGCTTTGCAGAGTGGTGCACGCGCACGAGGGCCGACTACCTCTACTCTTGGTCCTACCTGCAGAAAGGCTGGGATAAGCTCGAGGCGTTGCTGGCACCCGATGCAACCCAGCGCGACCCCACCCAGGCGCGCAAGCTCAGCAGCATTCTGGCCGCGCGCGATTGGCACCTACTCCACAGGTGTGTACTCGTGATCCTCACCGAGTGCTCCGAGCAACACGCATTTGTGGTCCTGGAGGATCTGGCCGCCTCGAATGCGGCATCCGAGGCCATCGCCGTCGCCTCCGCCTCCGCCTCCCCATCCGCCTCCGCCTCCCCATCCGCCTCTGCATACGCTTTGTCATTCGCCACCGCCTCGACATCTTCGCAGGCCACGCTGGAACCCGATCGGGATCCCTCATTCGCAGGCCACGCTGGAACCCGATCGGGATCCCTCATTCGCAGGCCACGCTGGAACCCGATCGGGATCCCCCATGCCTCTGCGCACGACACCTCGGCCGACGAGCGTCTCTTGGTGCGCCTGCTGCACAGCTGGCGCGCCTATTCGCGATGGCTCGCGCACGTGTGTGGCGCGTTCGCGCACCACGCAGCGAGCACGTGCCGCACGCACCTCGTGTGCCTCCTGGCGGCGGAGCGCTGTAGAGAGCGCGTGGACCAGCACACGCCCTCGGTGCTGCATGCGGGGTATGCCGCCTTCCGGCAGGCTGTCGTGTGCCACCCACGCATCGAGTCGGCGCTGCGACGGCACGTGCAGCGCGCGACGGCCAGCGTGCTGGCACAGGGAGGCTTCGATATCGAGTCGGGCCAGCTCATGCAGCAGTTGCTCGACCTGCAGCACGTGCTCTCCACGCTGGACGTGCGCGACGACCACCTGTGCGAAGAGCGCGGCGAGCGCCCAATGCAAGAGACGTTGCGCGAGGCGCTGCTTACGCCCATAAAGCAGCTCTGGCAGGCGCACTCGCGCAGCTGGTTCTGCGGCACTAAGATCTCTGAGGAGGACCTCAACCTGTACTCGAGCAGCCCGCGGCGGAGGCAGCGCATCGCGTGAGCGTTCGCAACGGGGCGGCCGCGGGCATTCCCATTCGCAAATAATCCTCAATCTCAGACGACGCAATAATCAATCGCATGAACCGGTGAAGGTCACGGTGGAGGTTCTTGCGAGCGTTAAGGCGATTTATCACCGTGCACCGACTTGTCATTTGTTTATAACCGTCGATTTACCGGAACAACGCTTAGACGTCGAAAGTGAAACTTGGTCCGAGGAGTTGCCGTATTGGTGCAAGCCGACACGCGAAGTGCGCGCATCGCGGGCGGGCGGAAGCCGCGTGAAGTGCGACGATGGCCCCGTAGCGTCCGCCGTATACTGATTCGCTGACCATCGCGCAATGTCGGGATCCGCGCCCTCGCCTGCTTCTGGCCCCTCCGTGCTGCTGCTCGGCGGCTGTGGCTTTGTGGGTCGCCACCTGGTCGCTTTGCTCGTGCAACAAGGCGTCAGCCGCATCCGTGTGGTCGACAAGCTCGTTCCGGCAATGGCCCTCCTCTCTCCAGACCTCAAGGAGGCTTTCACGGCGCCGGCCGTCGAGCACCGGCAGGCGGATATCTCCCGGCAGTCGGGCGTTGACAAGGCCTTTGAGGGCGGCGGCTTCGACGTTGTCTTCAACCTTACCTACGACAGCATCACGTATGGCCACGAGGACGATGTGTACAAGCAACGGATCGTGGACGTAGCGACCCTCTGCGGCATGGCGGCCGAAAGGCAAGGTGTCAAGCGTTTCGTGGACTTGTCGACGGCGCAAGTGTACGACTCGAGTGAGAAAGCCTCGACCGAGTCGGCCACGCTCAAGCCATGGACAAAGCAGGCCCTTCTCAAGCTGCGAGCAGAGTCGATCCTGCGCGAAATCCCCGGGTTGCCGCTCGTGGTGCTGCGGACGGCGAGCATGTATGGTCCGGGAGACGTGAATGGCCTCTCTCCCCGCATTCTCTGCGCGGCCGTCTACAAGTACCTAGGTGAGAAGATGCGCTTCGCTTGGGACCGCAAGCTCAAGACGAACACTGTGCACGTGCGCGACGTGGCTGCGGCGTGCTGGCACGTGTGCTTGCTCGCATCGCCCGCGCCCGTGTACAACCTCGCTGACGCAACGGACGCGTCGCAGGGTCACCTGGCCGCGGTCCTTGAGGAGATCTTCGGCATCTCGACGAGCTTCGCGGGCAACATGGCCAGCTGCGCAATGACTGTTCTAGGGCTCAGGTTCGTGGCCGAAGAGTTCAACGAGAAGCACATGGTGGCGTGGAAGGACATGTGCAAGGCTGCGGGCGTCGGCGACACTATCCTCACGCCGTACATCGATGCCGAGCTTCTCGCGCACAACCACCTGTGCGTCGATGGCCACGAGATCGAGACAACCGGCTTCGCATACAAGTGCCCCCAGCTGACCGCGGCAACTCTGAGAGAGCAGGTGGCCACGTACATTGCACAGGGCGTGTTTCCGCCGATAGAGGCCAGGAGATGTGTCCGAGGGGACTGAAACAGTGGAAAGCGATTACAAAGTCGAGGGCAGGGGCGCGGTGACCAGGCCCAATGATTGGATTCGATTGGAATCCTCAAGTACATGTAAATCCGCTATCCGCAACTGGCCCAGCTGTCTGTCTCTACCCCTCCTTGACACCCGCCCTCATCCTCTCTTGTGTCCAAGTCGCGGACTGCGCTGCGCCCTCCGCGAAGTGTCTCCGCGGGGACCGCGCGGTCGTGCGTGCGTGCCGGGATCGTAAACCGTGACCAGTGAAAGTGACTGTTAGACCCGTTACTGTATAGTCTGTCACTCTGTCTCCGTGTCTGTCTGTAGAAAGACAACGGACACAAAGTACCGGGCCATCCTAGGCGAAAGGACAAAATGCCATCCTCGGAGTTATTCACAGAACGTTTCAGGCGCGCGCCTTTCCGTTTCGTACGGCGATGGTAAGCGCGCAGCGAGAAGTCAGTTTCAGAACTGGCAGTGCGCGCAGGCATTGCGCACACGCGCAGTGGCGTCGCCGGCCCGCGCTTGAGGAGAGCCAGCCGCCCGTGGGGCGGGGCGAAGGCCTCGGGGGCGGATGCTCCGTCTCTTGGGTAGCAAGAAGCGGGCCAAAGTGGGGGAGATTAGCCCCCCCAAAGTGGACCCAGCACGGGCCCCCACCAGGCCACCATCGACAGGCTCGGTCCGAAGAAAAGGGTCCGAACCTGGCAGCAGCAATGACGCGTCGGAATATTCCTCCGCCATGGATTACGTTCGACGTCGAATAGTCCCTCAGCAGCAAGTGTCCATGAGGGCGCAGGAGTTAGAAGAAGCCCGAGTACGCGCAGAGGAGGTCACGAAGGAGTTCATCCAGGGCACGCGGCAGCAAGCGAAACTGGAGGAGCGCAGGGCAGCGGCAATGGCCCTGGCGAGGTATGTCAACCAAGAGTTTGGCGATGCTGCCGAGCAACTTGGGATCAGTTTGCGCGCGGGGCGCGGCCTTGCGTACGTGCTGCAGCTCATCTTCGAGGGCGACATGCAGCTGCAACGTACCGGACTCATGATCCTCGCCAACCTCGCGTCCGATGCGTTCGATCCTAAGTCGGGCGAGACGAAGCGGCAAGTTTTCAACGCGAACATTTTCCACCGCATAAAGGACTTCGTCTTTGCTGCCGACGTTGTCGCGCAGACATATGCTTGTGCTTGCCTTCAGAACCTCTGCAAGGACGTCGAATTCGCAAAGCTCGTGAAAACCTTTGAACTGATCCCTGAGCTCGAACGAATCGTCCGAGGTGCGAAGGCCGTGCCATAGCCAGTTCACACCCAGTTGCTCGATTTGCTTGATGCGCGCATCGGAGCAAGCGCCCCCACGCTCCTCCCGCCTCTTTCTGACCTTGCGCGCTCCCCTCCTTGGCGTCCTGCTGCCGGCAGCCACAACACATCAGCAGCTCAAGCGCTTCGCGGCAGGCGCGCTCTTCAACACAGTTGAATCCATCAGCCGCGATTCTGCCTTGAAATCCCTCGACGCTCAAATCAAACAACAAGTCGGCGGCGGCGGCGACGGCGACGCATCTCCCTCTCAGAATCGGGTTTCGGGAGTCTTTGGCGCGATGTTCGGGGATCGCGAGGAGGAGGTGGAGCTGAGCAAAGAAACGCTCGTGGAGCTGGCGAAGCGAGAGGCGGATGAGGATGAGAGATTGCGCAAAAGGGAATTCGCGGCGACGCTCGTCCAGAACATCTTCCGGAGGAAGAGGAATTTCAGGAACTACAATGTCCTAAAGAAAATTGCGAAAGCCGTCAAGATCATCAAGAGGGGCGTCCAACAATATAGACGGATCAGGCGACGAAAAGCCGCTCTCATCATCCAGGTCTACGCTCGGGCCTACATCTTGCACAACCTCGGCATCTGTCCACGATCCACAGCCCTTGCCGTCATCAACGGCACGCGCCGTGCGTACAATCGCTGCCTGGTTCGCATGGTGGCTAGGCGCTTCGTGCTGCTCAATATCGAGCAGAAGCGGAGAAAGGCGATGGCACTCGTAGTTAGCGCCAAAAAGGCGCAAGGCAAGGGCCTCATCAAGACTCCAGCTCGTGCGAAGATTGTCGTCTCTGCCAGCGAGCGCTCTGCTGAACAGAAGGCCGATGATGCGCGCTGGAAGTGGCAAGATGCTGGCAAGATGGTGGACAAAGCGAGTTCTGTCCGAAAACAATTGGATTTCCGAGCCGACGAACCCACGAAAGCTCAAGTAAGCCAAGCGCAGGTGGCCGCCTCATCTGACGACAAGTGGAATTCGGAGCCGACGGACCCACGGAAGCTCAAGAAGAGCCCGAGCGGGGGCGCGCTCAGCTCGGGCGCCGCGCTCGTGAGCAGCTTAATGCCACGCTCAGTATCAGGTACCCTGACGAACGCCGTTTCGGGGCGCATTCCAATCATGAGAAAGATTGGATGGGGCACTCCAGGGTCGTCAAAGAAGCAAACACCGGCAATGACGCCGGCAATGACGCCACGCGCTGGTGCGGCAAGCAACGACGTGGAGGACATCGAGACGGGCATCCGGAAGCCTGCACAGTATGCCTCGCCAGAGTCCGGCGCCAGCGCCGCAGCAGCTCGCTCGCCCGCGACGTCTCAAGTGCCGGCGCTCAACATCCCCAAGTCGGGCGCGACGCCCAAAGTGCCGGTGCCGGCGCTCAGCATCCCAAATCCTGGTGCCATCTTAGCAGCAGCAGCAGCTCGAGCAGATGCTGCTCGAGCAGCACAGCAGGCTGACGTGGAATCCGGCTCGCCAGAAATGGATCGCAGGCGTATGACGGCTTCGGCATCAAAGAGTGTGCTCGGAACTGTCATCAGCATTGAGAATGACGATCTGCCCGCGGGCTACAACCCCCCGATTCGCCGGCTCTTCCCTCCCGGAGCTTCGGCCGCCAAGTTCGCTGCGGCAGGCGGTGCGGCTCTGAGCCCTGCTCAGAGCCCTGCGAAATTACAGACCAGCATGAGCTACGCAGCACTGCCCGCGCGGAGTCCGTCCGTGCTGACCACTGCGACTGCCGGCGTTGATTCAGGAGCTGGCATTGGAGCAACGACGCCCGCGCATAGCGTGACCCCGCGAGCCCACGGCGGCGCAGTGCCGCTGCGGCCGAGTGCGAGCGCCGCCGTTCTGCGCACCTCACCACGGGCTACGCCGTCGCAGCCCACGACGTCGCCACGTGCGAGTAGATACGACCCGTCCCAGGCCGCCACGATGTATGGCGGCGACGTGGATCCAGACTCACTTGCGTCACCCGACGACCTGGAGAGCGGCTATCGCGCTCCAGTCCGTAAGCCTTCAGAGCCATGAGATGAAATGCGATGAACCTTGGCTCCCTCGCTATGTTGTACGGAGATATAGTCTCCGTTGAATACCCGATATGCGATCTAGAATTGGCTCGTACGAGTGGATCGTGCGAGCTTCGAGTTGTAGGGTTTGCTCCAGATATGATCTGCGAGATAGTGGGCCGCAGCGATAGTGAGAATGGTACCAGTAGTTGCGCTGGCTACATGGCCGGCTATCGCCGTTCAGCGCAGCATCCATAATACCGAAAACTTGACGATAGGTTCTAGTTTTCCGATAGAACTCGCACGGCATTAGTACGGCCGGCGGGTCATTGCTCATTCGCTCCCGTCCGCGTTCCGGTGTCGCGGGGTTGCCGCTCGGGCTGCGCCCGTGCGGGGCGAACCCCCCAACCCTTACACCCCGCCCTAGGCCAGACAGCATGTTAAGGTGTCGTGTGATCATTGTTTCAATTAATTGTTGTATCGCACCAAAACTCAGGCCAAACCAGCCTAAATCTCGAGTTCCCACACTCGCAGAATGATAATGAAATCATAAGCCGTCATCATCGCCCGAGGTGCTGCGCTTGAACGCGGGCTCGTTGCCCGTTTGCTCCCGCAGCGAGGCTGCGCGCTTGCCGGAGAGACCGCCACGGCGCCCGTCAACCATCGAGTCCACGCCGCTCTCGCCTGGTGTGTCGAGCCCCGAGCCCGGCGCGGCGCCTTGTGAGCCCGAAGCTTGACTCGAAGCTAGGGAGATGCCGCCTAGGCACGCACCAACCCAAGAGGAACAACTGCTAGAGTCACGCTGCACCCAAGGAGGCGTAGCCTCCTTGGCCACGTGGCTTTCGCCCAACTTCTCGGCTGCGTCGCTTCCGCCCGCGCCGCTTCCGCCTGCGCCGGCGCTGGGCACGCCGTTGACCTGTGCCCAGAAGTCCACCTCCCTGAGCAGCATCCCTCGCAACTTGGGCCAGGTGAGGGTTGCATCCTCAATCTCGCTCAGGCTGCGCCGGATGGCACGTGCCGAGGCCCCTTCCATGCTCACAAGCTTATGTAGCGCGATCGGGCCGTTCGTGGCCGTCTCGACTCTCGTGTCGCCAACCGCACCGACGCTCACGGCGCCCATCATGGCGCCCGTCACAGCGCCCGCCATGGGCCGTTCCGCGCAGGGTGGTGGGCCAGCTGGGAGCGCCGTTATGGGCAGGTCAGCTAGGAGCGCCGTGGTGGGCGGGTCAGCTGGGAGCGCCGTGGTGGGCGGGTCAGCTGGGAGCGCCGTTATGGGCGGGTCAGCTGGGAGCGCCGTTATGGGCGGGTAAGCTAGGAGCGCTGTGATGGGCGGGTCAGCTTGGAGCGAGCCGTCCTCGTCCGCAAACTGGTCAAGGTAGCTGTGTCGGAGCGCGCCGTCGGCGGCGATGCGATCCTGCGGCTGAAACTGAAGGAGATGCTCAAGCAAGCTAAGCGCCTCAGCCGAGGCTGCGGGCAGCGCCGTCGCGAGCGGCTGCGCCGGCCGGCCGCTCCACATTCGCACGAAACCTTGGATCCGCGCATCGACCTTGCCGAGGCTGTCCGCAGGAGGACTTCCCACCAAGTCGATGATCAGCTGGAGCTGGTGCTTAAAGTTGTGGCCCGGGAAGAGGGGCTTGCGCACGAGCAGCTCAGCGAGGATGCACCCGACCGACCAGATATCCACTGCGTGAGAGTACTTGTCATACAGCAGCAGGAGCTCGGGCGCGCGGTACCATCGTGTCACCACGTACTGCGTCATCAGCGCGCTCGGCGCGAGCCCGGGCGCCCTTGCCCCCTCGCCCCCACTGCTGCTGCTGCTGCTGTCCACGCTGCCGCTCTCGCCGTAGACCCCTGGCATGAGATCACTCGGCTCAACCACTTTCTCGTCGAGCGAGCGAGCGAGCCCAAAATCGGCGATGCGCAGGTCGCATTCGCGGTTGACCAGGATGTTCGAGGGCTTCAGGTCACGATGCACGACGTTGGCCGAGTGCAGGAATTGAACTCCGCAGAGCAGCTGGTAGAGGAAGTAGCGCACGTGATCCTCCGAGAGCGCCTCTGGAGATGCAATCACGCGCGACAGGTCTGAGTCGAGCAGATCGGAGACAATGTACACGTCGCCGCAGTCGGGGGGCGGGAGCATCACGTGTCGAAGCGTGAGCAGGTTGTCATGCTGCAAGTGGCGGAGCAGGAGCAGCTCACGAAGCGCACGCTTCGCCTCGCCCAAGCTGCCTTTGGTCTCGTCGAAGATGCCGCCCATCTTCTTGATGGCCACGTGCTCCTCCTCGCCGGCCACCGCCGCGGCGCAAACGACCCCATACGCGCCGCATCCGAGCGTCTTCAGCGGCGTATAGCGTGCTTCGACGACGAACGAGAGCCCGTTCACGACTGTGAGCCTATATCCAGGCGGAGGTGTCGGGAAAGCAGTGTGCTTCCGCATTAAATCCGGTCCCGTTCCGTTTCAAGAAGGCCCTCTCGGTCAGAGACGGAGTAGCTCCGAGAGCGCTCGCACGCGGTCCGTCCCCGGCGAGGACGGCGTGAAGAGAAAAGTTCAAATATTTCACTGTTAACAAGAAAGCCCATTAGAAAACACCGGAAAGAGCCGAAGCAACATACATACCCGGTTGGTACATGTGCGTCATGCTTCGTCAGTCAGTTCCCGCGTTCCGAAACCGCCGACCCTCTCTGGTTCACACTCTCGTGCCTCCCCGCCGTCGCCGCGCCGTCGCCGCCCCGCCGTCGCCGCAACGCCCAGCCCCCATTCCCTCGTGTGATTCATGACCGAAACGCTGCTCAATGGCGGCAGCGGCTCGACCTACAAATGGGGACAGACGCTGAGTGATGTGACGGCTCACGTGCCACTAAACGGGCTGCGCGCACGTGACCTGATCGTGGACATTCAGCGACAGCGGATACGTGTGGTGCCCAAACGAGGTGGCAATCCCTTGCTTGAGGGCGCGCTCGCCAAGCCCGTGCGATGCGATGAGAGTACGTGGATGATAGAGGACGGTGTCCTCGTGCTGCAGCTGGCCAAGGACAACTTGCGCGCCGAGAACACAGGACCAAGCACCGAGTGGTGGCACGGGCTGATTGCCGGTGAGGACACGCTGGACACGGCTTCTGTATCGGTCTCCGATTACGTAAGTACGGCCCAACTGACATCAGAGCAGCGCGCAGCCCTCAACAAAACGCGAGCGAGGGAAGACGAGGTCGAGAGTGCGAAGCAGCGCGCAGAGGCGGCACTCGATCCCAGGAAGCGCGATGCACTCGAGAAGCTGCGTTCCCAGTTCCCCAACATACCAATCGAGTGGGGCAACACCGATGACATTGGAGCAGCTCCCGTGTGAGAATGCGTTTCGGACCCATGTTGATGTTCCGTTGGGGCATGGTTCAGGGACCCCGGTCCCCGTCGTCCGTGTGAAAAAGCGGTTATACGTTACGGTCACACCTCCAGCACATACACTAGCTCACGTGCGTCGCTCACGCCACTCGTCACATCATTGGAAAGTGCGTCTGGCAAGCATGCATGCCCATGCCACACCAAGGAAAAGTGTCTGCCTACCCGACCGGCTCCGACGCGGCTAAATGCTCGCGCGCTCTGTCACGCTCGGCGCCGTGACAGAACGTGAGCGCCGCCGGAACCGAGCGTGCCACTTCTGCCCTTCGTGCCCGAGAGCAGGCAGCTCGTACGCCCCCCACCTCGCACGTCACTCTACAGCTGTACGATGGTCGAAGGCGCCTTGCCCTCGTAGGCGATCTCGTAAATACGAGTGAAGAGCGGGAACTCCTTTTCCAGCTTCTTCGTCTTGAGCACCACCATCACGTCCTTAGCACACAGGGTGCCCTGCAGCTTCTGGCCGTTGAGCAGCTTCTTCTCGATCTCGTCCCACGTTCCCTCACCCTTAGCAAAGGCCTCGGCGCACTTGCGGTTGCGACCTCCGAAGCACGTGGTTACCAGGTCGGCGAGGCCGCACGACTCGAAGAACGTGTCGTCCCGTACGCCGGAGAAGAACATTTTGCAGAACTTGATCGTCTCCTTGAGCCCAATGCGGATGATGGCCGCCTTCGTGTTGCCACCGTAGCCAAGGCCATCGCAGTAGCCCGCTCCAATGGCCACCACGTTCTTGAGAGCGCCGCAAAGCTCGACGCCCGCGACGTCCTTGATCGTGCCGATGCGGAACGTAGGGCAATCGAAGAGACGCTGCCAGGTCGCGCCGTTCGCTGAGTTCGAGTAGCCCACCGTCGACTCACAAAAATCGTCCTTGGCCACCTCATTCGCCACGTTGGCACCCATCAGTACGGACACATCCATGCCGCCCATGGCCTCCTGTAGAGAGGGAGGTCGTGCGGCGGACATCCGCCAACGATCAGCGTCCTCGGGGCAGCGCGGGCGGCCGGCGTGCAGAGCGGCGTGCAGAGCGGCGTGCAGAGCCGAAGGCGCGCGCAGCTCTGATGTGGGCGCTGGCGTGTGGCGGCGCGTGGTGGCGTGTGGCGGCGCGCTCTCGCTCGGTCGTACCTTGATCATGTTCGAGATGAGGATGGGGCCCCGATCGTTGAACTCGATGCCCTTGATCAGCGAGATGGCGCGGCAGCCCTTCGCCACGGTGTTCATCTTCGGGCAGATGCGCCTGGTGCACAAAAGAGTCCACCAGCCATGCGGACTCAGTCGACAGAGGGTGACGGCAATCCCACAGAGGGAGGCGGCAATCCCACAGAGGGAGGCGGCAATCCCACAGAGGGTG
>ENA-UOXK01001133-UOXK01001133.1-mixed-culture-metagenome-genome-assembly--contig:-NODE-1133-length-19696-cov-48.190265_pt1 | contig 19696 bp, 9 predicted proteins | sample MGYA00238160_ERZ761638 | MGnify/ENA primary metagenome ERZ761638 (study PRJEB28912, sample SAMN08777098) | mixed culture metagenome | isolation source: Freshwater growth medium | place: USA...
CCCTTCCAGAACGCGCCCCCCTGTCGGTCCTCGACAAGTGGTACCTACCCATTGACCGGACCGGCGTACATACGTGTGCGGTTACAAATTCACTCACTACCGGGTACATCAAAACGTGAAATCAAAAATCTATACGAAAACAATAGACGCATAGCGCGAGCGTGCTATCTGCGATCATCAGCCTACCAGGTGCAGGTCTACCACACACGCAACTAGAACTACAGCTGAAATAAAAACAGCTCTCCAGAGTCACGGAAGAGAGAACCAATGCAGCGTTCAGCGCGGGCCACTACAGCATCAACTTCAGCACCAGTAAACGTACCAGAGCATACGCTCACGTCATAGCCTCGCCATCGGCAGGCGATAAAGTGCGGTCGCCGTCAGTGCTGGCTCGACCTCCTCCTCCGCCGCCGCAGCCATCACAGCTTGATGCTCTTCGTGAGCTGCTGGGCCGTGGGCGCACAGGACGACGTCATTGCCGAGGCAAAAGGTGTGCACCCGACGCAGACCCACGTCGACAACGGCGCCCTCTGTGGCTGGAGAGCTGGACGCCGATGGCCAAGGCCCCGCCGCGGCGGGACGCAGGCCGTTGATGAGTGTCTTCGGAGCGATGGTGGCAATGAGCCGGTGCGCGAGCTCCTTCTGCAGGCAGCTCGCGATCAGTGCTGCCCCACCCTCGATCATCACCGAACGCACGCCGAGCTGGAGCCGAAGCTGCCGGAGGGAGCTCAGCAGGCACGGGTGACCTCTGTGATCCTCGTCGACACACAGCACGTGCACGCCCGCCGCACGCAACGCGGCCGCGCGGGCGGCTCCGCCGCTGTCATACAGCGTACGCGCGAGCGTACACACGACGGCGTGCGGACGGCAGGTAGAAGATGACGTCGACGACGACGTGGAGGTGGTGGAGGAGGAGGAGGAGGAGGAGGACGAAGTCATGAAGGCGGCCACCGAGGCGGCGGCGCTGCTCGCCAAGGGCGCTGGAATGGGCGACTGGAGGGCCTTGGCGGTGGCGAGGCATCGCAAGCGCCCATCGAGTACGATTCGCATTGGACTCTCCCCCGGCACCAGGCGAACGGTGAGTTGAGGGTCGTCGGCGAGTAGTGTGCCTGAGCCCACCATGATGGCCTCGTGCACCGCACGCAGCCCGTGCGTGAGTGCCATGGACTCTCTGCCGGAGAGGAGCAGCCGAGGGCCCGAGGCACCCAGTGGCCCCGCTATGCTGCCGTCGAGGGCCTGCGCGTACGAGAGGGTGACGAAAGGCATCACGACGCCGCGGCGCGAGACCGCATGGGCTTCGATATCGCTTCGCAGGCGCGCCAGCATCGAGGCCGCCACCGTGGGCAGCGGCGAGCACAGCGGCCGGGCGGGCGACGAGGGCGGCGGCCCCAGCAATAGTGACGGCCGCCAGGGCGGCGAGGGAATGGTTGCGGCAGCAGCCGAGGCCATCGCTGGCGCCATCGCAGGCGCCATCGCGGGCTCTTCCTCGTCGATATCGGAGCACCTGAGCTGATTCACGCCACTGCAGCTGCCACCGGCCAGTACGTGCCCACCGCCGCCACCGTGGCCGCCATCGTAGCCGCCACTGCTGCCGACGCCGGCGCCGCCGCTGGCGCCGCCGCTGGCGCCGCCGCTGGCGCCGCCGCTGGCGCCGCTGCCCCTTCCGCCGCCCGTCTGACGGCGCTCGGCCTCCGGTGTCAGAATATGACCCATCCGGCGTGCCTTCGTCTCCAGATAGCCATGTGCGTGGACGGGTGTCGAAGAAGCGAGCACCGCGCGCCGCCCCGCCACGTCGATGCCGAGCGAGCGAAGGGCATGCACCTTGAACGGGTTGTTGGTGAGCAACACGACGGAGCGAACGCCAAGGCTATCGAGGATGGTGCGCACTGGCGTGTAGTCGCGGGCCTCATCGGGCAATCCAAGGGCCAGGTTGGCGTCTACCGTGTCGAGGCCCTGGCGCTCCTGCAGCCCGTATGCGGCGATCTTGCTCGCAAGGCCAATCCCACGGCCCTCTTGCGGCGTGTAGATGAGGATGCCACCCTGCTGTGCCAGGTGCTGCTGCGCGAGGCGCAGCTGCACCGCGCAGTCGCACTTGAGCGATCCGAGCACCTCGGACGTGAGGCACGCATCGTGCACGCGCATGTGCACGCGCTCGCTCCCACGGTAGACGTCGTCGCAGTCTGCCCAGAGGCATGCGACCCATGCGTGCTGCGAGTAGAAGGCCTCACCCCGGTCGCGCTCCCCATAGACGCGCACCGCCATTCGGCCGTTATTGGTGGGCATCGTACAGGATGAAATACACTCGACTGGCATAACGGCAGGCAAGTACGAGGCCCGACGCGAGTGCCTCCTTGTCGGCGGCGCACAAGCTCCGAGCGAGCGTCTGGTCGAGATATGTGATGATAGAACAGGGTCAATTACTCTCGTCATCAAGTGGTTCACCCTCGCGTGGCACCGGTTATTGTTTGCTGGGCGCTACTGCCCCCACGGCCACGCGGTCGTTCGGGCAGCATTGTGAGGGCGAAGTTGCGGAAGAGGTACACTGTGTACCGGTACATGTACGACCCCCTTTGGGGCAACGTTGGGTGTGTGCGCGTATGTCCGCTCTAGCTCTAGCGTAGTAGGTTTGTGTCCGGTCGCATAGCCCAATCAGTCCCCCAATCAAGAACAATCAAGAATTTCTACTATAAGCAATGGCGGGCACCGAGCGGGCACTAGACCGGACTATACTAGTGTCCCCGCTTCCGCTGTGTACTCAACGTCGCAGCCAACGTGAGCGGCCATATACGTGAGCGCGACAATCGTTTGGGGGAGCGCCTTGTTGCCCGTGCACGCGCCAGCCGCGCTATCCTCGAGCCTCGCAATCTGCTGCGCCATCGAGGGCCCGCGCGCGACTGCGGATGGCACGACGCCTGCGCGCTGAAAGATAGAGGGCAGGGCTGAGGTCTCGAGCGCCTCCACAGAGTAATTCGGGCTGAGGCCCGGGACGAGGCGGTTGAGGTGGAGCCCGTGAAGGGTCTGGCCAGGGGCTCGAAGGCACGTGTAGACGTCATCCATCGAGACGCGCCGTGGCTCATATAGTGGACGATGCGGATGATGGCCTGCACCTTCGGCGCTCCCTCCGCCTTCGCCCCCGTGGACAGAGCTGACTCCACTTCGGAAGCTGGGCCGCACGGGTCCACAGGCTGGATTAACCACCCCGCTCATGACAACGGCCACGCCCAACAGCTTGCGCAGCGCGGGCATCGCGTGCTCGAGTAAGTCGATGGACGTGAACAGCAAAAGGTACGCCCCGTCGCCGCCCACGATCGGCAGGCCTAGTGGCGAGTCGAGCGCGGCAGAGTGGCCCGATGGAGCGAGACACCACAGCTTCTCGTATCCAGCGAATGTACGTGCGGCCAGCGGATCGGCACCTAAGACGGGCGCGAGCGCGTTGCCTAGCTGCGACTCCATGCGCACGGCATCCGCCAGGTCGGCCAAAGCTGTGTTTGAAGCATCAAGAAACGCGAATTTGGGTCGCCAGAGCACGGCATCGACTGCGCGACGCGGCGGCGCTGCCTCAGCATCGGGGTCGAGCGAGAGGAAACTGACCGCTGCGAATGACAGATTTCGCGTCGAGCACACGTCGCAGCCCTTGAGAGCGATGGCCACCTGCCGATGACCGACTGGCGGCTCGTTGTGCTGCTGAATGCTATGCAGCTTCGCAGCCGTCGAGAAGAGCACAAAGCCGGTGGAACCGTCGTTGCCGCGGAACGAGTACACGAGCTCGTTGCCATCACTCTGGCGCCGTACAGCTGGCACCATCCAACGCTCGAAGGAGCACACGCAGCGCAGGAGGTGGCGGCGCTCGGCCTCTGATAGCGAGGGTCGTTGGAGGAGCGCAACGACCCTCGCCATGTCCGCTGCTGTCAAGTGTGCGTGTCCTTGCGTTAAGGCCTTGCGTGCAAGGCCCTCGGCCTCCGTTTGCTCCTCTTGCGCCCCCCAAAACCTGTATATAGCAAAGCCAGCAGCAGCAGCAGCTAATCCGGCAGCAGCATAGAGGACAACCTTTCCCGACGGCGATTCCTGTGGCTGCGCAGCCGATTGCTGCTTTAGCTTTTTCTGTGCAGCGACCTTTCGTAGAAGTGCGGCCGCCGCGTCTCGGGGTCGTGTTGCGAGATTCGAAGTCGAAGCGACGGTCCCAATGGGGAGCGACGTGGCCATGAGAGAGAACGATGTTGCCGGAGAGGTCTGTGAACGAGACTGTGAACGAGAGGTCTGACCCAACTTTGGTTCGTCAGCCCGGAAATTCTTCGCAGTTGGACTACAGTTATGAGTTGAACTATGGTTGAGCTGACTACGCGCCCAACCGTGGAACTTGGCCCGCATTAGCCGGTCGCCGCACGGCATCGAACGACGAGTTGGGATCGGCCCAAGAACCGTGGCCCAACCACAGCCTCCAACTTCGAACTTGGTCCAACGGCAGCCCGCTCGTCTGTGAGAACACAAAAGTTGTCCGAATCATAACCATCTGCTGTGAATGAGTGTGAATCTGAATGAGAGCGTCTGGTGCGTCTCTAAGACCACGCGACTCTCACCATGCCATCCCCTTCGTCCACCCAATCGCCTGCCCTCTAACGACCTCGCCGTCCGAGCAGCGTGTGCTCGTGAACTTGGCCTCCTTGTCGTCAAACTGCAGCATGTGCCGCTGCTGCGCAAACTCGGCGAGCAGCACATCGGTGCGGGAGGGTGTGATCCCCCACTCGCCGTGTCCCCATGGGGTGACAAGCACGCCCACACGCTCGGCGGCTGGGAAGGCGAACTCCAAGCCAGGGACATTCGCCCACGTCCACTTGTACTTGGCCACGCGCATGGCGAGTGCGGAGCTGCCGTACTCCGCGCCGTTGAGCTGATGCGTCGAGTCTGAACACGTTGGGAAGCAGCGCGAGGCCGGATGCCTCCAGACGAGTTCGCCGCCAATGCCCGCCGCGCGGTTCGACAGCCTCCAGCAGTTCACGTCCAGCTGTAGCTGGTCGTCCGTGCCGTCGCCGCTACTCAAGAGCGACGCGAGGGTCAATTTCGCGCCGCTCACGCCGCCGCCGCGCAGCACAATCGACGGCTTGCCTCCCGTAACCTCGGCGTGCCAGCTGCCAAGCTTATGCGCGCCCTCATAGTATGCGACGCCGTGCGCGAGAAGGAAGACGTTGCCCAGCCGCCCGAGAGGCCAGCCGCCGGTACCCATCAGCCGTCGGCGCACCGCCGCCGCGTCGGCGTCGCCGGGACGCGGGTCCTCATGACCGAGGAAGGCAGCGAGGATCTCGTCGGTGGGAGATATGGTCGCTGCGCCGATGGTGGCGAGGGCGTCGTGTGAGAGGGCGTCGTACGTGCCAACCTGCTGCTCGCCGCTCTCCCTCGCCGTCATCACCAGCTGCACCTCCTTGAGCCAGTCAAAGCCGTTGAGCACAGTCGAACCGTCGAGCGGTCTCCCGTCTGTGCGTTGGAATCGGACCGAATGTGTCCATTTCAAACGGCCACAGAGGTAGATGACGATCGGATCGCTCGTCTGCACATTGCTCCCGCCGTCCACGAACACGCGTGAGCCCGCACCAGAACGTGAGAGTCCCCAAGCGGCCGACCCCCAGGGCGTGTGAAGCTGACCTCCGCGGAGGAAGAAGAAGCCCCTGTCCACGCTGCCGGCCGTGGCCGCCGCCGCCGAAGAGCCCGCCACGGCGCTGAAAGCCCACGGCCCGCTGCCGACAAGGCGCATGGCGCGCAAGAGCTCCGGGTCCGTCGTGCCGTCGCCAGCGTCAATGCGCGCGCGCACCTCCTTGTCTTGATTCGAGTGCATCATTAGGGTCGCAACCACGCTGCTGGGCACACCGTGCTCCCACCCATGCCCGCGCCCCGTGCAGCCCGAGCAGTTGACGCCACCGTCGTGGGCGGCCATGGCGTCGTGCAGAAGCGTCCACAAGGTGTGCGTCGACTCGAGCGCGCAGCGCGGCGGCCGCTGCAGCTCGCGCGGCAGCCAAGCCTGGTAGTGGCGCTTGTCGAAGCCGTGTTGCCCGGATCTCGAGTCGACCATCGGCACGCCCTCGAGCGAGTACTCGTGGCTAAAGGTGTAGTGTAGGATGTGGTGCGTATACTCGCCGGCCGCATCGGTCGTGCGCACCCCAAACTGCGACGAAGGCTCGAGCTGCAACGTGTCCATCAACTTGTGTGCGACGCCGCCCACAGCCGCGCCTATCGAGTAGCCCCACATTTCGAGCATCCAGCCGAACTCGGCGTCAGCGGCCGGGTCAACCTTGAGTGCGAACGAGAGGTCGTACCACGGCTTGACGAGCCGCTTGAGTGCGTCTATGTGGATCAGGATGGGCGACGGGCCAACCTGCTGCACCTTCTCGGCCACGAGATCTGAGCCGGCGAAGCGTCGTACGAGCGACTTCGTCTTGCTGTCGCGCTTCGGGTTCATGTAGTGGAACGGGTAGGCCACCGCAAGCTCCTCAGTGGCGAGGTTGGGCAAGTATTTCATGAGCAAGTGGTCAGTCTCCGCGATGAACAGGTACTTCTCGGGGAAGTCGAGGTCGCCGCGGTTGAGCGCGACAAGCACCGAATGGGGCCGGTTGAGCACCACGAAGCCGTGAGTCTCCGCCTCGGTCAGCTCGTCGACCACGACGGTGCGCATCACGCTCATCAGGCTGTCGAGCGGCGCGCTCTTGGGCTTAGTCAGCAACCGCGTGAACCCGCCCATCTCAGTGCATGGCCCGAGCGTCGCGCGCAGCCGCACATAGTGGTAGTAGAAGATGCGTGTCTGCCAAAGCTGGTACGGCCCAGTCGAGGCGGTGAGCAGTACGTGGTACGGCCGGCGGTCCGCGGGGCAGTTCGCCGTCGACTGAGTCGCCTCGACCTCTGGCGTGAAGGACGTGGCCTCTTCTTTTGCTGTTTGCCGCTGGCTTTGCCGACTGCTGGAAGCTTTGGAAGCGGAAATCCAGCGGCGCGCCTGCTGCGAGAGCTGCTCTCGTCGGCGCTGCTGCACGCGGCCGTCGCCTGTGTCGAGCACAGGAGGCTTGACCGCAAAGATCCAGAAGAGGAAAAAGGCCACGATGAAGACGAAGCACAATCGACGGCTGATCGGCATAAAACTACACAATCGGCATGTGAAAAAAAAGCAACACGAAAAAGTCAAGTCAAGTCGCGCCGTCACGGGCGTTTCGCTAGGCAAGTCAAGTTAAGTTTGGTCTGCATTTAAACAACAGTTGGAATTGCTCCGGAAGCCAGCTGGGGAGGTCGGGAGTCGAAAACTTGACTTGACTTGACTGACTTGACATGAATTCTCACACCTCTCTTTGTCCGACACCTTCCGGCGGTCACATGCCGTCTCTGGACTTGGCAGCGTGCGTTGTGTTAGCGGGATGCCTTGCAGTTGTGTTGTGTTGGCTGGCCGTCGTCAAACAGGCACCAACCGCGTTCATAGTGCTGTTCACCGTTGTAGTGGGCGGCCTACTCTTCCTCCTGCAGCTCCTTGGACGCCGATGTGAGCACATCCGACCGGACCGCAACTGCCGCCAAGCTTTGTGCCGCTCGACTGAAGGCAAGCATAGCGGCACGCATGTTGACAGCCTCGATGGTCTCCGCGCGGTTGCGGTGAGTTGGGTCATCTTATACCATGCTCTCTGCGTCCCAACGTTCTTCTTCGTGGGGCCGACCAACTACAACCAGTTCATTGGCCAGTGGTACATGCAGTTTGCCTTCTCCGGCGCGATGGGTGTAGACCTATTCTTCGTTCTGAGCGGATTTCTCATCGTCTCACTCCTAGTCCCTGAAGGGAGGAAAGCCGCTGCAGTTGGCGCAAACGTCGCGACGCAGGCCGCTGATGATGCCATCGCATCAACAGAGTCGAGGGCAGCCTTAGGAACGTGCAATGCCGGCGTTCGGTATGGAGCCTTTCTGCTCAAGCGCTTCCTTCGGCTAGCACCCGCCTACCTTGTGCTCCTTGCGTATAACGTGTCGCCGCTGCAGCCAGATGAGACGCAGCGTGAGACCTGCCGCGCTTGGTGGTGGCTCAATGTGCCGCTCTTCCTCAACAACTACTTTGACCTTTGGGTGGCGCCTCACGTGAAGGATCCGCTGTACCGCGCGTGGCTAGGATGTGACCTACACACCTGGACGGTCGCTGTGGAGTGGCAATTCTACCTCGCCTCGGTGCCTTTGGTGCACACGCTGCTGCTACTCGAGCGTTGGATGGCGCGCCGAGAGCGCTGTATCGAGCGCGCGCGTGCTCGGGCCTTGCGGCTGCAACTCGTCTTGCTGGCCGTGCTCATCGGGTGCACTGTGCTCCTCCGATGGTGGCTTCGGCGCCAGGTGCGCTCCCCCACTCTCCTCTCCCCTCGCGACGCTGCTGGTTCACCGGCTCATCCTTCTCCTTTCCCCTTTCCGACGCTGATGATCTTCTCTTCTCGTGTGCCCGCTGCTCTCACCGCCCACACGTACCACTGTCTTTTGTGCGCACCCCCTTGCCAATGCTCAGTACGGCGACGTGTTTGGCCTGTACGTGAATGCCATGATGTACACGCGCGGTGGGCCATACCTCGCGGGGATGGCAGCCGCTCTAGTCACGCTCAGCCCGCCACCGTCATCAGAGCAATCAGAGCAATTGCTCTCGCCACTCGTGCCTTCGGAAGTCCAGACGGCGTGCACGCCGCATCAGCCGCTACCGTCTCGCACCAGGGTTTGGCGCCGAGACGCCGATCTCACCTCTAGATGCTGGCACTGGTGCTTCTACCTTGGCTCGCTCTCGCTGGCCCTCTTCACCGCGTACGAGGGAAACGAGACCCCACTTTATGCAAGCGACCCCGAGCAGACGCCCCTACGAACCGGTCCGGTGTGGTGGTGGCTCTCGGAGGATCAAAAGCAGTCCCTCGACTACGTGCTGTACTTGGGCTGCGCAGCTGGGTTTGGTCTGGGCTGCGCGGGGCTTATCGTCGAAATGCTTCGCGGTAGGGCGCCGTGCCTCAAGCGCATCCTCGGCTCGCGAGTGTGTGTGCCGTTTGCAAGGTATGGACGGCCCGTTGCTCCCAGGCTAGCAGCCGATTAGCCTGCGTGAAGTCTCTCTGGCCTTAGGTGTGGACGCGGTACAGCTCTGCGCTGCGTCTCAGTGGCCTCCTGCATGCATGGTCTCAAGATGCGTTCGATTGCGCCCACAGGCTCTCCTACAGTGCCTACCTGATTCAATTCATCTTCTTGCAGCCCACGTACGATGCCTACTTCACAGTGAACCCGACGGACTCGCGCGCCTTGTGCTTTTCCAAGCTCAGTGGTGAGAGCAACCAACTCGCACGAACGCCCCGACGGGCAGGCTCTGCTCATCTCATGCTGGTCACACCTCACACTTCAACCCCACACTTTCGCTCCGCTCGTGCACCGCAGGCTTGTATTGGCTCAGCTTGTTGGTGATCAATGCGGCGTCGATGCTCCTCCATGTCCTGGTCGAGGCCCCCGCCAACAATCTTCGCAATCACGCGGTTCATCTCTTCTCGCTCGCTGCGGCGCTCATATCTCGGGTGGGTGCCATGGCGGCCCGGCCGGTGCCGGCGGAGTAGCGTGGAACGCGGACGCGTCTGCTCTTGCGTCTTGCGGCATGGCTGCGTATCGTCTCACGTCTGTTTCGATTCTCACCACTGATAGACTTAGAAAGTATTGCATTTAGAGAGGACCTGAGATCCAATGACCATTACCGATTACCTAGCCAGACGCTGACATCAATCGGGCAAGCCATGATCGGAGTGCCCGCGCGTACGCCGGGAAAGTCGCGAGAGCCAAACGCGCCGTCGAATGAGCCGTCATTCGGCTGTTTCCCTACTTGCTGTTGCGCTTCGCGTCTCTGCCTCTCCCGTCCCCATGCATCATCCCAGCAGCTCGAGCGCCCCATGCTCGCCATCATCCATGAAGAGCGCCTCGTCCTCTTCCTTGGCCTTGGGCGCGCCGCCAGCCGCCTGCACGTCCGCCGGCGGCGCAAAGATCTCGATGGCGGCCAATGCGAGGGGTGGCAGCAGCTCGTCGGGCGTGCGTGCAGACGCGAGCCGTCGCGGCGGCGGCGCATTGATCCAATCCGCCGAGGCGGCGGCGGCCTGCGCAGCCGAGAGCTCGGGGCGGGGCGCGACGCTCATCTTGATGAGAGCTAATTGGAGGGCGGCCGCACTCGCTCCACTTGCAGCTGGAGTGGTCCCGAGCGCAGCCGAGAGCGCCGCGCGAAGGCTGTTGATCTCGTCCAGCGCGCTAGGCGTGAGCAGCCAGGGCAGTGGCACCCACATGCCCACGTCGCCGTCGGCCACGTAGGCGGCGAGCGCGCCGTCGCCCGTCTCGGTGGGCCGGAGGATGACGTGGCGCGAGAAGGCGACGATCATGAGCTCAGCTGCTCCCTTGGGACGTGCCGGCAGCAGCGTCGCCGAGTGCGCCACGAGCTTGCTTTGCGACACGAGGCCCGCGGACGTGGCGGTGGCCTCGGCCGGGCCACTCGGCCCGGCGGTCGATGAGGGAGGGCCGCCTCCCGCGCGCGACCATGCTGCCGCGACCAGGTACCGGCGCCCGCCGTCCGGACGATCGTCAGAGAGCACAGAGGCCGCCGAGTGCCAATTCTGATCCACCACCACCGCCTCGCTGCCCACCGCCTCGCCGCCCGCTGCCCCGCCGCCGCGAGCGCGAGCGCCTGCGCTCGCGCCGCTCAGGATGCTGCTGCTGCTGCTCGTCGGCGCAGCCGCGGCAGATTTGCCAGAGGGCAGGTGGCGCGATGCGTTGGGGTCGGCCGGGATGCGTTTCATGAACGAGAGGCGGCACGCGTACTGGGGAGCAATCAGCTTTGCGAGCCCGACGACGCTCTGCGACTCATTTGTGAGGAGCACGGGCAGCGAGCCACGCAGCCCCGCCATGCGAAGTGCGAGCACCGCCGAGGCACTCGTGCCAAAGGCGAGCGTGACCGACGTCTGCAGCGAAGGCGCGCCGTTGGCACCCCCCGCGCCACGGCTCTTCGAGATGATCGCCTGCGTCAGCTCGCCGCACGGCGCGAGCGCCGCCTGCAGGTGACGTTGGTGCAGGTGTGCGCCACCCTGGCTGCTATCCTGCTTGACGAGGCAGTAGACGCACCGGCTCGGCTCCAGCCGATGGCGCGCGAGCTCGTCGAGCACCTTGGCTGGGGCGTGCGCCTTGCCCGACGCAAAGTTGGGGGAGAAGGCGGCCACGAGCAGCGCGTGCAGCAGCAGATCACGCGTCATCTCGACTCCGCCCGCGGCAGCCGCCACCGCAGCGGCGGCGCTCGCGGCCGGGTCGCCTTGGGCCGCGGCTGCGGCAGTCGAGGTGGCCGTGAGCGTGAACCCGGCAGGGGGGAGCGCCAAGTCGAACTCGACGCGCTGCTGCCGGATGCGCTGGATGAGTTCACGGCTCAAAGCCTCGAGCTCGGCGAGCCGCTTATAGCTCGCGTGCTGCGAGTGCGCGTACTGCGCCGCCTTCGGCGCCCCTTCGTCCGACAGAGTACGCTGCCAGGCCTCAAACAATCGGAGTGTGGTGAGCGGTTCGGAGCGGCCGGCGGCGGTAAAGTGCGCGAGGCGCGGCTTGAAGAAGGAGACGTCTTCACGCGCCGTCTTGGCTTCCTCTTCGTACGCGGCGAGATCGGCGGCGCCTATGCCGCCCGCGCCCGCTGCCGCCTCATCGCCCTTGGCGTCGCCCTTGGCGGCGGCATCGCCCTTGGTGAACGGCTGCAAGAATGGGTCGGGCAGCGACAGTGAGGCAGCAAGCACCGACGCCTCCCGCAGCAGCCCGAGCGCCTCACCGAGTAAGAGCAGCCGGCCGAGAGGCACTGAGACGGGCAGCGATGCGAGCAGCTGGCCACATGGCGTAGTGACCGCCTTGTCTGGTGTGCCGCTCAGCGCGCCCAGCGCGAGCAATTGCACGATAGCTGCGTGCACGGCTGCGTATGAGGGTGGCTGGATCGCCTCTTGAAGCAGCTCAGCGGGCGGCGCGGATGGGTCGATCATCTTCACCTTGAGCAGCAGGTTCAGGAGCGAGGTGCGCTGCATCTCGGCCGGGGTGTACGCGGGCATGAGGCTCTCGTCGCGCATGAAGGATGACGGGTACAGCCGCAGGCACACGCCGGGCGCCACGCGGCCCGCACGGCCCGCTCGCTGCGAGGCCGAGGCGCGTGCACAGCGCCGGAGCAGCAGCGTGTCCGTGTTGGCGCGCGCGTCGTAGTACGGCAGCTTCTCGAGGCCGAGGTCAATGACGATCGATACGTCGGGCACGGTGATGGAGCTCTCGGCCAGGTTGGTCGCGAGGATGACCTTGCGCGTGCCCGGCGGCGGCTTCTGGAGCACGGCGTGCTGCTCAGTCGCATCCTGCAGCGAATGGAGGGGCAACAGCAGCAGCCTGTGCCCGAGACGGCGCAGCGCCTCGGAGCGCTCGAGCGCCTTGAGTGTCTCATAGATCTCGGTGTACCCGGGAAGGAAGATGAGCACCGCGCCGGCCGCACTCACGAGTGGATCGACTTCCGGCAGCAGCGGCAGCAGCTGCTCCGAAACCGCCTGGACGAGCAGGTACTCTAGGAACGGGATCAGGGAAGGGTGGAACTTGGCCTGGTTAGGCGTGCTGTCTACCACAACGCTCGGCGCGCCGTGCGGATTGAACGCGGCCTGCAGCTGCTCGAGATGGTAGCATGCCACCGGGTGGCAGCGAGCGCCCACGCGCACGACGGGCACCGACTGCGACGGCACGGACGACGAGGAGGAGGCGACGGGCGGTGCTTCGTCGCGGGCCTTGCGCTTGCCGCCGACAGCCATCAGAGGTTCGTCGTCCACGGCATCCTTGCCCCACTCGTCGGCGTCCTCTGCCGTCTCGGCCGCCTCCTCCGCTTCGGCGTCGTCGGCGTCGTCGGGAAACATCTCGTCGAGCGCGCCAGCGTCCATGGCGGACGCGGCGGACATGCCACCGCTTCCGACGGTCGCCGCAGCCGACGCCGCGCATGCCGCCGACGCCGCCGCTGCGCTCAACTCGTTGTTCCCGCGCAGCCGATCTGGCAAGCAGTTGAGCGAGGTGCCTGCAAAGTAGCGCGAAAAGGCATGCGCGTCGATGGTGGCGCTCATGATGACCACAGCGATGCGCCGCAGTGGCGCGGTGCTGATGCCTTCATCCGAGGCTCCCTCGCTCACCTCTTTGGCGTCGACAGCCGCGTGCGGATCGCGCCCCGAGGCCTGCCGGCGCAGCGCCCGCCGCAGCAGCAGGAGCAGCAGGTCGAGGTCAACGTCGCGCTCGTGCGCCTCGTCGACGATGATGTGCGTGTACGCGTTGAACACGTCCGCCGGCCGGAACACGAGCAGCTGCAGCAATAGGCCGACGGTCACGAACGTGCAGCGTGTCGTGCCGAGCGTGGTCGCCTTGTCGCGCGAGACCGCGTAGCCGATGGTACGACCGATGACGGAGCCGCGCTCCGCGGTGACGCGCTCCGCGAGGGCGCGCGCCGCCAGCCGCCGCGGCTGCGTCACCACGATCTTGGCTTTCGGGTCCGAATCGAGCAGGAACTGCGGAACCTGCGTCGACTTGCCGCAGCCGGTGTCGCCCGAGACGACGACCACGCCATGCTCTGCGAGCGCGTCGAGCACCTCCTGCTTGTGCTTGAGCACAGGCAGCGCGTCCTTGTCGTCCACCTTCTGGCGCTTCCAAGTCATTACGCGCGGTGCCTCGACTGCGCCCTTGCCGCCGCCCTTGCCGCCGCCCTTGCCGCCGCCCTTGCCACCCGACCAGCCGCCGCCGCCCTCGCCACCTCCTTTACCGCCACCGCCGCCTCTTCCCCCGTAGCCGCCGCCCTTGCTACCGCCGCCGCCCTTGCCGCCTTTGCCATTGGCTGCCCACATAAAATGTCGCGTAGAAGTGTGAATGTGAAATGGACCTCCCTTACATTTTACCGGTACATTTGTATCACTCTTTGGAATTGGTGTCTGTAATGATCCGCACCGGTCCGACTCGCCCGGACACACGCGCAGGCGAACCGCCGGCCAAAACCGTCGGCCCACACGGCGGCGGACACGCGGACTCAAGGGAGGCCTTCGGCACAGGAGGGTTTGAGCGCGACCCGTACCCGTGGCCCGTCGCGCCTCCCTTGGCCTTGCCCAGTTGCCCTTCCCGCTGCCCGTGCCGCCGCCGCCCTTACAGAACGAGCGATCTTCATTCACATCACGCCACCGACGTCGTCTACGCGTCGATTTCCTCGACACTTATCATATCGAGACTACCCACGGCGTCGATGCCGGCGTTGATCTCCAATTTGGAAGCCGCGAAGCTCGAGATGTGCTCGTCGCCGTGCATGTGCAGCTTCGCGATCGCGCGCTCCTCGTCCGTCATCGTGGAAGGAGAGAACTGGCATTTATGGCCTAGGTGGACAAGCTCAAGGCGCATGCCGCCGGCCGGCTCAAAGTAGAGAATGCCGTACCCAGCCTGGTTGTTAGTCACATCACCTTCGCAGCAACCGCCGCCACCGCCATTCATGCTGAACTCGCAATCCGTGTCCGTGCCCGACTCGCACACAGTGTTGTGCGTATGCCCAAACGAGCACCGAAAATCGACCGTCTCGCCCGGGGGCATGCTGCCCGTGAACTTAGCCTTCAGGCCGGCGCACAGCCCCGGGTAGTGCTGCAGCACGAGCACGTTGCGTGTCTGTTTCGGGTCCTTGGCGCCCTTTGCGGCGTACTGGGCAAGCAGCGCCTCGCCGCTGTGGCCGATGTCCTGCAGCCGCTCGCCGAGGCCTGTATCGTCTCCCCCGCAAGTGGCTTTGACCTTCTTACAGCCGTCGCCGCCTCCGCCGATGCCTCCAACGTCGACATAATTTTGATCGATGCCGAAGATTTCAAGGTTGAGCGCGTCCAACGTGACGCGATAGTTGAAGTCGGGCAAGTGATAATTTGCAACATTGCCGAATGAGGGGCGGTAGCCGCCCTTGCTTGCATCGAGCTGGTTGCTCGCGTAAGCCTGCCCCGAGATATTGACACGCGGTGCCTTCTCCGGGCACGTGGCGTACACGTCCGCGTCGCCGAAGTCGTGATTACCCATGGCGGCGAACCAGGGCACGTCGTTGAGGCCGTTGTATACGGTATCCCACCGCTTCCACTGAGTCTCACCGCCCTCCTCGGCAGTCTTCACGCCCTGGAAGTAAAAATTGTCGCCAGCGGCGCCCACAAAGAGCAAAGACTTGCCCACGGCCTCCAGCTCCGACCGCTTCTTGCGCATGAGGTCAGCCACCTCGGTCTGGCAGCACTCGCCCGTCATCGCAGCAGTGGCGAGGCCGTAGTCGGCGATGAGGAAGGCGAACGAGCTATTCCTGACGTCGCTCGGAGGGATCTTGACGCCATAGGCGTTGTCGACGAGCGGGTAGTTGTTAATGTAGCCGGCGATAGCTACATGTAACACGCACTGCACTGCGAGCATTTGCTCCGTCGCGGGTCGCTCGTCAACGCAACCAAGAACTTCAAAACGCCGACGCACGATGATTGCGCCGACGGGACACCGAAACTCCGAGATTTTGGCTGTAGCGTAGTTTTTCAATGAACGAGCCCTTGAGCCACACGTGTGTTACTACGGTGCTATGCAGTCCGGTGTGTGCGATGGTATATGACTGGACTCTGAGCACATGGGTCATGGCTCCTGATGTCGACAATCTCATTCCTTCCTCTCGGGACAACGTTCATCATCGATTCGGCTCCCAAGTGCCATGCCCATGCGATGCCGCATGGTGAATGGGCGGGGCCTTATACTTAATCGCCGTCGGGGCGCGTATTCGCCAACAAGCTTCGCACAAGCTCCATGCACTTCATGACGGTCTGTCGTCCGTGCCGCAGCGCCCAGGTCAACGCCGAGTTGCCCGAGGCGAACTCCTCCTCCCCTCCCTGACTCGCCACCCCGTTTATTGTGTCGCAGCGCGCCCTCGCGGAGAAGCCTTTTCACCGACTGAGGGGGCGAGGAAAATAGCCGTGCCAACCTAGCGTAGTGCACAGGGAGGGGCACCATGGAAAGGCGCTTTCTCTTCGATCCCCATCCCCATCTCTGTGGGGGGAACGACCGAAAGAGAGCGCCCGTAGAGAGCTTGCGTAGAGAGAAGGGGTCCACCGTCGGAGGGGGGAAGGCAGCTGCCCCGCCGTGGCCATCATGAAGGGGGGGACGTCGCACGAGGGCGTTTCAAGCTCCCCTGGGAGCTCTGTCCCGAAGAGGCACTGGAGGCGGCGCGCCCCATGTCGAGCTTCTTGACGGCGGCAGCTGACGGCCCGTAGGCAGCTTCGGCGGCCTTGGCGCGAGCGGGCTCCTTGCCGAAGTTCTTCGTGAAGATCTCGGTCGGCGTGTCGGAGCGCTCCTCGTCGCACGTGAACACATCGTCGGCCATCGCCTCGACAGGAGCGAACATGTGCTCCACGGCGGTGGTGAGGGGGGAATCGTGTCCGTCGATCAAGGGGGCGGTGATGTCGACGGGGAGGGGGACGGGGAGGGGGTAGGCGTCGCGGCGGTCGGATGGCTGGATGGGGTGGTCCTCGGCGGCGGGCACGGCGGCGGGCACGCGCTCGTCGGTGCTCGCGCCCCCCATGTCGCCGATCTGCGTGTCCGTCGAGTCGTTGCGCTTGATTTTGCTCGGTGCCGCGGAGGGCTCGTGTGTCACCTCGAAAAGATCGGTGAATGCGACAAGCTGGACGGGGCCCTCGGTGCCCGGCTCGATGGGCTGCGGGATCATCTTGGGCGCGTCGAGGAAGCACACCTGGTAGTACCTGACCAGCTCGTTGGCGCAGCGCTGGAGGCTGTCCTCACAAGTGGCGCACGCGTCGGCCATCGCAGGCAGGAAGTGGTCGCAAGCGACGCTCTCGTTGGAAAACTTCCACGCGGCCAACATGGAGCCGCCGAGGATCTCGGCTGGCGTGTACCGCAGCAGCTCATATCCTGCGAGCGTCAGGAACGGCGCCACCAAGGGTGAGCGGATACAAGAGCGGATCCGAGCGGGGTGAGGGGGGTGCTCTTCTTCTCCGCTCCATGACGAGAGAAATTAGGAGGGGGCGGGGCGCGAAGGGAGGGACGAGGGACGCGGGCGCCGACGGTGCGGCGTGTACCGTAAACGGAAAGGTCGATGAAGAACATCATGCGGTCGTTGATCGCCTGGTCGGCGGGCGCATGGGGCAAGCACGCCCTGAGGGGCTCGATGAGCGCGTGGGGCAGGATGACGTGGAGCTTCCACTCGAGCGCCTCGAGGATGACCATCTCCTGATGCATGAACTGCTCGGGGGTGACCGTGTGGTTATGCAAGATCACGAGCTCCGAGATCGGCGGCAGCTTGCGGTCGAAAAACTTGGCCGAGATGAGCATGCACGTGGAGGCAATCATCTGCATCTGTCGCTTGCTGATGGGGCCCTTGCGCAGCGCGATGGGGATGTAACGGTCGAAGTAGTTGCACGCGATGCCGCCCGTCTGCACCTGTAGCCCAAAATCCTCGGCAAGCTGGGCAAGCATCACGAAACGGACGCGGGTCAGGATCATCTTGAGCCGGGGCAAAGGGGGGCCTTTGCGTTGGGGGCCCGGGGCACTCAGGGATGGCCCGGCAGGCGAGCGGAGAACACGAGCGGCCGACGGGGGTCGAGGGGAGGCCCATGGGCTTTACGATCGCGGGAACCTGCTGCTGACGCACCTCATTAATGTACTTCACCACCTTCTCACGATAGGCCTCGGTGAAGAAGTCGGGACGCGCCATGGCGACATAGTCAGGGGGGATCATGTACTGGCTACCCTGCTCGATGAGCACCCTCAGCCTCTCACGGGGCTGCGCCATCTCCGGCCCCGGCTTGTAAGCACGCCTGCGTCCCTTCACCATGGTGCCGCGCGCGCGCGAAGAGCCCGCGCGACGCCCCTGCTCCTGGACCACAGTGCCGCTGCTCCTTTCTTTAATGACAAACTACGGGGAGGATGTTCCTTTCCACAGCCACTCAGAGAGCACGTCAAAGTCCCGACGCCATTTCGAAAGATTCTTGAGATGCAATGCAAGTCACGTAAGATATGTTCCAAAAAAGTCAAGTCAATTCCCTGTCGTCTTGGCCCGGCCCGAGCACACAGAGATAAGAGTACACTCCGAGCCTGACTCCGACATAACTCCGTTTGTCCGCACCTGTACGAGATGGCATGGTCTTCCTTAAGAGGCGGAGGCGTAAATCGTAAACGACGACCTCGCGTCGCAGATCGCCCGAATTGACAGCATGGCCATGCGATACTAGTAGCGGCCCCCGTGCTTGGGGTCCGGAGGTTGTTGTGTGTTTCACAGGATTTGGGATTTTTGGGGGGTAGGGTAGGGTGGGTGTGCCGAGGGGTGGAAGACCCCCTACCTACCTACTCTCGGTGGGGCCGGCCAGCATCGAGGTAACCCCTACCTACCTACCCCCGCCACCTTTGACCTTAACATACCATAAAAGGAAGGTAAGTCGTCGTTTCGTTGATCCGCTTTCCTTAAAAAAATAGGGTGAGTGGGTGGGTATGTGCAATCGCGGCCAGAGGCAGCATAAACTGAGGTGAGTGGGTGGGTGGGTGTTCCTGACGCCGCGGCCAGACCTCTTCACTGGTTGCCAGCCAGTTGCGCACCCCAGCCCGCTGTGCGCACCCGGCCCGCTACGCACTCCGTTCCGCATCTCGCGAGGACGTCGCGTGCGTATGCCCGCTGCCGTGCCACTCTGAGCTCCATGCACGCGCGACATGCTGTGGGCATTCAGCGCAGCAGAGAAGCAAGGGGCATTCGGCGAGCGCACCGAGACTTTGGGGCGCCACCATCACGCCATCTTCACCATGACCTCGGCGGGAATCACACGGCACGGCTAAGCAAGGTGCCGGTCGTTCGGGTCGCGCCAGCGTGCAGCAGCGCCTCGACGACGTTGGCCTCGCACGCGTTCATGCTTGTCCTGCGAGCAGTGAGAAGGAGCGCGACATGTGGTTATCAGGCTGTAGAACAGGGGGAGAGGATGTGGCGTGCATATGCCCGCTGCCGTGCCGCGCGGGCGAAACTCTCAGCTCCATGCACGCGCGTAGCACGCGCGACATGCTGTGGCTGCTGCCGTGTGCGCACGCCGCAGCGCAGCAGGGGGCATTCGGCGAGCGCACCGAGACATCCGGCGAGCGCAGGACGAGCAAGAGGAGAGGACGGCGGCGCCCCCCGGACGAGCACGCGGAGAGGGCGTCGGCCGGCGTGGAGAGGGCGGCGGCACGACTTCCCCATCTCGTGCTCGCATGCCGAGCCGTTCATTCATACATTCAGCGCCGATCCTTGCGCCACAGTCCGCTCGGCGCAGCGCCAACGGAAAACTATGTCCCCTCCGGCATGCAGGACGGCCATCGCCTGTGCCCTGATCTGCCAGAAACGTTTGAAGCGTGATGAGCTCATGCGAATACATCAATAAGTGTCGGTGCAGGAACTGTGCATTAACAAGGTGTGAATAGGTCTCTTAACTCGGGCTCAGGGTACTTTCTCGAGGCCCTTGACGTTTGCCCAGTGCCCACGAGTGGTACCGGGGTGTACGGTGCCCGCGGATCGCTCAATTGGCCTCATAGGCCCGAATACAGGTTGGTAATCCAGGTTGACGGTGTAGTTAGAGTAAGTGGGGATTTGGCGCGGGGGATGGTGTTACGAGCCCAAATCGTGCGCAAGTGCACCCCCCTAAGCACCAATTCCTTC